>Ga0196962_10000751_pt1 | contig 11859 bp, 11 predicted proteins | sample S3v_20metaG_FD_183186 | JGI IMG/M metagenome (GOLD analysis project Ga0196962, IMG submission 183186) | Soil microbial communities from Anza Borrego desert, Southern California, United States - S3+v_20 | ecosystem: Environmental > Terrestrial > Soil > Desert | place: USA: California | collected... | reverse complement strand
CCCGCCCGACGAGGTGCGCGTCGCCAGCCTCGGGGCGGCCACGCGGATCACGCTGGTCTACCGGCCGCGCCGCGGCGTGCCGGCCATCGCCGGAGCCCGCGCCGGCCTCCTGGTGACGCAGGTGCGCGGCCGCCTCGAGGGCGACCTGGTGCGCAAGATCCTCGGCGGCGGCACCGGCGTCCGGCGGGTCCGAGTCGGCGGCGACCGCGGCGTCCTGTTCACCGGGGCGCCGCACGTCTACCTGTACCTCGATCCCGCGGGGCAGGTGGTCGAGGACCGGCCGTGGCTCGCGGGCACGACGCTGGTGCTGGAGCGCGGCGGCGCCGTCGTACGGCTCGAGGCCGACGCGGACGCGGCCGCGCTGGTCCGCCTCGCGGAGTCGCTGCGCGTCAGCGCGCCGCCGGGCTGACGTCCGCCGCGCCGGGGTGCACGCGGTTCCACGCCTCGGCGAGCGTCTCGAGCTCCGCGTCGGAGAAGTGGCGGAGGAAGCGCTCGCGCACGCCCGCCAGGTGCGTCGGCCGGGCCCGCGCCAGCAGCTCCTCGCCCTTGTCGGTCAGCACGGCGAAGCAGCCGCGCCCGTCCGAGACGCACGTGTCGCGGACCAGCAGGCCGTCCCGCTCGAGACGGTCGACGAGGCGCGTGACCCCCGAGCGCGAGAGCAGCACGGAGTCGGCCAGCTCGGCCATCCGCAGCCGGCGGCCCGGCGCCGCGCGGAGGTAGATGAGCACGTCGTAGTGGGTCAGCGGCAGGTTGTGGGCCTGCTCCAGCTCGGCGTCCAGCGCGCGGACCAGCGCGGCGTGCGCCCGGAGCATCCCGCGCCACGCGGCGAGCTCGGTCGGAGAGAGCTCGTCGTCCGCGCGCGGGGTCGTCGCAGTGACGAAAGACGACATACCGGAAAGCATACCGCTCGATTGGTTGACAGGGCAACCAACCGCCCTGCAAAATAACCGTCAGTTCACGATTCCGAGGTCGCTCGCCCAGCGGATGATGATCAGCCCGACCATCGCCATCCCGATCAGCAGCACGGCGACCGTCACCGCCGCGCGCCACGTGTGGTTGAGCAGCCAGCGCGCCATCAGGACCACGAGCACGGCGACCACGACGACGTAGAGGCCCGCCTGGCCGGACAGCGAGACGGGGTCCTCGGCCGCGCCGTTCGGCGTCTGCGCCACCGGCGCGGACGCCGGCTGGGCGCGCAGGATCGCGTCTTCCGTGCCGTTCGCGGACGGGAAGGTGATCGAGGCGCCGCCGGGCAACTCGATCCGGCCGCTCGTGTCGTCCGACGGGGCCGGGGTCGGCGTCGGGGTCGTGGTGGCGGCGGCCGCCGCGGTCGGCTGCGCGTCCTCGCCGCCCTTCGCGCCGGCGGACGGCTGCGCCGCGCCCGGCTTCGCGGTGGCCGCGGGCGCGGGCGTCGGCGTCGGCGTGGGGTCGAGCGGGAAGTCGCGCCACAGCTGCTCGGGCCGCTGCATCGATCAGCCGCCCGATCCGGGACGCCGTCCGTGGCTGCCGCGCGCGCCCATGTGGGACATATTGAACCCGACCCGGGAGGCCGGTGCAGGCGTTCTTGCGTCGTCTCGCGGACCTCGCGGCCGGCGGCCTAACCGGCCGCCGGGCCGAGCAGCGAACGGCCGGTCATCGCCTCCGGCTGCTGCATCCCGAGCAGCGCGAGCGCCGTCGGGGCGACGTCCGCGAGGATGCCCTCGCCGTCCAGCGCATCGGCGCCCGCGGTCACGACGAACGGGACGGGATTGAGCGAGTGGGCGGTGTCCGGCGACCCGTCCTCCTCGAGCATCTCGTCCGCGTTGCCGTGGTCCGCCGTGACGATGCAGGCTCCGCCGGACGCGTGCACGGCCTCGACCACCCGGCCGAGGCACTCGTCCACCGTCTCCACCGCCGTCACCGCGGCCGGGATGACGCCCGTGTGGCCCACCATGTCGGGGTTCGCGAAGTTGACGATCGCGAAGGCGACGTCGCCCTCCCCCCAGCGATGCAGGAAGAGCTCCGTGGCCTCCCGCGCGCTCATCTCCGGCTTCTCGTCGTACGTCGCCACGTCGCGCGGGGACGGCGCCAGCTCGCGCACCTCGCCCTCGTACGGCTCCTCGCGCCCGCCGTTGAAGAAGTACGTCACGTGCGGGTACTTCTCCGTCTCCGCGACGTGCAGCTGCTTGCGGCCCTCGGCTTCCACGACCGCGCCGATGGTGACCTCCGGCCGGTACTTCGGGAACAGCACGGGGAAGTCCCAGTCCTCGTCGTAGGGCGTCATGGTCGTGTACCGATCGACCACCTCGGCGAGCTTCGTGGTGATCTGGCGCATGCGGTCGGGGCGGAAGTTGAAGGCGATGACGCTGTCGCCCGGGCGGATCCGGCCCTCCTCGCCCACCGTCGTCGTCGTGATGAACTCGTCGGTCTCGTCGCGCTCGTAGGCGGCGCGAACCGCCTCCTCGCCCGTCTCCGCGTGGTGCTCGGCCGCGCCCTCGACGAGCAGGGCGACCGCCTTCTCCGTGCGGTCCCACCGCTTGTCGCGGTCCATCGCGAAGTAGCGCCCGACGACGGAGGCGACGCGGCCGGCGCCGGCCGCGCGGGCGGTGTCCTCGATGTCGCGGACCGTGCCCGCGCCGGACGTCGGGGACGTGTCGCGGCCGTCCGTGAAGGCGTGGAGGACGAGGTCCTCGACGCCGTGCTCCGCCGCGGCACGGATCAGCGCCTTCAGGTGCCGGTCGGAGGAGTGCACGCCGCCCTCGGACACGAGCCCGATGAGGTGCACGCGCGGGGCGTCGAAGGCCGCCCGCAGGGCCTCGTTGCCGGCGAGCGAGCCGTCCTCGACGGCCGCGTCGATCCGCGCGAGGTCCTGCGGGACGATCGCGCCCGCGCCGAGGTTCAGGTGCCCGACCTCCGAGTTGCCCATCTGGCCCTCGGGCAGCCCGACCGCCTTGCCGCAGGCGGTCAGCGTGGTGTGCGGATGCTCGGCCCACAGGCGGTCGAACACCGGCGTGTCCGCCAGCTCGACGGCGTTGCCGGGCCCTTCGGGCGCGAGCCCCCAGCCGTCGAGCACGACGAGGCAGACGCACGGGACGCTCATGCGCCGCGCTCCGCGATCGAGACCATCTCCGCGAAGGCCTCGGGCTCGAGGCTCGCGCCGCCCACCAGCGCGCCGTCCACGTCGGGCAGCGCCATCAGCTCCTCGAGATTGTCGACCTTGACGGAGCCGCCGTAGAGGATGCGGACGGCCTCCGCGTCCGCGCCCAGGTCGGCGAGCACGCCGCGGATGAAGGCGATCGCCTCCTGCGCCTGCTCCGGCGTCGCGGTGTCGCCGGTGCCGATCGCCCACACGGGCTCGTACGCGACGACCACCTCGGCGAGGCGCTCGGCCGCCACGTCCTCCAGCCCGCCGCGGAGCTGGCCGGCCACGACGTCCTCCGTCCGGCCGCCCTTGCGCTCGTCGCCCGTCTCCCCCACGCACAGCATCGGGACGAGCCCGGCGTCGAGCGCCTTCGGCACCTTCTCCCGCAGCGCCTCGTCCGTCTCGCCGAAGTACTGGCGGCGCTCGGAGTGCCCGAGCAGGACGCCGTGGACGTCGACGTCGGCCAGCATCGGCGCGGACACCTCGCCGGTGAACGCGCCCTTGTCCGCGGCGTGCATGTTCTGCGCGAACACCGTCAGCTGCGAGCCGCGCGCGGAGTCGACCACCGGCTGGAGCGAGAGGAACGGCGGGCAGACGCCGAAGTCGACGCCGCCGGCCGCGGCCACGCGCGGCAGCAGCGCCTGCACGAAGGCCTCCGACTCCGCGACGGTCTTGTGCATCTTCCAGTTGCCGACGACGTACGGCCTCCGGCTCATGACAGCGCCGCCACCCCGGGAAGCGTCTTGCCCTCGATCAGCTCGAGCGACGCGCCGCCGCCCGTCGACAGGTGGTCGACGCGGTCGGCGAGGCCGAACTGCGCCAGCGCCGCCGCCGAGTCGCCGCCGCCGACGACGGTGACCGCGTCCGTCTCCGCCACCGCCTCGGCCACCGTGCGGGTGCCCGCGGCGAACGGCTCCAGCTCAAAGGCGCCCATCGGCCCGTTCCAGAACACGGTGCCCGCGTCCCGGATGACCTCGGCGTAGCCGCGCGCGGTGCGCGGGCCGACGTCGAGCCCCATCCAGCCGTCGGGCACGTCGATGCCGTCGAGCGCCTGCGACTCCGTGTCCGTGCTGAACTCGCGGCCCAGCACGAGGTCGTTCGGGAGCCGCAGCTTCTCGCCGCCGCTGCCGAGCGCCCGGCGCGCGGGCTCGATGCCCTCCTCCTCGCACAGCGACGAGCCGACGCCGTGGCCCTGCGCCTTGAAGAACGGGAAGCACATCGCGCCGCCGATCAGGACGCGGTCGGCGCGCTGGAGGAACGCGTCGAGCACGCCGATCTTGTCCGTCACCTTCGCGCCGCCGACGACCGCCACGAGCGGGCGCTGCGGACGCTCGAGGATCCCCGAAAGCGTCGTGACCTCGCGCTCCAGGAGCCGGCCGGCGGCGCTCGGCAGCAGCTGCGCGATGGCTTCCGTCGAGCTGTGCGCGCGGTGCGCCGCGCCGAACGCGTCGTTGACGTACGCGTCGGCCAGCGCGGCGTAGCGCTCCGCGAGCCCGGCGTCGTTCTTCGTCTCGCCCGGCTCGAAGCGGACGTTCTCGAGCATCACGACGTCCGCGTCGGGCACCTCGTCGAGCGACGGCGCGAACGCGACCTCCTCGCCGAGCAGCTCCTGCAGCCGCTCGGCGACGGGACGGAGCGAGAACTTCTCCTCGCGGGCCTTCGGACGCCCGAGATGCGCGGCCAGGACCAGCCGGGCGCCCTTCTCCCGCAGTTCGCGCAGCGTCGGCAGCGCCGCCCGGATCCGCGTGTCGTCGGTGATGCGCCGGTCGGCGTCCAGGGGGACGTTGAAGTCCACCCGGACCAGGACCCGCCGCCCGGCGACGTCGAGGTCGTCAAGCGTGCGCACGCACCAGCACCTTCTGGGCCAGCTCGACGCAGCGGTTCGAGTAGCCCCACTCGTTGTCGTACCAGGCGACGACCTTCACGAGGTTTCCGTCGATGACGGACGTGAGCGCGGAGTCGAAGATCGACGAGTACGGGCTCTTGACGATGTCCGACGAGACGATCGGGTCCTCCGTGTACTCGAGGATCCCCTCGAGCGGCCCGGTGTCCGCCTTGTCCCGGAGCGCCGCGTTGACCTCGTCGGGCGTGACCTCGCGCGCCGCCTCGAAGGTGAGGTCGACGACGGAGCCGGTCGGGACCGGGGCGCGCACCGCGAAGCCGTGCAGCTTGCCCTTCAGCTCCGGGATCACGAGGCCGATCGCCTTCGCCGCGCCCGTCGTGGCCGGCACCAGGTTCACCGCCGCCGCGCGCGCCCGGCGCAGGTCCTTGTGCGGCGCGTCCTGCAGCCGCTGGTCGGCGGTGTAGGCGTGAATCGTCGTCATCAGGCCGCGCTGGATGCCGATCGCGTCGTTCAGCACCTTGGCGACCGGCCCGAGGCAGTTCGTGGTGCACGACGCGTTGGAGATGACCGCGTGGTTGTCCGGGTCGTAGACGTCGTCGAAGTTGACGCCGAGCACGACGGTCGCATCCGGCTCGGTCGCGGGGGCGGAGATGATCACCTTCTTGGCGCCGGCCTCGAGGTGCTTCGCGGCGTCCGGGCGCTTCGTGAACCGGCCGGTCGACTCGATCACGACCTCCGCGCCGAGGTCGCCCCACGGCAGCTGCGCCGGGTCCGTCTCGGCGAAGACCTTCACGTCCCGGCCGTCGATGCGGAGCGCGTCGCCGGTGACCTCGACCTCGCCCGGGAAGCGCCCGTAGACGGAGTCGTACTTGAGGAGATGCCCGAGCGTGGCGGCGTCGGTGATGTCGTTGACGGCCACGATCTCGACGTCCGCGCTCGACTCCTGCGCCGCGCGGAAGATGTTGCGGCCGATGCGGCCGAAGCCGTTGATGCCGACGCGTACTGGCATGCTCGAACCTTTCTGGAAGCGGTCTCGGAGGCAGCCGGGAGGCTACCTTCCAAGGCGTGCCCGCGAGGCGCGGGCGCGGCAACGCCGACCCGCGGCCCGCCGTCAGGACTGCGACGCCCGCGTCAAGCGCGGCTCGGCAGCCGGTCGACGTCGCGGTGCTGGACCTCGACGAGGTACCGGCCGTCCGCGCGGAAGTGCGCGCCGAGGTCCTCGGCGATGACCACGGAGCGGTGACGCCCGCCCGTGCAACCCACGGCGACCACGAGGTGCGCCTTCCCCTCCGCCACGTACTGCGGCAGCAGGTACTCGAGCAGCGGCAGCGCGCGGTCGTAGAACTCGCGCAGCCGCCCGTCGCGCCCCACGTAGTCGATGATCCGCCGGTCGAACCCGGTCAGCGGCCGCAGGTCGGCCTCGTAGTGCGGGTTGGGGAGGAAGCGGACGTCGAAGGCGAGGTCGGCGTCGCGCGGCGGGCCGTGCTTGTGGCCGAAGGAGCAGAAGGAGACCGCGAGCTTCCCGGGCTCGCCGGGCGCGAGCATCTCGGACGCGACCTTGCGGCGGAGCATCCCCGCGCTCAGACCCGTGGTGTCGATGACGGTGTCCGCGCGGTCGCGGATCGGCGCGAGCAGCTCCCGCTCGCGCCGGATGCCGTCGGCGACGGAGCCGTTGCGGGCGAGCGGATGGCGGCGACGGGTCTCCTTGTAGCGGGTGAGCAGCGTCTGCTCGTCCGCCTCGAGGAACAGCACGCGGTTCGCGACGCCGTCGCCGTCGAGCTCGTCGAGCACGGCGGCGAGGCGCTCGAAGTACGTGCCCGCGCGCAGGTCGGAGACGACGCACGCCCGCTGCACCTTCGAGCCCTCGTGGGTGAACAGGCCGGCGAGCGCCCGCAGCATGTCCGCGGGCAGGTTGTCGACGACGAAGTAGCCCGCGTCCTCGAACACGTTCATCGCGAGCGACTTGCCGGCCCCGGAGAACCCCGACACGACGACGAGGTCGCTGAGGCGGTGCATCAGCGACCCGTCTTGTTGAGGTGGGCGTAGAGGTCGCGCGCGACCTTCGGCGGCACCCCGGGCACCGCCTCGAGCTGCTCGCGGCTCGCGCCGAGGACCGCCTCCGGCGAGCCGAAGTGGCGCAGGAGGGCGCGCTTGCGGGCGGGACCGACGCCGGGCAGGTCGTCCATGATCGACTCGGTCATCGCCTTGTCGCGGCGGATCCGGTGGTGGGTGATCGCGAAGCGGTGCGCCTCGTCGCGCACGCGCTGGAGGAGCTGCAGCTCCGGCGTCTCGTGCGGCAGCCGCAGCGGCTCGCGGACGCCCGGGAGGAAGACCTCCTCGATCCGCTTGGCGAGCGAGACGACGGCGACGCCGCGCTGTCGGAAGCCCTGCAGCGCGGGCAGGCCGGCCGAGAGCTGCCCCGGCCCGCCGTCGATCACGATGAGGTTCGGGAGCGCCGCGAAGGACGCGTCGCGCCCCGCGTCGTACGGGGAGCGCTCCGCCTGCCCCTCCCAGTTGGCGTAGCGGCGCGACAGGACTTCCGCCATCGAGGCGAAATCATCGGAGCCTTCGACGGACCGGATCGTGAAGCGGCGGTAATCGGCCTTCTTCGGCGCGGCGCCCTCGAAGACCACCATGGAGGCGACCGTGTGGGTCCCGCCGAGGTTCGAGATGTCGAAGCACTCGATCCGCACGGGCAGCGCGTCGAGCCCGAGGGCGGCCTGCAGCCCGGTGAGCGCGTCCACCCGCTGCTGGCGGCGCCGCTCGGCCTTGAGCTTCTCCTGGTCGAGCGCCAGCCGGGCGTTGCGCTCGGCGAGCTCGAGGATGCGCCGCTTGCCGCCGCGCTCGGCCGGGCGGATCTCGACGGAGCCGCCGCGCCGCTCCGCCAGCAGCGCCCCGAGCACCGCGGGCTCCGAGCCCTCCGCCAGCTCCTGCTGCACGACGATGAGCGAGGGGATGGCGAGCGCGCTCGTGTAGTACTGCAGGAGGAACTCCTCGGCGACGATCGCCGGTCCCTCCTCTCCCGCGTTGTCGAGGTAGAACGACTGGCGGTCGGAGAGCACGCCGTCGCGGACCTGGAAGACCTGCGCGTTCGCCTCCAGCCGGTCCACGGCGACGGCGACGGCGTCGAACGTGCCGGCGCCCTCCGAGGCCACCCGCTGGCGCTCCAGCAGCTGGCGGACGGCCTGCAGGCGGTTGCGCTCGACCGCGGCCTGCTCGTAGTCCTGCTCGCCCGCCGCGAGGTGCATGCGGCGCTCGAGGTCGCGCTCGATCTGCCGGAAGCGCCCGGAAAGGAAGGCGACGACGCCGTCGATGCCCTGCCGGTACTCCTCCCGGCTGACGTAGCCGACGCACGGCGCCCCGCAGCGCTTGATGTGGTAGTCGAGGCACGGGGAGCCCGAGCGGCGCCCGGGCTCCGACCCCTCGCAGGAGCGGAACTGGAAGATCTTGCCGAGCAGGTCGAGCGTTCCCCGCACCCGCTTCGCGCTCGAGTACGGCCCGAAGTACGCGCGGTCCCGGCGATGACGCTCGCGCGTGAAGTAGACGCGCGGAAACGCCTCGTCGAGGCTGATCGCGATGTAGGGGTACGACTTGTCGTCGCGCAGCCGGATGTTGAAGCGCGGCTTGTACTGCTTGATGAACGTCTGCTCGGTGAGCAGCGCCTCCTGCTCGCTCGCGACCACGAGGTACTCGATGTGGGCGATGAAGCCGACCATCGTCCCGCGCGCGCTGAAGTGCGAGGCCACGCGCTTGCGGATCGACTTCGCCTTGCCGACGTAGATGACGCGGCCGCGGGCGTCGCGGAAGAGGTACACGCCGGGCTGGTCGGGCAGCGCGCGCCGCTGCTCCGCCAATCGCTCCGTGCCCGGGGTCTCGACCGCCACCGTGGAGGGAGAGCTTAGGACGCGCAAGAGCTGTCTCTTTCGCGTCGCCCCTCGCAACTCCCGCCGGAGCGGCTGGTTCCCTATCCCTATGCGAGCAAGACGATTGTTGCTGCCGGCGGTGCTGCTCCTGTGCGCCGCCCTCGCCGCGCCGGCGGGCGCGGCCGTCCGCGTGGGCATCGGCGACCAGGACCCGTCGATGTTCAGCCAGCCGACGTTCAAGGCCCTGAAGGTCAAGCGCGTCCGCTACATCGTGCCCTGGGACTGGTTCAAGGACGCAGGGCAGAACGCGCAGGTGACCGCGTTCATGACCGCCGCGCGCGCCGCCCGCGCCGACGTGCTCGTCCACTTCACCGCGCGTCGCGGCTGCTACCGGACGGGCAACCGCTATTCCCGCGCCCGCGTGTGCCGGGCGCCGAGCGTGCGGACGTACAGCGCGTCCGTGCGCCGCTTCCGGCGCGAGTACCGCTGGGTGCGCACGTACGGCGCCTGGAACGAGGCCAACCACATCTCCCAGCCGATCTACCGCAACCCGCGGCGCGCCGCCCAGTACTTCCTCGCGCTGCGCCGGATCTGCCCGAGATGCACGATCGTCGCGGCCGACGTCCTCGACATCCGCAACATGGGGTCCTACCTGCGCGGCTTCCTGCGCCACGCCCGCGGCCGGGCGCGGATCTTCGGCCTGCACAACTACGGCGACGTCAACCGCCTCCGGCAGAGCTTCACGCGCCAGATCCTCTCCACCGTGCCGGGACAGGTGTGGGCGACGGAGACCGGCGGCATCTACTCCTTCCGCCCCAACTTCGCCCCCAACCTGCGGCGCCAGGCGGCGCGCACCCGCTACATGTTCCGGCTGTTCGACCGCTACGACACGCGGCGGCCCGGGATGCGCTCCCGGCTGACGCGGCTCTACAACTACCAGTGGAGCGGCGCGGAGGCCGGGGCGGCGTTCGACGCCGGCCTCGTGAACCCGGACGGCTCGGCGCGGCCCGCGTACCGGACGTTCCTGCGCCTCGCCCGCAGGCTGCCACGGTGACCCCGCTCGTCGACCTCTTCTCGGACACCCAGTCGCGGCCGACGCCGGCGATGCGGCGGGCGATGGCCGAGGCCGAGGTCGGCGACGAGCAGCGGCACGAGGACCCGACGGTCAACGCGCTGTGCGAGCGCGTGGCGGACCTGCTGGGCTTCGAGGCCGCGGTCTTCCTCCCCACGGGGACGATGTGCAACGCGATCGCCTTCCGGCTCCACATCGGGCCGGGAGGCGACGCGGCGCTGCTGCACCGCACGAGCCATCCGCTGCGCTTCGAGGCGGGCGGCCCGGCGGCGATGTCGGGCGCGGTGCTGCTCGCGCTGGACGGGCCGCGCGGCACGTTCGAGGCGGCGGCGGTCCGGGCCGCGCTGTCGGTTCCCGGCGACCGCTACGCCCCGCGCTCCCGCCTCGTCTCCGTCGAGCAGACCACGAACATCGCGGGCGGCCACGTGTGGCCGCTCGACCAGCTGCGCGAGGTCGTCGAGGCGGGGCGCGCCCACGGGCTGCGACTGCACCTCGACGGCGCTCGGCTGATGAACGCGGTCGTCGCCTCGGGCGTCTCCGCACGCGCGTGGACGCAGGGCTTCGACACCGCGTGGATCGACTTCACGAAGGGGCTCGGGGCGCCGGTCGGCGCGTGCCTCGCCGGCTCCCGCGAGCTGATCGACGAGGCGTGGCGCTACAAGCAGATGTTCGGCGGGGCGATGCGCCAGGCCGGCATCGTGGCCGCCGGCGCGCTGTGGGCGCTCGACCACCACGTCGAGCGGCTGGCCGAGGACCACGACCACGCGCGGGCGCTCGCCGTGGGGCTCGCGGGCCTGCCCGGCGTGGACGTCGACCCGGGCGCCGTCGCCACGAACATCGTGGTCTTCCGCGTCCCGGACGCCCGCGGGCTCTGCGAGCGCCTGCTCGCGGACGGCATCCGCATGGGGGCGCTCGACGACCAGACGGTCCGCGCCGTCACCCACCTCGACGTGGACGCCGCGGGCATCGACGCGGCGATCGCGGCGGCCACGCGCGCGCTGGCCGCACCGTGACGCCGGGGCTGGCCGGCAGGCGGAGCGCTCGGGACAATAGGGTTCAGAGCATGCGGCAGATCCGCTGGCCCGGCGAGTCCACCGAGCAACGGCGTGCGCGCGCGCTGCGCGAGCGCGTCGACGACCTGCGTACGGCCCGCCAGCGCATCATCGCCGCGGCGGACGCCGAGCGCCGGCGCATCGAGCGCGACCTCCACGACGGCGCGCAGCAGCGCCTCGTCTCCGTGGCGCTGACGCTCGGGATCGCCGAGTCGCGGGTCGGGAGCGACCCCGCGGCCGCCGGCGCGCTGATCGCCCAGGCGCGCGAGGAGCTCCAGGCCGCGCTCAAGGAGCTGCGCGAGCTGGCGCGCGGCATCCACCCGGCCGTGCTCGCCGACCGGGGCCTCGGTCCGGCGCTCGAGGCACTGGCCGCGCGCTGTCCCGTGCCGGTCGAGATCACCGGGTTGCCGACCGCGACCACGCTGCCCCCCGCGGTGGAGGCGGCCGCCTACTTCGTGACGGCCGAGGCGCTCACGAACGTGGCCAAGTACGCGCAGGCCACGGCGGCGTTCGTCCATCTCACCATCGAGGGCGACCGGCTGCGCCTGCAGGTCGCCGACGACGGCGTCGGCGGCGCGGACGCGAGGCTCGGCACCGGTCTGCGCGGCCTGTGCGACCGCGCCGAGGCGCTCGACGGGCACGCCGAGATCACGTCGCCGCCGGGCGGCGGCACGACCGTCACGGTCGAGCTGCCGCTCGAGGGCGCCTGAAGCGTCAGCCGCCGGCCTCGAGCCGCGCGAGCGCGTCCGCGACGAGCGCGCGGAACACCGCAGACTCCGCGAGCTCGTCGCCGAACACCTCGCGCACGCCCAGCAGCGCCGCGGCCCGCGCCTCGGGCCCGCCGGCGCGCTCGAGCGCCGCGCGCAGGACGCCGGCGCGCGCGTCGCGCACCTCGGGCCCCCGCCCGC
>Ga0196962_10000749_pt1 | contig 11881 bp, 17 predicted proteins | sample S3v_20metaG_FD_183186 | JGI IMG/M metagenome (GOLD analysis project Ga0196962, IMG submission 183186) | Soil microbial communities from Anza Borrego desert, Southern California, United States - S3+v_20 | ecosystem: Environmental > Terrestrial > Soil > Desert | place: USA: California | collected... | reverse complement strand
CACTGTCGTCGAGGCCGCCCGCAGGTGTGGGGAGGTCGCGGTAGGTTACCGAGTGAAGGCGGAGGCGGGCGACCCGCGAAAGTCTTACGGCGTGCGCCTGAACCCGGTCAAATCCCAGCGCATCGAGTTCGCGGAGGGTGACAAGGTAATCGTGCTGGCCGAGTCTTAAGGCCCGGCGCGGTTACAAGACTTCGCAGACCCAACGCTCACCGATGGCCGCAATACCAATGGTGCGGTCGATGCGGGCGGTATTTTGCGGGAGTTCTTCGCATCAGCAGTGCGGTAGAGGAAACGCACAAACATTTTCTTATGGCGGGATCATTCAGGATGAAGCTCTTTCCGATTGCGGCCTGTCGCTTGTTCAAGCAGCTTTCATCTACGCCCATAAGCCGGGATTAGCGCGATGATTGTGTAGTGTTTTGCCTGGCTCGCGGCGAACTCTTTGCGAAGAAGCTACTGTATATCACTGTACGTCGGAGGTGATGCTTTATGGACTTCGAGACGGTGGTCAAGAGGCGGCGGATGTGCCGAGAGTTTTCGGACCGTGAGGTGCCTCAGGAGAAGATAGATCGGATCTTGGATTTAGCTTCTCGCTATCCTTCTGCTGGGCACACAGAGCCACAGGAGTTCATCGTGGTGCATAACCGGCGGATGAAAGAGGATTTGGCACACGCCGCCCTTGATCAGATGTTCGTCGCCCAAGCTCCACTGGTTATCGTGGTCGTCTCAGACGTAAGGCGCTCGGCACGTCGCTATGGGGAGCGAGGAGTCCGTTTGTTCAGCATCATCGACGGGGCTTTCGTGGCGATGCTTATCCTGCTTGCGGTGGTAGAGGAGGGCTTGGGCGCATGTTTTGTGGGCTCTTTCTACGATGAGGAAGTGCAAGAAGTGTTGAGCTTGCCGCAGGAAGTGCGCCCGATTGGGATCATCCCCATAGGTTACTGTGCTGAAGTACCGAGGAAGTTCCGTCGCCGATCCAGGGAGCAGATTGTCCATCGCGATCGGTACGGGCGTAGATAACTCTTGCAATCCCTGAGGCCGTGGAACGTCCTTACCGGTCATGTGGCCAACATACCGACCGCACCGACCGCGGGACCATGCAGAGAATGAAAGACCTGCAAACCGAGGAGATCTAGAGCGGTCGATGCGGTCGGTACTTTGCGACGCTTGTTAGGGACGTAGTTCTTCTTGCCGCGGCTCCTCACCGACCAGAACCCCTCAAAGCCGTCTGGAACGTTGTTGTAGCCGAGGAGCCATCCTAGACGGCCCGGAGGACCTGAGGAGAAGTTACGAGCCGTAGAAACGGCGCCTATACACATCGAGGTCTGGACAGCCGGACCTCGAATACTGGACCGCCCCCATGAACTCCTGACCACCCCCCGGCCCCCGCATAGTCAGCATCCTGCCGCGAAGACGCGTAGGCGCCCGAGCGCCTCTTGAAACGGACGCGCAGTATGTAGTGGTCGGCCTTCTGGCTCCTGAGTGTCAGAAGTCGCCGACTCCGTCAGAGTACCGGGGCCTTTTGCACGGTTCTGCAGATGGACTTCTGAGAACCCCCCTTCCACGCACTAGAGTGAATAACGTACCGGGATTGTCGATGGGGGTGTATTCGTGCTTCGCCGGGGGCCGCAAGCTCCCCCTTTACGACGGTGGCTCCCCGACCGCCATCTCCCGAAGCTCGGGGTGATTGCGCAGCTTCCTTAGTCCGGCTCTCACGCGCCCCTTCACGGTGCCGAGCGGCAGGCAGAGGCGCTCGGCTATCTCTGCGTTCGTCCAGTCGAAGAAGTGGGCGAGCGCGAGGACCTTGTGCTGCGTGTGCGGGAGATCCTCGAGGGCTTCGCGCACCCGATCCCGTCGGTATTTGCGCCAGGTCTCGGCGAACGCCTCGCTCGGATGCGACCTCGGAGCCTCGGCTTCGGCCTTCTCCTGCGTCTTCCAGTAGCTCACCTGCGAGCGCAGCCGGTCTATGCCTCGGTTGCGGACCACGGAGAGCATCCAGGTGCGTACGCTGCCCCTCTCTACCCGGTAGCTGCCCGCCGAGCGCCAAACCTTCAGGAAGGCGTCCTGCGCGAGGTCCTCGGCGTCCTGCTCGTCGCCGGTCAGCCTGCGGGCGAGCGAGTAGATGACACGGGAGTGGCGGTCGTGGAGGGCGCTGAAGGCGAAGGGGTCGCCAGCCCCCACTAGGGAGATCAGGTCCTCGTCAGTCAGGAGCGGGTAGCGTCCTGCGTGGCCTCTCACACCGTGCGCCTCGAGGGCTTATATGGCGTGTCCAGGCTCCTCGCTCCCATCACCGACTCCACGAAGTCGTGTCGGTCCATGCCCAAGAGGCTGATCTGCATGCGTGCCCCTATCTCCGGCAACGGATCGAGCATGACCCTTCCGACATCTGCGCAGGGCCCGTAGAGGATCGAGACGAGCTGCCCCGGTGTAATCTTCCTGACCTCCCGCCCGTCCTCGGTCGTCTGCAGCCAGAGGAACATCTCGGCCTCCTCCTCGAAGCTGAAGATCGGTAGTGCCTCTCCCGTGCCGTCGAGATCTACCGTGAGCAGGTCCGGCTGGCCGAACCCGTCCGTCCCATCTTTCGCGTCCTTCGCTATTACCCAGTACCTCTGCGTCGTGGCCCGCCGGGGGACTCCGCCCGCGGTTTCGGCGCCCTCCCGGCTAGAGGCCTCATCAACTCGCGCTGCACTCATGCATTTCCTCTGTTTTGAAGGCCGAGGACTCTTCGGCTCTCGTTTACAACTTACATAGATCATACGCCCTCTTCAGTCCTCAAGTCAACTCAAATACACTCAAATACATTCAATCATGTTAAATAGTGCGTTAGAATAGCGTATGAGAAGATCGAGTCCGACGCGGTCGAGGGGGAGGGAGGCGCGTGCGAGAGCCGCTGGATCACTTAGATAGGTTGCTGAGCACCGAGGAGGTCGCCGAGTATCTGGGGGTGGGCCAGGCGACGGTCTACCGCTGGTGCCGGGAGGGGAGCCTGCCGGCGGTGAAGATCGGGCGCCGCTGGCGCGTAAGGCGTTCGGCGTTGGAGGAGTTCGTGCGCAAGAATGAGCGCTCGGAGACTCTCGTTGGACGTCTGAGGAGATTTCTCGAGGTGCCGGACAACCTCATGGCCGTCGTCCAGGATCGCGAGTTGATGCGCAAGATTGATACCGCTTTCTTCCGGACGGCAGAGGCACGCGGCGGGACGATGGTCAAGTACCAGCTAGAAGAGCCGCGGCTGCCCTCCCCGGGAGAGGTACGCGAGCAGCTCGGGCAAGCGGGGCTCGACGTCGAACGTCTGGAGGTCGAGGGACGCTTGCGCTTCGTAATGGAGGGCGGCGAGCCGGGCAACCGGGTCGAGGAGGTCCGGCGGCTGGCAGAGGAGGAGAGCGGCGAGGGCCGCTCCGTGTGGATCAGCATGAACTGGGACCTACGTATGGGGGTCAAAGAGGCGCTGGAGCAGCAGCGGGCTTTGACCGAACTCGTAGAGGGTTCGGAGTTGGTCGTCAAGACAACGGTGCTCGAGGATGACCTCGACGAGTGGCCGGGGGCTGAGCAGAGGCGGGCGCAGGTGATGCACTCGGGGACAATGTGGCTTGCGAGGGAGAGGCTGGCATTGAGCCGCGTGTCCCCCGCTCTGTAGTTCTGAGGACAGAGGGTGCCACGGTTGCGGCCATCGGAGGGGTATTCTGAGGGAGGCCGAGTAAAACCCTACGGAAGCCAATCTGAAGCCGGGACGCTCATAGGTGTTGAACCGGGGCTATGCCGAACTTCGGAGAATTCTGTAATGGCGAAGTTCGCAGAAAACCTATTCCACGCACTCCGGTGAATAGATCTTCCCCAGAGATGCGCCGAGGGTGCGTCCTGTGCCACCATTCCTGATAGGCAAGCGAGTAAGAGGGTGAGAGGAAGCCATCGTGTTGGAAGAGAACAAGAGCCTTATCCGTCGGTGGGTCGAAGAAGTGGTCAACGCAAGGAACTTGGCCCTCATGGATGAGCTCGTGGCTCCCCGCTACGCCTTCTATGTTGCCAGCAGGGCCACCCCAGCGGATCGCGAGAGTCACAAACAGCTTCTCAGCACCTTCCTCGGCGCCTTCCCCGATCTTCGCCGCAACATCGAAGAGATGGTCGGGGAAGGGAACAAGGTGGTGGAGCGCTGGACGGATACCGGAACCCACCAAGGAGAGTTTCAGGGGCTTGCACCAACTGGGAAGAAGATCTCCTACGCGGGGATCACCCTCTGGCGCATCGACGACGGCCAGATCGTAGAGAACAGGACGGTGCAGGACTTTATGGGCTTGATGCAACAGTTGGGTGCCGAGCGCATACCCACGCAAGCCCCGAGCCAACGCCTATAAAGAGGATTCTCAGGCGGATCACACCCGCTTCCAGACAAATTTGGTCTGGCCTTCTTCTCCACCGATCTGCATCCGCCTTGAGGTTATGCGAAGTTCGTCTCCTTCGATGTAGACGTAGCTGTGGCCAGCACCCATCATATTTGGCACCTGTGCCACCTCGATGTCGTAATGGATGACGTCCCCCTCGAGCCGGTACTTCCCAAAGTACCCGTTGGAGGTCCTGAAAGCTTTGTCGTTCTCCTCGGGAGTGCCACCCAAAAGATCAGGATCGGAAAAGGGGGGGCGGTTGGCGTCCATGATGTGCCAGGAGACCCGACCGTTCTCTAGGTAAATGAGATAGCCTATGGCATCCTCGCCGTAAGGGTATTCGACCGTTCCGTCGGACCTCTCTATCCCACCGTAGAGGAGGCGGTAGGTTCCGACCAGATCCTCCTTGGTTAGCCCCATGAAGCTGCTCCTCCCTGCAGAAGTACACTACTCACTCTGATAATAGAGAGCATAACTGACAAGTAGTAGGCCCACAGGTAGATGTTCTAACTAGTAGCTTCTAACTAGGCATTATTGCCACGCCGGCTGGCGGCGAACTTCTGAGAATCCCTCTTCCACGACGTTTGTGAATAAGGGCTAGAGGAAGGATGGGTTCTGCTTACATAACCCCCTGACCCTTTGACCGCACGATAGTTTGCTTTGCGCCCTCTATGACTCTGGGACTGCACCCATCTGGCGCATCGCCCCGAGCAGGTCGTACTCGGGCCACTCCTCGACCATCTTTCCACTCTCGTCAAAGCGGTCTATCTGGATGCCGCTCATCTCGATCCGGTTGCCCGTGGGAGCCACGCCGAAGAACTCGCCTTGATGAGTGCCCCTAGCCGTGTAGCGGGTTACTACTCTGTCGCCCTCTGCTACCTGATCCACTACGGTGTAGGTGAGGTCGGGAATAGCGTTGCGAAACCACTCGATCTCTTGCTTTATGGTGTCTGCTCCCCTTACCTCTCCTGCTTCGGAGTTGGGGTCGTAGCAAACGAAGTTAGGATCGAGGACCTCGTCGACTACCTCCAATTTGCCCTGGCCGAAGCCCTCCTCCATCAGGCGTCGTGCCTTTTCCTTATTCTCTTCCCCTGACATGGATGCTCCTCCTTCCAGAGCCGCTTATGACCCTTAGCGTGCCACGTTCCTTGTGCTCATAGGCATTGTGCCACCTCCAGAAGTCACGGGCGAACTTCGTAGAACTGCGTAAAGCGGAAGTTCACCTATGAAGGGCATAGCCCCGGTCCGTTCGACCCGGGGATCTCCGCACCGAAGCGTCCATCCGCCCGTATTATGAGAAAGTGGGGATAATACTCCGAAGGAAGCAGGTTCGAGGCCGACACGCCCATGGGTTATGGACCGGGGCTATGCGAAGCTCCTAAGGCTCACCCCCTAATCTCCCTTGGCACGCTCGATGAGTAAGTCGGAGGGTACGGAAGAGGGGTCCAGCATCTTCTGTGCGCTCTCCGAGCCCACCACGGGCAGGACGTTAGGGTCCAGCAGCCCAACCTGCACCAAAACCGAGGCCTGGTCCCAGTAGATGTGCTCGGAGGCTATCTTGCCGTCCTTGAACCCCACCACAACGATCAGCGGGATCTCGACCCTTCTTCCGGTCGGCGGGATGCCCGGCAGCATGTAGTCCATCTCGATGGTGTGAGTGAAGCTCTGGATCATCTCGTCCACTAGCCGGTCCTCGCCAAGGGTACGCGAGAGGAGGGTGACCTGGGTGTCCGGGGGGTTCTTGGGGATGAAGTACTTGGAGTAGTACTTGCGCACCTCTTCCAAGCCCACGCCGCCGGTGAGCAACGGGACGTTGATGTTAATCGGGTCGTTTGTCATGGTGGACAAGGTCTTCTCGGTGCTGTGGGTCTCGAACTCGTAGGATGTGTGTTCCTCCCACAGATCGACCATGGCCTTCTGGGAGGCGGTGAGGGTGCTTCCTTTCGACATGGAGCGCGGTCTCCTTCCCGGTTTTCGCTGGCCCCAGAGGGGCGAGCCCCTCCTTCTGGACCCAAGCATGGTGCCACCTACTGAAGCCCGAAGCGAACTTCGGAGAATTCACCTTCCCCGAAGGTGGGTGAATAGGGACGGGGCTAGCGGTTAGCTCGTCGCTAGCCCCATCAGGTTAGCCGCTTGCGCATGAACACGCGCCGGTAACCTCCATCGACCCCGCGCCCGGTCTCCTCGAAGCCCAGCTTGGCGTAGACGGCCAGGTTCTCGTGCATCTTCTCGTTGGTGTAGAGACGTACCTCCGGCAGTCCTTCCCTCTCGGCCCTCTCCTCGGCGAAGGCCAGAAGCTCGCGCCCGAGCCCTCTCCCCTGGTGCCCGGGCGTGATGGCGACGTTGTCCACGAACAGGTGATCGTCGGCGGGCCTCATCACCAGCACCCCGAGTACCTCCCCGCCCTCGTCCCACACCCACACCTCGCCGGCCCGGATGAGGGCGTCGTAGTCTTCAAGCATTGGCGCGGGCTCCTTGCCGATGCGCTCGACGTACTTCGAGTAGGCCGTCCGCACCAGGTCGCGGACCACCGCGGCGTCCCCCCGTTCGGCCGGTCGTATGCTCCAGTCTGCCATTACCTTCCTTTTTCGGAGCGATGTGCGAGGCCGGAAGGATGAACGGTCGCTAGCGGCGATGCAACTTCGTAGAACTGCGTGTATGCGAACTTCGCAGAACCCCCAAAAGGCGAAGTTCGCAGAAAACTTATTCCACGCACTCGGGTGAATAAGCCTATTTCTGCAGGCGTTTGGCACCCCGCTACTAACATCTAGTTGCACAAGTAATCCCTCAAAGAGGGATGCATCGTCCATTCATGATGGTGTAGAGTTATCTCGTTAGCTAACCGGGGCGGGTAAGACCCTTTACTTGCCCGCTCCACTATTGGTAAAGGGGGTATTGCTCATGCTACGAAGGGTAGCCCTACTACTTGGTGGGACGTTGTTGGTAGGAGTGATCTTGCTCGGCGGGGTAGCGCTGGCCGAAAACATTAGGGGAACTTTCGGGCAGGACAACCTCGAAGGCACCAATCAGATGGACCGGATCTATGGACTCGGTGCCGCAGACGACCTCTTCGGTCTGGGAGGCCCAGACGATCTCTATGGTGGCAGTGGCCAGGACAGTTTGAATGGCCAAGGCGACAACGATCGCATAGACGCCGGTTACGGGCTCGACTTTGCCTCCGGTGGCGATGGCAATGACAGGATAGAAGCCGCAGACTTCACCCCTGAAGTAGTTGATTTTCTGGAGGGTGATAACGGCGATGACAGGATTAGCGCTGCTGACGGTGTCAGGGATGTCATAGACTGCGGCGAGGGCACCGACACGGTCTACATCGACGAGCTTGACGTCGTGGAGAACTGCGAAACCGTCTTCGAGGCTCAGGAAGTGCAGCCTTAGTAGAGGCTAGTAGGGGAAGAGGAAAGCGAAGGGGAGGCCCCGGGATTGGGCTGAAGCGCCCAGGGCCTCCCTCTCTTACCTTCGCCTCTTTCTGTACCAACTGCCCGGCAGCACTAGCGAACCCCTCTCAGCGAGGCGGGACTTTCTCATTTTGGACTGCGGCCTCTATCTCTGTATCCTAGGAGATCGAACTTCTTAGAACTGCGTACATGCGAAGTTCGCAGAAGACCTATTCCACGCACTCCGGTGAATAGCGTAAGATGATCCCAGGTTATTGAGGGAAAGGAGCAATCTTCAGATGGCTGCCGAAGATGATGTAGACGAACTTATCGAGCAATATCATCTAGGGATCGATGAGTTCCTCAAAGGAAACCCCGAGCCTGTGGGGAAGCTGCACTCCCGTCGAGATGACGTAACACTGGCCAACCCCTATGGCCCTCCCGTGCGTGGTTTGGAGCAGGTTCTTAAGGCTGAGGAGCATGCCGCATTGGGACGCCGGGATGGTAAGACAATCGGCTTCGAGATCGTATCTAAGTATGTGACTGCTGAGCTTGCCTATGTTGTGCAGCTGGAGCACTTAGAGGCCAAGGTAGGAGGAAGGGATGAGATCACCCCATACTCCCTGCGCTCTACGATGATCTTTAGACCTGAGGACGGGGTGTGGAAGGTAGTGCACCGCCACGCAGATCCTATAACTACGGCCCAGCCGGTGGAATCGGTCATACAGGAATAGCTCTACCCTAAGGCCCAACTTCCGAGAACGTAAAGGCGAAGTTCGTAGAAAATCTATTCCACGCACTTCGGTGAATAAGGGTATGAAGACTCGCCATCTTTCCGCTCACCTGTCGGCGAGCCTCTTGCGCAGGGTACGCAGCGCGTGCCGCGCGATCCACTCCGTCTCGGGCGTCGGGTTCTCGCGGCGCCACCGGCTGGTCAGCGCCACCGCCCAATCCGGCCGGTCCTTCGACGCGTCGTTGATCCAGTTGCCAACGCTGCGGCGGACGTAGTCGCTGCCGTCGCTCCGGACCGGCTCGAGCAGGTGCGCCGCGCGCTCGGGCTCCCGCCGCAGCTCGGGGATGTGGCGGCTCCAGACGCCGCGGGGGCGTGTGCCCTCGACGGCGCACCGCCGCACGTTCGGATCGGGATCTAGCACCCACCTCTCTAGCAGCCGGAGTCCAAGGTCAAGCTCCGCCGCCACGTGCGCGCGGAAGCCCATCCACGCGGCCTCGCGCACGTTGAGGCTCTCGTCCTTCGCCAGAGGACGGAGGAGCGTCAGTCGCTCGCCCAACTCGAGCGACGGCAGGCTCCCGACCGCGTACGCCGCCCACTCGCGCGCAAGCGCAACGCGGTGGACGGCGAGCGCGTCGATGACGGCCCCCTCATCAGCCGCCGCATCGACGAACGCGCGGGCGATCGCGCGGGTGCGCGCCATAAGCGGCTTGTCGGCGACGCCGTCCGCCGCCCGCGAGACGTGGGCGACGTCGACACCGACGTCGCGCGCGACGAGCCGTGCCAGGCGCGGCTGGTCGATCGCGCTCCACTCGGCCAGCGTCCGCGGCTCGAGCGCGCCGGTGCTCAGCGCCGTCCGCAGCGCGGGAGAGACGTCCGCGGCGCGGAGCGCGGGCGGCGAGTGCTCAGACGTTCGCCTCATCGATGGCCGAGCCATCAGCTCCGGTCGGCGTCAACCACCGTCCCGAACTCCGTGCTGAGATCTTCGTCGATGTGCCGCAACCAGTCCACGACCGCCGGAATGGTCTCGGCCTTCGCTATCGCCGTCTTGACGAAGCTCCGGTCCTCCCAGATAGCGACGTCCACGTACGAGCCGTCGTCGAGCTTCGACACCGTGACATCGATCAATCCCGGGAAGTTCTCCTTCGCTGCGCTGACCATGGCCTCACGCTTCGCGAGGAACTGCTGCTCCTGGTCGTGCTCGACGACGAACCGTCCCAACTCCAGAGTCCTGCTCACTGCGGTCTCCTTCCCTTGCTTGACAGGATGACAACATTGAACCATAATGGCAGCATATTGTCAATATCTAGTGACGGAACACAATCAAGTGAGGTGCACACAGATGACCAAGGCCGACGCTGACATCGACCTCCGTGCGGCCGAGGCGGCGCGGCTCGTGGAAGACGTGCTCGAGTGCGCCGGTGCATTGCGTCGCTACGGTGACGCGCTCACGCGCCCGTTCGGCCAGACGGAGGCGCGTTGGGCTGTGCTCAGTGTCCTCTCCGGCGGCCCCCGCACGGTTCCGCAGGTCGCACGCCGGCTCGGCGTGACCCGCCAGAGTGTGCAGCGCGTCGCCAATCTCCTCGCCGCGGAGGGGCTCGTAGAGAGCTCTCCGAATCCCGACAGCGCGCGTTCACCGCTCTTTCGTCTGAGCAAGCGCGGCGAGGAGGTCCTCGCAGGGATCACGCAAGCGGCCGATCCGTGGCACCGCCGCGCGGGCGAGGAGCTCTCGCTGCGCGACCTGCGGCGAGCCCGCTCGGCACTCGCCGTCCTCACGCGTCTCGGGCGGGAGCCGATCGACCGTTGAGACGGGCCGCGACCAAGGCGCAAAGTAGCGATCGACGATAGAAAACGGGGTTCACGGGAGCATCGACGCGGGCGGAGGCGCTCCTGGAAGCCGCCGTGGGATACGTAAGAGGCGCAGGCGGATTGATCTAGTAGCTTTCCTGCTTGCGCTTGCCCCAAATGAGTGATCTTTGGAACTTTGTTAGCGAAATTCGTAGAACTCCGTTTATGCGACGTTGAGCCTTCGGTGGACCGCCGAGGCAAACTGTGCCTACAATGTCACCAGGTAGTGTGATGGATACCGACGAGCTCCAGAGTCGCGAACGATAGGGGAGGGTCGTGGCGGAGATACCATTTCGGGCCATCGTCGTGTTCGACACGGAGGATGGGGGCTACGTGGCGACCACGCCGTCCCTTGCCGGCGTCGTGGGCCAGGGCGAGACCAAGCGGGAAGCGGTGAGCGACCTCGAAGAGGCCCTCGAGTTCACAGTCGAAGATATGCTTAGGAGCGGAGAACCGCTTCCGGAGGGGGACCGGTTCGCGGAGCCTCCCGCGGAGAATGAGGACGAGTGGACAATCCGGGTAGCGGTCTGACGCCCTGAATGTCGAGACTCCCCCGCGTCTCGGGTGACGAAGCGATCAGGGCCTTCGGGCGGTTTGGCTACAGGACCGTCCGCCAAAGCGGCTCCCACGTCCGGATGAAGTGCGAGGGGCGCCAGCCCTTGACGGTCCCCCGCCACAAGGAGCTGAAGCGGGGGACGCTTAGGACCCTTATAAGGGACGCGGGCCTCACAGTCGAGGAGTTCACGAGGGCCCTGTAGGCGCATATGTTTCGCGACGAATACTGAACTTCCGAGAATCCGGTTATGGCGAAGTTCGCGGAAGGCCATTTCCATGCACCTAGGTGAATAGAGGCGCAAGAGGAAGGCCGCTGCCCCACCCTAGCGGACCGTCGAGTTCTAACGAGACCCGGGGCTACTTCTTGTGCTCGTTGATCCCGTAGACGCGTCCATCGGAGCCCTTGAAGTCGCGATAGGCGTAGTTCATCTCCTCAATGCGAGTGATCTCGCCCAAAAGCTCGCATCCTGCCTCAGCCAGTTCCTCTGAGGCCGCTTCGATGTCCTCCACCCGGAAGCCGAACACGATGCCACAGTCGTTGAAGCCGTAGGCAGGGACGGCTTCTAGGGCGTAGAGCTCGAGGATGGTGCCGTTGGACATCGGGAACATCGTATAGCCGTTCTCCTCAATGGCAGGCCTCAGAGCGAACACTTCCATCAGCAGCTTCTTGGTGGGGCCGAACTGGTCGGCTTGGAGAGTGAGGGCGTGCCAGGTTATGCCTTTGGCCTGCATCGTTTACTCCTTCCTCCCGCTCGTAGAGCGAGTGGGTGCTCGCTTTCCAGCGCTACATATGGTGCCAGCAGGCAACACTTGGCGCGAACTTCTTAGAACTGCGTAAAACGGAAGTTCAACTTCCGAGAATTCATCTTCCGAAACTGTTTGGAAATTCTCAGCCACGAGCTAGACGCCTCACCATCAGCCGTATCATGGCCACGTAGATGAACGCTTCTGCGCTTGCGCACAGCCTCTCATAGTCC
>Ga0196962_10000748_pt1 | contig 11891 bp, 7 predicted proteins | sample S3v_20metaG_FD_183186 | JGI IMG/M metagenome (GOLD analysis project Ga0196962, IMG submission 183186) | Soil microbial communities from Anza Borrego desert, Southern California, United States - S3+v_20 | ecosystem: Environmental > Terrestrial > Soil > Desert | place: USA: California | collected... | reverse complement strand
ATCTATAATTTTTTTAATAACCTTTTCTATTCCTTTTTTACTTAGTCTGTTCTCTAGTAATACATTTTCAATATTATTTTTTAGTTTAAGATTAAAGTCAAAGACATATTGATTTAATATATTTTTGATTTCTTCTTCATCTGCTTTAACTCCTTCGTCAATGACTGATTCACTCTCGATTACTCTAGAAATATTAACAGCTTCACCATGGTCACTTTTTGCAGGATCAATACCATCCTCCCCATAGAGATACTGAATTATATTACCATGAGGATCTCTAACGGTACCATCGTATTCCATTTTTAAATGTTCTAGGGCGTTAATTAATCTTCTCTGCATATATCCAGATTGTTGAGTTCTTACAGCAGTATCAACTAAACCTTCCCTACCACCCATAGCGTGAAAAAAGAATTCAAGTGGTGTAAGCCCATCTCGATAATTTGATTTAACAAAACCTTTTGCATCGGGATTTGTATCATTTACCTTGAAATGAGGTAAAGATCTATTATGATATCCCTTATGGATCCTTTTTCCTCTAATAGACTGTTGTCCCAAAACAGCAGTCATTTGACCTATATTTAGTATAGAACCTCTTGCGCCTGTTGATGCCATTATAACTCCTGCATTGTTATTTGGAAATGATCTATCAGCTAGTCTGCCAGCTCGATCTCTAGCCCTTGAGAGCTCATTTACAAGGTACAATTCTAATGCTTCTTCTGGTGATAATCCTCGTGTTAATGGTAAAGTTCCCTCCTTATGCTGTTGAATTAGTTCATCGATCTTATCATATGCTTTCTTGATTACTCCTGTAATTTCTTTATGTGTCTCATCTGATAACCATAGATCTGAATAGCCATATGTGAAACCCCTATGAGTAATAAAAGTTTTCAACATTATCAAAATAGAATTAAGGAATTTTTGTGCTACATCGTTTCCATAGTCCTTCGCTATTCTATGTAAAACACTATCTGGTTCCTCTGCACCAATTGAGGCTTTATCTATTACACCACTAATCAATTCACCATTTTTAATTACCACATCTTTTCCTTCTCCTTTAATCGATTTATTCCACTTTGATGTAATAATGAAATTGAAATCTTTTGGAAGAAATAGTGAAAATAATTGTTTACCTGTATATACTTTATTACCATCTTTTTCAGCTTTTGATTCTGGCATTGGTCCAATATAGCCGCCTAATAGTGCTAAATTGAAAAACTCTTCTTTTGATAATAGAGTCTCATCTCTTGTTAAAATATAAGCTCCTGTAATAAAGTCTCGAATCCCACCAATAATAGGTCCACCGTATCTTGGAGAAATTAGCTGATCTTGAACACTCATCAATAAAGCTGCTTCAGATCTAGCTTCTTCACTTTGTGGAACATGAAGATTCATTTCATCACCATCAAAATCAGCATTATATGGCGGACAAACTGCAGGATGTAATCTAAATGTTCTATATGGAAGAACTTTTACATAATGTGCCATAATAGACATTCTGTGTAAAGAAGGTTGTCTATTAAAAATAACTATATCGTTCTCTGACAAGTGTCGTTCTATAATGTAACCAGGTACAATAGAATCCGCCACCATTTGCCTGTCATTGACATAATCAAGCCTTATTTTTACTCCATCTGGTCTTATAATATAATTCGCTCCAGGATAGTTGTTCGGTCCATTAAAAACTAATGTTTTTAATTTATCTATGTTCCAATTTGATACAGTTTCAGGGATGGTTAGTTTTTTTGCGACTTCATATGGAATTCCTACTTCAGAAATAGCAATATTCGGATCAGGTGAAATAACAGTTCTACTTGAAAAGTCTACTCTTTTTCCAGATAAGGAACCCCTGAATCTACCTTCTTTACCTTTTAGCCTTTGTGTTAACGTTTTTAATGGTCTTCCTGATCGATGATGAGCTTGCGGAATTCCTGAAACTTCATTATCAAAATAGGTTGTAACATGATACTGAAGTAAATCTACTAAATCTTGGACAATTAATGGAGGAGTACCTGCTTCTTTGCTTTCCTTTAATCTTTGATTTACACGGATTATATCTACAAGTTTATGGGTTAAATCATCTTCAGATCTAATTCCTGTTTCAAGGATAATAGATGGTCTAACAGTAACTGGCGGAACAGGAAGAACTTGTAAGATAAACCACTCTGGGCGAGCCGTAGTAGGATCATAGCCTAATAGTTTTAGATCATCATCGGTTATGTTAGTCAGTCTTTCTCGAATAGTTATTGGTAATAGCCGATTTTCTCCAGCATCGGTCTTTTCAACAAAGATAGTAGGTTTAGTAAAAATTAAATCGTATTGTTCTTTTTGACAATGAGGGCAAATTTTTATTTTTTTGGATTTTTCTATTATTTCATCTTTAATATTTTCGAGAGTAATAACAGCATAAGACGCCTTACCAGTTCTGATTTCTCTATAAGACTCTAATTCTTCATTTTCTAATTTTATTCGATTACAGGATCTACATGTTGTAAGTAATAATTTATGAATATCATCTACAAATGCTATATGTAAAACAGGCTCCGCTAATTCTATATGACCAAAATGACCTGGGCATTTTGCAGAGGTATTTCCACAGGATATACATTTTTGACCTGGTTCAAGTGTTCCTAAACGGTTATCCATCAAGCCACCCTGAACTGGCATTCCGTCTTCATCATAGGTTTCAGGTGCTGTTATTTCAGCAACACTAAATTTTCTAACTTCTACAGGAGACCATATGCTAAATTTGATTGCACCTAAATTTTTAATTGATTCTTCCATGTACTTTCACCTTTACCCTATAATTTCTCTTTTGGAATAAGCCTAGGAGCTACGTTAAGGCTCATCATCTCTTGAAGTAATAACTTAAAGGCATATGCTATGACAATAGTTGAAATTTTTGCTTTATCCCCACAAACTCTGCATATATGCCTTCGTTGCTTAATGTCATAATACGACAATAATCCACAACGTTCACATACATTTACTTCAGCTTTATCAGACTCTTCTAGTAATCGGTCTTTTAACATCATGGATGCACCATATGCGATAAGACAGTCCCTTTCCATTTCTCCAAATCTAAGACCACCGCCTCTTGCTCTACCTTCAGTTGGCTGTTTTGTTAACATTTGAACTTGTCCTCGAGCTCTACTGTGGATTTTGTCAGCTACCATGTGATGAAGTTTTTGATAATATACTACACCAATATAAACTTCTAGGGGAAATTTTAATCCTGTTCTCCCATCATACATTTCCTCTTTACCACTATACTTGAATCCATATTGCTCCATAACGTCTTTTATATCATTTAATTTCTCACCTAAAAAGGCAGAACCATCAACCACCTTTCCTCGTAATGATGCTGCCTTGCCACCTAACGATTCCATGAACTGACCTACTGTCATCCTGGAAGGAAACGCATGTGGATTTATCATTATATCTGGAACTATACCCTCTTGAGTATATGGCAAATCTTCTTGATTTACCAACATTCCAAGAATTCCTTTTTGTCCATGCCTTGAAGCAAATTTATCACCTATTTCTGGAATTCTCATATCCCTTACACGGATTTTATACATCTTACCACCTTCTACAGATTGAGTCATTATTACGGTATCTACAACCCCATTCTCAGAGGGCCTTACACCTATAGAAGTATCACGCCTATAGGGGCCTTTTACTTCAAATTCTTTGTATTCTTCAATGAATCGTGGAGGAGATGTTCTACCAATTAGAATATCGCCACCAGTAACTACTGCTTCATGCATCACTGCACCATCTTGTTCCAACAATCGATAAGCTTTTTCTCCCCTAAATCCACGAATATTTTCATCTGCAGATGGTAATTCAAAAGTATCCTTCATTCCACCTGGATATTGTTTTGCTTCTGCTTCATAAACTCTATAAAAAAATGTTCTTGCTAAACCTCGTTGCACTGAAGATTTATTGAAGACAACGGCATCTTCAATGTTATAGCCTTCAAAAGGAAGTACTGCTACAATACAATTCTGCCCCGTAGGACGTTCATCAAGTCCAAGAAGGCTTATTGCTTTAGTGCTAACTACAGGGGTTTGCGGATACAACATAAAGTGTTGTCTGACATAGGTGCTTGCATTCATCAAAGGTGTAGAAAATCCAAGGCTTTGTTTAGCCATTGCACTTTCATATGTATTTCTAGGAGATTGATTATGTTCAGGATATGGTATAACAGAAGCACCAATTCCAAGAATTGAGGGAGGATATATTTCTACATGAGTTGTATGGGAGTCTATCGAAGTGAGATCAATAGAGATAAAACAATTTTCTTCTTCATTGGCATCAACCAATTCTATTATTCCCATGTAAATCAAATCTATCCATGAGAGGAATTTTTTATTGATCTTCTCAATTACCTCTGATGTCATTAAGGATTTTCCTTCTTTAACAATTGCCAGAGGTCTTAATACACGTCCAGAATTACAAGATATGTATAGCCTTTTTGCTGCATTTGCATTTAAAGAAGAATAAAAATAAATTCCAATATGAGGATGGATTTTACCATTTCGTCTGAGGACTCTGAGTGTATTTGCTAACTGAGAACCATCTTCAATATAGCCTACTGCTTTTCCATCTACAAATATTCTACAACCATGTTGTCTTAAACTTTCATCTGCATCATCAATATGTTGAACTCTCAATTCATATAGTTTTTCTATAATTTCTGAAGAAGAAACACTTACAGAGATTATTGCAGATAAAGCGAGATTTTTTACAAGTCCACAATTTGAGCCTTCTGGGGTTTCTGCGGGACAAATTCTACCAAAATGAGTAGTATGAAGATCTCTTGCTTCAAAATTAGGTTGACTTCTACTAAGAGGAGACTGTATTCTTCGTAAATGACTAATTGTAGACATGTAATTAGTTCTGTCTAATAATTGTGTAACTCCTACCCTTCCTCTACCCCAATTACCTGTAGCTATAGCATTATTCAATTTATCAGATATAATACCCGGCCTGACTGCAGCTGCAACTGCATTGATTCCTCTTTTTTGTCCTGATCGTTCAAGTTGATATTTCATATCCCTTATTAAATTTCTAAAGGCAGTTCTAAAAAGATCAGCAAGCATTTGACCTGCGAATTTTATAACTTTATTTCCATAATGATCCTTATCATCGTTATCTACCCATCCAAGTTTAAGTTCTACTAATTTGTTTGCAGCTTCTCCAAGAAATAAAGCTTTTTCACCACGGTTTTCTGGATTTTTTCCTAAATGAGGTAATAATCCCCAATCTAATAGTGTTTCAGCACGCTTTATTTGAAATTCTTCAAGCATACCTGGAGCAATTCTTTTACTGATATAGACAATGGCATCCCTACTTGCAATAATTTCTCCTACTTTTTCAAATGAAGGCTCTAATTCGTCTTGTACATTATCATTAAAAGAAATAGCGTTGGCTATATCTTTATCAGATTCGAGTCCCAAAGCACGAATCAATGTTATTAAAGGAATATCAACAGGAGAACCAGGTATTTTTGCTACAATGGAACCATCAGGTTTCATAATAAGTTCTAATTTTGCTCGATAGCCTACTATTGAAGAATAGACTTTTGCTTTATAAGTAAGGGTTCCAGCAGTCTCTTCTGCATCAACAATAATTTTATTATAGGATAAGTCTTCTAATCCAACTATTACTCTTTCCGAACCGTTTATAACAAAATATCCACCAGGGTCTCGTGGGTCTTCACCTAATTCTATCAATTTCGATTCAGGAAGGTTATGAAGAATACATACATTAGATTTTACCATTACAGGCATATCACCAACATGAATGAATCTAGATTCAATTATTCTCCCATCTTCAACAATGCTGCATTCAAGCATAATAGGGGAAGCATAAGTAAGATTTCTGAGCCTAGCCTCAACTGGGGCGACATGTGTAATTGATCCATCCAATTCCATAATTCTTGGACGTTGAAGTTTTATTTTTCCTAATTTCAACTTGTATGGAAATTCAGCTGTTTCTATTTCTACTTCGTTTACTTCATCTATTATACTTTGTAATCCAGATTCCATAAACTCATTGTAGGAATTTAAGTGCTGGCGTGCAATACCTTCTCTTCTTAAAATATCATTAATTATTGGCCATATATCAACAAGATTATTTAACAAAAAACACTATCTCCTTATCCTTGTACAACATATCTGTAATATACACTTTCACCTGCAGTTGGGCTTTTTCTAGTAATTTTAATAATATCTCCTGGCCTAATATCGAGATCTTCTAATCCTTTGTCACTTGCCATAATATATGGAAGTTGATTCGTCCTTACATTGAATTTTTTAAGAATTTTTTCAGCTTCATCTTTCGGAAGAATCTCATGTTTAGGTTGATAGATATGATTTTTTACTTTGACAATTTTTTTATCTACTGACATATTAACAATCCTCCTTTCTCGTATTTATTATTGGATAAATAAATTTTGATAAAACAGCTTTTCGCAATACGAAATCAGTAGATTTCTTAGAAAAGGAGATATATGTAGTTTCTTAAATTTTAATTTTAGTGAGCTGTTATAATAAAACAATTATGTATCTATAATAATATCTTGAAAATCGTATTTGTACCATTAAGGCCTTCGGAGGGATTTGAACCCTCCTCAAGCGGTTTCTACCATTTTACAAAATAAGACCACAGCCGCCTATACTAACCAGGCTATACTACGAAGGCCACTACTATTTTATGAAAATTTGCATTATTTATTCTTTAGAGATTGAACACCAAGAATTAAATATTATCATCATCAATTATACCTCTTTTAACCACTACTATTTCTCTTTTTACTAGTTCTTTACAAATTCCATTCATTCCTATAGAGTCTCCTGCAAGATGTCCAAGAATAACAAGGTTTTTACATACCTTATCTTTTTTTAATTTTAAAAGTTCATTATAGTCAATATGAAGATAGATTACTGTAGAAATATTGTTTTCATAATATGTGCGGGCAATATCATATCCTCCATTAGATCCTGCTGCTATGACAAGAACCCACTTTCCTAGTTTGTTAGTTGATTTTCCATTGCAAACTATAACTCTTGTTAAAGCCTTTTTAAATTCAGGTATTTCTTCTATTACTTCTATTAAATCAGATACAGATTCCAATTCTGAATTATGAAGTTTATTTAAAATAGTTTTTCTCATATATTCATCGAGTGGCTGATGGATATTCAATAAAGGCATATTTAGGAGTTGTGATGTGCTAATTACATCATTGTAAATTAAAGAATGAGATTTTAAAGAAACTTTGTCTTTTAGATCTTTAACCAATGAAATTGCTAGATTTTTTTTGATGCCATTCTCGATCATATAATCTATGTGTCTATCAAAAACTTTATGAAATGATAACAATGACTCTCCTACTGGATGATGCGTTAACACACAATCACAACCGAGGTTTTTGGCAAGATAAATATCTGCTGGATTTACATCAATGCAAACAAAAATCTTTTTAATATTATTACCTTTTACATGAATAGCACTATCAAATGGTATTGTTTTCCATCCCGCTAAATCTAAACCAATTTTCATTATTTTCGTTGTATCTAATCCTTGCAAAATATTCTAAAATAATATTAATAATGTAGAATATTTACTTTTAACGCATTAAACGTGTATGCCAATTACTAATAATCGTCAAAATTAATGGGACGTTCCTAGTCGCAGATTGATTATGGTAAAAAAATAATAATAATAATAAAACAATAAAAATTGAACTGTTTTGTTTAAGAAATTTATTAATTTTTATCTGCGATATCAAAATCTTAATCTAAAGATCTCATTCTTATTAATATCATTACAATTATTACATCTTTATTGGCTTACAACAGATGTTGTATTATACCGTATTACAGGAACAGACTATTTTGAAGCATCCGACTTTGTTTTATTGTTTATAATAATTGATTATATTGAAATCCCTGCTTTAGTTTCAGGAATAATGTATTATTTCTTTAACTTAATTTATAGTCAACCAGAAAAGGAAAACAGAATTAAAAATACAATTTTCTTAATTCTATTGGCAATACAATCAATCCATATCTTTTGGATTACCGATGATATAGTTTATTCAACTTTTGTAGGTGATGACTTAATTGAAATTCCAGAATATCTTGTTTGGATCGCAATTCTAATAGATTATCTAGAACTCCCTGTAATTTATGATCTTTTGAAAAGGATCATTAAAAAAGAAGACTCAACAGAAAAAATATGATAAAAGTAAATTTACTTTACGTGTTCTTTTTTGAAAAGAAATTAAAATATTAACAATAATATTAATACATTATGAACGTTAAATCAAGCGTTTTTAAATTAAAAAAAAGTATAAATCTTATAAAACGTATATAAAAACTCCTTTAAATAATTAAATAATATTCAGATTAAAATTAAAAAGTAGCAATTTGATCACATAAGCTCATGCATGTTATTATTTTCTATATATTCCTTTATCCACCTGTCAGTATATCTATTATTATTTTGTAATACTACTATTCGAGATATTTCACTTTCATCCATTATACTATAACCTTGTAAAGTCTGTTGAAGAGTATTAGTAAATTCTCTTACTTCTCTAACTTCAAGCATATTATTTTGCTTTAGCCTATTAGTGGACATTCCTATATGCATATACGATTTAATTTCAATGAAATTTGGATTTCCTTGATTAATTACCTCGGCAAATTCGGGTATAGTATTTAAGTCATTATTATAGTTACGAATTAGAGTAATTCTTAATACTGTTCGAGTGTTAATTTCTGATAGAATTTTTAATGTTGTGAGCCATCGATCCCAAGCATCTTTATATTTTGGTCTATTTATTTGATAAAACATCTTCTTATTTGAGGCATTAGTAGATAAATATAACTGAGTTGGTAAAGCATCTTCTTTTATTAAACGATTAATCATTTCTGGTTCTTGACCATTTGTTACTAAAAAAATGGATTTGGTGTTCTTTAATGATTTAAGATATTTAATTAAGTTAGGTAATTTCGGATACATGGTTGGTTCGCCTGATAAAGAAATAGCATAATGAGCAGGAAATAATGATTCATCTAGTTTTTCTTTATTCGATTTAGAGTTTCCATAAAATCCTATAATTAATTTTTCTCTTTCTTTTAAGAGTTGATGTATAATTGCATCTGGTTCATCAACTAAATTCTCAGGCATTTGTAATGTATCATAGAATTCTGTTGGACGCCAACAATATACGCATCTATTTTCACAGTTCATGGCAGTTGGAGTCATTTCCATACATCTATGGGTTGAAATCCCATAGAACTTATGCTTATAGCAATTTCCTTCGTCATAAAATGACTTTTTAGTCCAATGGCATAATTCTACGGCTGAATGGTTGAATACACCGTACTTTGCCTTACGAAGTTTTGTTTGTAAATGTGGCGTAATATTGATCAAGTTATTCTCTTTATCGTGATAAACATATTCATCTGAACAACTCATATGTTTGAATAAATAACAAACTAATTTATATTTTAACTAATGCATAAAAATAATGATTATGGAAAGGTAGAAAATACAATTAATTTTACATATAACATCTATCACTAATATCATAGAATTGAATAAGACCGTAGCTATTGATTTAGACTCAGTTTTAGCAGATGTTTTGGTAATTTGGGTGAATGAATATAACAGATTAAAAGATTCAAATATAGCAAAAGAAGATATAATTGTTTGGGATATTCATACTATTTTACCCATAACTGAAACTGAAAGTGAGTCTTTATTTTCGGATGTATGGAAATATAGATGGAAAGATATTCCTCCTACTCAAAAAGATATTGGAAAAATCATAGAAAGACTAAGATTAGAAAACTATAGAATATCAATTCTAACAAAACGAGAAAGAAAAACAATTCCTTATGTGTTTAATTGGTTAGAAACTAATTATATCAATTACGATGAACTAATATGTGTTTTTGACTCCACTCCAAAGAGTATTTATCCATTTGATATTTTAATTGATGATGCCCCTCACAATATAATTGATATAAAGCTTCCAAAAAAAGGCATTTTATTTAATCAACCATGGAATAAAAATTTTGATTGGCCACTTCGAATAAATTTATTATCTGATGTATTTCAAATTAGTTCAGAAATCTCTAAATAGAATAAAAATTAAATTTCATTTAATTCAATTAACGCTCTATTAATTAATGACGATAATCCACTATATTGAGTTAATATTTCTATTGCATTATCAAAAGCATTGTATCCGCGATATCCTTCATCGTATTTCATTATAACGGTTCCTTTATTTGTCTCAAGATTAATAATTAAAATGGAATATTCACCAAGAGTTAGATGTTTATTTGTAATATAGAATAATAATTCTAATTTTTTTATAAAATGTATGGTATCATACATAACATTTGATAAAATTGTAATGGACTTCTTGGGAGTTTTTTGAAATAAATTATAGGTTTCAGGGTCTACTTTGATTATTTTATTATTCATAATCTAAAAACCTTATCCATTCTGGAAACCATAGATTACTCTCTGAAATACCTATTCCTTTAGCTAGTAAAAACGGAGAATTATAAAATATTTTTTCACATCCAAGATCATAAGCGACATAATTATTAAGTTGATTTATAGAAGTAACTTTCCCTATATATTTATTGGCAATAAAATCCCTGTTAGAAGTATATAATCCTACTTGTCTTCCTTCAATTGTTGGAACATAACAAACTATAACATCTATTTTTTTCACTCCATTTTTATTTAAATAATGAATTGTTTCTTTTGCTGTACTTCCAGTTTGAATAGTCCCTTGAATGGAAGCTATTTTTTTATTCTTGGTTATATCTTCTACTATAAATTTAATGGATATTCCAGTAGTAAGTAACTTATTTTTGCTTTCTTCTTCTGAAAAATCAATCATATGATCTGAGTCATCATATCTATCTTTGATTACTCCTTCAGAAATTTCAAAATTTAAAAATGATTTTTGCAATTCTATTCCCATTCCAAGAGCCATGGGACGAGTATAATCTGGTTCAGCATAAACAGTATCAAGGTCAATATATTTTGATAGATAGTTGGCTTGAATTTTTCCGATATTCCTTCTGATTGTATATATACTTTTTTCTTTAAAAGTTGTAGTCACATGAGACTCTCTAATAAACTCAAATGGATCCATTAACATTTTATGATTGTTCAAAATTGTTAATTCTTGGATATGATTTTTGTTTGATATTTTAAGCAATTGTCCCATTTTAACATCAGAATATTTGAGATCTGAAAATGAGACTTGTAAAGAATTCTCTGATGAAAAAATTACCATGTTTTTATGTGATGCCATTATCAATGGTTTAAAACCCGTACTATTTCGATATACAAAAATTGAATCATTTACTTTGAGAATAAGATTTCCTAGCAGATGGCTATCTAAAAATTCTGCTGCTCGACTGTGATCTTTTCTTTCATTCAATAATTTGGTAAATATTGTATATATTTGTGACAACGGATCTGTATCTTTTGCAGATCCTATGTAAGGATGAAGATATAGTTTTTCTGTATCAACAAGAAAACCATCTAACGCAATTTTGAGATAATTCATACTGGGATATATTGGAGCTCGTTTAGAAAGATAGCCAATAGCATTTGAACCAATTAAATTCTTTTTTTTTATCAACCTTGATAAAATAAGATTTGATGGAAGAGAGCCTTCATTTTCTAAAACTTTTCCTCCAATCATGATCTTCCAATATGCCTTTCCTCTGTGTTGAAGCATTCGCATTGCGCTTATAAGATAAAATAGGATCTCGTCAGATGATTCTCTCTTAACATCAAAATTATGAATTGCTACTATTCCTGCCAAGACCCATTGACTTGAT
>Ga0196962_10000747_pt1 | contig 11891 bp, 11 predicted proteins | sample S3v_20metaG_FD_183186 | JGI IMG/M metagenome (GOLD analysis project Ga0196962, IMG submission 183186) | Soil microbial communities from Anza Borrego desert, Southern California, United States - S3+v_20 | ecosystem: Environmental > Terrestrial > Soil > Desert | place: USA: California | collected... | reverse complement strand
GTCGTCGGCAGCGCCGCTGTGGCCGGCAGCGTCGGCGTGGTCGGCAGCGCGGCGGTCGCGGGCAGCTCGGGCGTGGTCGGCAGCGCGGCGGTCGCGGGCAGCTCGGGCGTCGTGGGCAGCGCCGGCATCGCCGTGTGCGCCGCGATCGTCGGAAGCGCCGGCCTGCTCGGCTGCCTGGGCAACGTCAACTGCGCGGGGTGCGTCGGCTGCGTGGGGTGCGTCGGCTGCGTGGGGTGCGTCGGCTGCGTCGGCTGCGTCGGGCTCCGCGGGGCCGTCGGCAAGGTCGGCGTCCGCCGCTGAGCGGCGTCAGCCGAAGAAGGTCTCGAACAGCAGGAAGCCGTTGAGCGCGATGATCAGCGCCGCCACCACGGTCGCGACGGCGGTCGTGTGTCGGCGGTTGACCATCGCCCCCATCACGTCGGCGCGCCGCGTGAGGAGGATCATCGGCACGAGCGCGAACGGAATGCCGAAGGACAGCACCACCTGCGAGATCACGAGCGTCGTCGTCGGATCCACCCCGATGCCGAGGACGACGAGCGCGGGCGCCATGGTGATCGCCCGCCGCACGAACAGCGGGATCCGCCGGGCGATGAAGCCCTGCATGACGACCTGCCCGGCGTAGGTGCCGACGCTGGAGCTCGACAGGCCGGACGCGAGCAGCGCGACGGCGAACGCGAGCGCGGCGCCGCCGCCGAGCAGCCGGTCGAAGCCCCCGTGCGCGCCCGCGATCGTGTCGATCTGCGTGTTCCCGGAGTCGTGGAAGAGAGACGCCGCCACCACGAGCATCGTGAGGTTGATGACGCCGGCGAGGCCCATGGCGACGATCACGTCGACGCGCTGGAAGCGCAGCAGCCGCCGGCGCTCGCGGGGATCGCTGTCCCGCACGCGGACCTGCGTCAGCGCCGAGTGGAGGTAGACGACGTGCGGCATCACCGTCGCGCCGAGGATGCCGACGGCGAGCATCACGCTCTGCGTGCCGTCGAAGCTCGGGACGAGCCCGGCGGCCAGGGCGCCCGTGTCGACGGAGACCTGCGCGAGGTCGTACATGAAGCCGAGGCAGACGATCATCAGGAAGCCGGCGATCGCGAGCTCGAACTTCCGGTAGCCCTTGGCCTGCAGCCCGAGGATCGCGAAGGAGACCGCGGCGGTGATGAGCCCGGATGCGAACGGCGGCACGCCGAAGAGGAGGTTGAGCGCGATCGCGGCACCCACGAACTCCGCGAGGTCCGTGGCGATGGCGACGATCTCGGCCTGCACCCACAGCCCCCAGGTCACCGGCCGCCGGAAGTTCGCGCGGCACAGCTCCGGCAGGGTCCGGCCGGTGGCGATCCCGACCTTCGCCGACAGGTACTGCACGAGCATCGCCATCAGGTTCGCGGCGATGATCACCCAGACCAGGAGGAAGCCGAACTGCGCGCCGCCCGCGATGTTCGTCGCGAAGTTGCCCGGGTCGATGTAGGCGACCGCGGCGACGAACGCCGGCCCGAAGAGCGCGGCCGTGCGCCGGACGCGGCCGTGCGGACGCACGTGCTCCCGCGTCCGCCGGAGCTCCAGCGGCGCCTCAACGGTTGCGGTGTTCGTGGCGGAGGCTTCTTGGGCGCTCACGTCAACACCGTTGATCGGCTCGACTGGAGCATTCTTTGGCCCCATGGTGGCAGAGAAGTTAGGGAATCCAAATAACTCGCGGTGAATAAGCTGACCGTGTGGGCGCCGAAACCCTCCATTCCGCATCGCCCGCGGTCGAGGACTACCTGAAGTCCGTCTACGCGCTCGAGACCCGTCTCGACGGGCCCGTGCCGACGAACGCGCTGGCCGAGCGGCTCGGCGTCACCCCCGGCTCCGTGTCCGGGATGCTGCGGCGGCTGTCCGAGCTCGGCCTGCTGGAGCACGAGCGGTATCGCGGCGTCCGGCTCACCGCGGAGGGCCGGCGGATCGCCCTGCGGACGCTGCGCAACCACCGCCTGCTCGAGCTGCTGCTGGTCGAGATGCTGGACGTCCCGTGGGACCTCGTGCACGAGGAGGCCGAGCTGCTCGAGCACGTGCTGTCCGACGAGCTCGCCGAGCGGATCGCGGCGAAGCTCGGCAACCCGGAGGTCGACCCCCACGGGGATCCGATCCCCGGCTCGGACCTCGCCGTCGCCGAGCCGGAGACGCGCGCGCTCGAGGACGTGGACGTGGGCGAGACCGTGTCGTTCGTCCGCGTCTCGGACGCGGACCCGGCCATGCTGCGCCACCTCGCCGAGCGCGACATCGTTCCCGGCGTCACGCTCACGCTGACCGATCGCCAGCCGTTCGGCGGCCCGCTCACCGTCCGCGTGGGCTCGGAGAACCACCACCTCGGCGGCCAGCTCGCCGCCGCCATGCGCGTCGCCGCGCGCTGACGGTCAGGCGCCGAGCTCCTCGCGCAGCGCGCGCAGCTCGGCGCGCAGCTCCGCGACCTCCCGCTCCAGCCGCTCGAGCCGGCCGTCGTCGGCCGGCGGCACGGCGGGCGGGGCGGGGCGGGACGCGGTCGCGGCACCGGGCGAGGGCGGCGGCGGCGAGGTGGCGTGGACGGCGGCGGACGGGGGGGACGTCGCGGGCGCCACGGCTGCGGCGGCCGGCGGCTCGTCGTCGAGGTCCTCGCTCAGGCGGTGCGCGTAGCGCTCCTCCTTCTGGCCCGGGCGCCGCTCGAGCCGGGCGACCAGGTCGCGGTCCATCAGGTTCCCGAGCGTCTGCTCGACGGCAGCGAGATCGGCGAACCGGTGCATCCGCTCCGTGCGCTGCTTGAGCTCGCCGGGCGTCTGGTCGCCGCGCAGCATCAGCACGGCCAGGACGGCCATCGCCCCGGGATCCAGCCCGAGCGCCTCGTCGAGCAGGTGCCGGTACTTCGCCGCGCGGCTGCCGTGCCCGCTCGCGAGCCGCGTCCAGCGGCGCCGGCCCAGGCGGTGCAGCGCGGCGCGGATGGTCTCCTCGTCGTACTGCACGACGGGGTCGCGGTTGGTCGTCTGGTTGCACGCGAGGCGGAGCCCGTTGAGGCTGAGGGGATAGGCGTCCGGCGTGACGCGCTGCTTCTCGATGAGGCAGCCGAGCACCCGCACCTCGGTGGCATCGAGGTCCACGGCCCGGGAGCGTAGCTGTCATGGTCCGCGGCCGTGAGCGTTCCCGGTCCGCTGCCACCGCCCGGCGCGGGCGGCGCGAGAGGCCCGCTCGGCGCGCGCGCCTTCCGGGCGGGCGTCGTCCTCTGCGCGGTCGCCATCGCGGGCGGCCTCGCGATGCTGCTGCTCGCTCGCGGCGCGGTCGCCTCGGCCGGGACCGCGCTCCTCGCGCTCGGCGTGGTCGGCGCGGTCTCCGTCGGGTTCGGAATGCTCGCGGAGCGCCTCGCGGAGCGTCGCCGGGGCCCGCCGCCGTCCGGTCGCTGACGTATGGCGTGCCGGGACTCTCGGGTACGCCTGATCTTCGAGCGGCTGCGCGCCATCGGGGTTGCGCTGCGGGGGGAAAGACGGGTCGACGGGAGGACCAGATGGCAGCAGGCAGCGGTCACGGAGCCACGCTCCGGACCATCGAGACGGACATTCCCGCGCGGATGGACCGCTTGCCGTGGTCCAAGTGGCACTGGATGGTCATCATCGGCCTCGGGACGGTCTGGATCCTCGACGGTCTCGCGGTCACCATCGTCGGCGCCCTCGGCGGCCGGCTGACGGAGGAAGGCAGCGGCATCGAGCTCACGGCGGCGCAGATCGGCGCCACGGGCTCGGCCTACATCGTCGGTGCGTGCGCGGGCGCGCTCTTCTTCGGGCGACTCGCCGACCAGATCGGGCGCAAGAAGCTGTTCATGCTGACGCTCGCCATCTTCATGGCGGGCAGCGTGCTGACGGCGTTCTCGCCGAACTTCTGGTGGTTCCTCGTCTGCCGCATCATCACCGGCGCGGGCGTCGGCGGCGAATACTCGGCGATCCACTCCGCGGTCGACGAGCTGATCCCCGCGCGCGTGCGCGGCGCCGTGGACCTCGTGATCGGCGGCTCCTACTGGATCGGCACGATCTTCGGGTCGCTCGCCTCGGTGTTCCTGCTCGATCCGGACATCGTCGCCACGGACGTCGGCTGGCGGATCGCCTTCGGCATGACCGCGATCATGGGCCTCGCGATCCTGCTCGTGCGGCGCAACGTGCCCGAGAGCCCGCGCTGGCTGTTCCTCCACGGGCACGACGAGGAGGCCGAGCGCGTCACGCGCGACATCGAGCGGCAGGTGGTGGAGGCCACCGGCCAGGAGCTCATCCCGCCGCGCCGGACGATCCGCGTCAAGCAGCGCAAGCCGATGGGCATCGGCGAGATCGCGAGCGTCGTCTTCAAGATGTACCCGAAGCGGACGTTCGTCGGCCTCTCGCTGTTCACCGGCCAGGCGTTCCTCTACAACGCGATCTTCTTCACGTACGCGCTCGTGCTGACGGAGATCTACGGCGTCGCCGCGGCCAGCGTCGGCTGGTACCTGATCCCGTTCGCGGTCGGCAACTTCATGGGGCCGCTGCTGCTCGGCCGGTTCTTCGACACGATCGGGCGCAAGCCGATGATCGCCGGCACCTACATCCTGTCGGGGATCCTGCTGATCATCACGGGCATCCTGTTCAACAACGGGACGCTCGACGCGACGACGCAGACGATCGCCTGGTGCATCATCTTCTTCTTCGCGTCCGCCGGCGCGAGCGCCGCGTACCTCACGGTCAGCGAGATCTTCCCGATGGAGACGCGCGCGATGGCGATCGCGTTCTTCTACGCGACCGGCACCATCATCGGCGGCTTCGGCGGCCCGCTGCTGTTCGGCGCGCTGATCGAGAGCGGCGAGCCGGGGCAGATCCTCATCGGCTACATCGTCGGCGCCGTGGTGATGATCCTCGGCGGCATCGTCCAGGCCACGATGGGCGTCGAGGCCGCCCAGCGCGACCTCGAGGACATCGCGCCGCCGCTCTCGGCGGTCGAGGAGGAGCTCGAGGAGCCCGGCGAGGAGGCCGATCCGTACACGCTCGGGCGCGGCGAGGGCCGCGGGACCGCCCACGCGCCGCGCTTCGAGCGCAGCGCGGCCGGCGACGGCGTGCCGCCGCAGTCCACGCCCGGCCCCAATCGTCCCACCGGAGGTGAGAAGTGAGCCCGAGCAGCACCTACACGCCCTTCCCCGGCGTCTCCAGCGTCGACGCGGACGAGAACGAGTGGTGGCTGCGCCGCGAGATCTCGCTGATCCAGAACCTCCTGGAGGAGCGGGGCGAGATGGCGCGCGGCGACATCGGCGACACGCTCGGGTGCAAGTACTGGGGGCCGCTCCGCTTCCGCAACGCCCTCAAGGAGGGCGTTGCGCGCGGCGCGTTCCGCAAGACGGGCAGCGGGCGCTACGCCGCGAGCTGACCGCCGTGTAGCGCAGACCGCCAAACCCTTGCCCTGGGAGCGCCCGCTCGGTTGACGCCGCCGACGACGCTGCTGATGTATCAGCCGGGACCGTCCACGGAGTAGGGGCCCCATGCAGCGGCGATCAGCCGGGGAGTCGATCCCCTCGTGTTCTGGGTCGCGACGGCGTTCGTCCTTTGCGGTTCACGGAGCTCGGCGCCGCGGACGAGGACAGCTTCTTCGTGCGGGAGCGGCCGTACGGGACGTTCCGGCGGTCCATCACGCTTGCCCCGGGGACCGAGGAGAGCGCCATCAGCGCGGAGTTCATCAACGGGCTGACCGGGATCACCGTCGCAGGGCGCGCCTCCGGAAGCGCCCCGCGGCGAATCGAGCTCCGCGACCGCTCCACACGGGGAGCCGGCGCCCGCTGGGCTGACGTTCGCCCGTCCCGGCTCAGCCGGCGGCGAGGAGGACCGCCTCGTCGCCGGCGAGCCGGAGCTCGCCCGCCGCGCGCGCGGCCCGGTCGCCGTGCGTGCCGAGCAGCACCTCCCCGCCCGCGGTCACGGCGGCGGGCTCCGGAGTGAGGTTGAGGGCGACCACGACGCGGCGCTCGCCGAGCGCGCGGGCGTAGGCGAGCACGCCATCCTCCGCGCGCAGGAGCTCCCACGAGCCGAGCGCGAGCGCCGGGTCGGCGCGCCGCAGCGACAGCAGCCGCCGGTACAGCGAGAGCAGCGACGCCGGGTCGTCGCGCTGCGCGGCGACCGAGAGCGCCGCGGCGCCGTCGGCGAGCGGCAGCCACGGCTCGGCGCCGGGCGGCGCGAAGCCGGCGTTCGGGCCGTCGTCCCACGGCATCGGCGTGCGGACCGGGTCGCGGCCGAGCCCCTGCCCCGGCACGCGTCGCTCCCACGGGTCCTGCACGCGATGGGGCGGCACCTCGACGTCCGGCAGCCCGAGCTCGTCGCCGTAGTAGAGCGTCGGCGTCCCGCGCAGCGTGAGCAGGAGGACCGCGGCCACGCGCGCCTGCGCGGGGCCGAGGCGCGACGCGAGGCGCGGCCGGTCGTGGTTGCCCAGCACCCAGTTCGGCCACGCGCCCGCCGGAAGGGCGGTCTCGTAGGCCGCCGCGAAGGCGCCGATCGCCTCCGCCTCCCACGGGAGCGAGATGAGATGGAAGTTCGACGGCAGGTCGAGACCCGCGCCGTAGTAGCGGATCAGCCGCTCCACCGGCAGGTACAGCTCCCCGATGAGCACGCGCTCGGGCCCGACGGCCTCCCGCATGCGCGCGACGAGGTCGAGCACCTCGGGCCGGTCGGTGGTGAACTCCGGGATGAGCGCGTCGTACGGATTGCCGCCCTCCCGCCACGCCGGATCGGCAGGGTTGTCGCGCCAGCGGTCGTCCTTGATCGTCTGGCGCAGCGCGTCGATGCGAAAGCCGTCCGCGCCCCGCGCCGACCAGAACCGCAGCACGTCGAGCATCGCCTCCTGCACCGCCGGGTTGCGCCAGTGGAGGTCCGGCTGCTGCGGCAGGTAGGCGTGGTAGTACCAGGCGCCGGCCTCCTCGTCCCACGTCCACGCCGGGCCGCCGAAGACGCTCCGCCAGTTCGTCGGCGGGAGCTCCGGCGACCCGTCGCGCCAGATGTACCAGTCGCGCTTTCCCCCGCCGGCGCGCGACTCCGCGAACCACGGGTGCTCGCTCGAGGTGTGGTTCGGGACGTAGTCGAGGATCAGCCGCAGCCCGACGCGCCGGGCCTCGTCGGCGAGCGCGTCCCAGTCGGCGAGCGTGCCGAACAGCGGGTCGACGTCGCAGTGATCCGAGACGTCGTAGCCGAAGTCGGCCATCGGCGAGCGGTAGATCGGCGAGAGCCAGACGGCGTCCACGCCGAGCCAGGCGAGGTACGGCAGCCGCGCGCGGATCCCCGCGAGGTCGCCGACCCCGTCGCCGTTGCCGTCCCGGAAGGAGCGCGGATAAACCTGGTAGATGACCCCGCCGCGCCACCAGGGCGCGGTCATGAATAGAAGTTGCGCACCCAGCGATGCGCGCGCAGCCGCTCCACCAGCTCGGGCGCGAGGCCGCGGCCGTCGCCGACCGCGCAGTTGCGATCGACGTTGCGGACGCTCCGCATGCCGGGGATCACGCTCGAGACCTCCTCGGCGCTGAGGATGAAGCGCAGGGCGACCTCCGCGAGGTCGTCGAGCTCGATCCCGAGGTCCGCGGCGATGGCCTGCGCCCGCTCGTGCACCTCGCGCTTGCGGTCGCCGCGGAAGTAGCGCGCGCGGAAGTCGCCCTCCGGGAAGGTCGTGTCGGGCGTGATGCGGCCGGTAAGTCCGCCCTCGTCGAGCGGGACGCGCGCGAGCACGCCGACGTCGTGCTCGCGGCACGCCGGGAACAGCTCGTCCTCGGGGCTCTGGTCGAAGACGTTGTAGATGACCTGCACGCTGTCGACCGCGCCGGAGCGTACGAGCGCGACGCCGTTGTGCGGCTCGTGGTCGTTGATCGAGATGCCGAAGAAGCGGATCTTGCCCGCGCGCTTGAGGTCGTCGATCGCCTCGCGCCAATCGCCCTGCTCGACCCAGTCGTCGTCCCAGACGTGGAACTGCTGGACGTCGATCGTGTCCAGGCCGAGGTTGCGCAGGCTCTGCTCCGTGCAGGCGCGCACGTGGTCGGCGGGGAAGGCCTCCTCCGCCCGCGTGCCCTTGCGCGCCGGCCACAGGCCGTTCTTCGGCGGGATCTTCGTGGCCACGTGGATCGTCTCGCCGCGAGCGCGGACGACCTGCCCGACGAGCTCCTCGCTGTGGCCGTCGCCGTAGCCCAGCGCCGTGTCGATGAGGTTGATCCCGCCGTCGAGCGCGCGATCGAGCGCGCGCATCGACTCGTCGTCCTCCGCGCCGAGCCAGCCGCTGCCGCCGATGCCCCACGCGCCGTAGCCGACTTCGGAGACCTCGAGGCCCGTCCTGCCGAGACGCCGCCGGTGCATGCCGTCAGGCGGACCGGCCGAACGCCTCGGGGGTGAGCGCGGCGCGCAGCGCGTCCGCCGCGAGGTCCGCGAGCGGAAGCAGCAGCCGCCGAGCGGCGGGCAGATGCTCCGCGTCCGATTCGCGCACCCACCCCGCGTCGTCGCGAGCGGTGACGAAGTCCTCGAGCGCACCGCGGAACGCCGTGAGCCGCGCCGGGCGCAGCACGACCGTGCAGGCGCCGGGCAGCCGAGCCAGCTGGTCGAGGTCGTCCGCGAGCGCGGTCAGCTCGCGCATGGCGAGCACGTCGTCGACCGACATCTCCGTGAGCCGGTAGCGCTCCGTCCGCGCGACCGCGACGGCGTGGGCGGAAGCCGCGATGTCGCCCTCCGAGAGGTCGAAGCAGGCGAGCACGACGGCCTGACCGTCGAGGTCCTGCGTGATGTCGATCCGCGCGTTGACCATCTCGGAACACCGTATCGCCGGAAGGCGGTACTGGGGAAAGGATGCCCGTTCGCGTCGTCCCTCTATCGTCCGGCTCCTCATGACCTACCTCGCCGCCGACGGTCGCTACGACCGGATGCCCTATCGACGCTGTGGCCGCAGCGGCCTGCAACTGCCCGCCGTCTCGCTCGGGCTCTGGCACAACTTCGGCCACGACCGCCCGCTCGACGGCCAGCGCGCGATCCTGCGCCGCGCCTTCGACCTGGGCGTCACGCACTTCGACCTGGCCAACAACTACGGGCCGCCGTACGGCTCGGCGGAGGAGAACTTCGGGCGGCTGTTCGCCCAGGACTTCACGCCGTACCGCGACGAGCTGATCATCTCCACCAAGGCCGGCTACGACATGTGGCCCGGGCCCTACGGGGAGTGGGGCTCGCGCAAGTACCTGCTCGCCTCGCTCGACCGGAGCCTCGCGCGGATGGGGCTCGACTACGTCGACATCTTCTATTCGCACCGGTTCGACCCCGAGACGCCGCTCGAGGAGACGATGGGCGCGCTGGACGCCGCGGTGCGCGCCGGCAAGGCGCTCTACGTGGGGATCTCGTCCTACTCGGCCGAGCGAACGGAGCAGGCCGTCGAGATCCTGCGCGGGCTCGGCACGCCGCTGCTGATCCACCAGCCCTCCTACTCCCTGCTCAACCGCTGGATCGAGCCCGACGTGCTCGACGTCGTCGGCCGCGAGGGCGTGGGAACGATCGTCTTCTCGCCGCTCGCGCAGGGCATGCTCACGAGCAAGTACCTCGGCGGCATCCCAGAGGGATCGCGCGCGGCGCAGGACAAGTCGCTCGATCGCAGCCTGCTGTCCGAGGAGAACCTCGACCGCGTGCGGGCGCTCAACGAGATCGCGCAGCGCCGCGGGCAGTCGCTCGCGCAGATGGCCGTCGCCTGGGTGCTCCGCGATCCGCGCATCACCTCCGCGCTGATCGGGGCCAGCAGCGTGGCGCAGCTCGAGGACAACGTCGCGGCGCTCGGCGGGCTGGGCTTCTCCGACGAGGAGCTCGAGGAGATCGACCGCCACGCCGTCGACTCCGGGATCGACCTGTGGGCGCGGTCGAGCACGGCCTGAGCGCCGCGGCGCACGTGGACGAGCGCGCGGCCTACCCGTTCGTGATGCCGCTCGCGACGCGGTGGGACGACAACGACGTCTACGGGCACGTCAACAACGTCCGCTTCTACGCGTTCTTCGACACGGCGATCAACACGTGGCTCGTGCGCGAGGGCGGCCTGGACATCCACGCCGGCCGGGTGATCGGGATCTGCGCCGAGTCGCACTGCGCCTACCACGCGCCGGCCGCCTACCCCGACCGGCTCGAGGTCGCCGTCCGGGCCGCGCACGTCGGGCGCTCGAGCGTGCGCTACGAGCTCGCCGTGTTTCGCGAGGGCGACGAGGCGCCGGCCGCGACCGGCTGGTTCGTCCACGTCTTCGTGGACCGCGAGCACCGGCGCCCGGTCGAGCTGCCGCGGCCGCTGCGCGCGGCGCTCGAGCGGCTCTGAGGCCGCACGGCCCGGGGGACGGCGCGGCGAAGTCCGCCTTGAAGAGCGCCTCGATCTCGCCGGAGCCCGGAGGCCCGGCCGGGTCTGTGTCCGAGCCGTCGCCGTCCGAGACGAAGCGGACATAGCTCGGCGAGCCGAGCATGTCGAAGTTGAGGTTCGCGTAGATCGGGGTGACGCCGTCGACGCCCTGCTCGGCCAGGTACGTCGCCGTCTCGTAGGTCTTCGCGGTGAGCGACACCCGCTCGAGCCCCGGCGCCGCGAGGTCGCGGAAGCACGGGAAGGTGACTCCTGCCGGGTGACCTGGTAGCCCGCCCGCTCCACGGCGCGCACGTGGTTCGGCGACGCCTCGTACCCCGGCGTCCCGGAGGCCCGGGTCCCGCCGTCGAGGTTCGCGATCGTCTGGAACGCGCGCTCGTGCGCGAGCACGCCGTTGACCGTCACAGCGGGCTCCGGCTCGTGTACCCGCTCACGTCCTCGGGAAGCACCGCTCCGGGATTGAAGAGGCCGTGCGGGTCGAGCGCCCGCTTGACCGCCGCCATCGCCCGCAGGTCGGCCTCGCCGCGCACGAGCCCCAGCCACGCGGCCTTGGCCACGCCGACGCCGTGCTCGGCGCTGATCGTGCCGCCGTGGGCGGCCGCGAGCCGCAGCACCGCGTCGTCGACCGCGGCGTCGCCGGGCTCCGGGCCGAGCACGTTGACGTGCACGTTGCCGTCGCCCAGATGCCCGAAGAGGATCGCGCGGGCGCCGGGCGCCGCCGCCTCGACGGCCTCGCGCACCGCGCCGGCGAACGCGCCGAGCCGGCCGAGCGGGACGCCGACGTCGAGCTTGTGCGGCACGCCGGCCGCCGCGATGGCCTCCGGGTGCGCCTCGCGCAGGCGCCACAGCCGCTCGCGGGCGAGGGTGTCATCGGCGACGACCGCGTCCTCGACGCCCGCCGCCTCGAGCGCCGCGGCGAGCTCGTCCGTGGGGTCCGCGACGGCCGCGCACTCGAGCAGCACGTACGCGGGCGCGCGCGGCTCGAGCGGCGGCGGGACGCCGAGGTGGTCGAGCACCAGACCGAGCCCGTCGTCCGTCAGGAACTCGGCGGACTCCAGCGACGGGAGCGCCGGCCGCAGCGCGGCCAGCAGCTCGGCGGCCTCGCCGAGCGACGCGACCGGCACGAGGACCGCGACACGGGCCGGGAGCCGCGGCACGAGGCGCCAGCGCACCGCGGTGACGATGCCCAGCGTGCCCTCGCTGCCGACGAGCAGCGCGGGGAGGTCGTAGCCCGCGTTGTCCTTGAGCAGCCCGGCGCGCCGGTCGACGACCGAGCCGTCGGGAAGGACGGCCGCGAGCCCGGCGACGCGCGCCCGCGCGGTGCCGTGGCGCAGGGCGCGCGTGCCGCCGGCGTTCGTGGCCACGACGCCGCCGATCGTCGCGCCGTCGCGGGCTCCGAAGTCGAGCCCGGCGTCGAGGCCGGCGTTTCGCGCGTGGGCCTGCAGGGCGGCGAGCGTGACGCCGGCGCCGGCGTCGACCTGCAGCGTCGCGGGGTCGACCGGCCCGAGGCCGTCGAGGCGCCGGAGGCTGACCACGACCTCGCCTCCACGCGGGAC
>Ga0196962_10000746_pt1 | contig 11892 bp, 15 predicted proteins | sample S3v_20metaG_FD_183186 | JGI IMG/M metagenome (GOLD analysis project Ga0196962, IMG submission 183186) | Soil microbial communities from Anza Borrego desert, Southern California, United States - S3+v_20 | ecosystem: Environmental > Terrestrial > Soil > Desert | place: USA: California | collected... | reverse complement strand
TTGGGCTACTTCCTGGGCGCGAGGCGCCTCGGGGCGGCGAGCGTCGTCTTGGGCACCGCCGCTGTGTTCTTCATGGCTGCCGCAAGCACCGGCCTGATCCCCGGCATAGAGCCCCTAGGCCACGGATACGACTAGCCCGCTCTGGGTCCATGCCTGAAGCCAGCGATTCACCGGAGTGCGTGGAAGGGGACATAAAAACCACCCCTTTGAGGTGATTGAGGCCATGACTCACGACGCACGCAACGACGCCCAGAGAGCGCTCTACGCCCTGCTGACCGGGCCAAAGCTCTGCGGAGACCCGCAGCGAGGAGCGCGGCGCGGCAGAGTAGAGGCTGCTAGGAGAATCCTAGAGGGACGTTGAAGGAGGCAACCGAGGTGAACCACGAAGAGTTTGCACAGCGGGCGAGCAGGCGGCTCAAGGATGTCGCAGACCGACTCGAGGTCGAGGGCAAAGATCTTAGGATAGCCGGCGAGGCTTCCAAGATCACGGCGCGTGCTCAGGAGCTTAGGGTGGCAGCGCTGCTGGTGCGCGAGGAGGCCTTGGCAGTGAGCAAGACCATAGCCCCTCCCGCCAAAGAACCGGCGGTCCTGGCCGACATCCTGCCCCTCGGAGCTCAGACCTAGCGCAGGCCTGATGGCCCGAGCTCAGCGGGGCGCCGAGCGGCACCAGTAGGCGCCCTGGGTTGGGTCATACGCTCAGGAGGAGTGCAGCAGAAGAAACAGTGACCCGCTCGTCCTAAGCGGGAAGAAGGAGGAGACACCATGAGCGAAGAGCGGCCGCAGCACCCCCAAGAGCCTGCCGAAGGCGCAGAAGACACCGAGGAGGCTCCCGGCTTCGACCGGGCTGGAGACGATGGAGAAATGCAGGAGGATGACGAACAGAGATCTGTCGAGCATCCACAGGAGCCCGCCGAGGGGGCCGAAGAGGCCGAGGAGGCTCCTGGTGCCGAGCGAGCCGAAGGCGAGCGCTAGCTTTAGCTGCTTATTGCCCCGGTCCGAAGCGGTAGGGGCGCATGCGAGAGAATAATACGTGTCGCGGGTATTATCGTCAGGAGTCCCAGACGTGCCCCGCGGACCGCGGGCGGTCTAGGACCCGGGGAGCAGGCTTCGCGACTGAACTTCGCCTTGCCGGAGTTCTCAGAAGTTCGCATACATCGCAATCTGGAAATCACCATCTCGGCTCAACGGTTCTGAAAGGGGCCTATTCACCCAAGTGCCTAGAAGGGGATTCTGCGAAGTTAGCTTAAGCTACCCTTGAGCCGTGTGCACCGAGCGCTTGGCGTAGGCCCTCTACCCCACCTGCCTGTTGGGAGGGTGGGTAATCGTTGCTTTGAGGACTTCAATATCTTCAGAGATCTTCTCCATCGCCCTCGCCTGGTCCTCTAGGGCCTGCACCTCGTCCTCGTAGCCCTTGTAGTCGGAGTAGCCGCTCCCTTCCAGCAGCAGCGGGTTTATCGTCCACGCCGTCTCGTAGCGCTCCCCCTGGCGGTCCTCGTAGTAGGAGGTGATGGTGATGCCCTCCGTAAGGCCCTTCTCCCTCAGGTTCGCAACCACGTTCTGGTAGGAGTCCCAAACGGCTGGCAGGGACGTCTGGGGGGCCATGAAGTTTATGCCGTTCTTGAAGTAGGGCAGTTCGGTGATGTCGTGGCCGCTGGTGCTCTCTAGGGGCGCGGAGAAAGCGAAGGTGACGTTCCTGGCCACGCCGTGGCCGATGTTTCTGACCACTATGTTGGTGGTGAACCGTCCTGTGTAGTCGGCGTCCACTATGATCTGCGGGCGGTCCTCGTCGTCTCGGGCCCTGCGCGCCTCCCTGCCCTGGTAGAGGATCCCCGCGGCCACGACGAAGGTGGCGAGGGAAGACAGCACTTGTGCCAGTACCGCGATGTCCATGAATCCCACGGATCCTTTCTTGGGACCTTATCGCTCGTGGTTACATCTTCGGCCGGATTCGGTGGTTCAGCCAAAGAGCCCAGAGAGGAAACCCCGACTCTTTTCCATCTTCTCCACGGCGCGGACCTCGAGCGCCGAGGAGAGCCCAAGGACTCCTGCCACCAGCGCGACCGTGGCGGCGCCCAGGAAGGCGCTAAGGCGCTGCGATTGGGCCGCCTCCTCGGGCGTCTCGGGCGCAGGCTCGGCCCCCGACTCCACGGGCGTCGCGCCCTCAGGAGCTTGCCGGGCGATCCTCCTGCCCGCGATCGCCGAGGCGACGCTCGTGAGGAGAGCCCCACCGAGCAGGACGTTCTTTATGCCTGCAAGGGTGGGGTCGATGTCGCTCTCGGCCTCCTTGAGGCCCCCAAGCCTCCACATAGCGACCGTCGCGCCCATCGCCAGGGTGCCGAGGACCTGGAAGCGCGTCCAGGCCTCGTTGAGGACAAGCCCGCGTTCCCTCCTGTCGCTGATGCGTGCCACGCTGGGGTTGAGGGCCACGAGCCCGAAGATCGTCCCGCCCAGGTTGATGCCTAGGCCCATCTTGTGCAGCGAGCGGACTGGCGTCGACGCCTGCCTCATCGCGCACCTCCTTCCTTTAGTAGGGGGTGAGAACTAAGTTCCCCGGGCAGGGACCGGCCAAACGCCACGAGCATCTCGCCCGCCCTCAGCGGCCACCCCCCTCTTGCTCGCCCGAGTGCGGGAGAAACAGTGTGGAAAATAGCCGAAGGCCTCTGAGCGCGCCTCACTGGCGAGAAGATGCGCCCGAGTCTGGACTCCTTAGATCCCTCTTGGCCGCTCTCGGAACCTCGATTCAGGACCTATCCCGAATTTCCGAACAGTTTCGGATGGAGAATTCTGAGAAGTTCATATTCAGGCACCTGCAAACACTTACCGTTAGGGATCGTGGGTAGGAGCTTTCGGCCTTAAGGCTCGAGTAAACGATCCAAGATGTCTGGGAGCCGCATAGATATTTGAGATTGGTACCTCCGTGCTGAAGCTCGCCGACTGTTCTCACCCTGACACCGCCATAAAAGTCAGAGCCGGCGAGACGGCGAGGCGGTGCCACGCTTCGGAGGTCTAGCCAAGGCGCCCAGATACTAACCTCGCGCGAGCGGAAACGCATCCTACGCTCAAAACGCAAGCATCCGGGTCTTCACGATGCGCCCAGCAATATCGGAGCGAACCCCACCACGAGGCCCACGTTCCGGTGGTAAAACGCGGTCCATGAAGGGTATCCCGAGCAGCAGGCATTCGGGAGGGCCGCTGAACGGGGCCGTGGTCCTCTCGGGGGGCGTCTCCGTGGTCCTCATCAGCCTTCTCTTCTACCTCAAGACACTAGCACCAACGGTGCTCTACTATGACCCGACCGCGTTCCCGGATTCGGTTGTGCTGCAGATCCAGGCTATAGTGCTTGGCATCCCGCACACAACCGGTTACCCGACGTGGGTGATGCTCACCCACCTCTTCACATACCTCCCGGTCGGGGACCCCGCCTACAGGACTAACGTTTCCTCCGCTGTGTACGCGGTCGCAGCCGTCTTGCTCGTCTACCTGCTTTGCCTGAGGCTAACGAGGCGCGCGGTGCCCTCCTGCGTTGCAGCCCTACTCTTTGGGCTCAGCCGAGACTTCTGGTCGCAGGCGGTAATTACCGAGGTCTACACGCTGAATGCTCTTTTCGTGGCGCTCGTCATCTTTTTACTCCTGCTCTGGAGAGACACAAGGGACGATAGGCACCTGCTGCTCGCGTGCTTCTCAATGGGCCTGTCCCTGACTAATCACCTGACGAGTGGTCTGCTCCTGCCCGCCGGAGCCTTGTTCGTAGGGCTGGTCGACCGGCGCAAGCTGAGGGATCTGCGACTCACGCTGAAGGGTGCGGCCTTGTTCCTGATCGCCCTCACGCCTTACCTCTACCTGCCGATAAGGGCATCCATGAACCCCCCACTAAATCGGGAGGCGCCCGACGATCTCGGGAGCTTCTTCCATCTGGTCTCCGGGGTGGGATTTGCGGACAGGATGTTCATCTACGGTCCCGCGGGACTGGTGGAAAAGGCGCAGCAGTATTTTTCCGATTATCTGGCACACCAGTTCTTCTGCGTGCCATCGCTACTTCTAGCGGTGGTGGGAGTTGCCTGGCTCTTCCCTCGGGACCGTCCGGCCCTAGCTATGCTCGTGTTCATGTATTTCGGATGGCTCCTATACGCCCTTGAGTATGGCATCAGGGACGTCTACATTTTCTACATTCCCACTTACCTCATCTTGGCCGTCTTCGTCGCGGAGGGTGTAGCGGGCGTGATGCAAGGCGCGGAGAGTTTGGCTCGAAGGGTTCCCGCGAAGCTAGGGACGGCCGCCCTGATCGGCGTTACAGCGACTGTGCTCGTTGTACCGTTCGGCGGCGTAGGACAAAGGTACAAAGCTGTGGACCAGAGCCAAAACTACGTGGGGCAGCAAACCATCGAGTGCGTAGCACACAAGACGCAGCGGGGTGCAACCGTGCTGCAGCACAGGAGCCTATTGAACTACATGACGCTCGTCGAGGGCCGCCGAGGCGACCTCCACGTCGTCGAGGTCTTTGGGCCGGGAACTTGGGCGGCGCGCAGCGATCTATGGGTAAAGAAATCGCAACGGTACCTGGCGGAGGGTGCGGTCTACGTCCTGTTTCCGGTGGTGGATATAGAGCGCTTGAACGCCCCCTCCTTCGAGGAGGCGGGTTACCGGCTGAATCCCGAAGGGTGCGGGGCTTTCTACGAGGTGGCAACGGAACGTTAGCGCTCCTGTGACGCTTTACGCGCGCATTCACCCGAGTGCGTGGAAGGCGTCTACACGCCTACCGTGAATGGTGTCCCACGGCACGGTAGATGGGCGCGATGAAGCCATCACCAGTCCACCCTGCACACTCGCGATCGGCAGGGTAACCGTCTGTCGTCAGCGCACCACGCGCAGAGTCCTCAGGCTCTGCTCGCTGGCCCCTTCGACGAATATCCTAGCGTGGCGAGCAGCCAGGCTAGCGGTCGTCTTCGGCTCGCTCGGCACCCGGGGCTCCCTCAGCTTCTTCTGCTCCCTCGGCTGGCTCCTGTGGATGCCCTACAGACCTCTCCTCGTCATCCGCTGGCATCCCTCCATCGTCTCCAGCCCGGTCGACGCCAGGAGCCGCCTCAGCAGCTTCTTCGGCACCTTCAGCCGGCTCTTGGGGGTGCTGCGGGCGCTCTTCGCTCATGAACTGCCTCCTTCATCCCGCTTAGGGCTAGCGGTCCTGCGTACCACTGTAACTATGGTGCCGCCCTCCTGCTCAAGGGCACGAGAGAAGGGTCGAGTCTCAGATTAGATTCGGCCGCTGCGGAAGTGGACTGAAGCTTTAGACCCTTATGTCGTTCTCGGCCAGCGTGAGGTCCAAGAAGCGGTCCCAGCTCTCGTCTATCTTCTTAGCCATCGCTTCCTCTTCGACCCTGTTCTGGCGAGCCACCTCCGCAGTCTCTGTGTCCCCGGCCTTCTGTGCCAGGCGCTCGAGGAGCTGGTAGGCCGCTATCTCCATGTGCTCGGTCGTGTAGCCGTCCCTGGCGTTCTTGCCTGCCTGGTCCCCACGAGCCACATCGGTGACACCCTTCAGCAGGGCCGCAGCCACGGTCTGCGCCTGCTTGCGTGTGGAGGTGCCAGCTCCCAGGGCGTCGAGGCGCTCGCGCAGCCTCGACTCCTGGCGCTCGGTCTCCTCCTTGTGGTGCTCGAGCATCTCCTTGATCTCGGGATCATCCGTTGTTGAGATCATCGAGGTGAGCATCGTAGAGACGTTCTGCTCCATGGCATGGGCGTCCTCTATGTAATCGATGAGTTTCTGCTGGAGCTTCTCGTCGGCCATGCCTCATACCTCCTTCGCAGGCAAGAGATCTTGTACCCTACCCTGCGTTTACTTCACCGATATTGCAGGTCTAGTACCCATCACATGCACATACTCAAACACACCTACCCGGAGTCGCTCCTCCACGATGTGCTGCCGAAGATCTCCGTTCCACGCACTTGGCGGAAAAGAGGATACGACCTAACAGCAGTGCCTGCACGATGAATGGGTGAAAGCCCCCGGGAAAGGGCTGGCGAACTCGAGTATGGGCCCAAGGATATGACGACAGAAACCGCCCTCCCGGGTGCGCCACACTATTGGGCGTCGATCTCTCTCTTCGTTTTCATAGATACCCGCCTGGCTGAGGTACATTCCGTGTTCTGGGCGATTCGGCGGCGCAGTCGAAATGGCGTTCATTTGCGCAGTGCTGGCGCTAGACGTAGCGCTCTGCGAATACTAGAGAAGAGCAGTGCTGACGCCCCAGCAGCGACGGCGGCACCGATTGCCACGGCACGCCTGGCCCGCCTACGTTCAGGCATCCCCCAGTCGCCGCGAGCTTCTGCCCTCCCGGCGACCGTCTCGAACAGACCACCGTCTGTGGCGTCCGCCGCAGGCCCCGAACGGAACAGGAAGCGCCCGCCCAACCTCGCAGCGAGGCGTCCGGTTGAGTCGGGCGCGAGCGCGTACGGGACGGCCGAGGCGTGCAGAGCGCCGACCCGCACGGACCGGCGTGGCCGCAGCGCCAGGCCGACGATCTGCTCGGCCACACGTTCGGGAGGGACGACGGGCGGCACGGGACGTAAAGTTCTGCCCGTGTAGTTGGCCGAGTTCAGTTAGGTGGGCGTGTCCACGTAGGCCGGGTAGACGCCGCAGACCTCGATGTCGGATTGCGAGGAAAGCTCGAAGCGCAGGGCTTCGGTGAAGCCGGCAAGGCCCGCCTTGCTCGCGGTGTAGCCCGTCGCCCAGGGCATCGGCACCCGGCCGAAGATCGAGGAGACGTTGATGATAACGTCCCGTCCTCAGCGGTCGAAGAAGTAGGGCAACGCTGCATGGCAGCCATAGATCGCGCCGAGCAGGTTCAGCTCGATGAGGCGTATCTGGGATTCGAGTGGGATATCCTCGAAGGGGCCCCACATGCTTGTGCCAGCGCGGTTGACCCACACGTCGATCCCGCCGAAGGCCGAAGCTGCGGCGCCTGCCAGCTGGCGTACCTGGGCCGGATCGGTAACGTCGGTGGGCACCGCGAGCGCACGCCCACCGAGCGTCTCGCAATCTCGGGCGGTCTGTTCGAGCAGCTCGCGGCGCCGGGCGGCGAGGACCACGTTGGCCCCGCGCCAGGCGAAAGCCTTGGCGGATGCAAGCCCTATGCCGCTCGAGGCGCCGGTGATCACCACTGTAGCGTCAAGCAGGCTTTCTATGGCTACCCTGCTCCCTTCTCCGACGCTCTGTCGACGCACGGCTAGCTACATTGACGGTATTACCCATCGGAGCCCAACTTCAAAAACCTCGTTCTCGGGATCGTCACCTGTATCGCACTCTGCGGCCATAAGTTCGTGAGCTCTACGCGGCCAGGCGGTTGGCTTCGATTCCTTTCATACGTCGAGGGTAATGCAAATCCTCGTAAGGCTGTTTCCCTAGCACCCGGAGGACGCGAGACCGAAGAAGGAGCCGATTTGGCCTCGGGCGATTGGGGTCGGGAGCGCAAAGCCTTGCTGTTGGTGGGTTTGGGCTATTCCGCGTTGGGTACGACGTAATCAGCGCATCCCGACCGACTAGTGCTCTTACTTCACGCACTCGTTCGTCTGGCCTATCGATAAGGAGGGAGAAGGCGTGGGCATAAACCGCTGGAGCGACATAGAGGAGCGCAAGAGAAACGAGTCCGACGCCAAGGCTGGCGACGAGCTCCCCGCCGACAAGAAGGGGGACGCCTCCTCCCGCCCGCAGGCCTCCCAAGGGCCCACGGAGAAAGAGGAGAAGCGCGAGGTCGTCAAGAAGCTCAAGGAACGGGAATCCTAGCGCCGAGGAGTCTTTACCAGCCGATCGCACGTACGTGAGAGCCGAGCCTTGGAACATATAGAGAGAAGGTAAAGTCAACATGACCGAAGACCAGCACACCCAGCAGGACCCAACCCAACAGTACCATCAACCAGATCGGCAGCCCGAGCAAGAGTTGGAGCACCCTGGCCTAGAGTCCGAGATGCAGCCCACACCGGACTACGGTGAGGCGACCTACCGCGGCAGCGGCAGACTCGACGGAAGGGCGGCGATCGTCACCGGCGGGGATTCCGGCATAGGCCGCGCGGTGGCTTTGGCCTTCGCCAGGGAGGGGGCGGATGTCCTGATCTCCTACCTCCCGGAGGAGGAGCAGGACGCCGACGAGACGGCGCAGGTCGTCGAGTCTGCCGGTAAGAAGGCCGTGAAGATGCCCGGAGACATAGGCGAGGAGGCTCAGTGCCAACGCCTCATCGAGCAAGCCATCTCCGAGTTCGGCAAGATAGATATCCTGGTGAACAACGCCGCCTACCAGATGTACCGCGAGGGGTTACAAAGCATAAGCGCCAAGGAGCTGGAGCACACATACCGCACGAACGTCTTCTCCATATTCTACCTGTGCAAGGCCGCGCTGGAGCACATGCAGCCAGGCTCGAGCATCATCAACACCTCCTCTGTGGAGGCCTACCAGCCCCAGCCGATGCTGCTCGACTACGCTTCCACGAAAGCCGCTATAGTTAATTTCACCAAGGGGCTCGCCATGGAAGTTGCCCAGCAAGGTATCAGGGTCAATTCCGTGGCCCCGGGTCCGGTGTGGACCCCGCTCATACCGGCCACCATGCCCGCCGAGTTTGTCTCCCAGTTCGGTCAGCAGGAGTCTCCGATGGGGCGTGCCGCGCAGCCGGCCGAGCTTGCCCCCGCGTACGTCTTCTTAGCTTCCCAGGAGTCGAGCTATGTCAACGGGGAGACCCTCGGCGTAACCGGGGGAACTCCTTTGCCATAGGGAGTCACCCTATATAACTAAGCTTGGACAGTAAGGAAGGCAGCACTGACTACGCTCCAGGGAGCGTTGACGTTTTCAACGAGATTATGAGCGCCTAGGAAGCGGACCTGGGCGGAAGAGGAGGATGGCTGTGGTAAAGGCAGTGTTCCTGGACATAGATGGGACGCTAATGGACACGAACTACCTGCACATCGAGGCCTGGGCGCAGGCCTTCGAGGAGGTGGGGGAGCGCCCACCGAGATCGAGGATCCACCACGAGGTGGGCAAGGGCTCGCAGAAGCTCATTACAGTGTTTGTCGAGGAAGATCAGAAGGCCGAGCGGGTGAGCGAACTCCACAGCGAGTACTACGCCAAGCTGCAGGAACGCGGGCACCCCTTGCCCGGTGCGAAGGAACTCGTAGCCTCATTGGTCGAGGGGGGCTACGAGGTCTGGCTGGCCACCAGCGCTGAGCCCGAGGAGCTCGCGCACCACATGCAGGAACTCGGGGCCGAGGGCAAGATCTCCGGAGTCGTCTCTTCTGATGAAGCCGAAGAGTCGAAGCCCGCCCCCGACATCTTCGGGCTCGCCCTGGAGCGGGCGGAGGTCTCTGCCGAGGATGCCGTGGTGGTCGGCGACTCGACCTGGGACATCGAGGCCGCCAAGGAGGCCGGGGTGAGAGTGGCGGCGGTCATGACCGGCGGGGCGTTCAGCCGCGCCGAGTTGGAGGAGGCTGGGGCCTACGCAGTCTACGAGGACTGCGCCGAACTGCTCGAAGCCGGTTTCCCCGAGGAGCTCAACCCGACCGCTTGACAAGCAGCAGCGGCCGTCTCGCAAAAAATTAGTGTTCATGAAGGAGGAGCGCGAAATGAACGGCCCAAGAGAATGAATGTAACCGTTGAGAAGCAGGACGTCGAGATCGACGGGATGCCCATCCGCTATCTTGCCGCGGGCGAAGGTTCTCCCGTGGTGCTGCTGCACGGTGCCGGCGACAACGCCCTCGACTGGCGGTGGGTTATGCCCGCCCTGGCAGCCGGCCACCGCGTCTACGCTCAAGACCTGCCCGGCTCCCCTGACAGCGCCAGACCGGCTGCCGACTACTCGCCTGCCTTCTTCGAACGCTTTGTCGCCGCGTTCGTCGATGCCCTGGACATAGGGCGAGCGACGTTAGTCGGCAACTCGCTCGGGGGCCTCATAGCCCTCCGGCTGGCCCTCTCCGAGCCGGAACGTGCTGGCGCCCTGGTCCTCGTGGACAGCGCCGGCCTCGGGCGTGCGGTCAACCTGGCGTTCACGTCCGTCAACGTTCCAGGCCTCGGTGAAGCCGCGCTACCCTTCTGGAGGACACCAGTCGGTGCCTACCAGAGGGCCTGGGGGCGGACGGCGTTGCTCTTCGCTGACCCCTTAAGAGCCGTCCCGCACGAGTGGTTGGCAGAGCAGCGCAGGCTGGCGCTCTCGCCGGGCTATTTGGAAGCCCACTTGACCGTGCTCCGCGCCTTGGTGGACCCTGGAGGTCAGCGCGAGGTGCTAGTGGATCAGCTCCCCCACTTGAAGATTCCGACGCTCGTCGTGTGGGGAGCCCGCGACCGGGTGTTCCCGCGGTCGCAGGCGAAGGAGGTTGTTGCGCAACTCCCAGAAGGTTCACTCTCTCTCGTTCCCGAGTGCGGCCACATGCCCCACGTTGAGTGCCCGGATCACTTCTTGGCAGCCCTCGACAACTTTCTCGGCGAACGCGGGCGGCGTTGATGGATGGAGACTCGAGGAAGTCAGAGGTTGCTCTCAGCAGCGTTGGCGGGCCTCAAAACGGTCTCATTTCGGTGCAGATGTAACTAGCAGATCCGCAAGAGAGTTCAATAGACACAAGGAGCGATGGGTATGCGGCTCAAGCCATTAGAGGAGCAGGTAGTAGTGCTGATGGGAGCTTCGAGCGGCATAGGCCGCGAGACGGCTCTCCGGTTCGCTGAACGGGGCGCCAAGGTAGTCGTTTCGGCCAGGAACGAGAAGGGGTTGAACTCCCTTGTCCAAGAGATACGGGGAAAAGGAGGTCAGGCCACGGCCATACCCGCCGAGGTGAACGAGATCGAGCAGGTCAAGGCGGTGGCCGACCGCGCCGTAGAGGTGTACGGCAGGCTCGACACCTGGGTACACCTAGCCGCCGTTCTGCTGGTCGCTTCCTTCGAGGACACCACCCCGGAGGAGTTCGCGCGGGTGATCGACGTGAACCTGATGGGGCAGGCCTACGGGGCGATGGCCGCGCTGCCGCACATAAAGCGCGAAGGTGGAGGAGCGCTGATCCACGTCTCCTCGATGGGCGCCAAGCGTTCGATCCCACTTCAGAGCGCCTACTGCGCCTCCAAGCACGGCATAGACGGCTTCCTAGAGTCCCTGCGCGTGGAGCTCCGGCGCGAGAAGCTGCCCATCAGCGTCACCCAGGTGATGCCGGCGACGATAAACACGCCCTTCTTCGACAAGGCGCGCACCAAGCTGGGCGTCAAGCCGGTCGCTCCGCCACCGATCTACCAGCCGGGAATCGTCTCAGAAACAATCCTTCACGCTGCCGAGAACCCGGCTCGGGATCTGGTCGTCGGGGGCGCGGCCAAGGCGGTAATCCTGAGTCAGACTTTCTCGCCGCGGCTACTGGATATGCTACTCAAGTTACAGGGTTTCGAGGTTCACTACACGAGTGAACCCAAACCCGAGGACGCCCCGGACAATCTCTTCGAATCTATCGAGGACCACAACGTTGTCGAGGGATCCTTTCAAGACCGGGCGCATCCGCGGAGCTTCTACAACTGGCTGGAGTTGCATCCGACGGTGAAGCGAGGGGCTGTAGCGGGCATGGCGATAGGGGCCTTGGGTGCCTTGCGAAGAAGGATGTAGAACCAAAACGAGGGAGCCTTAGTCGAAGTGAATACTACGGCGCCGTGCATAAGGGTTGAACCCTTATGCACGGCGAGCTATCAGCCATTAGCTATCAGCTTTCAGCAAGTATAAAAGCTGATAGCTGAATGCTGAGTGCGCGGGTTGCAGAAGGTCAATCCTTCTGCAACCCGCTGTAGGGTGCAATTGACACCACTCCAGTCGGGGTTGAACAGGTGCGTCCGGTTCCAGTCGGCCAGAAAGCCGCCAACCGTGGTCAACGCGGCGACCGCGGTGAGCAGCACC
>Ga0196962_10000745_pt1 | contig 11922 bp, 13 predicted proteins | sample S3v_20metaG_FD_183186 | JGI IMG/M metagenome (GOLD analysis project Ga0196962, IMG submission 183186) | Soil microbial communities from Anza Borrego desert, Southern California, United States - S3+v_20 | ecosystem: Environmental > Terrestrial > Soil > Desert | place: USA: California | collected... | reverse complement strand
GATCGGCGTTGGGATGACCAAGTTCGAGAAGCCCGGCACCAAGGAGGGCGACTACCCGGACTGGGCCAAGGAGGCGGGGGAGAAGGCGCTTGCCGACGCGGGCATCCCGTACGAGGACGTCGAGCAGGCCTACGCCGGCTACTGCTACGGCGACTCCACCTACGGCCAGCGTGCCCTCTACCAGCTGGGCCTGACCGGGATCCCGGTGGTCAACGTCAACAACAACTGCTCGACCGGCTCCTCGGCGCTGTTCCTGGCGCGGCAGGCGGTCAAGGGCGGGATCGCCGACTGCGCGCTCGCGCTCGGCTTCGAGAAGATGGAGCCGGGCAGCCTCGGGGTCAAGTACACCGACCGCACCAACGCGCTCGACAAGCACGCGATGCGGATGTTCGAGATCCGCGACCCCGAGCAGTCGCCGCCGGCCCCGCAGATGTTCGGCAACGCCGGCCGCGACCACATACAGAAGTACGGCTCCAACCCGGATCACTACGCCTGGATCGGGTGGAAGAACCACAAGCACTCGGTCAACAACCCCTACGCCCAGTTCCAGGACGAGTACTCGCTCCAGGACATCAAGGACGCGAAGATGATCCACGATCCGCTGACCAAGCTGCAGTGCTCGCCGACCTCCGACGGCTCCGCCTGCGCGATCGTCGCCTCCGAGCGCTACGTCGAGGAGCACGGGCTCTGGGAGCAGGCGATCGAGATCGCCGGCCAGTCGATGGTCACCGACCTCAGCTCGACCTTCGCCGACGACACCGACTGCATGAAGATCGTCGGCTCCGACATGTCGAAGAAGGCGGCCGAGGAGGCCTACGAGGAGGCGCAGGTCGAGGCGGCGGAAATCGACGTCTGCGAGCTGCACGACTGCTTCAGCGCCAACGAGCTGATCACCTACGAAGCGCTCGGCTTCGCGGCCGAGGGCGAGGGCCACAAGCTGGTCGAGGACGAGGCGACCACCTACGGCGGCAAGGTCGTCGTCAACCCGTCCGGCGGCCTGATCTCGAAGGGACACCCGCTCGGCGCCACCGGCCTCGCGCAGTGCTCGGAGCTGACCTGGCAGCTGCGCGGCCAGGCGGACAAGCGTCAGGTCGACGGCGCGAAGGTGGCGCTCCAGCACAACATCGGCCTCGGCGGCGCCGCCGTGGTCACGGTCTACAAGCCGGCGGCCTAAAGAGGGCGCCGTACACGGAGGAGGAGCACGATGGCGAAGGAGCGGCGGTCACTGAACGGCAAGGTCGTGGCGATCACGGGCGGGGCCCGGGGGATCGGCAAGGCAACTGCGGCGGCACTGGTGCGCAAGGGCTGCCGCATCGCGATCGGCGACCTCGAGCTCGAGCTGGCCGAGCAGACCGCGGCCCAGCTCGGCGGCGGAACGGTGGCGCTGCCGCTCGACGTCACCGACCGCGACTCCTTCCGCCGCTTCCTCGACGAGGCGGAGCGCCAGCTCGGCCCGGTCGACGTGGTGGTCAACAACGCCGGGATCATGCCGGTGACCTCGCTGGTCGACGAGAGCGACGACTCGATCCGCCGCCAGCTCGACATCAACATCTACGGCGTGATCGTCGGCACCCAGCTGGCGATCGAGCGGCTGCGGCCCCGCGGCAGCGGCCACATCGTCAACATCGCGTCCCAGGCCGGCAAGACGGCGCTCCCGGGCATCGCCACCTACTCGGGCACCAAGCACGCCGTGGTCGGGATCAGCGAGGCGGTCCGGGCCGAGCTGCGCGACACCGGCGTCGAGGTCCACTGCGTCATGCCTACCGTGGTCAACACCGAACTGACCGCCGGCCTGGGCCAGAAATGGATCAAACCGGTCGAGGCCGAGGACGTCGCCAACGAGATCGTCGACGGGCTCGAGCTGGGTCGCTTCGACGTCTACGTACCGCGTTCCAACGCGGTCGTGACCCGCTTCGCGGCGCTGATGCCCCGACGGTTGGCGGAGGCGGTCGGGCGGCTGATGGGCGCCGACAAGCTGATGTACGAGGTCGATCACGGGAAGCGCCAGGCCTACGAGCAGCGCGCCGCGGCCAGCGAGCCGGGCCAGGACGAGAATTCCAGCGAGGCGCCGGCCGCAGCGCCCGCGCAGCGCGACGCCGCTTGAAGGGCGAGTGCTGAGTTGCCCACCCTATGGCGGGGTCAACGCAGCACTCGGCGGGCCTGATGGGGCGCCTCTACGACGCCACCTGGGGCCGGGGGTTCAGCGCGCTCTATGACCGCCTCTTTGAGGCGACCGAAGAAGCGGGCCTGCGCGAGATGAGGCGCGAGCTGGTGGCGGAGGCGGAGGGGCGCGTGCTGGAGGTCGGTGCGGGCACCGGCGCCAACGTCGAGCTCTACCCGGCAGCGGTCGAGGAGCTGGTGCTGACGGAGCCGGACCCGCAGATGACCAAGCGCCTGCGCGAGAAACTCGCCGAGTGGGGGAGCGCGGCCGAGGTGGTCGAGGCGCCCGGCGAGCGCCTCCCGTTCGACGATGCGAGCTTCGACACCGCCGTCGTGACGCTCGTCCTCTGCACGGTCCCGGACCCGCAGGCGGCCCTGGCGGAGATCGCCCGCGTGCTCAAGCCCGGCGGCAAGCTCCTCTTCATCGAGCACGTGCGCTCGGAGAAACCGGGCCTGGCCCGCTGGCAGGACCGCCTCGAGCGTCCCTGGCGCTTTCTCGGCGACGGCTGCCACTGCAACCGCGACACGGTCGCGACGATCGACGCCTCGCCGTTGGCCCTCGGCGAGGTCGAGCACGGCAAGCTCCCGAAGGCCGTGCCAATCGTCGAACCGCTCGTCAGCGGCAGCGCGGCCCGGATTTAGCCCTTTCCCGCTCCTGTCGATACAGGGGCGTGGCGTCAGAACTGGACTTCCCGGCGGGGCCGACAGGCTGACGCTCTGGCCAGCCTGAGCGCCGGGGCAGGGCCTCGACCGCCCGATCCAACGCACGATAATGGCGGTTATGTAAACCCGAGCGGGAACGCGGCAGCGGCGGGCCCGTCGAGGCGACCCGCCGCTGCCCTTTCCCCCGACCGCCTCAGCCAGCGGCTCTTTCGACCAGTTCTTCGAGGCCGTCGCTGCTCGCCGGCGCGGTGGTGAGTTCCGTCCCGTTCGTGCCGGGGCCTTTGATCGCCAGCGACGGCGTTCCGGTGAGGCCAAGCCGTTCCGCTTCTTCGTTCGTTTCTTCGACCTCGATTTCGAGTTCTTCGCTCTTCCGCGCTTTGTTCCATTTGGCGATGTCCGGGACACCGGCAGCTTCGGCGATCGCCGTGAGGAACTCGTCATCCGCGTAGCCGGAATTCTCGGCTCCCTGGTTGTGGAAGAAGAGATCGAGGAACTGCCAGCCTTTGCCCTGTTCGCCCGCGGCGAGGGCCGCGGCCCCCGCCGGCGCCGACTGCGGTCCGATGATCGGGAAGTTGCGGAAGACGACCTTCACTTCACCGGCCCGGACCTGTTTTTCGATGACCGGCGGCAGCGTCTCCTCGGCGAACTGTTTGCACACAGGACACTGCAGGTCCCCGTACTCGATCAGTTCGACTTTGGCGCTGGGGTCGCCGAGGACGAGTTCCTCCTGCGGAATCCCGTTGAGCAGTTTCTCGACCACTTGAACGTCGCCGATGCTGGTCGCGTCGCCGCCCTCTTCGTCCCCGCCTGAGTTGGCGATGATCAGGACGACCACGACCACGACGGCGAGAAACACCGCGCCGGCCGCGATCTGAAGCAGTTTTTTCCGCTGCTCGCCCGGCCCCGTCGCCTTCTGCTCCTCGCGCAGTCTTTCCTCGCGCCGTTTTTCCCGCTCCCGCTTGTTGCTCATCGCTCCTCCTGGTAGTTCCCCATACGTCGTTTCAGGCTGCTTCCGGCATCTCGGAAAGCCTCTAAGCAGGTTCCGCGCCGGTTTCGCCTTCTCCGGGCGTCATCTCCTCCGCCACCCCGCCATCCGGGCCCGGAGAGGTCCCGGCATAGCCGATCAGCCGAGCGGCGTTGAGAGCGAAGAGGATCGTCATCAACACGGCGCTCCCGACACACCACTGGCAGATCGCGTCGATCACCCAGATCTCGAGGTAAGTGAGGTAGATGCTGAAGCCGAAGCCGCCGAGCGCGATCCCGAATCCCGCGAGGCGGGCCCAATCGCTGACGAAGAAGGCGGTGAGGAAGATTCCGACGTAGCCGACGATGCCGAAGATCGCGATGTTGATCCCAGCGATGTGCGAGTAGGAGCTCTCCGCGACGGTATGGCAGCCACCGCCGCCGGCCAGGCAGGCCGGCGCCCCCCCGCCTGACTCGACGATCGTGATGTAGGTCGCGACTCCGATTCCGAGCGTCGCGAAGAAGGCGATCAGGCGCCGCAGCGTGGCTTCGCTCGGAATTTTCATTCCGATGAAGATAAAGACTTTGCATAAAAAGCAGCTAACTCCCTCGAGAGCTTGCCCCCCTGCCAGGCGAGCGGCGAGTCCCCCTCCCGCTCGCTGATCAGCGTCGCGTGCGGCAGGTGCTCGGCGTAGGCGGCCGCGACGGCATACGGGTGCCCGGGATCGGCCGCATCGTCGCTGGCGACGACGAGCGCGGGCACCTCGAGGCCCCGGAGATCGTCCATGCTCCCGAACGGCTGTGAGCGCGGCATCGCGCGCAGCGCCTCGACCAGCGCCTCGGGGTGACGGTGCAGGAGCATTCGTTCGCGGGTAAAGCGCAGGACCGAGTCGCGCCAGGCCGGGTCGGCGCGCTGATGGCGGTCGATGTACTCGACGAACGCGTCCACCCCGCCCGCGCGCAGGGCGTCCGCCAAGCCGTCCCAGTATTCGAACGTCTGCGGCTCCACCGCGCCGGCGTAGACGGGGCCGATCACGACCAGGCCCGCGAGTCGCCGCGGGTGTCGGAGCGCGTAGGCAACGGCAGTGTGCGCGCCCATCGAGTGGCCGGCGAGCAGAAAACTCCGGTCTCCCGCCTGCTGGTCCACGACCCGTTCGAGGTCGGCGACAAGCTCCGGGTATCCATAACCCTCGCCGGCGGGCGCCGGATCGGACTCTCCGTGCCCGCGGGCGTCATAGGCGATCACCTCGTGCCCGGCCCGCTCCAGGGCTCGCGAGCCGTGGAGCACGTAGCGCCGCGTCGCCGTCGCTCCGTGGCAGAGAACGACAGGCGGCCCCTCGCCGGCCTTTTCTCCGCGGATCGCCGGCGCTTCGCCGACGACGAACTCCCGCACCGCCTCCGGCATCAGCCGAGCGCGGCCACGGCCCGCTCGAGGTCCTCGACGGACTGAAACGTGCTGCCGGTGCGCGAGACGTGCCGGTAGCGCACGATGCCCTCGCCGTCGACGACGAAGATCGAGCGCATCACGTAGCGCCCGCCCGGGGCGTCTCGCAGCTCGGTCAGCCGGGCGAGCGGGCCGATCCAGCCGGTCACCCCGTAGCGACGGCTGACCGAGAGGTCCTCGTCGGCCAGCAGCGGCACGTTGAGGCGCTGCTCCTCGACCCAACGCTCGTGCGAGTCGACCGACTGCGGGGAGATGCCCAGAACCTCGGCGCCGAGCCCCTCGATCCGGTCTCCCTCGTCGCGATAGGAGCAGAACTGCTTCGTGCAGACCGTGGTCGCGTCGCCGGGATAGAAGGCCAGGACGACGTTGCGGCCGCGGAAATCGGAGAGCCGGTAGGTCTTCCCCTCGGTCCCGGGGAGCTCGAAATCGGGAGCTGCATCGCCTACGTCGACTTTGGCCACGCGGCCAGCTTACCGGCGGGCTACCCCTGATCGATCGTGACCGTCTCGATCACGATCGGCTGTTTCGGCTGTTCGCTGGCCGTCCCCAGCTTGCCGATCCGCTCCACCACGTCGAGCCCATCGCTGACCTTGCCGACCAGAGCGTATTCGGGCGGCAGGCCGGCGTCCGCGCCGGTGACGACGTAGAACTGGCTCCCCGAGCGTCCGGGCGGCTCGGCGGAGGTCTTGGCCATCGCCACGGTGCCTTTGGTGTAGGCGAGGTTGGCGGGCGGCGCCTCGTCGACGCTGTATCCCGGCCCGCCGGTGCCGGGGCCTTCCGGGTCCCCGCCCTGGATCACGAAGCCGGGGACGATCCGGTGGAAGGTGAGGTCGTCGTAGAAGCCTTCCTCGGCGAGGAAGGCGAACGAGTTCGCGGTCTTGGGAGCCCGTTTCGTGTCGAGCTCGATCTCGAAGGTCCCGCAGCTGGTCTCCACGACCGCCGTCGCCGGCTCGCCGGCCTCGAGCACCTGTTTCGGCGCTTTGAACGACGTCTGCTTCGGCTCCGGCTGCGCGACCTGCTCACAGCCCTCGGCCCCGGCTGCGGCGCCGGTCGAGTCGCTGTCGTCGCCGCCTCCGCTGGAGATCAGCACGACGGCCACGATGCCGGCCGCGATCACGGCGAACACGGCGAGAATGATCCAGCGACGGTCTGCCTGCCCCTCCATCGAGCCGGAACCCTAATGCACTTACGATCGCATCTGTGGCGGCCCCTCCGTTGACCCCGCTCGCAGCCGCGGTTCTGCACGTCGCGCCAGCCCCGGAACGCGTGCTCGAGGTCGAGTGCGGCGAGGGCGAGGGCGCCTTGTTCCTCGCCCGCGAGTTTCCCTCGGCGCGCATCCGCGGCGTCGACCGCTCCGCCGAGGCTGTCCGTGCTGCGACCGCTCGTGTCGGGCTCGACCCCGAGGGACGCGTCGCGTTCAAGGCGGGCGCCCCTGGCTCCTTGCCATACCCGGATGACTTCTTCGACCTCGTCGTCCAGCTCGACGGGAGGCCGGTGGTGGCCGAGATCGCCAGGGTGCTCAGGCCCGGCGGCTACCTGGTCCTCGCACGCTCGCGCGGCTCGGCGCCTACCGGGGGGCTGACGGCATGGGTCCTCCGCCGTCACCTGCGGCGCCGCGGGATCGAGCTGGTCGAGACTGCCGCGGCTGGCGACGGCAGCTTCTCTGTCGGTCGCCTGCGCGGGGCCGATCGGCCGCCCGCTGCCGATTAGGCTGCCGCCCATGGAGATCGAGGGGATGCCCTTGGCGCTGCTGGTCAACCCAGCCTCGGCCGGCGGCAAGACGATGCGGCTGCTGCCGGAAGTCGAGCAGGCGCTCGATGAGCGGCGCGCCGCCTTTCGGGTCCAGCGCACCAAAGACCTCGAGCACGGGGTCGAGCAGGCGCTGCGGGCGGTCGAAGTCGGCGAGGTCCCCGTGGTGATGTCGGGAGACGGGCTGCTCGGCGCCGTGGGCGGCGCGATGGCCGGCTCCGAGACGCCGCTCGGCATCATTCCCGGCGGCAGGGGCAACGACCTCGCTCGGGTGCTCGGGATCCCCAACGACCCCGAGCACGCCGTCGCCACCCTCTTCTCGGGGCACAGCCGCCGCATCGACGTCGGCGAGGCAAACGGCAAGCGCTTCCTCGGGATCGTCAGCGTCGGCTTCGACTCCGTTGCGAACGAGATCGCCAACGACACGCATTTCCTCCGGGGAAACCTGGTCTACGCCTACGCGGCCCTGCGCACGCTGCTGAGCTGGAAGCCGGCTCGTTTCACGATTCGCGTCGACGAAGAGCGGATGCGACTGACCGGCTACTCCGTCTCGGTCGCGAACAACAAGGCCTACGGCGGCGGCATGTACATCGCTCCCGACGCGGAGCTCGACGACGGCGAGTTCGACATCGTCGCCGTCGGCGCCGTGGGCAAGCTGCGCTTCCTGAGTAACCTGCCGAAGGTGTTCAAGGGCACCCATGTCGAGAAGGACGAGGTGCGGGTTTTCCGCGCCCCCCATCTCGAGTTGAGCGCCAGCAAACCCTTCCCGGTGTACGCCGACGGCGAGCATCTCACCGACCTGCCGGCTTCGCTGCGCGTCCTTCCCCGCGCCCTCACGGTCCTGGTCCCCGGGCCCGCGACCCCTTGAGCTCGCGGATCGCGGACAGGCCAGGCCGGCGCGGCGGGCTTTTCGGGGCCAAGGTCGCGGCGGCGCGCGCAATCGGGGCTGCCAGCCGGGTCAGCGGCCGGGGTGGCGGCACGACGCTGCCGGGCCGGGTTCTGCTGCGCCTCGCCCCCGACTCGATCGCGCGCCTCGGCTCGGCGCTGGAGGGCGGCACGACGATCGTCAGCGCCACCAACGGCAAGACGACGACCGCCGGGATGATCGCCGCCCTGCTCGCGGCGGACGGGCGGCACCCGGTCCACAACCGGGCCGGCTCCAACATGACCTGGGGCGTCGCGACCGCGCTGCTCGAGCAGCAGGGGCGCGAGGGCCTCTTCGAGGTGGACGAGGCATGGCTGCCGCAGGTGGCGAACCAGCTCGACCCCGAGACGATCGTGCTCGGCAACCTCTTCCGCGACCAGCTCGACCGCTACGGCGAGATGGAGGCGCTGGCTGACGATTGGGCCCAGGCCGTCGCCGAGCGCACCGGGCGCACCGGCTTCGTCCTCAACGCCGACGACCCGTTGATCGCCGACCTCGGACGCGATGCCGACGGCGGGAGGCGCGAGGGCGTTCTCTATTTCGGCATCGAGGACTCATCCCAGGCCCTGCCGGAGCTGCAGCACGCCTTCGACGCCAAGCACTGCCGCCGTTGCGGCCACCCCTACGCGTACCAGCGCGCCTTCGTCGGCCACCTCGGCCACTACTCCTGCCCCAACTGCGGCGCCCGGCGCCCGCAGCCCGACGTGGTCGCGACCGCGATCGAACTGGACGGCATGAGGGGCTCGCGTGTCGTGCTCGGCACGCCCCAGGGCGAGATCCGGCTCGAGCTCCCCCTGCCGGGTCTCTACAACGTCTACAACGCCCTCGCGGCAGTTGCCGCCGGCCTGCGCCTGGGCGTCCCCCCTCCTCTAATCGCCGAGTCGTTGAAGACCCTGAAGTCGGCCTTCGGTCGGGTGGAGACGATCGAGGTGGCGGGCAAATCCCTCTCGCTGCTGCTGGTCAAGAACCCGGCCGGCGCCAACGAGGTGCTGCGCACGCTGCGCCTGGAGGCCGGCGAGGAGATGGTCGACCTCTGGATCGGCCTCAACGACAGGATCGCCGACGGGCGCGACGTCTCCTGGGTCTGGGACGCGGACTTCGAGCTGCTGGCCGGCGCGGTGCGCCGCGTCGTCTGTGCCGGCACCCGGGCGCCCGAGATGGCGCTGCGGCTCAAGTACGCCGGCTGGCCGACCGAGTCGATCGTGGTCGAGCCCGAGATCGGGGCCTCGCTTGACGATGCCGTCGCGGCCGCGCCGCGCCGCCTCTTTGCCCTTCCCACCTACACCGCCTTGCTCGAACTGCACAAGCTGCTCGCCGGCCGCGGCTTGACGCGGGAGTTCTGGCGATGAGTGCGGCGATCTGGCACGACGCCGAGAACGGCGCCTACAGCGCCGACCTGGCGCTCTGGGAGACGCTGGCGGAGGAAGCCGGAGGGCCGGTTCTCGACCTCGGCTGCGGGACCGGCCGCGTCGCTCTGCACCTGGCCCGGCGCGGGCACGCGACGATCGGGGTCGACCTCGAGCCGGAGCTGGTCGCGGCCCTGGCCGAGCGCGCCCAGGGGCTGCCCTTGCGGGCGGTAGTAGGCGACGCCAAGCGCTTCGAGCTCGAGCACGACGTCGCCCTGGCCCTCGGGCCGATGCAGCTGCTGCAGCTGTTGGCGGGCAGCGCCGAGCGCGTCGAGTGCCTGCGCTGCATCGCTTCGCACCTCACGCCCGGCGGCCGGGCCGCGCTCGCGATCGTCGAGCGGCTGCCGCGGGAGCCGGAAGGTCCGCCGCCGCTGCCAGACGTGCGCGAGGTGGACGGCTGGGTCTATTCCAGCCTGCCCCTCGACGCCGTCGACATCGGCGAGGAGATCGTGATTCAGCGCCTGCGGCAGATCGTCTCCCCGGCCGGCGAGCTGAGCGAGGAAGAGAACGAGATCCGGATCCGCACCCTCGCCGCGGGCGAGCTGGAGCGCGAGGGGGTCGAGGCCGGGCTGGTGCCGCTGGAACGGCTGCAGGTGCCACCCACCGACCTGCACGTCGGCTCGACCGTCGTCGTCCTCGGCAAGGAGGCCTGATGGAGCTCCGCGTCCTCAGCCTCTATCCGGAGCAGATGAACATCTACGCGGATCGCGGCAACATCGTCTTCCTCCAGCGCCGCTGTGAGTGGCGCGGGATCGGCTTCCGCCTCGCCGCCGCCGGCCCCGGCGTGCCGGTGGATCCTGCCGCCCACGACCTCTTCTACGTCGGCGGCGGCCAGGACCGCGATCAGCGCATGGTTGCCGCCGACATGGTCGCCGGCAAGCGGGGCGACCTCGCAGCCGCGGTCGAGAGCGGCGCCGTCCTGCTTGCCGTCTGCGGCGGCTATCAGCTGCTCGGCAACAGCTACCAGGTCGGCGAGGAGACGCTGCCTGGGCTCGGGCTCGTCGACCTGGAGACGGTGCGCGAGGAGGGCGAGCGCCTGATCGGGAACATCGCGATCGAGGTCGACCTCGGCCCCGGGCCGCGCCTGCTCGCCGGATTCGAGAACCACGGCGGGCGCACCTACCTCGGCCCCGGGGTGCAGCCGCTGGGCCGTGTGGTCTCAGGGCACGGGAACAACGGGGGCGACGGTTTCGAGGGCGTACGCCGCCACAACTTGATCGGCACCTACCTGCATGGGCCGCTGCTGCCCAAGAACGCCTGGCTGGCCGACCACCTGATCGCCCTGGCGCTGGAGCGCCGCTACGGCGCCCGCCCCGAGCTCGAGCCGCTCGACGACGCGTTCGAGGCGGCCGCGCACGAGAGCGCCCGGACCGCGGCCGGGGCGTGACTGAGCCTTTCCCGGGCGTGTCCGGAAAGGCTCAGCGGCCGCTGGAGCCGAAGCCGCCGTCCCCACGGCCCGACTCGGCGAGCTCTGGAGCCTCGACTGGCTCGGGAAGGGCGATCGGTGCGACCACCAGTTGGGCGATGCGGTCGCCCGCGGCGACCCTGAAGGTCTCGGCGGGGTCGGTGTTGAGCAGCAGGACCCGCAGCTCGCCGCGGTATCCGGCATCGATCAGGCCGGGGCTGTTGACGAGGGCGATGCCATGGTCGCGGGCGATCCCGGAGCGTGGCAGGACCAGGCCGGCATGCCCCTCGGGGATCTCGACCGCGATCCCGGTGCCGACGCTCCACCGCTCCCCGGGGCCGATGTGGGCGGCCTCGCAGGCGTAGAGGTCGAGCCCGGCGTCGCCCTCGTGGGCGCGCGTGGGCAGGCTCGCACCCTGCTCCAGCCTGGCTACGCGAAGTTGCACGCGCGTCACCCTAGCGGCAGCCCGCGCGGGTGGCCCCCTGACAAGAACCGAGAACGAAAACCTCGCCGCAGGACCTTGTCAGGGGGACAGGACCCGTGCGCCGGTGCTCAAATCGGCGAAGCGGTGGAGCTCGGCGACCGGCACCTTGGCCTGGACGAGCACCCCGTCCTCGCGCTCGGTCCGTTCGAGGTCGCCGGCTAGCTCGTGCAGCTCGTGCAGGCGGCCGCCTTCCGAGTAGGGCACGAGCAGCTCGACTTCGGCCAGCGTCTCCTCGAAGGCGACCTCGACCCGGGCCCGCAGCTCGTCCAGCCCGATGCCCTCGGTCGCTGAGACGAGCACCGCGTCGCGGTGCGCCAGCCTCACCGCATGGCGCTCCTCCTCGTCCAGCAGATCCGCCTTGTTGAGGACCAGCAGGCGCGGCTTCTCCCCCGCTCCGATCTCCTCCAACACCGCGTCGACCGCGTGCATGTCGAGCAGGCGGCGCTCCTCGCTCTCCGAGGCGTCGACGACGTGGACGAGCAGATCCGCCAGGGTCGTCTCCTCGAGGGTCGCCTTGAACGCCTCGACCAGCTGGTGGGGGAGCTTCTCGATGAAGCCGACGGTGTCGGTGAGCAGGTAGTCGCGGCCGGAGAGCTCGAGGCTTCGGGTGGTCGGGTCGAGCGTGTGGAAGAGCCGGTCCCCCACCCCCACTTCGGCGCCGGTGAGGGCGTTGAGCAGGGTCGACTTGCCGGCGTTCGTGTAGCCGGCGAGGGCGACGCGGGA
>Ga0196962_10000744_pt1 | contig 11924 bp, 11 predicted proteins | sample S3v_20metaG_FD_183186 | JGI IMG/M metagenome (GOLD analysis project Ga0196962, IMG submission 183186) | Soil microbial communities from Anza Borrego desert, Southern California, United States - S3+v_20 | ecosystem: Environmental > Terrestrial > Soil > Desert | place: USA: California | collected... | reverse complement strand
TCGGCGATCGCCGCGCGGCGCGGCCGGCGCGACACGGGGGTGCGGCGGTGAGCCTGCACGAGCTCACGGACGAGCAGCGCGCGATCCGCGACCTCGCGCGCCGCTTCGCCGACGAGCGGATCGCCCCGCACGCGGCGGCGTGGGACCGCCAGCACCGCTTCCCGCGCGAGCTCTTCGCGGAGCTCGGCGAGCTCGGCCTCATGGGCGTCGTCGTCCCGGAGGCGCTCGGCGGCGCCGGCGCGGGCTTCCTCGCCTACGTGCTCGTGATCGAGGAGATCGCGCGCGGCGACGCCGGCGCCGGCCTCACCCTCGCCGTCCACACGAGCGCCGGCACCCTGCCGATCGTGGCCCACGGCAGCGAAGAGCAGCAGGCGCGCCTCGTGCCTCCGCTGGCCGCCGGGAGCGAGCTCGCGGCCTTCGCCCTCACGGAGAGCGGCGCCGGGTCTGACGCCTCCGCGATCCGCACGCGCGCCGCCGGCGACCGCCTCAGCGGCGCGAAGCAGTGGGTGACGAACGGCTCGTTCGCGTCCACCTTCGTCGTGTTCGCGCGCGCCGAGGCGGGCATCACCGCGTACGTCGTCCGCGCCGGCGCGCCCGGCCTCGCGGTCACGGGCGAGGCGGAGAAGCTCGGCCTCAACTCCTCCTCCACCGCGGACCTGGCTCTGGACGAGGTGCCGGGCGAGGTCCTCGGCGAGCCCGGCAAGGGGATGCGCGTCGCGCTGCAGACGCTGGACGGCGGGCGCATCGGCATCGCGGCCCAGGCCGTCGGCATCGCGCAGGCCGCGTTCGAGCTCGCCACGGCCTACGCCCGCGAGCGGACCGCCTTCGGAGGGCCGATCGCGCGCTTCCAGGCGATCCAGCACAAGCTCGCCGACATGCAGACGGAGATCGACGCGGCGCGGGCGCTCGTGTGGCGCGCGGCGCGCCTGAAGGAGGCCGGGCGCCCGCACGCGGTCGAGGGCGCGCAGGCGAAGCTCTTCGCCTCCGCCGTCGCGCGGCGCCAGACCGGCGAGGCGATCCAGATCCTCGGCGGCTACGGCTACACGAAGGAGTTCCCGGCGGAGCGCTACTACCGCGACGCGAAGGTCACCGAGATCTACGAGGGCACGAGCGAGATCCAGCGCCTCGTCATCGCCCGCGCGCTGCTCGGCGACGCGATGCGCGGCTGATCAGATCTCGAGCCGCTCGTCCTCGAGGTCCAGCTCGCGCTCGAGCCGGTGCATGACGTCGTTGGAGATCTCGCCGGCGTTGCGCAGCCGCACGATCTCCGCGTGCTGCGCCCGGAGGACCTGCCGGACCATCTTCTGGTACTTGAGCGAGCGGTGCTCGTAGCCGGCGCCGTCGTCGGTCTCCCCGGCGCGCGCCGCGAGCCGGCTCCGGCGGTAGCGGTAGGCGCCGCGCATCCGCTCCACGGTGTCGTCGCGCGTCCATTCGCGCGCGGAAAGCTCGTCGATCGCGGCGAGCGCGGCCTCCACCGCGGCGCGCCGCCCGAGCAGCTCCTCGCGCTCCTCCGCCCCGTCGTCGCGGACGCCCAGGCGGCGGATCAGCAGCGGCAGCGTGAGCCCCTGCAGCACGAGCGTGGAGAGGATCACCGCGAAGGTCGTCAGCAGGATCACGTTGCGCTCCGGGAAGTCCGCCGGCAGCGCAAGCGCGGCGGCGAGCGAGACCGACCCGCGCATGCCCGACCAGGCGACGATCAAGCGCTCCCGCCAGCCGGAGCGCCGGCTGCGCTGCTGCGGGCGCCGGTCGAGCGCGCGGATCACGTACGGCATCGTGTTCATCCAGGCGATGCGCGTGAGGATCACCGCGAGGCTCACCGCGATCGCCTGCGCGAGCAGCGTGCCCGCGGGCTCGCCCGACAGCTCGTCGAGGATCATCGGCAGCTGCAGCCCGATCAGGACGAACAGCAGCGCGTTGAGGAGGAAGATGAGGATCTCCCAGACCGCGTAGCCCTGCAGCCGCATGCGCGACGTGGAGATCTGCGGCGCGCGCCAGCCGACGACGATGCCGACGGTGACGGCGGCGAGCACGCCGGAGACGTGCAGGCGCTCGGCCGGGACGTACGCGGCGTAGCCGCTCAGCAGCGAGATCGTCACCTCGACCGGGACGTCGTCGAGCCGGCGGCGGATCTCCGCGATCGCCAGGCCGACCGCGAGGCCGATCGCCACGCCGCCGGTCGCGCTGACGACGAAGTCCCAGCTCGCATCCAGCAGCGAGAAGCCACCGCCGACCGCGACCACCGCGGCGCGGTACGCGACCAGCGCCGTCCCGTCGTTCACCAGGCTCTCGCCCTCGACGATGGTGACGACCCGCCGCGGCGCCTGCTGGCGGCGCGCGATCGCGGTGGCCGCGAGCGGGTCCGTCGGGGCGACGATCGCCCCGAGCGCGAAGGCCGCCGCCCACGGCAGGCCGTCGATCAGCGCGTGCGCGACGACCGCGACGATGCACATGGTCGCGAGCACGAGGCCGACCGCGAGCAGCGAGATCGGGCGCACGTTGCGCCGGAGCTCGTGCAGGTCGGCGAAGAACGCCGCGGAGTACAGCAGCGGCGGCAGGAAGAGCACGAGCACGAGGTCGGGCTCGAGCTCCACCTCCGGCAGTCCGGGCACGAAGCCGAGGACGAGCCCGCCGATCACCAGCACGATCGGGTAGGGGATGTGGATCGCGCGCGCGGCGCCGGCCAGGCCGGCCACCGCGACGAGCAGGCTGATCAGGACGACTTCGACCCCGTGCATGGCGGTATCGGGTCGCTGGCGATGGCGCGAGCCTACCGGGCCGGCGCCCGGCCGGGGCGGCGCGGCTAGCATCCGGGCGATGGCCGCGTCGCCGACCCGCAAGATCCGCGTGGTGGTCGCCAAGCCCGGCCTCGACGGGCACGACCGCGGCGCGAAGATCATCGCCCGCGCGCTGCGCGACGCCGGGATGGAGGTGATCTACACCGGCCTCCACCAGACGCCGGAGCAGATCGTCGAGACCGTCCTGCAGGAGGACGCCGACGCCGTCGGGCTGTCCATCCTCTCCGGCGCCCACATGACGCTCGTGCCGCGCGTCGTCGAGCTTCTGCGCGAGCAGGATGCGGACGACGTCGTGGTGACCGTCGGCGGCACGATCCCGGCGCACGACATCCCCGAGCTCAAGGCCCTCGGCGTGGCGGAGGTCTTCACCCCGGGAGCCCCGACCGCGGACATCATCGAGTTCCTCCGCGGCGCCGTCACGCCGTAGCGTGGGACTGCGACCGGGCGGGGAAGCAAGCGCTAGATTGACCCGTCAGTCAACCGGAAGGCTCAGCGTGACTTTCAGCGAGGAGGCTCGCACGCCGTGAGAATCTGCGTGCTGGTGAAAGAAGTGCCGGACGCGGCGGTCCAGAAGCGCATCGACCCGGCGACCGGCCGGCTGGACCGCAGCGGCGAGAAGAACCTGAACCCGTTCGACACGCACGCGCTCGAGGCCGCCATGCAGCTGAAGGAGGGCGGCGCGCTGGGCGTGGACGAGGTGGTCGCGGTGACGATGGGGCCCGAGTCGGCGGTCCGCGCGCTGCACAAGGCCGTGTCGCTGGGGGCCGACCGCTCCGTTCATCTCACGGACGCCGCACTCGCGGGCTCCGACGTCAACGGCACGGGCTACGCCCTCGCGCAGGTGCTCGCCAAGGAGTCGCCGGACCTCGTGCTGCTGGGCCAGCAGTCCGACGACGGCGAGTGCTACACGATCGGCGCGGTCGTGGCCGACCACCTGCGGATGCCGTCGCTCACGCAGGTCATCAAGATCGACGTGGAGGAGCAAAGCGGTGACGCTCTGCGGTGCGAGCGCCAGGCGGAGTACGGCTACGACACCGTGCGCGTGGAGCTTCCGGCCGTGATCTCGGTCGGCGACGCGATCAACGAGCCGCGCTACCCGTCGCTGAAGGCCATCATGGGCGCGAAGAAGAAGCCGCTCGAGACGGTGGCGGCCGGCGACGTCGGCATCGAGGCCGGCCGCGTCGGCCACGCGAACGCGCGCGCCCGCTGCACGGACTTCAAGGCGCCGCCGGCGAAGCAGCCCGGGCAGATCATCGAGGACGAGGACACGAACGCGACGGTCGAGCGGATCGTGGCCTGGCTGGACGAGCGGAAGCTGCTCGTATGAGCGGGATCCTCGTCTACGCGCTGCACCGCGACGGCGCGTTCAACAAGAACTCGCTCGGCGCGGTCTCCGAGGGCGCGCGCCTCGCGGGCGAGCTGGGCGAGGAGTGCCACGCCCTCGTGCTCGGCGACGCCGCCGGCCTGCCCGACGACTTCTGCGCCTCGCTCGGCCGCCACGGCGCGACCAAGGTGTTCCGCGTCGCCGGGCCCGAGGGCCTCGCGCAGCCGGTGGTCGACGCGATGGCGCAGGTCATCCGCGCCGGCGGCCACCGGTACGCGCTCTTCGGCGGCGGCCTGCTCGGCTTCGAGATCGGCGCGGGGCTCAGCGCCCGGCTCGACGCCGGCGTGTGCATGGAGGTCACGAACGTCCGTGCCGAGAACGGCGAGCTCGTCGCGGAGCGCCCGATCCTCCAGGACTCGCAGGTCTCCGACGTCCACTTCGCCTCCGGCGTGGGCGTGATCATCGGCCGCCTCAACGCGTTCGAGGTGCGGGGAACCGGCGGCGCGGACGCGGCGGTCGAGGACGTCGAGGTGGAGTTCGCGCCGCACTCCCTGCGCGCGACGATGATCACCCGCGGCGAGCAGCGCGGCGCCGACGTCAACATCGAGGACGCGGACATCCTCGTCGCCGGCGGCCGCGGCCTCGGCAAGGCGGAGGGCTTCGAGCAGCTCGAGGAGCTGGCGGGCGCGCTCGGGGGCGCGGTGGCGGCCACGCGCGCGGTGGTCGACGCGGGCTGGTTCTCGTACTCCGCCCAGATCGGCCAGACGGGCAAGACCGTCGCGCCGAAGCTCTACCTCGCGGCCGGCATCTCCGGGGCGATCCAGCACAAGGTCGGCATGCAGGGCTCGGAGAACATCGTCGCCATCAACAAGGACGCGAACGCCCCGATCTTCGAGTTCTCCGACCTCGGCGTCGTCGGCGACCTCAACAAGATCGTGCCCAAGCTCACCGAGGCCGTGAAGGCCCGGAAGGGCGGCTGAGCGGAGTGGCGAGGGCCAAGGGGAGGCCCGTCGCGCCGATCGAGTACCCGCCGCCGGTCGACCCGGCGGCGGAGTTCCTCGGCCCGCCCACGGACGCGGAGGACGAGCGGATCGAGGTGGGCGTCGCCATCGTCGGCGGCGGCCAGGCGGGGCTCGCCTGCGCCATCCGCCTGCTCCAGCTGCTCGAGGACGATCCCGAGCTGGCGGAGTCGCTCGGCGAGGTCCCCGTCGCGGTGATCGAGAAGGGCCGCGTCGCGGGCGCGCACCAGCTGTCGGGCGCGGTGATGAACCCGACGGCGCTCGAGCAGCTCCTCCCGGACGACCGGTCGTGGCCGCACTACGGCCCCGTCGGCGCCGAGACCGTCTACTTCATGCTCAACCGCAAGCGGGCGGTGCCGCTCAAGCCGACGCCGCCGCCGTTCCGCAACCACGGCAACTACGTCGTCGCGGTCGCCGAGCTCAACCGCTGGCTGGCGGAGAAGGCGGAGGAGGCGGGCGCGTACCTGCTGCCGGAGACGACGGGCCACAAGCTGCTGGTGCAGGACGGAGGGGTGGTGGGCGTCCGCACGGGCGACAAGGGGCGCGACAAGTGGGGCGCGGAGAAGGCGAACTTCGAGCCGGGCGCGGACGTGGTCGCGAAGGCCACCGTGCTCGCCGAGGGCTGCTGGGGGCACCTCACCGGCGCCGCGCTGAAGGGCCTCGGGCTGTCCGCGAAGGACCCGCAGGTGTGGGCGCTCGGCGTCAAGGAGGTGTGGGAGGTTCCGAAGCCGTTCGAGAAGGTCGTCCACACGCTCGGCTGGCCGCTGCGCCCGCAGGCGAGGTACAAGGAGTTCGGCGGCTCGTGGATCTACGGCATGAACCGCGAGGGCGACGCGCCGAAGGTCTCGATCGGCTTCGTCGTGGGGCTCGACTACGCGGACGCGCGGCTGTCCGTGCACGACGTCCTGCAGGAGTTCAAGCTCCATCCGCTCGTGCGCCGCATCCTCGACGGCGGCAAGCGGGTGGCGTGGGGCGCGAAGGCGATCCCGGAGGGCGGCTACTGGGCGATGCCGCGCCTGCACGCCCCCGGCATGGTCATCTGCGGCGACGCGGGCGGGATGGTGAACGTCCCGAGGCTGAAGGGCGTCCACTACGCGATCCGCTCCGGGATGCTCGCGGCGGAGACGATCTTCCGGCAGCTCAAGTCGGGCTCGAACGACTTCGCGGCGTACGAGACCGCCGTCTACGACTCCGAGATCGGCAGGGACCTCTGGCAGTCGCGCAACATGAAGCAGCCGTTCGGCAAGGGCCTGATCGTCGGCGGCGCGATCACGAACGCGATGGTCGTGACGAAGGGCCGGCTGCCGGGCGGGCACTGGCCGACGCACCGCGACGCCGACCAGCCGCTCCTGCTCACGAACCGCCACGCCCGCTATCCGAAGCCCGACGGCAAGTACACGTTCGACAAGCTGTCGGGGGTCTTCGCGACCGGCAACGCGACCCGCGACGACGCGCCGAGCCACATCCGCATCCAGCGCCGGGTCCCGCGCCCGCTCGCCGAGGCGTGGCAGTGGATGTGCCCGGCCGGCGTCTACGAGGTCCCGGAGGACGCGCCCGAGAACGGCCACGTCGACCTCATCGTCAACCCCTCGAACTGCGTCCAGTGCGGCGCGATCACCGCGAAGGGCGGCCGGCTGACGCCGCCCGAGGGCGGCGACGGGCCGGTCTACCGGATCACGTAGCGAAACTCTGGGCGGCGCGCGCGTGTTCACAGCGGCGCGATGCGCACCCTGCTGCTCTCGATCGCGGCGCTGCTCCTGGCCGCGCCGCCCGCCGCCGCGGTCCCGTCGGGCAGCGTCCGCGTGCTCGAGTGCACGCCCGCGCTCGAGGAGTCCGAGCGCTCCGTGACCTTCGAGGGGCGCATGCGTCCGATCGCCCGCACCGTGACGATGGCGCTGCGCTTCACGCTGAAGGCGCGCTCGGCGGACGACGCCGGCTGGCGCAGGCTGCACGCCGAGGGCTTCGACGTCTGGCTGCAGTCGGAGCCGGGCGTGCGGCGCTACATATACGCCAAGACCGTGCGCAACCTGCTCGCGCCCGCGGCCTACCGCGCGACCGTCCGCTTCCGCTGGCTCGACGCGGCCGGGCGGGTGATCGCGCGCTCCTCCGCGGTGTCGGCCACGTGCGCGCAGCCGGACCTGCGCGCGGACCTCGTTTTACGGGGGATCGACGCGCAGCCGCTCCCGGACCCGGGGCTGCGCCGCTACGAGGTGCTCCTCGAGAACGCGGGCGCCGGGGGAAGCGGCGCGTCGGTGCTGCGGCTCGACGTGCCGGGCCGCCCGCTGGCCACCGCGACCGTCGCGCCGCTGGCGGCGGGGGAGTCGCGCGCGGTGTCCGTCGTGGCCCCCGCGTGCGCACCCGGCGACGCGCTCGTGGCGACCGCCGACGCCGCCGGCCAGGTCGAGGAGGCCGACGAGGACGCGAACGCCGTGGAGGTCGCCTGTCCCGCCTCCGGGCCGTCGGCCGCCGGCGCGGCCGGGGCGGTGCAGGGCACGGCGCCGGAGCCCGCGGTCACTGAGTAGGCTCCGCGGGGATGGGTGACCCCGCGTCAGGAACGCACGCGTCGCCGGCCGCCCTGCACGACCGCTACGCCGACGCCTTCCACGAGTGGCTCGCCCACCGCGACGAGCGCGAGCTGGGAACGGCCTACGCCCTCGGCCGCGAGGCGGTGACGGCCCAGCTGGGCGTGATGGAGCTCGCCGAGGCGCACCACCGGGCGGCGCGCGAGGCGATCCGCGACGTCGACGACCCCGAGGCGCGGGCCGACGTCCTCGAAGCCGCCGCCGCGTTCCTGCGCGAGGCGCTGTCGACGTTCGAGATCGCCCACCGCGGCTACATCGAGGTGCAGGAGACCGCGCGCGTCGAGCACGAGCACGTTATGCAGCTGCGCGCGCTCGCCGACGCGTCGGTGCGGATCAACGCGGCCGCGACCACCGAGGACACGCTCCAGCAGACCGTCGACGCGGCGCGCTCCGTCCTCGGCGTGCGCCAGGCGACGGTCGTGAGCGGCGCGGGCGACCCGTTCTCGCGCGCGCTGAGCGCCGCCGCGCCGCCGGGCGGCGCGGGCGGCACGCTCGGCCCGCCGCTCGAGGTCGTCCTGCACAGCGCGGAGCGGCCGGTCGGGCTGCTCGAGGTCCGCGACACGGAGGACCGCGGCTTCACCGCGCGCGACGAGGCGATCCTCGCGCAGCTCGGCCAGCTCGCCGCCGTGGCCATCGCCAAGTCGCAGGCCTACTCGCGCGAGCGCCACATCTCCCAGGTGCTGCAGCGCTCCCTCCTGCCGTCGAAGCTTCCGGACGTGCCGTCGCTGTCGGCGGCGGTGCGCTTCATCGCCGCCGGCGAGGGCATCGAGGTGGGCGGCGACTTCTACGACTTCTTCTCCGCGCGCCCGGGGCACGCCGCCGCGCTGATCGGCGACGTCTGCGGCAAGGGCCCGGAGGCCGCGTCGGTCACGGCGCTCGCGCGCCACACCCTGCGCGCGGCGGCGGCCTACGAGTCGCGGCCGAGCGCGCTCCTGCAGCTCCTGCACCGCGCGCTGCGGGCCGCGCGCGACGACGGCCGCTTCTGCACGGTGGCCTACGCGGAGCTCGAGCCCCACGACCGCGGCGCGACGATGACGGTCGCGTGCGGCGGCCATCCGCTCCCGCTCGTGATCCGGCGCAGCGGCCTGGTGGAGCCCGTCGGACAGCTCGGCACGCTCCTCGGCACGGACCTGGAGCCGCGGCTCACGGACGTCGAGGTCGCGCTGGAGCACGGCGAGCTCGTCGTGCTCTACACCGACGGCGTCACGGAGGTCCGCGCCGGCCGGCGCGAGATCTTCGGCCACCGCGACCTTGCGCTGCTGCTCGCCGCGTGCGCCGGCCTGCCTCCCGACGTCGTGGCCCGGCGCGTGCAGGACGCGGTGCTGGACGCGGCGAGCGGGCGTCCGCGCGATGACATCGCGATCCTGGTCGTCGGGCCGAGCCCCGGCACCGACATGCCCTCGCACGACGCGACCCGACACCCGGAGGTACCGCATGGCCGACCTTGAGCCGACCGCGCCCGCCGACGGCGCCGCGGCGGCCGAGACCAGCGCGGCGCTGCTGCGCGAGCTCGTCGCGCATCTGCGCGAGAACCGCACCGCGCTCCGCCAGGAGTGGGCACGCCGCATCACCGAGGCGCAGCTCCTCACCGCGCTCACGCCGGAGGAGATCTTCTCCGAGGCGACGTCCGTGTACGACAACTACGTCGAGGTGCTCGAGACCGGCTCCGTCGAGGCGCTGCAGGACTACGCCCGCAACCTGTCCGAGCGGATCATCCCCCGCGGCGTGGAGACGGACGAGGTCCTCGGCATCGTGCTGCTGCTGCGCGACGTGCTGGCCCGCTCGCTCTTCGTCAAGTACCAGGACGACCTGCAGCTCCTCAACCGGGTGTTCGACGCCTACGAGCCGGCTGCCAATCGGATCGCCAACACGGTCGGCGTGAACTTCGTCCAGGAGCGCGAGCGGATCATCCGCCAGCAGCAGGAGGCCATCCGCGAGCTGTCCACGCCGGTGCTGCAGGTCCGCGAGCGGCTGCTGATCCTGCCGATCATCGGTGTGCTCGACTCCCAGCGCGCGCGCCAGCTCACCGAGCAGCTCCTGCGGGGCATCCGCTCCAACCGCGCGAAGGTCGTGGTCATCGACATCACCGGCGTCCCGACGATCGACTCCACGGTCGCCAACCACCTCGTGCAGACCGTCGAGGCGTCGCGCCTGATGGGCGCGAGCGTGATCATCACCGGCCTTTCCTCGGAGATCGCGCAGACGCTCGTCACCATCGGCGTCGACCTCTCCAAGGTGAACGCCGTCGGCGACCTGCAGGGCGGCATCGAGGAGGCGGAGCGGCTGCTCGGCTACGAGGTGCTGCGCGGTTCCGAGACCGTGGCGAGCGAGGCGCGCTGAGCCGGGCGTGGCGGTTCCCATCCTCAAACAGGGCCCGTTCCTGATCGCGTCGATCCAGGCCGCGCTGACGGACACGGACGTCCTGCGGCTCCAGGACGACGTGATGCGCCAGGTCGGCCGCTACCGGTCGCGCGGGATCGTCGTCGACGTCACCGCGCTCGACGTGATGGACTCGTTCGTCTCCCGCTCCCTGCGGGGCATCGCGCACATGACGCGCCTGCGCGGCGCCGAGACGGTCATCGTGGGCATCCAGCCGGAGGTGGCCTTCGCCATGGTCCAGCTGGGGATGAACTTCGAGGACGTCCACACGGCGCTGGACCTCGAGGAGGGGCTCGCCTTCCTGCAGGAGAAGATCGTCCAGGAGCCGGGCCCCGGTGGCGGATAGCGTCCGCGTCGCGATCGACTCCGACGCCGACGTGGTCACCGCGCGCCAGGAGGCCCGCAGCATGGGGGCGGCGCTCGGGTTCTCGAGCACGGATCTGACGCTGCTGGCGACGGCGATCTCGGAGGTGGCGCGCAACATCACGACGTACGCGGGCCGCGGCGAGGTCACGCTGCGCGTCGTCCACCACCGCGATCGCGAGGGCATCGAGGTCGTGGCGAGCGACAAGGGGCCCGGGATCGAGGACCTCGAGCGCGCCCTGCAGGACGGCTACACGACCGGCAACGGCCTGGGCCTCGGCCTGCCTGGCGCGCGCCGCCTCGTCGACGACTTCCACGTCGACTCCGTCCCGGGCGCGGGCACGCGCGTGCGGATGGTGAAGTGGCGTGCATGAGTGGCCCGCTGTCCTCGACCGCGGCGTCGCGACCCGCGCGATGCCGGGCGAGCGGCGCTCGGGCGACCGCGCGGTGCTCGTGCCCTATCCGGGCGGGGCGCTCGTCGGAGCGATCGACGGGCTCGGCCACGGCGACGACGCCGCGGACGCCGCCGTGCTCGCCGAGCGGGTCCTCACCGCCGCGCCGCAGGGCGACCCACGCGCGCTGCTGGAGCGCTGCCACCGTGCGCTCCTGCGCAGCCGCGGGGCGGTGATGACGCTCGCGTGGATCGATCTCGCGGAGCGCACGCTCCGCTGGACGGGCGTCGGGAACGTCGAGGGCCGGCTCGTGCGGGCCGGCGAGGACCCGCGCGCACCCACCGAGGGCGCGTTCGTGCGCGGCGGGGTGGTGGGCTACAACCTGCCCGACATCCGCGTCACGACCACGACGCTCGGGCCGGGCGACACGATCGTGCTCGCCACGGACGGCGTGGCGTCGAACTTCGGGCGCGCGATCGCCCACGGGGCCGGCGCGCAGGCGACCGCGGACCGCATCCTCGATGCCCACGCCAAGGGCACGGACGACGCGCTCGTCGTCGTCGTCCGCTTCCAGCCGGCGGCATGACCGCCGCGAGCCGCCGCCTGCGCGTCGCGACGGAGCTCGACGTCGCCGACGCCGCGCGCGCCGCCCGTGAGCTGGCGGAGCGATGCGGGCTGACCGCCGTGGAGGCGGAGCACGTCGCGACGGCGACCTCGGAGGTCGCGACGAACGCGGTCAAGTACGGCAGCGGCGGAGAGGTGGAGCTCCGGGCGGCCGAGCGCGACGGCCGCGCCGGGGTGGAGGTCTGCGTGCGCGACGCCGGTCCCGGCATCGCGGACGTGACCGCGGCGATGCGCGACGGCACCTCGACCGGCGGCTCGCTCGGACTCGGCCTGCCCGGCGCGCGCCGGCTCATGGACGCGTTCGCCATCGACACCGGGCCCGGCCGCGGGACGATCGTGCGGATGGCGCGCTGGGCCGGCGAGCCTGCGGCCGGCGAGGCCCCGCTCGACTGCACGGTGGTGCCGGGCGCGGGCGGCGAGGCGATCGCGCAGCCGTATCGCAACGG
>Ga0196962_10000743_pt1 | contig 11927 bp, 35 predicted proteins | sample S3v_20metaG_FD_183186 | JGI IMG/M metagenome (GOLD analysis project Ga0196962, IMG submission 183186) | Soil microbial communities from Anza Borrego desert, Southern California, United States - S3+v_20 | ecosystem: Environmental > Terrestrial > Soil > Desert | place: USA: California | collected... | reverse complement strand
CCGCCTGGGCCGCCGCCTGGGACGCCGCCGGGGACGCCGCCTGGGACGCCGCCAGGGACGCCCTACAGCCCACCGTCGACCAGCTCCAGACCTCCGCCATCGACCTCTACGCCCGCATGATCAACCCCGCGGCGACAGCGGCCAACTGGCGCATGGCGGACCTGACGATCCGGCCGGTGACCCCGTGACGTTCTCGTTCCTCGGCCGGCCGATGCCGGACCACATAGCGCGCGGCCTGGTCGACGGCCTCACCGTCCGCGACGACACGTCGGGACAGTCCGCCGTCCGGCAGCGCACCGAACGCCTCGTCCCCCTCCGCTGCTCCTGCGGCCATCACGAACGCCAGCACGGCGCAGACCGCCGCGGCCGACCCATCTGCTGGGGCTCCACCACCTGCGCCTGCGACACCTACCGACCGGAGACCACACGGTGACCGGCCTCGTCCACGAACAGGGCCTCTACGACGGCATCCCCGACGACGAATACCACCGCTCCCACGCCCTGTCCTCAAGCGGTGCGCGGAAGCTCCTGCCTCCCTCGTGCCCGGCCCTCTTCAAGTACGACAGGGACAACGGCCAGGCACCCAAGGCCGTGTGGGACTTCGGCCGAGCCGCGCACGCTCACGTCCTCGGAGTCGGCGCACCGGTAGTCCGTGTCGACGCCGACGACTGGCGGTCGAAGGCGGCGAAGGAAGCCCGCGACGCTGCCTACGCAGACGGACACACGCCCGTCCTCGAACGCGAATGGCAGCAGGTCGTCGGCATGGCCGACGCGGTCCGGGCACACCCCATCGCATCCGCACTGCTTGATCCTGACCGCGGCCGACCGGAGGTCAGCGCCTACTGGGAGGACCCGAAGCACGAGATCTGGCGGCGCATCCGACTGGACTGGCTGCCCGACACCGACGGCGGCCGGCTGATCGTGCCGGACTACAAGAGCACGGCGTCTGCCGAGCCGCGAGCCATTGCCAAGTCCGTAGCGTCCTTCGGCTACCACGTTCAGGAAGCCTTCTACCGCGACGGCCTTGAAGCCTTGCAGGTCGCAGACGATGTGGCTTTCGTGTTCATCTTCCAGGAGCGGTCCGCGCCCTACCTGATCACCGTCGTGCAGCTTGACCTCGAGGCGCTGCGAATCGGGCGGACGCTGGTCGATCGGGCTTGCCAAGTCTTCGCAGAGTGTGAAGCGACCGGCGAGTGGCCGACGTATACGAGCGATGTGGAGTTGATCAGCCTCCCTGGCTGGGCCACATGGGTGCCGGAGCCGACGCCATGACCATGACGGTCCCTCTGTCTAGCGGGTTGGTGGCCGTGGTGGACGACGAAGACCACGCAGCCGTCATGGCCTACGCGCCTTGGTCTGCCTACCGCAGCGGTCGCAACGTCTACGGGCGACGCACGGTGCCCCTTGGTGGCGGCCGAGGTACGTCGGTCTACATCCATCAGGTCGTCCTGCCCGGGGTGCGCGTTGACCACATCAACGGCGACGGACTCGACAACCGGCGGTCGAACCTCCGCCCGACCACTCACGCCGACAACATGCGCAATCGCCGCATCCTCGGCGCCAACAACACGTCTGGCTACAAGGGCGTGAGCCGCGATTCCAGGGTTGCGGCTAAGCCCTGGTGCGCGTCGATAACAGTCGACCGCCGGCACGTATACCTCGGCCTCTTTGCCGATCCAGCCGATGCCGCCCGCGCATACGACGCCGCTGCCCTCCACCACTTCGGCGAGTTCGCTCGCCTCAACTTCCCGCAGGAGCAGTCATGAGCGCGGAGATCGTCCCGCACCGTCCGACCGCAGTCCCCGCAACAACCGCGACAGATGACGCAGCGGCCAAGCTGATCAAGTGGGCGCAAGCCGCGTCCGCTGCACACCAGTTGGCGGTGTCGCTCGTCAAGACAGCCTTCGTTCCGAAGGATTACCGGGGCAAGGCAGAGGAGGCGACGGCAGCCATCCTTGCCGGGGCCGAGCTGGGCTTCGACCCGATGGCATCTCTAAGGACGTTCGACAACATCCAGGGAACCGCAGCCCCGAAGGCCATCACCCTGCGCGCGGTCGTCCAGTCCCACGGCCACGAGATCGAGATCGTGGAGGAGTCCGACACCAGGGCCGTCGCCCGGTTCCGCCGCAAGGGTGTCTCCGAGTGGCAGACGACCGAGTGGACCATCGAACGCGCCAAGCGTCTGGGCCTGCCGAGTCGCAACCCGAACTGGAACACGCAGCCACAGAACATGCTGGTCGCCCGGGTCACTTCGGAGGCCGCTAGGCGGGTCGCGTCGGACGCCATCCTCGGCATCCCGTACAGCTCGGAGGAGTTACGGGACTCCCCGGATCTCGTCGCCGTCCCACCGGCCAAGCGGGTGACGGCGGCCGAGGTGACCGCGAAGCGTGCCAAGCCCCAGCACCTCCCGACACCCCCACCGGAACCCCAGCCGGTGCCGGAGCCGGTGCCGGAGGGGCAGACCACCCTCGACGACGCCGCTGAGCCGGCCGACGCGTGGCCCGCCGTCCGCATCCACACCGAGGACCAGCAGTGACCCCGCGTCTCCCGGTGATCGGTCTCGACCTGAGCCTCACCGCTACCGGCATCGCCACCCAGTCCGGCACCCGCACCCTCACCTCCGTCGGGCACCGTGGCGACTCCCTGCCGGTGCGGCACGCCCGCCTGCGGGACGTCGCCACCCGCATCGCCCTCGCCGTGTCCGAGGCCGCCGCACCCCGCACCGGCATCGCCGTCATCGAAGCCCCCGCGTTCGACTCCCGCGTCGGCCACCAACACGACCGCTCCGGCCTCTGGTGGCTCGTCATCGACGAACTGCTGTCCGCCGGGCACCTCGCCGCCGAGGTCACCACTGGCGGGGTGAAGAAGTACGCCACCGGCAAAGGCAACGCCACCAAAGACGCGGTGCTGCTGGCGGTGGCCCGCCGCTACCCCGAGCACCGCATCACGGACAACAACCAGGCGGACGCGCTCGTGCTCCGGGCGATGGGCTGCCACCGCTACGGCTCCCCCCTCGCCGACGTCCCCAAAATCCACGCCGCCGCCCTCGATGCCGTCGCGTGGCCGGACGTGGACATGCTGGCGGTGACCGCTTGACCGGCATGGCCCCGGCCGTCGCCACCTGCCTCGTGTGCCGCCGCATCGTGGGCGTGCGCACGGGCCCGTCGGGTGCGGTCCGCCTCACCCGGCACAGCATCGACGGGCGCGGCGGACCGTCCTGCACCGGCACCGGCCGCGAGATCCAGCCATGACCGCCGTCAGCACCGTCCTGTGCATCCTTCCTGGTCCGTCCCGGGTCCTCGCCTTCGACTTCGACGACCGCTGGTCCCGCTGGTGCTTCACCTGCCGCGCCCACCGCTCCCACATCTGGCTGCTACTGGGCGATCCCCTGCCGCCGCTGTGGGACGAGGAAGGCATGGACGGCTGGGCCGAACAGGAGATCAACTCCCGGCTGTCGTACTACGACCCGGTGTGGACGATCCGCTGCCCGCAAGGTCACAGCGCCATCCACTTCCCCGGGCGGGAGCCGTGGTGACCGGCCTGCCGGGTTTGCGCACGTTGATGCGCGCCGGGGTCCGCCGCTCCGTCGCCCAGGAGTACCGCCGCCTCCTCGCCGCCGGGGTGTCACGGGACGCCGCGTACCTGCTCGCCCGCCGCCGCGGATCCCAGCCCATCAGCCCCCAACGCTGGTGCCCCTGGTGACGGACACGTTGGCCATACGCGCAACTTTTCCGACAGTGGCAGTATGCGAGACGCCTCAGAACGAGGCGGGCCGGGCCGGGAGTGTGGCGCACCCCGGACACCGGCCCTTGACCCCCGACGGAACCGGGAGCCCCCTATGACTATCCAACAGCACCCCACCGACATGCCGTCACTCGCATGAGTGGACTTCCGTGGGTGCGAGTGGACGCAGGCATCGCATCTCACGACAAGACGCTGGCACTTCTCGCCGACCCGTCGCCGAAACGCTGGCAGGCCATGGCGTCCTACGTGTTCTCACTCGGCTGGTCCGGCGAACACGCCACAGACGGATTCATCCCCACCACCGCGCTGCCGTTCGTCCACGGCACGAAGGTCACGGCCGGTCTGCTGATGCAGTACGGCTTCTGGGAGCCCGTCGTCGGCGGCTGGCGGATCCACAACTTCGCCACCCGCCAAGAGCTGGCCGTCGTCACCGCAGCCAAGAAGGAAGCGCAGCGGGTCGGGGCGCTCATGGGCAACTGCAAGCGCTGGCACGGGGAGTCCTGCGGGTGCTGGCAGGACAAGAAGTCGGTGAGGAAGTGACCTCGCTACCCGGTCAGTCAACCGATCAGTCCACTGACTCAGCCGACCGACTCTCTTATCCGAATCGCACGAACGTACGGACGAACGAACTAACGGAGACGAGGGGTTGAGACAGATGACTAGGGCTGAAGTAAGTAACGCGCGCGACGCGCGGGCGCGAGTGCTACCGACGCAGGACGACATGGCGCTGGCGGGAGAACTCCTCGATCTCAGCGAGATCCGCGACGGCGAAGACATCCGCCGACTGATCGCCGTAGGAATCACCATCGGCCGCTCGCTGGAGACGGGGACGCCACTGTCCCTGGACCCGTACTCATGACCGAGCCCACGCTGTTCGACGTCGACCCCGCCCCGGTCCCTGAGCCCGAGCCGACGCTGTCCGCCGACCGCCGCCGCACCCTCCGCCAGAAGGCCGCCGTCGCCAACGGCCGGCACCCGCTCACCGGCGGTCGGGCGTTCCCCGACATGGGCACCTGCGGAAGCTGCGCCCACCGGATCCTGCTCCGCCACCACGACCGGACGTGGCCCAAGTGCGGCGTCGGCCCGTCCTCGCACAGCGCCGCCACAGACGTCCGCGCCTGGTGGCCCGCCTGCGGCCGCTACGAGCCCGGCGACCGGATCAGCGACGACGCCGCCCGCTGGACACCCGACCACGCGGACGAGGTGGCCCGGTGACCGACCACTGGTGGACGTGCGAAACCTGCGGCCACGAGCTGTACGACTCCCGCGAACTGTTCCTCCACCGCCGCGACACCGGCCACCCCCGCGCCCAACTCACAACGAAGGACGTCCCGCCCGGCCCCGGCTCCACCGCCCGCCACCGCGCCGCCGTCCTCGAGCAGGTCCGCCGCCAACTCGCCGACGCCAAACGCCACACCCAGGAGCCCCAACCGTGACCGACAACGCCCGCGAACTCCTCCGCCTCGCCCGCGAAGAACGCGACGCCGCCATCCGCGACGGCCACACCCTCGCCCTCCTACTGCGCGACGGCATCACCAATCCCGGCGACTGGACCCACGAACAGCGCGCAGCCGTCACCCGCGTCTACAACCGCCGCACCGACAAGCTGGCGACGACGTGACCCTGTCCCGCCGCGGCCGGCGCTTCGAACGCCGCGCCCAGGCCCGCCGCTCACTCCGCGAACAAGCCCTCGAGCGCTTCGGCCAGGACGCCGACGAACGCAGTTCGGACCGCCGCCAACCCGGCACACCCGACCAGCTCGACGCCCGCATGCGCGCCGCCGGCGTTTTCGAGGACCGCAGACGAGGAGACCGCAGACGATGACCACCCCCAGCGGCCCCGACCGCATCCGCGAAGCCATCGCCCGTGACCGCGGCCACTACGCCCCCAGCCGGCCCGTCACCCTCTGCGGAACGCCCGACGGCACCGAACACACCGTCCGCGAATGGGACGAGCTGGCCGCACATCGGCAGGAACGACGAACCCGACCGACCTACCGCCACCGCACCGCGGAGCGACTGGCTTACGCGGCGCAGTGTCCCTCATGCCTCGGTCTGCGATTTGGCCCCGTCCACCTGTCCAAGCGGCTCCTGATCGGCAAGCACTGATGACCAGCCTCGAAGACCCCTGCCGCCGCTGCACCCACCGCCGCCACGAGCACCTGCACCACCGCCCCGGCACCGACTGCGGCGCCCCCGACTGCACCTGCCGCGCCTACCGACGGCCCTGGCGCCTCCGATGACCGACCCGCAAGCCCAGGAGTGGGCCGAGCACGAAGCCCGCCAACTCGCGTGGCGCCGGTGTCCCACCTCCGGCCTACCGCTCCGATCCGATCCCGACCGGCGACTCCGCTGCGCCATCTGCGACTGCATCGGCGGCTACCCGCCCGAGGAGATCACCCGATGAGACGCCGCCACGCCGTCCTCCTCGCCTTCGCCTTCGCCGCCCTCTGCGTCGCCTACCTCGTCTGGCGGAACCTCCCGTGAACGACCCCTACGTCAGCAGCGAACACACCGAGGACGAGCGCGACGCCGCCTACGGCATCGACGTCCTCCGCGCCCAACTCGCCCATGCCAACGCCGCCCTCGACCGCGTCCGCGCACTCGCCGACCAGTGGGACAACCAAGGCCGACGAGTCATCCACTACGACGACGCCGCCCGCGCCCTCCGCTACCGCCTCGGCCAGCAGCCGTGAACAACCGCCGCGCACACAGCGCCCACCCCGCCCGCTGCACCCTCCCCCCACCCGACCTCCCCAACGAACCCATCACCGACACCGACACCCCCGCCATCACCGCCCGCTGCCCCCTCCTCCTGCCAGGAACGACCATCCAGTGCGCCAAACACCTCCACCCCCCGTCCGCCGCCTGCCACGCCACAGGCATCCGCGACGGCTTCCGCTGGTCCGCGTTCTGGTGGCGAGCCACATGACCGGCTGCCTCTGGGTCCTCTGGTACGCCCTCGCCATCACCGGCGCCCTCGGCGTCGGCATCGGCGTCGCAGACGACAACCCCGAACTCGCAGGAACCGGCAGCGGCCTCTGCCTCGCCGCCGCCACCGTCGCCTGGATCGGACTCCCCACATGACCAACGACGACCGCGACGCCACAGACCGGCTCCGACGCGACATCGCAGGCACACTCGCCAACACCCTCGGCGGCTGGTCACGCGACTACGCCGACGCCGCCGACGCCCTGCTGCCCGTCGCCCGCACCTACGCCGCCGACCAACTCGACGCCGCCGCCGACGAAGCCGTCGCAGGCGGCTACATCCTGCGGCTCGACAACGCAGCCATGTTCGACGTCCTGACATCCGAACAGCTCCGCGCCCGCGCCGCCGCACTCCGGAACCAGCCGTGACCGAGCCGTGGAACCTTCCCTGTCCCGCCTGCCGACGCGGCGCCTACCACTGCGTCACCCGCGAAGGCCGCGAAGGCTCCCGCTGCTGCCCCGACTGCGACGCCACCACCGTCCAGCGGCCGGTCCACCAGTGGAACCCCGAACCGCTGCACACCTTCCAGGCCCAGCCATGAACGCCCTACGCCGCGCCATCGGCTGGTGGCGACTCCTCAACCGCGTCTGCCCCTGCTGCCGATCCTCACCACCACGGCCCAAGTGCGTCGTCTGCCACGGCAGCTACGACTACGGCGCACACCCCTCCGGACTCGGCGGCCCACTCACCGACGCAGACCGCGACATCTGGCGCGCCCGCTGGCAGGCCGCAGGCATGCCCATCACCCCGCCACCCCACGGACCGAGGGACCAGCCGTGACCGAGCCCTACACCCTCACCGTCGGCGCCGCCGTCGCCACCGCCGCCTGGCTCCTCGGCCTCACCGCCATGACCTTCGCCCTCTGGTTCCACCGCGACGGACAGAAAACCGCCCAAACCGGCAAGACGGCACCAACACGCAACAGGCCCGTAAAGCCGCCCCAGCGCCCCCAGGACGCCCGCAAACCCCCTCCCGGGTCACCCAGTGACCCCCCCGCTCAACCCCAGGCGCCCACAGCGGCCCTCAAGGGGTCGGGACCACTGCCCCGCGACCGGCCACCACCACCCCGCCAGTGGGTCGACACCCACCCCGACGTGCCCGCCACCACCGACACGCCCGCCATCACCCCCGAGACCGACCCGGCGCCACCCACCGAAGACATCCGCACCACCCGCGCCCGCGGCCGATACGCCGAAGGCCCCGGCGGCACCTGGGGCTACCAACCACCCGAGGAGAAACGATGACCGAGCAGACGGCTTACTGGCACGGAGGCAAGCCTGGCCTCCGCCCCGGAGACGTGATCGAGCCGCAGCCGCTCGGAACCGGCGCCCACCTCATCGACGGCTGCGAGATCTGCGAAGCCCGCAAGCGCGGCGAACAACTGCCCACCGACAACCTCGACGCCACCAAGGTTTACATCACGACCGACCGCACCTACGCCCGGATCTACGCCGCCGGATACCCCGACGGCGCGCTTTACCGCGTAGAGCCGATCGGCGACATGGAGACATCGCCGGACCCCGTCCCGTCCTGGGGATGCGCCAGCGCCCGCGTGGTCAGCGTCTACGACCCGCTCGTCCGAATGAGCGCCGCCGAGGTCCGACGGGCGGCCCGACGACTGGAGGCCACCCGATGACTGCCGGCTGCAACTGCGGACGCACCTGGACCGGACTCAGCCAGGCGCACTGCACCGGCGAGTCAGTCGCGCTCGCGATAGGGGACGGCAACGCGAGCTTCCTTCCGAAGCGGCACGCCCATCTGCACCAGGCGGCGGTAGACGACGGACGGATTACGCCCGACCTGACGAGCGATCTCGTAGGTACTCCACCCGGCCCCGTAAAGATGGGCAGCTTCCTCAGCCCAGACCACTTCGCGTCGCGGCTGTCGCTTCGGCCTGGACGAAACACGCCGCGCTCGCTCAACTGGAACCCGCTTCGTCCGTCCAGCTTCCTCGTGATGCAACGCGTAGTGCTCAGCGGCTGTCAGTGGACGCAGGTTCTCCGGACGATTGTCGGACCGGTCGTGATTGATGTGGTGAACATGTTCCTCGGTCGTGACCCGGTCACCGACGACTCGGTGCTCGTAGATCTCCACATACGTCCACGGCGCAACACGCCAGCGCAGCAGGACGTAACCGTGCTGACGGAGATGCCGACCCGGCGGATGCGAAGGGATCTGCTCACCCGGAGCAAGCGTGCGAACCGACCTGCGCTCACGGGCGTACTTCAGCCGACAGTCATCGCAGCGCCTTCGCTGACGAGCGCCCGGAACGGTGGCCTTGCAGTCGACACAGACAATGGTTCGCATAAGTTGATCTTAGCGGTTCTCCCACTGTGTCACCAACACTTCGCAATGGAGAGGACCGCAGCGTGACCAAGACCTGCCCGGCCTGTCCGAGAGCGCAGACCCACGCATGGCTCTGCGCCCACTGCACCCAGCAGATCGACCGCGACCTCCGCGACGTCCCCGTCTTGGTCCAGGAATTGCAACTCACCCTCGCCCGCCAAGGCCGCACCAGCCCCGTCCACCACAGCGGCCTCGCCCACGAACGCAGCGGCTACCACGCCGGCGCTAGCGACGCGCTAGCCGGCCTCGAACGCACCCTCACCGCCTGGTCCACCGCCCTCGGCACACCCGCCTGGTACTCGACGACAGCCGCCGCGGCACTCCTCGCCGACCTCGAAACCCTGCGCACACACCCCGACGCCGACAAAGCCCACACCGAAATCACCGCAGCCATCACCAACGCCCGACGCACCATCGACACCGCAGCCAACCGCACCATCATCGAAGTCGGCCCATGCCCCGAACCCGACTGCACCTCGATGGTCTACGCCTACATCCCCACCGAAGACACCCGCCCAGCCCGCATGGAATGCCGCACCAACCCCACCCACCGCTGGGAACCCATGCAGTGGCTACGCGCCGGCCGACGCATCCTCGACCGCATGCACGCCCTCAAGCGGGCCAGCGCATGAAGCACGGAACCCCCAGCGGCTACCGACACTACGGCTGTCGATGCGACCGATGCCGCGCCGCCTCCCGCGAGGCCATGCGCCGCCATCGAGGATCATTCATCACCACCGCCGTCGCCATATCACCCAGAGCCCGGGAGCGCGCCGTCGCCCGACTCATCGAGCACCACCCCGAGGACTTCCAAAGGCTCCTCGACGACGAAGCCGCACGTGAGATGACGAAACGGGACCACGCATGACCGCCCGACTCATCACCCCAGCCGACGCAGCACGCACCTACCAACGCCCCATCACCACCGTCTACCGCCTCGCCAGTGAGCACCAATGGCGACGACTCACACTCAACGGCCGCGTCTACTACGACCTCAACGCCGTCGACACCATCCTCGCCCCAAAGCAACCAACCGACCCCAGACGCAAGTTGCGCGCCGCACTTGACGGCCTGTAAAACTGTCGCCAGACAACTAGAAGTGTCTGCGCCCACCGAGGGAGTGCCGTGCCCAACCGGCCCCGCCTCAACGACGCCGTCCACTTCGTCTCACTAGGTAGCGCTCGAGGTGAGTTCCCCTCACGCTGCCTGGCCGCCGACGTGGTCGAGACCTACCCCGACGAACCCACCACCGTCGGCCTCTACGTCAAATCCCTCTGGGCCCGAGCCACCCACCCCATCGTCCAGCTCGACGAAGGCGTCGACCTCACCCCATCCGGGTTCGGACAGTCGGACTACTGCGACGGCAAAGACCACGCCCCCGGCACCTGGCACTGGGGCTCACACTGACCACCGGAGACGACATGGACGAGCGCCGCGAATACCGCAAAACCGCCACCGTCTTCGCCCGCAAGGTCACCGACGCCGAGGAAGCCGTCCAGGTCTACAGCCTCGAAGGCCCCGCCATCGCCCACCCCGGCGACTACATCGTCACCGCCAACACCGACAAAGCCGAAACCTGGGTCGTCGCCGGCCCCGTCTTCGAAGCCACCTACGAACCCGTCACCTAAACCGTGACCGCCGCCCTGGTCCTCATCGCCACCGCCGCCACCATCAGCGCCGCCGGCATCGCCAACACACTCAGACACCACCGCACACGGCAGAAGCGATGACTACGCCACCGCTCCCCGCACACGTCCCCGAACCGCCTGGCGCCACCATCGCCGGCCTCACCTACTGCATGCGCTGCGGACTGCTCCTCGCCGCCGACAAGCGACCCGACCTCAACCCCGACCGGAAGCCATGCCGGATCGTCCGAGTCGGCCCGCGATGAGCGAGCACGTCACCGTCCACCTCCTCATCCGCACCCCCAACGGACGCACCTACGAAGTCGGCCACATCCAGCTCGACCCTTCGGACCTCCGCGACGGCCTCGCCGACGAACTCGAGCGGGCAGCCGCAGAGATCCGCAAAGACGGCTTAGCCGACCACCGATGACCGACGCCGTGGCCGTCACCATCGGCGCCGTCGTCATCCTCGGCACCCTCGCACTCGCCACACTCACCTGGTGGATCAGCAGACGATGACCACACCCCGCCAGCCACTGCCCCCAGCCTCGACCACACCACCACCCGAGCCACAGCCCGCGCCCGAACGCCCCGCCTGCCCCACCTGCGGCCGACACGTCGACATCACCCTCGACGGTTCGATCGGCTGGCACTGGCCCCCACGCGGCTCAGAACCCTGCACAGCCAGCGGACAACCCCGCCAGCCACACTGAGCCATGCCCGGCAACAGCATCAAAAACCACCGCATCTACGCCGCACTCCGCCGCAAGGGCTACAGCAAAACCAAATCAGCACGCATCTCCAACGCCATGGCCGGAGGCGGCGGCAAGCGACGCGGCAAGGGCGGACGCAAGCGCTGATGCCCGCGCCCCGCGTCTGCACCCAACCCGGCTGCCCCACCCTCGTCACCACCGGCCGCTGCCGAGACCACGCCAGGCAGACCGACGCGGCACGAGGCAGACGACAAACCCGCGGCTACGACACCGAGCACGACAAGCTCAGGCGCGAATGGACACCACGCGTCGCCTCCGGACGAGTCCGATGCTGGCGATGCCAACAACCCATCACACCCGGCACACCATGGGACCTCGGCCACCACGACGACCGCACCCACGCTGGCCCCGAACACCGGCGCTGCAACCGCTCCGCCGCTGGCCGCGCCGCTCACACACAGTGACCAAGGGGTGGGGAGTGACCCCCTCGGCGCGGCAACCCTCCGGAC
>Ga0196962_10000742_pt1 | contig 11937 bp, 10 predicted proteins | sample S3v_20metaG_FD_183186 | JGI IMG/M metagenome (GOLD analysis project Ga0196962, IMG submission 183186) | Soil microbial communities from Anza Borrego desert, Southern California, United States - S3+v_20 | ecosystem: Environmental > Terrestrial > Soil > Desert | place: USA: California | collected... | reverse complement strand
ATGGAGCAGTCCCTCTCGGGGAAGGTGACCGTCTCGCCGTGAGAGTCGGCGAGTACCTGTACCTCGACGTGCCTTAGCCTATCCAGGTACTTCTCGACGTAGACCGAGCCGTCGCCGAAGGTGGCCCCGGCCTCCCTGCTCGCGCCGAGGTAGGCGGCCTCGACCTCGGCCTCGGTCTCCACCACCCGCATCCCTTTCCCCCCGCCGCCGGCGCTCGCCTTGATGACCAGCGGATAGCCGACCTCGGCGCCGACGCGCTTGACCTCCTCCACGCTCTCGCAAGGGCCTTCGGAGCCGGGTGTCACGGGGACTCCCGCTTCGGCAGCGGCCTCGCGGGCCGCCGCCTTGTCGCCCATCCTGGCGATGGTGCCCGAGGCGGGGCCGACGAACTTGAGGCCGACCCGCTCGCAGATCTCGGCGAAGCGGGCGTTCTCGGCGAGGAAACCGTAGCCGGGGTGGACGGCGTCGGCGCCCGTGAGCTCGGCGGCGGAGATGATGGCAGGTACGTTCAGGTAGCTGCTCATCGCGGGGGGCGGGCCGATGCAGACCGACTCGTCGGCCAACTCGTGGTGCAGGGAGTCCCTGTCGGCGGTGGAGTAGACGGCGACGCTCCTTACCCCCAGCTCGCGGCAGGCCCGGATTATGCGCAGCGCGATCTCGCCGCGGTTCGCTACGAGGACCTTGCCGATCACTACTGTTCGTCTGGCCGCAAGTAGAAAAGCGGCTGGTCGTACTCGACGCCACCGGAGTTCTCGGCCAGTACTTCGACGACCTCCCCAGAGACGTCGGCGACGATCTCGTTCATCAGCTTCATCGCCTCGACGATACAAAGGGTCTGCCCGGCGCTGACCGTATCACCAACCTGGACATAGGGATCCTCCCCAGGAGCCGGCGCCCTGTAGAACGTCCCGACCACGGGCGAGCGCACGGCGTGCAACCCGTCCATCTCCGGCGAGTACTCTGGCTGGCCTCCCTCGGGAACCCCTCGAGTCTCTGATGCGGCCTGGGTAGCCGGAGGCGCGGCCGAGACGTCGGGCCTGGCCCTGACGGAGATCTCCGTCTCCCCCTGGCGGACCCGGATCTCATCCATCCCGCTCTCGCGCACGAGCTCGACGAGCAGCTCGACCTCCCTAAGCGGCAGCGGATCTCGCCGGTTTTCGTCCATCTCTGGCATAGTCAGGGATTCTACACGTCAGTAAGTGGGAAAACCCGTCCCCGGATGTACAATCCCCCAAGATCCATGGAGAGCCCCCGCGCGAGCATCAGCGTCCTCGACCCCAGGGTGGCCCAGCAGGTGGCCGCCGGGGAGGTCGTGGATCGCCCGGCCTCGGTGGTCAAAGAGCTCCTCGAGAACGCCCTCGACGCGGGCGCTTCCCGTATCGAGGTCGAGCTGGGGGACGGCGGCACCTCGCGCATCCAGGTCCGCGACGATGGATCGGGGATGTCGAGGGACGACGCCACCCTCTCCGTGCTCAGGCACGCCACCAGCAAGATTCGGAACGTCGAAGACATCGAGGCCGTTAGCACCCTGGGATTCAGGGGCGAGGCGCTCCCCTCTATCGCCAGCGTCTCCTCATTCTCCCTGACTACCTCCACGGGCGAAGGCCCCGCCACCAGGGTCGTCGTCGAGGGCGGGGAGGCGGCCGAGGTCTACGCGGCCTCTCACCCGAAGGGGACGACCATCCTCGTCGACCGGCTTTTCTACAACGTCCCCGCAAGACGCGCCTTCCTGAAGGGCGCGCGGGCGGAGCGCTCGGCGATAGTGGAGGTCGTGACGCACCTGGCGATAGCCCACCCCACGCTCGCCTTCCGCCTGACGGAGGGAGGCAGAGACTACCTCTCACTGCCCGAGGCCGGGGATCTCCTCGAACGCCTGGCCCAGATCCTGGGCGTAGCCAAAGCACGCTCTCTGCGCAAGGTGGAGTACGAGTCGGGACCTTTCGGTGTCTCGGGCTACGCGGCCCTTCCGAGCCTGACGGAGGGCAGCAGGGCCCACCAGACGATCTCGGTGAACGGCCGCTTCGTCAGGGCCGAGAACCTCCACCGCGGCCTCGACGACGCCTACAGGGCGACCGTGCCCTCAGGGCGCTACCCCCCTGTGGCCGTCGAGATAACCGCCGACCCCCGCCGCGTCGACGTGAACGTCCATCCCACAAAGCAGGTCGTCCGCTTCTCGGAGGAGCGGGCGGCCCGCGAAGCCGTGGCCTCCGCCGTCAGGGACGCCATCGAGTGGCGCGCCCAGGCGCCACCGCAGGCCCCGCGCGCCCCCGAAAGGACCTTCACCCAGGATCGCTTTTCGGGGCCCTCGCGACCAGCGGCGGACTACCCCTCGTACGCCTCTGAAGGCCGCCCCCCTTACACCGCACCTCCCGCGCGTGGTCTGCAGGAGGCGCGCGAAAGGCTCTCCGAGGCTTCCAGGCCGCTCGCGGAATCGCTCGCCGAGGAGCGCGGACGATACGAAGATTTGCCCGAACGGGGCGGGTTGCCGCAAGCCTCTCCTGAGGAACTGCGGATCATAGGGCAGCTCGCGGCGGGCTACATCCTCGTGGAGGAGCCGGGATCCCTCTGGGTAGTCGACCAGCACGTCGCCCACGAGCGGGCCATTCTGGACAGGCTCCACGACTCCGACAGCCCGGCGACGGTGCAGAGCCTCCTCGTCCCCGAAGTCGTCGACCTCTCCCCGGCCGAGGCCGAGCGGGCCGCGGCAAACCTCGAAGAGCTCTCCGTCTACGGCTTCGAGGCCGAGCCGTTCGGGCCGAGATCCGTGAGGGTTACGGCCGTGATCTCCACGCTCGCCGACAGGGATATAGCAGGCGCGTTCAAGGACGCCCTCTCGGCCATCTCGGGTACCGAGCCGGGCCACCGCCGCGAAGACCATATCCTCGCCACCATAGCCTGCCACTCCGCTGTAAAGATGGGAGACAAACTCTCCCAGCCCGAGATGGAAGCACTGATAAAGAGCTGGCTGGAGAGCCGCCTCCCCGCCACCTGCCCGCACGGGAGGTCTATCTGCTACCGGATCGGCCTGAACGAGGTGGCCCGCAAACTCGACCGGCATTAGGGCAGCATTTCAGCACGCTCGGGCCTTAGAGCCCTCACTGGTCAGCACTTCAGCACGCGCCCTGTCGGGCGCTTGTCAGCCTTCGCGCTTGCGAGCCCTGGCTGACGAGCGACAGCCGCAGGCTGGAGCGTGCTGAAGTGCTGAAATGCTGACCAGCGCGGCATTGGGAAGGTCCAAGCCTTCCCAATGCCGCTATCGGCACCCCTCTCCCTCTCGGCGGAAGGAGAGTCGCCACTCCTCTACCGCCCTGGGGCCTTGCCCGGCGAGGTCGACCATGTATACGACCCTGTAGAGTCCCCAGTCGACGTAGTGGCCGATCACCACGCCGGGTTCGCGCGAGCCGTGTCCCCTCAGGACACATACCCGATCTCCCTTCACGTATCCTGGTTCGCCTACCTCGGAGGTCCTGCCCATAGGCCGCTCTCTCCCTGCTACCAAGCTTCAACGAAAGAGTACTACGTGGAGCATCCGGAGATCACCCCTCGGCGCGAGGGTGGGGCTTGCCGTATAAATACCGCCTGCAGGCTCCACAAACGGGAGAGCTTCTCGAGGTGACCAGAGACAGATTGCTCGGCGCACTCGCCGTCGTTGCGGCGGCCTCTATCTGGGGAACGCTCGGGCTGTTCGCCAAGATCCTCTACGCCAGGGGCGTCTCCTTCGAATCGCTGGTCGCGGTGCGGGCCTCGGTCGGATGGGCGGCCGTATTGCTTTTCGTGCTTGCCACCGGCGGCGTAAGCAGCCTGCGGGTCTCGGGAAGGGATCTGGCGTTCCTGGTCCCCCTGGGTCTGGTGGGGATAGGACTCTTCTACCTGCTCTACTTCTATACCGTCAGGGAGAGTACGGTCGGGACGGCGGCGATCCTGCTCTACAGCTCGCCCGCATTCGTGGTGGTGCTTGCGCGGCTGTTCCTGAAAGAGGATTTGAACGCGGCGAAGGTGATCGCGCTCTTCCTGACCATGGGTGGGATCTTCCTGGTCGCCGGCGCCTACGACCCGGCGAACCTGGAGGTGAGCCCGAAGGTGCTGCTTGCGGGACTGCTCTCCGGCCTTACCTACGGGCTGTATTCGATCTTCGGCCGCCCCGTGGCAGGCCGCCTGGATCCTTCCATCATCCTGAGCCACGCACTCCTCTTCGGGGCCGCTCTGCTCGTGGTGAGCGCGCTTCCCACGCTCGGTACGCTGGCGGGCCTCTCGGCAGGTTCTTACGCCCTGCTGCTGATGCTCGCGGTGGTGCATACGACGCTCGGGTTCGCGCTCTACACCTTCGGGCTAGGACGCCTCGGTGCGGGGAGGGCGGCCATAGTGGCCACGATCGAGCCCGTCGTGGCCGTCGCCCTCGGGGTGATGCTGCTCGCGGAGGACCTTACCCTACCCAAATCGGTCGGCGCAGGACTCGTGATCTCCGGGGCGGTGCTCGCCCAGGTGAGAGTCCGAAAGAATTCCAGGTAGTCAGCATTTCAGCACGCCGCTTCGCGGCTCGTCAGCACGGTGGCTGCGCCGCCTTGTCAGCTTGTCAGCAAGTCGTTCCGTGGCCTCGCCAAGAGCGTAGAATCCGTCCGCCGCTGGTAGCGGTTCCTCGCGCGCGGCAGGGTGAGGGCGGGGCGGGAGAAGCTGACAAGCGAGAGCCTGAAAGGCCCGAAGCGTGCTGACTAGCTGAAGTGCTAATATGTTGCCCCACGTTGAGAATTGTCGGCTGCAAGAGATCCACTTCCCCTGAACCCGGAGAACGGAGGAGGAAGCCATGCCTATAGAGTTCAAGGAAGGCGCTTCGGACTACTCCCTCGGGGTCGAGGAGGAGCTCCCCATCGTAGACGCGACCACCGGTGAGCTGGTGCAGAAGATCGAGGAGATCATGAGCCGGCTGCCTGCCGAGCTGCACGACTCCGTCTCCTACGAGCTGTTCCAGTCGGTAATGGAGATAAAGACCCCGCCCTGCGACTCGACCTCCGAGGTGGAGAAGCATCTGCGCGAACTACGCAGCAGGGTCGGCTCGTGGGCGGCGGCCTGCGGCGCCTCGCTCGCCTCCGCGGGGACCCATCCCTTCTCCCGCTACAGGGACCAGAAGGTCACGAACCAGGAGCGCTACAAGAACGTCTTGAGGACGCTGCGCTGGATCGCCCAGCGCGAGGTGATCTTCGGCCAGCACGTCCACGTGGCCGTCCCAGGCCCCGAGGAGGCGATCGTCGCCCACAACCGTCTCGCCGAGCAGACGCCGATCCTCCTGGCGCTCTCGGCCAACTCTCCTTTCTGGCAGGGTTTCGATACGGGCTTCGAGTCGGCGAGGGTGAAGATCTTCGAGAGCTTCCCGCGTGCCGGCCTCCCCCCCGCCTTCCCCGACTACGGGTCCTTCGAGGGTTACGTGGATCTTATGGTCGCCTCAGGCACGATGGAGGACTACACGTTCTGTTGGTGGGACGTGCGCCCGCACCCCAAGATCGGGACGATAGAGCTCCGGGTCCTGGACTCCCAGACCAACCTGAAGGATACCCTGGCCCTTACCGCCCTGACCCAGTGCCTCGTCGCCGAAGTACTAGAGGAAGTCGGCCCGCACGAACCCTACAACATGCACCTGGCGGTAGAGAACAAATTTCGGGCTGCCAGATACGGAATGGATGCGGCTTTCTACGACGCCCGCGACGACGTCACGGTCCCGGCCAGAGACCTCGCCCGTAACCTCGTCGAGCGGCTGAAGCCCCACGCCCAGGATCTCGGTTGCGCGAGCGAGCTAGAAGGCGTCCTGGATATAGTGGAAGGCGGCACGGGCAGCCAGCGCCAGCGCGAGGTCTACAAAGAGAGCGGTAACTTCCTCGACGTAGTCGCCTTCCTCATAGAAGGCACCCGCCCCGCCCTCGCAGAAGAACAGAGCTAGTCAGCACGCTCCCTTCGGGAGCTTTCAGCACGCTCCGGCGTCGCCTCCGCTTGTCAGCCCGCCACCTTCCTCCGGTCGGCGGCTCTCAGCCCTCAGCCAAGTCGTCTCAGAACGTCGCTATGAGCGTAGAACCCGACCCCGGGGGCAAGGGTTGCTCGTGCGCAGCAGGGCGAGGCTAGAACGAACGAAGCTGAAGGCTGAGAGCGAGGCGAAGCCGAAGCGGGCTGAGAGCGGAAGCCGAAGGCTGTAGCGGGCTGAAAGCTATTCGAACCCCAAGCTCCAGGCGCGGTCCAGGTCGTAGTTGGAGTAAGCGCGGAAGGCGACCATGGTCTCCGTGCGGGCGACGCCTGGCACCTGGGCTATCCTTTCGGGGACGACATCGGCCAGGCTCTCGAAGTCGGGGATACGGACCATGACGACGAGATCGTAGGGGCCCGTGACGGAGTAAGCCTCGGTAACGCCATCTATCGCGAGCATGGCCTGGGCGGCTTCCTGCACACGCTCCCTCTCCGTCCTGACCAGCACTATTGCCGTTACCATGCAGACTCCTCGAACCCTTTGCCAGCCGCCCCAATCACCGAAGTAGTACCCACCACTTTCGGGTCCTCGGCTCCATCCCAAAGGACGTCCTGAAGCCTGTAACCTGATGCCTGAAGCCCTGTTGTACAGATCCCTTCTTTTCGCACAGCGCTCCTATATCCCAAACGTCACCCTCCCCGTGAGCGTGTTGTTGGCCGTACGTTTCTCGTATTCGACGGGCCCGGCCTCGACGGTGACCCTGGCGCTCTCGTCGAGTTCGCCGGGTATAAAGCCGCCGACCTCGACCGTCGCCATCTTGTCGGGTTCGAGGCGCGCTAGGGTCTTGCTCTCGGCCTGGCGCTCGGCTCTCGTGTTGAGGACGACCTCGACCTCGACGCCCGTCTCGGCCACCTCACCGTCGTTCCCGACGGTAACGGCGAAGGTCGGCTCATCGGCCCCCGTCAGGACGACGTTCCCGCCAGAGTTCAGCGGCTTCCCCGCGACCCTGACGGCCGTCACCCGCACCCCGTGCAGGGCGTTCGGGTCGCTCCTTGCGGTGCCGGATACCGGGGCCGTGTCGAAACCGAGCGCCCCGTAATCCATAAAGGATTGCGGTTCTTCGAGGTAGGTCTGATCGCTCGTCTGGCCAGCACTCTCCAGAGAACGCTTGACGGCCGGGATGTAGTAGTTCGCGACGATGCTATCGCTCGTCCTGTAGTCCTCGACGGCCATCGCGAGCTCCCCGGCAAACCCGCTGGCATCCCCCGAAGCCGCCTGCACGAGCTTGTCTGTAGCCTGGAATCTTATGCCCAGCGCCGTGATGATGTAGTGATGGTCGTCCTCGAACTCCGGGGGTATCTCCTCCTGCCTCAAAGCCAGCAGGTATTGCTGTTCCGTACGGTTGGCCGCCTGGGCGAGCGCCTCGTCGTCCAACCTGGCAGGGTTCCCTCCGGCGTTGCCCAAGATGCGCTGGAGCTCCTCTCTGCCCGCGTTGGAGGAGTCGCTCAAGAAGCTGTCCGCGCTCGTGACGTATTTGCGGACCTGGGTCGACTGCTGGGTTGCCACGCAGCCGCGGGCGACGAAGAAGATAAACCCGAAAACCACCACCAGGAGGAGGATGGAGCCGGCGAGGGTTAGCCAGGCAGGGAGCGTCCTCCGGCGGCGCTCTTTCGGAGAGCTGCGGGTTCTCCCGGGTCGACCCGACGCCCCCTGACGGCGAGCGGCGGGTGCGGCCCTGTGAGATCTACGCTCTATACAAACCCCCAAAGAACCTGTCGTGGGCGAGGGGGGACTCGAACCCCCACGGCCTCTCGGCCACTAGACCCTGAACCTAGCGCGTCTACCAATTCCGCCACTCGCCCGCAGGCTCTCTCCGGGAAACGTCCTGAACTGCGGGGGATTGTATCAGCATGTCAGCACTTCAGCACGCCTGCTTCGCAGGCTTGTCAGCCCGCCGCCTCGCTCCGCTCGGCGGCTCGTCAGCTACTCCTCCCGGAGCCACCTCACAAGCGTAAAACCTACCCCGCCCCGAGCAGCGGTTCTCTCACGCTGTCAAGCGAGGCCACAGTGGAAGAAGCTGACCTGCTGACAAGCGAAGCACGAAGGGCTGAGCGTGCTGACGAGGCGCGAAGCGCCGTGCTGACGGCTGATAGGCTATACAATAGCCTATCAAGTAGTGACAGAGACGCGCTACATCGAAGGACAGGGACGCTACGCGCTGGCCGAGATGGTCGGGCGCGGCGGCTTCGCGACCGTGTGGCGCGCCCGTTCTCTCAAGGGCTCCTTAAGGGGCAAAGACGTGGCCGTCAAGGTCATCCCCGTCTACAACGCCGGCGAGCGCTCGCGCGCCCTAAGGGAGGGCCAGATCGCCGAAGGGCTCAGGCACAAGAACATCGTAGAGACGCTCGAGGTCATCCCGGGCGACCATGAGATCTACCTCGTAACCGAGTATGTGCGGGGGATGCCGCTCGACGAGGCGGCCAAAGGGTACGAGGTAGAGGAGATCGTGGATTCGTTGGCCCAGATCCTCGAAGCCCTCGTCTACGCCCACGGGCAGGGCATAATCCACCGCGACATAAAGCCGCAGAACGCGCTCGTGGACGCCCGCGGGCGGGTAAAGCTGACGGACTTCGGGGTCGCGTTCAGGGCGGGGGACACGCGCCTCACGCGCGTGGGCTTCGCCGTCGGCACGCCCGGCTACATCGCGCCGGAGATCCTGGACGGCGCCGACCCGACCGCGCTCACCGACATCTACGCCGTCGGCGCCACGGCCCGTACTTTGCTCGCCAGCCAGCCCTACGAGCCACCCCCGCGCCTCAGGGAATTCGTCGACAGGACCACCTCGCCGAACCCGGACCACCGTCCGCAGAGCGCGTGGGCCGCCGTCAAGCTCCTTACGGGCAGGAAGGCCCCGTCGGGCAGCATCTCGTCCGGTGGAGGCAGGGTGCCCGACAGGCTCTCGGGCGGTTTCAAAGACGGTGCTTTGCGCACCATCAACGGCCTGGCCGCAGGGTGTCTCGGGTATCTCCTCGCGGCCGAGATCCTGGCGGACAGCGCGCAGGCTGCCGGCGTCGCCGCCGGGCTCGGTGTGCTCGCCTACCTGCTGCCGCGCCTGGGCGCCCTCGGGGTCATAATCGCCCTCGCCGTCCTGCTTATACGGAACAGTGCCGGCCTCGGGTTCACCGCGCTCGTGCCTGTCCTCGGGGGCGTCTGGGTGCTGGGCGCCGGTGCGGCCAACGCCGACGTGAGAAGGTTGCCGCTTGGCCCGGCGCTGGCGGTGCCGTTGGCCCTCCTCGTCGGGCTGGGGACGCTCGTGGGTAGCGCCCTGCTGGCCGGACTGCCGCTGCTCTTCGGCGCGCTGATGCGTCCTCTAGGAGCGTGCCTTTCGGCGGCCGCTGGAGCTCTTACCTTGATCTGCTACGACCTCACGGTGCGCAACGGCTTCTTCGCCGATGGCCCTTACGCCGAGCTGCCTTTCTCGGGGGAGAAGCTCGACGTCTTGCCGATCACGCTGGGAGTCGGCGGCCTGCTCGATTATTCCCAGGGGTACCTGAATTACTTCCCCAAACTGCCGCTCCTGATCCCCCTGTGGGCCGTGGTGGCCGGGATCGTCTCGCTCGCTGAGTGGACCGGGCAGTGGATGGTCGGCCTCGCGGTCGCGGTGGTCGTGGGGGGCCTGGGGTATGCTTTGCTCATTTCCCCGAATGCTCCTCCAGGCACGCTCACTTCCAATATGATTTCGCTCGGTCTCGCGGCTATAATATACGGGGTGCTCAGGTACCTCGTATCGAGGGTGAGAGGTTAGGTTTCTTTGGGTTTTCTCAAGCACATCGAGAAGCGGATGGAATCGCTGGTAGAGGGCGTCTTTGGAAGGGCGTTCAGGCGGCAGATCCATCCCGTAGAGATCGCCAAGGGCCTCACCAAACAGATGGATGAAGGCAGGATGGTCTCGATCTCGCGCACCTACGCCCCGAACGATTTCACGGTGCACCTCTCCAGGGAGGATTCGGAGTCTATCAGGGCCTACCAGGCGTCTTTGAACGACGAGCTGATCCAGTACGCCTCGACCCACGCGGAGAACAAGAACTACCACCTCATGACTCCCCCGAGGATACGCTTCGAGACCGAAGATACGCTCCGTTTCGGGGAGTTCGGCGTCACGGCCAAGCTGACGGGCGGCGACGGTCCCCGCGAGAAGGGCGCCCCGCAGGACACCTCGGGCCAGACCCGCATCTTTCGTACCGAGGAGTCGAGCGGCGGGCAGATGGACCAGGGCACGGCCACGATATCTGCCGACGAGGCCAGGCGCCACGGTCTGGCGCGGGAGATCGTGGAGATCGTTCTCGGGGACGAGAAGCACCCGTTGGAAGGGCGTGGTCCGTGGAGCGTAGGCCGCTCGCAGGAGAACGACATCGTGATAAACGACCCGAACGTCTCGAGAAGACACGCCAGGATCTCCCGCTCCGACGGCGGCTTTGTCGTGGAGGACCTCGGTTCTACGAACGGCACGCTGCTAGACGGCGCCCCCATCGACCGCGAAAGGATCGAAGGCGGCGACGAGTTGACCTTCGGCCAGAGCACGGCCCGCTTCATCCGCCGCATAGACTCTCCGGGTGAGGAGTGGGGCGGGAGACGTTAGGGGATGCTCGAGCTCCAGGTGCCGCTGCTCGCGGCGAAGGCCCTGATCTTGCTGTTGCTCTTCGCCTTTATCTACGCCGTGATGAGCAGGAGTATCGGGGACCTGCGGAAGATAAGGGACGATGAGCCCTACGTGCCGGGACGGGGCAGCAACGGGCGCGGGACGTACGCCCGCCGCCCCTCCGCCCCTGGGGTTCCTGGGCTGGTGGTCGAGGATTCGGAGATCCTCGCCCCCGAGACGCGGTTCGAGCTCGGGGACGGCGAGACCAGCATGGGTCGCTCCTCTGGCAGCACCATCGTCCTCAGGAGCGACGACTACGCCTCGGGTCGCCACGCCCAGCTCACCAGGCATGGGGGTTTGCTCTACGTCGAGGATCTCGGCTCGACGAACGGGACTTTCGTGAACGGACGCAAGACCGTGGGCGCCACGCCCTTGAGGAACGGGGACACCGTCAGGGTCGGCTCGACCACGTTCAGGTACGAGGAGTAGGGCCGTGCCTTTCCTCGAGTTACTGCCATTCGGCCTCACCCACGCCGGCAAGGTCCGCCAGAACAACGAGGACGCCCTGCTCGTCGGCGGAGGCGAGGACGAGACGCTCTTCGTCGTCGCCGACGGGATAGGCGGCTTCGAGGCCGGCGAGGTCGCCAGCTCCCTCGCCATAGACGTGCTCAAGGATCTCCAGCCGGACCAGCCCTTCAAAGCGGCAATAGGAGAGGCGAACCGAAGGATAGTGGCCGCCGGTCGCGGCGACGAGAAGCTCTCGGGGATGGGCACCACCGTGGTCGCCATAAGGTTCGGTGGGAAGCAAGGGGAGCCCGTGGCCGAGGTGGCGCACGTCGGTGATTCGAGGGCCTACCTCGTGCGCGGCGGCGACATGAACCCCATAACGGAGGACCACTCGCTCGTCGCCGAACTCGTGCGCAGCGGCGACCTGACGAGGGATGAGGCGGCGGAGCATCCCCAGAAGAACCTCATCACCCGCGCCCTCGGGGCGGACGAGGAGGTCGACGTCGACACCGCCATAGTGCCCATCGAGGCCGGCGACCGCATCCTGCTCTGTTCTGACGGGCTCTCGGACATGGTCTCGGAGACGGGGATCTCGGAGATTCTGGCCGAGTTCCCGGACGACCCCGAGCGGGCGGCCCGCGTCCTGCTCTCCGCCGCCCTGGACGCCGGCGGCAACGATAACATCACCGTCGTCGTCGTAGACGTAAAGGAGCAGCCCGCGGCGGATGTACGGGAGAGTCGCTCCGGCGCCTCCAGCGAGATGCTCCATTCAGGGCAGGGTGTCGAGGCGCCAAGCACGCCACCCAGGGCACGGCCCAGGCGATCTACCAGGGCCGCGCGTCGG
>Ga0196962_10000741_pt1 | contig 11952 bp, 8 predicted proteins | sample S3v_20metaG_FD_183186 | JGI IMG/M metagenome (GOLD analysis project Ga0196962, IMG submission 183186) | Soil microbial communities from Anza Borrego desert, Southern California, United States - S3+v_20 | ecosystem: Environmental > Terrestrial > Soil > Desert | place: USA: California | collected... | reverse complement strand
TGACGGTGGCCTGCGTGCGCTCGCCGCCGGGGACGACCGAGGCAAGTTCGTCGGGCGCGCCGTAAGCGCGCCCCTGCACCGAGTCCTCGATGCGCTCCTTGTTGTCGGCCTGCGCGGCGCCCGACGCGGCTTCCGAGAGCAGGCCGGAGATGTCTTCGTCCGGCTCGCCGATGATGGCGATGACCTGACCGAGCGGGACGGTCTCGCCCTCGCCGACGATGATCTTGCGCAAAACGCCGGTGGCGAGCGCCTGCGCCTCCATCGTCGCCTTGTCGGTGTCCACCTCGGCGAGCGGCTCGCCCACCGACACCTTGTCGCCTTCCTTCTTCAGCCAACGCGAGAGCTGCCCCTCCTCCATCGTCGGCGACAGCTTCGGCATCACGACTTGCGTAGCCATAAAGACCTCAGTAGACGGTAGACGGTAGTCAGTAGTCAGTAGGAAAACATTCTGATGCTCGGCGACAGGGTGTCAGCGTCAGCGACCTTTAAAGAAACTACTGGCTACTGACTACTGACTACTGCCTACTCCATGTATGCCACCTCGCGGACGGCGGCGACGAGGCGCGCGACATCGGGGAGGGCGAGCCGCTCAAGGTTGCGGGCGTAGGGCATGGGGGCGTCGGCGGCCGAGACGCGCTTGACGGGCGCGTCGAGGTAGTCGAAGGCGTGCTCCATGATCTGCGCGGCAAGTTCGGCCCCGACCCCGGCGAACGGGTGCGACTCCTCGGCGATGACGACGCGGTTGGTCTTCTTCACCGAGTTGACGATCGTCTCGATGTCGAGCGGGCGGATGGTGCGCGGGTCAACGACCTCGACCGAGACGCCCTGCTGCTCCAACTCCTCGGCCGCCTTCAGGGCGAGGGGAACCATCAGCGAGCGCGCCACGATGGTCGCGTCCGTGCCCTCGCGCTTCACGTCGGCGACGCCCAGAGGGACGAGGAAGTCTTCGCCGTCGGGAACCTCGCCCTTGTTGCCGTACATCCTTTCCTGTTCGAGGAAGATGACGGGGTCGTCGTCGCGGATGGCGCTCTTCAAAAGCCCTTTGGCGTCGGCCGGCGTCGAGGGCATCACCACCTTGAGGCCGGGGAAGTGCGCGTACCAGCTTTCGAGCGCCTGCGAGTGCTGCGACGAGACCTGATAGGCCGAGCCGTTCGGGCCGCGGAAGACGATGGGGATTTTGAACTGCCCGCCCGACATGTAGCGCATCTTCGCCGCCGAGTTGACGATCTGGTCGGTGGCGAGGATCGAGAAGTTGAAGGTCATGAACTCGATGACGGGCCGCAGGCCCACCATCGCCGCGCCGACGCCGAGGCCGGCGAAGCCCAGCTCCGTGATCGGCGAATCGATCACGCGGCGGTCGCCGAACTCGTCGAGCAACCCCTTCGAGACCTTGTAAGCGCCCTGATAGGCGGCCACCTCCTCGCCCAACAGGAAGACGCTCTCGTCGCGGCGCATCTCCTCGCGAATCGCCTGATTGAGCGCCTCGCGCATCGTCATCACTGCCATGAAAAACCTCCGGTCTTCAATTCAAGCTTCCGGGTTCCGAGCTTCGAGTTAAGAGATTGTCTTTAACTCGAAACTCGGAACCCAAAACCTCGAACTTACTTTTTAATCGGCGTCGCGTAGATGTGCGTGTAAAGCTCTTCCGGGGCCGGCTCGGGGCTCTGGTCGGCGAACCCGACGGAGCGCTCGACCTCGTCGCGGGCGCGGCCTTCCATCGCCTTCAGGCCGGCGTCGTCGAGCACGCCCTTCTCGCGCAGATTCTGGCTGAAGACCTTGATGGGGTCGCGCTCCTGATACTTCTCGATCTCGGCGCGCGTGCGGTAGTGGCCGGGGTCGGACATCGAGTGGCCCATGAAGCGGTAGGTGCGGACTTCGAGCAGCGAGGGCGAGCCGTCCTGCCGCGCCCGCTCGACCGCCCGGCGCGTCGCCTCGTAGACCGCCAGCACATCCATGCCGTCCACGAACTCCGAGGCCATGTCGTAGGCGCACGCCTTGCGCGACACGTCCGACTGCGCCATCGCCCGCGCCAGCGACGTGCCCATGCCGTACTGGTTGTTCTCGCAGATGTAGACGCACGGGAGCTTCCAGAGCTGCGCCATGTTCAGCGACTCGTGGAAGGCCCCCTGATTGACGGCCGCCTCGCCGAAGTAGACGAGGCAGACCTGATCCGTGCCGCGGTACTTGGCGGCGAAGGCGACGCCGGTCGCGAGCGGTATCTGCCCGCCGACGATGGCGTGGCCGCCGAGCATGTGCTTCTCGGCGTCGAAGAGGTGCATCGAGCCGCCCTTGCCGGCCGAGCAGCCGCCGGCCCTGCCGAACAACTCGGCCATCACTTCGTCGGGCGACGTGCCCATGACGAGCGCGTGGCCGTGGTCGCGGTAGCTGGTCAGCGCGTAGTCGTCGGGCCGGAGCGCGGCGAGCGAGCCGACGGCCACCGCCTCCTGCCCGATGTAGAGGTGGCAGAAGCCGCCGATCTTGCCGAGCGTGTAGGCCTCGGCCGCCTTCTCCTCGAAGCGGCGGATGAGGATCATCTGGTAGAGCATCCGCAGAAGCGTCTCGCGGTCGAGCTCCTCGATGTGCTTCTGCTGCTCCTTCACGCGTTGCGCGTGCTCCTCGCGCAGCTCGTCGGGGTTGATCTGGTCGCCGGCCTCCGGCTCGGTGACGGCGGCGGCGGGCGGCGGCTCTTCGGGGCCCGGGCGCGGCTTCATCGGCGTGACTTTTAGTTCGCTCATAATCGAAAACTCAACGGCGCGTCGGGCCGCGCGGACGACCACGGCGCGCGTCTGAAACACTCGACCGCGGCGTGCTGAATTAATTCTTGAATAACGTGCCCGGATTATACGCGAGACGGCGGCCCGCGCGCAAAAAGGGCGCGCCGCGCGGCAAACGCAAAGGCGCGCGACGGCTTTGATAACCGTCGCGCGCCTCGCCCGGCCGGGTCGGCCGTGGCTTACCTGTAGGAGTCTATCGGGACGACCGCGCCGGCCTCGGGCGCGACCGCGCCGGGCGAGAGCCTGCGCGCGCCCTTGTCCGCCCGCATGGCGCGCGCGGCGGCGTGCAGGAGTTCGCCGGCCGTCTCGCCGTCGGCGGGGAAGCAGGCCGCGCCCACGCTCAGGCCGACGCGCACCGTGCGGCCCGTGCGCACCGCGAAGTCGTGCGACTCGACGGCGGCGCGGACGCGCTCGGCGACCAGCGCGACGACCTCGGCCGTCGCCGTCGGCATCACGGCCACGAACTCGTCGCCCTCGCGCCGCGCCAGCACGTCCATCTGCCGCAGCTGGTTCTTGCACACGCCGGACACGGCCGCGAGCAGCCGGTCGCCGACGCCGTGGCCGTAGCGCTCGTTGACGGCGCGGAAGGCGTCGAGGTTCAAGCAGAGGACGGCGAACGGCTCGCGGCCCGCGCGCTGGCACTCGGCGACGCGCTGGTCGAGGACGAGGCGCAGCGCGCGGTCGTTCGGCAACTCCGTGACCGTGTCGGTGAGCGCGCTCTCCCTCGTCCGCTCGTGCATGAGCGCGTTGCCGAGCGCGTTCGACGCGTGGAGGCAGACGGATTCGAGCAGGCGCGCCTGCTCGGTCGTGAAAGCGCCCTCGTCCGCCGAGAAGAGCGTGACGGCCCCGAACGCGCCCTCCTCGCGCACGAGCGGCGCGGAGAGCACGCCGCGCAGCGCCGCCCCGTCGGGCAGGCCGGCGAGTTCGAGTTCCGGCGCGGCGCTCGACATCGAGCGCGCGTTGGCGATGACCCAGCCCGTGATGCCTTCGCCGACCGGCACGCCCCGCCCCTCGAACAGCTCGGCGTGCTCGCTGGCGACGAAGACCGGCTCGGCCCGCCCGGCCCTCTCGTCTACGACGTAGACGACGCAGGCGTCGAAGGGGACGATGGCGCGCAGCTTGGCGGCGACGAGCGCCGCCGTGTCCTGTAAGCCGAGGGAGGAGCCGATGGCCTGCGCCAGCTCGTGCAGCGCGAAGACCTCGCGCTGGGCCTGCGCGATGGTGCGGAAGCCGGCCGCGTGGTCGCCGCCGCGCTCGGCCGCCCCCCGCCCCGCCGCCGCGACGTTCGCTCGGGCCGCTTCCGGCCGAGCCTGCTCCAGCCTGTCCTCCTCGGCCAGCAGACCCTCGAAGCGCGCGACGTGCGCGACGAACTGCTCGACGACGCGCGGGTCGAACGAAGTGCCGGCCATGTCTTCGAGCAGCGCGAGCGACTCCTCGCGGCTGAGGCCCGCGCGGTAGGGGCGGTCGCAGCGCGTCGAGTCGTAGAAGTCCACGACGGCGAGGACGCGGGCCACCGCCGGAATCTGCTCGCCGCGGAGGCCGTCGGGGTAGCCCGCGCCGTCCCAGCGCTCGTGGTGGTGGCGGACGACCGCCTCGACCGGGTAAGGGAAGTTGACGCGGCGGACGATGTCGCCGCCCACCGAGGCGTGAATCTTCATCTTCTCGAACTCGGCCGCCGAAAGCTTCCCCGGCTTGTTCAGGATGTACTCGGGCACGGCCAGCTTGCCGATGCCGTGGAGCAGCGCCCCGTCGCGCAGGGCTTCGATCTCCGGCTCGCCGAGGCCGAGGACTTTGCCGAGTTCGACGGCGTAGAGCTGCGTGCGGCGGACGTGCCCGTGCGTCGTCTGATCCTTCGCGTCGATGGCCATCGCCAGCGACTCGACGGCGCGCAGGCGCAGCCCGGCCGTCTCCTCCAACCGCCGCACCTGCTCGGCCACGACCCGCGCCGCCTCTTCACGCTCACGCTGGAAGGCCCGCAGCAGCAGGCCGAGGGCGGGGATGAGCGCCGCGGCGAGGAGGCCGCCGCCGAGCGCGACCTCGCGCCACAGCGCGAAGCGGACACCGAGGGCGCACACGGCCAGCAGAAGCGCGGCCGTCAAGATGGCGGCGGTCAGCAGCGCCGGCCTTTTCCATTTGCTTCTGGACATGGGACGCGTATTCGGCAGGTCTGCGGCGATCTCGAAAAGGCTGGGGTTTTCAGGGCGAAACGTAAAAGAAGTGAGCTTAGAAGGCGGCCCGGGAGCTTGGGCCAACAATGTTGGCCCATTCAACATAGCCGGTTTTCGCGGCACAGGTCAAGGGAAATTCGGGACGGGAGGGCGGCCCCGCCATCGCCCACGGCCGGGCCGGGGCGGCGGGGCGGCCGGGAGGGCTAGGCTGGCGGTCATAACCCTCCCCCGTCAGCTTCCGGCAGACGGCCCGCGGCGACGGGTTCCGGCCCCTCAAAACTCCCGCGCGCGGACGCGCCGGCGGCGGCGTGCGGGCTTGACTCGCGAAAAAAAATCGTGTATTTCGGGCTGTTCCTATGCTACAGTGCGCCCGCCGTAGAGACTGAAGGCGCGCGCTGTCGCAGCGAACCTCGCGCCGCGAGCGCGGTAAGTTACGGGCAGCGCTCCCGCGGGGCCGGAGGCGTTCACGGGCCGGGGTCGGTTTCGTGAGCGCGCAGGCCGCGACGCGGGGCGGCGGGGCCGGAGCGGCCCGCGCCGACGCGACTTCGGTTCGCCACGGCAGTCTCGGCGACAAACAAGCTTCTTACTCGCGGTGCTCCGTGCGGTGAACTCTCCCGAGGCGGCGGTCTGCCCAGGCGGGAGCGGGCATCCGTAACCTAAACCGTCAACCCCGAGCTGCTGCGGAAACGCTCCCGCGGAACCGCGCGCCTGCGGCCCGCGCAGCTCCCCAAGACACTGACCCCCACGGGGGTACAGGAGGAAACTCGATGCGAAGAACCTTAGCACTTCTGACTCTCCTCGCCGTCGCCAGCGTGTGGACGGCCTGTTCCCCGGCGGAGAACACCAATAACGCCAACGGGAACGCGAACACCAACGCGAACGCGAACATGAACACGAACGCCGGCAACATGAACACCACCAACATGAACACGAACGCCGGCAACACGAACACCAACATGAACGCGAACACCAACGCGGGCGGCAACACCAACACGAACGGGAACGCGGGCGGCGGCACCAACATGAACGGCAACATGAACCGCGGCAACACCAACGCCGGCGGCAACACCAACAACCGCAACTCGTAATCCCCGGTTCCCACCAGAAGTCTCGAAGGCGCGCCCGCTCTGTGGCGCGCCTTTTCGGTTCCGACGGGCGCGGCGCGAAACGCTTTGAGCGAGGCGAACTTCATCGCGGAGACCACGTGGCGTCTCGTAGACGACCCGGCGCGCCTGCCCTCCGAGCTTGAGGCGCTCGCGGGCGAAACGCTCGTCGGGCTGGACACGGAGACTTACTGGGAGGCCGCGGCCAAGCGCTCGCGCGTCTCGCTCGTGCAGATCGCGCCGCCGGCGGGCGACGTGCTGGTAGTGGACGTGGTGGCGACCGGCGTCGAGCCGCTGCGCGCGCTGGTCGAGGCGCCCTCGGTGCGGATGGTGGCGCACAACGCGAGGTTCGACGACGGCGTGCTGCGGGCCGTCGGCCTCGACCCGCGGGGATTCATCGACACGCTGCCGATGTCGCGCGCCGTGCTCAGCCTCGTCTCGCACAGCCTCGCCGCCGTCACCGAGCACCTCTTCGGGCTGCCGCTCGACAAGAGCTTGCAGAAGTCGAACTGGCGGCGCCGGCCGCTCACGCGCGCGCAGCTCGCCTACGCGGCGCGGGACGCACGCGTGACCCTGCGCGTCTACGAAGAGCTGAAGCGGATGCTGGCCGAGCGCGGGCTGTCGGAGAAGGTTCTGGCGGCGGCGGAGCTGAAGCCGAGCGAGCCGCGCGCGCCGCGCCGGAGGAGGACGGTCGCGCCCGCGCCGTTCGTGCTGACGCCCGAAGACAAGCGGGTGGTGACGAGGCTGAAGAAGTGGCGGCTTGAGCGCGCGCACGCGCAGCGCGTGCCGGCCTACATGATCTGCTCGGACCGCACGCTGGAGCACCTCGCGCGGGAGCGGCCCGCGAGCCTCGAAGCCTTAGCCTCGATCTACGGCCTCGGCGAGTCGAAGATTAAAAGCCTCGGCGAAGACCTGCTCGAAGCCCTCAGGGCCGCGGCCGAGTGAGGACGGCGGTTGTCTTCGCCGTCGGGCTAAAACGCATCTTCATCTCAGCACGGGGTTGGCGGGGCGAGCGCGTGGGGCGCGGGGAAGATCAACTTCTTCCCCGCGCCCCACGCGTTGGAAACGACCTCGCTTTTGGCCCGACGCGAAATTGTTCAGGCGAGTTGTGACACTAACTCCGCCGGGTCGGTGACGGGTTGCCGGCAGGCGTAATGCTCGCAGACGTAGGCGGTCGTTTTGCCGCCCAGAGCCCCGCGGTCGCGGAGCAGCGGCGCGAGTTCGGCCAACCTCTCGTCGCCTTCCGAAGCCTGCACGACCACCTTGTTCGGCAGGTAGCGGCCCCAGACTTCGCGCGCGAAGGGGCCGGCCTCCCCGCCGCGCGGCGTGACGACGACGATCTCCTTCGGCGTCGAGAGGTAGAAGTCGAACGCGCCGAGGGCGTAGCCGAAGGCCGTCGGGTGGCGCTCGGCGAGGTCGCGGACGAGGCGCAGCACCGCGACGGCCTTGCGCCGGTAATCCTCGCTCCCCGTCAGCACCGAGAGGCGCAAAAGGAGCTCGGCCGCGACCGAGTTGCCCGAGGGGATGGCGTTGTCGAAATAATCCTTATTGCGGACGATGAGCTGTTCGCCGCTCCGGCCCGTGTAGAAGAAGCCGCCGCCCTCCTCGTCCCAGAACTCCTCGACCATCCTGTCCGCCAGCGCCACGGCCTCTTCGAGCCAGCGCGCCTCGCCCGTCGTCTCGAAGAGCGTGACGAGGCCGGAGACGAAGAAGGCGTAGTCGTCGAGGAAGCCGGCGTGCTTCGCGCGGCCGTCCTTGTAGACGTGGAGCAGGAGGCCGCCGGCCCGCAGCGAGTCGAGGACGAAGCGCGCGTTGCGCTCGGCCGTCTCGCGGTAGTCGGGGCGGTCGAGCGCGGCCGCGGCCTCGGCGAAGCTCTCCAGCATGAGGCCGTTCCAAGCGGTCAGAACCTTCTCGTCGCGGCCGGGCTTGACCCTCCGCTCGCGCGCCTCGAACAGCGCGCGCCGGCCGCGTTCGAGCGCTTCGTTCAAACGCCCGACCTCGACGCCCGACTCGCGCGCCACCTCCTCGGCCGCGCGCGAGACGTGGAGGATGTTGCTCTCCTCGAAATTCCCGTGCGGCGTGACGCCGTAATATGCGTTGAAGAGGCGCGCGTCCTCCTCGCCGAGCAGCCCTTCGACTTCGGCCTCGTCCCAGACGAAGAACTTGCCCTCGACGCCTTCCGAGTCGGCGTCCTGCGTCGAGTAGAAGCCGCCGCCCGCGTCCGTCATCTCGCGCGTCACGTAATCCAACGTCTCCACGGTGACGCGGCGGAAGAACTCTTCGCCGGTCGCCTGAAAGACGTGCAGGTAGTGGCGCGAGAGGAGCGCGTTGTCGTAGAGCATCTTCTCGAAGTGGGGCACGAGCCAGTGGGCGTCGGTCGAGTAGCGGTGGAAGCCGCCGCCGAGCTGGTCGTACATGCCGCCCTCGGCCATGCGGCGGCCGGTGCTCACGACCATCTCCAGCGCGCGCGCGTCGCCGGTTCGCTTGTGCGCGCGGAGCAGGAATTCGAGGCTCATGCTGGCGGGGAACTTCGGCGCGCCGCCGAAGCCGCCGTGGCGCGCGTCGTAGCTGCGCGCCAGCGCGCGCTGCGCCTGATCGAGCAGTTCGGTCGAGATGGCCTCGCCCGACGCGGCCGACACGCCCATGCGCCGCAGCTCGCCGAGGATTTCGCCGGCCGACTCGCGCACCTCTTCCGGGCGCGAGCGGTAGGCGTCGGCGACGCCGAGCAGGACGCGCGGGAAGCCGGGCATCCCGTGGCGGTCTTCCGGCGGGAAGTAGGTTCCGCCGTAGAAGGGGACGAGGTCGGGCGTGAGGAAGACGGTGAGCGGCCAGCCGCCGTGGCGCGTCATCATCTGCACGGCGGTCATGTAAATCTGGTCGAGGTCGGGGCGCTCCTCGCGGTCGACCTTGATGTTGACGTAGTGCTCGTTCATCAGGGCGGCGATGCGCGCGTCCTCGAACGACTCGCGCTCCATGACGTGGCACCAGTGGCAGGCCGAGTAGCCGATGCTAAGGAGGATGGGCTTGTCCTCGCGGCGCGCGCGCTCCAGAGCCTCCGCGCCCCACGGGTACCAGTCTACGGGGTTGTGCGCGTGCTGCAAAAGGTACGGGCTGGTTTCGCCCGCCAGACGGTTCGTGTGCTCGTGCTCGGCCATCGTGCCCCCTCGGTGATTCTCGGATTGGTTAAAATGATTATGTGCCCGCGGGGGGGATTCGGCAAAGCGGCGGAGGCCCGGACGCGAGGGGGGCGTCTCGGGTTTAAAAGGCGAGAGGCAGGGGCGGAGGACGAAAGCCGCCGTGGCTTTCATCTTTCACCCCTGCCTTTTCGCGCTTCGACCTCCTTCGGACGCCCCGCTCGCGGCCGGGCCTCCGCCTTTTTGCTATTTCGCGAGGGTGCGGATAAACTGAATGGCGATTCATTTATTAACTGAGAGTGGCTGGCGCGGGAGTGGTGTGATGGAGCGTGAAAGCATCGAGATGGACGTGCTGTTCGTCGGGGCGGGGCCGGCGAATTTGAGCGGGGCGCTGCACCTCGCGCGGCTCGTCAAAGAGCACAACGAGGCGGTGGCGAAGGGCACGCGGCAGGGCAAGTCGCTCGGCGACATCCAGATCGCCGTCATCGAGAAGGGCGCGACCGTCGGCGCGCACATCCTCTCGGGCGCGGTGATGGACCCGAAGGCGCTGGCCGAGCTGATCCCGGACTTCGCCGAGCGGGGCGCGCCGCTCGAATCGCCCGTCAGGGAGGACGACTTCCTCTACCTCACGAAGACGCGCGCGATCAAGTCCCCGATCACGCCGCCGCCGCTCAAGAACCACGGCTATTACATCGTCTCGCTCAACAAGCTCGTGGCGTGGCTCGGCGAGAAGTGCGAGGAGGCCGACGTTAACGTCTTCCCCGAGTTCCCCGGCGCCGAGATGCTCTACGACGAGCAGGATCGCGTCGTCGGCGTCCGCACCGGCGACAAGGGCGTTGACCGCGAGGGACGCCGCCGCGCCAACTTCGAGCCGGGCGTCGACATCCTCGCCAAGGTGACGGTCTTGGGCGAGGGGCCGCGCGGCTCCCTGACGAAGCAGCTCTCGCAGCGCCTCGGCCTCAACGAAGGGCGCGAGCCGCAGGTCTACAGCATCGGCGTCAAGGAGCTTTGGGAGCTGCCCGACGACCGCTACCCGGCCGGCCGCGTCACGCACACGCTCGGCTACCCTTCGGACGCGCGCACCTACGGCGGCGGGTGGATTTACGGGATGCAGAACCGCATCCTCAACATCGGCTACGTCACCGGCCTCGACTACGGCGACCCGCTGCTCGACCCGCACGCCGAGTTCCAGCGCTTCAAGCAGCACCCGCACATCGCCAAGCTCCTCGAAGGCGGCCGCATGATCCGCTACGGCGCGAAGACCATCGCGGCCGGGGGCTTCTACGCCATCCCGCAGTTCCACGGCGACGGCTTCCTCCTCGCCGGCGACTCGGCCGGCTTCCTCAACTCGCAGCGCCTCAAGGGCATCCACACCGCCATCAAGAGCGGCATGCTCGCCGCGCAGGCCATCTTCGAGGCGCTTCTGGTCGAGGACTTCTCGAAGCAGCAGCTCAAGCGCTACCGCCAGCTCATCCGCGAGAGCTGGATCACCACGGAACTCAAGCGCGTCCGCAACTTCCACTCGGCCTTCCGGCACGGGCGCTGGCTCGGCCTCGCCAACGCCGGCCTCCAGTTCATCACCGGCGGCCGCTCGTGGGGCCTGTTCGACCGCGCGAGCCTTGAGCCGGGCCACGCCGCCTTGAAGCAGCTCAAAGACTTCGGCTACCGCGGCGACGACATCGAGCAGCGCTACGGCAAGCTCCGCTTCGACGGCAAGCTCACCTTCAACAAGGTGACCGATGTCTACCACGCCGCCGTCGCGCACGACGAGGATCAGCCCGCCCACCTGCACGTGCTCGACACCAACATCTGCGCGACGCGCTGCGCCGAGGAGTACGGCAACCCCTGCCAGCGCTTCTGCCCGGCCGCCGTCTACGAGATGGTCGAGGACGGCGCGAACGGCAAGCGCAAGCTGCAAATCAACTTCTCCAACTGCGTCCACTGCAAGACGTGCGACATCATGGACCCCTACCAGATCATCAACTGGGTCACGCCCGAGGGCGGCGGCGGCCCCGACTACAAGGGCATGTAAAGCCGCGAATCGTGAATCGTAACCCGTGAATCGTCTGTCGGGCCGCGGCGTCGGCCGTCATCGCCCGGCGTGAGCGCCGCCCGGCCGCGACTGGCGGTTCGCGGCTTTCGCTTTCCGATGAGACTCTCGGCCGAGACTCACCGCCGCGTCGAAGCGTTCTTCCGCCGGCACGCGAACGACCCGGGCCTAAAGCTGCCGCCGATTCACGTCCACGCCGGCGCGTTCGCCAACCTGCTGACGACGCTCAACGGCATCAGCGGCATCACGTTCGGGCGGCACGTCTTCGTCAGGCGGAGGCTGGTCGGGAGGGACGGCGAGGGGCGCGCGACGCTGAGCGGGCGGCTGCTCGTGCACGAGGCCGCGCACGTTTTGCAGTACGAGCGGAGCGGTTACGCGAGGTTCCTGCGCGCCTACCTGCGCGGCTATTGGCGCGGGCTGCGCGAGGGCGGGCGCTGGGACAAGGCGGCGCGCAACGCGGCCTACCTCGCCATCGCCGAGGAGCGGGAGGCGCGGGCGGCCGAACAAGCTTACGCGGCGGGACGTGGCCGAGGGCGGGAATAAAGTTCGGCGCCGCGGGCGGCGGGTTCCGGGTTGAAGCCAGACTGCTTTAACCCAGAACCCGCCGCCCGCGGCGCCGAACTTTTTTATTCTTTGTCGACGAATGAGAAGTCGATCTTGCCGCGCTGCACCTCTTCGAGGGCGATGCGGGTCGGCTTGTGGCGCTGCGGGTCGAGTTCGACG
>Ga0196962_10000740_pt1 | contig 11958 bp, 11 predicted proteins | sample S3v_20metaG_FD_183186 | JGI IMG/M metagenome (GOLD analysis project Ga0196962, IMG submission 183186) | Soil microbial communities from Anza Borrego desert, Southern California, United States - S3+v_20 | ecosystem: Environmental > Terrestrial > Soil > Desert | place: USA: California | collected... | reverse complement strand
CTCGTGCGCGGCGCCGTCGCCGCCACCGCGATGCTCGACGGAGAGACCGTCGACCAGGAGGTCGTCTCCCAGGACCGCTTCACCCTGATCGCCCTCGACGCTCTCGAGGGCTACGGCGACGAGATCTTCATGCAGGTGAAGCTCTGGAGCAGGCGCGCCGACGAGCTCGCCTCGGAGTCGCTCTACAGCTAGCGGGCTCCGGCCTCGCCCTCGGCGCCGAGCGCGACGAGCCAGCCGTCGAGGTCCTTGACCCAGAGGGCGATCGAGTCCCGCTCCCCGACCTCGTTCGTCCAGGTCACCTTGAGCAGCTTCCGCCCCGTCGTCTTGCCCAGATGCGCCCGCGCCGTCGTCACCTCGAGGATCGACTCGCGCGGGATCCGCAGCAGCCGGCTCGGCACCCACTGCGCGAACAGGAGCTCGTCATCGGTCAGCGCCAGGCTCCCGTTGCCCCGCACCTGCCAAGGCCCCGCCGACTCGACCCCAAAGCTGTTGGCGTCGTCCTCTCGCAGCGGCACAGCTCCCGCGTATCGCTTCTTCGCCCGCCTGCGCAGCGGTCCGGTGATCAGGCCCACGCCCCGACCCTATCCGCCCGGCTTCGGGCATCTACGCTTAGTCGTCCGGCCCCGATAGCTCAGCTGGATAGAGCGATCCCCTCCTAAGGGATAGGCCGCTGGTTCGAATCCAGCTCGGGGCATCCACTGCTCGTCGAAGGCGCGCCGCCGCTGCAAGCTCGCGCCCGCCGGAGTGCAACTTTAGGTGGGGCTAATCGGTTGTAGCGAAAGTGCAGAGGATGAGTCAACGGAGTCTTTTGCCCTGCGGCTTGCTGGGGCTGGTCGCGCTGTGCGCCTTCGCCGCGCTGGCGCTGTTCGGGCCTGGGAGCGCGGAGGCGCGGGTGGTCCATTTCCAGGGGCAGAAGGTGGCGGTGCCGCAGGGTTGGCCCGTCTACCGGCTCGGCCAGCGGCCGGGGATGTGCGTGCGGATGGACCGGCGGGCGGTCTACCTCGGGACGCCGGCGGCGGACATGCGGTGTCCGGCGGAGGCGATGGGGCAGCGGCGCGCGATCCTGGTCGAGGGGGCCGGAGCGGCGCGGGCAGGCGCCTCGGCGCTCCCCGCTGCGCGCAGGCCGCTGGCCACGACCTCAGCCGGGGGCAGCGTCTACACCGGCCTCGGCTTCGACGCATGCACCGCCCCCTCCTCGCAGGCGATGTCGGCCTGGAAGGAATCGCCCTACCGGGCGGTCGGCGTCTACATCGGCGGCCTCAACCGCGGCTGCTCGCAGCCGAACCTCACCTCCGCCTGGGTCAGCCGCCAAGTCGAAGCGGGCTGGTACCTGATCCCCACCTACGTCGGGCTGCAGGCGCCGACCAGCGCCTGCTCGAGCTGCGCCAAGATCAACCCGAGCCAGGCGACGGCGCAGGGCAGCGCGGCGGCAAGCGACGCCGTCGCCCAGGCGGCGGCGCTGGGGATGGGTCCCGGCAGCCCGATCTACAACGACATGGAGGCCTACACCCAGACCACGAGCTCCACCAGCGCGACGCTCGCCTTCCTCGAGGCCTGGACCGAAAAGCTCCACTCGCTCGGCTACGTCTCCGGCGTCTACAGCAGCAGCGGCTCCGGGATCGAGGACCTCGTCGACCAGCTCGGCACCGGCTACGTCCTGCCGGACCAAGTCTGGTTCGCCAACTGGAACGGCCAGGCGACCTCCACCGACCCTTACATCCCCTCCTACGCCTGGAGCCAGCAGCAGCGCATCCACCAATACCGCGGTGGCCATGACGAGCGCTACGGCGGCGTCACGATCAACATCGACAACAACTACGTCGAAGGGTCGACGGTGGGGAACGTGGCGCCGACCGCGGCGAACGAAGACCCGATCGGTCGCTTCGACGTGATCGGCTCCCCCGCCCCGGGTCAGCTGCGGGTACGGGGCTGGGCGCTCGACAAGAACGCGCCGACGGAGCCGCTGGCGATCCGCGTCTACGTCGGCGGCCGGGCCGGCGCCCCGCGGGCGCTCCCCCATGAGCTGGGGCCGGTGGCGAGCGTGTCTCGTCCCGACATCGGCGCTCGCTACCGAGCTGCCGGCTCAGACCACGGCTTCGACACCGCTTTCGCGACCACCAAGTCTGGGGCGCAGCCGGTCTGCGTCTACGCGCTCAACACGGGGCCTGGGAAAGACCGGCTGCTCGGCTGCAAGGACACGACGATCCCGGTCGCCATCACGGTCTCCAACCCGCGGGCGACGAAGCGGGGGGTCCGGGTCCGGCTCGCCTGCGAGTGGCCGGAGGGGACCCAGTGCCCCGGCCGCCTCTCGTTGCGCACCCAGATCAAGATCGCGGTCCCCGGCAAACGCGGCCGTCCTGCCCGGCTCCGAACCGTCAAGCGCTCGCTCGGCAGCCGCGCCTTCCGGCTCAACGGCAAACGCGCGCACGCCTTCACGATCCCCTACAGCGCCGGCGGGCGGGCCCTGCTCCGGCAGCGCGGCGAACTGCGCACCCAGCTGATCGCGGCGATTCCCGGCGGGCGCCGGATCGTCGTCCTGCGCGTCGCCGGCTAGCCCTCGCCGAGCGCTTCGCGCAGGCTGGCCAACTCGGCCCGCAGCTCCGCGAGCTCGCGCTCGACGCGCGTGAGGCGATCCTCGGCCGGGATCAGATCGGCCTCGCCGGAAGCGGCGTCCTCCCCGCCGGCGGCGTCTCGCTCGGCCGGGCTCGGCCCCTCCGCCTCCCCCACGAGCTCGTCCTCGAGCCCGCCCAGCACCTGCTGGTAGCGCTGCTCCTTCTGGCCGGGACGGCGCTCGTGGCGGACGACATAGCCGCGCTCGATCAGGCCCTCCAGTGTCGCCTCGACCGCGGCCAGGTCGGCGAAGCCGTACAGGCGCTCGCTGCGTTGCTTCAGCTCGCCTGGCGTCTGGGCGCCGCGCAGCATCAGCACCGCGAGCAGCGAGAGGTCCGCGTCGTCGATGCCGAGCGCTTCCGGCATCAGGTGGCGGTACTTGCGGGCGCGGCTGCCGGCGCCGCTGGCGAGCCGGGTCCAGCCGCGCAGCGCCAGGCGCCGCAAGGCCTCGCTGACCGTCGCCTCGTCGTAGTCGACCACCGGGTCGCGGTTGGTCGACTGGTTGCAGGCCAGCCGTAGGGCGTTGAGCGAGAGCGGGTATGCGTCCGGGGTGGTCCGCTGCTTCTCGATCAGACAGCCGGCAACGCGGATCTCGACGGCGTCGGGCTCCACGATTGCCTCAGGCGCGGTCCGGCCGCTCGGGGTAGAGCTCGTCGATCGTGACCAGGGCGCGGTAGGGAGCCCCGGCGGCCGCTTCGATCTTCTCCGCGCCGCCGGCCAGCCGGTCGACCACCGCGACCACGCCGGCCACCTCCAAGCCCTCGGATCGGATCCGCTCGATCGCCTCCACGGTGGAGCCGCCCGTGGTGACCGTGTCCTCGACCACGAGACAAGGCATGCCGGCGATGACGGGCCCCTCCACCCAGCGCTGCAAACCGTGCTCCTTGCGCTCGCCGCGGACGAAGAAAGCGACGAGGTGCTCGTCAGAGGAGGCCGCGATCGCAGCGCAGGCCGGCGGGATGGCGGCAGTCGCCGGGCCGCCCACGGCCTCCGCACCGACCTCGGCGGCGGCGGCGGCGATCAACGCGCCGGCCGCGCGGAAACCCGCCTGTCGCATCAGCGCGCGCCGAGCGTCGACGTAGTACTGCGCCGTCGCTCCGCTCGCCAGCGTCACCTCGCCGATGATCAGGGAGTGCTCGCGCAGCTCCGCGAGCAGGGTCTCCTTGGCTGCGTCGAGGTCTGGCACGGCGCGAATCCTAGGAGAGCGACGCGCGAAACCCGTCGCGCCAGCTCGGGTGAGCCGGCTGCCAGCCGAGCTCTCGCGTCGCCTTCGCGTTGGAGGCCCCGCGCATCGAGATCGCCGCGGCGGCCAGGTCCGGCCCCGCCGCCAGGCGCGCCAGCCAGACCGGGACCCGGCGCGGCGGCTTGGCCCCGAGCGCCTCGGCGTAGACCGGAAGCCACTCGCGCAGCGGCGCCGGCTCGTCGTCGACCACGTTGTAGACGCCGGGGGAGCCGTGGTCGAGGGCGGCTACGACAGCGGCTGCCGCGTCCTCGACGTGGACGAAGGAGAAGCGGCCCGTCCCGGCGCCGACGATCGGGTTACGGCGCTTGCGCGTTTCCTCCGCCATCGAGCCATCCGCCGCGTAGTAGGTGCCGGGCCCGTAGAACCAGCCGAAGCGCAGCACCACTCCCTCCAGCCCGTCGGCGCCGGTCACCCGTCGCTCGAGCTCGACCAGGGCATCCCGTCCGGCGGCGAAGCGCCCGGGCGGGTCGACGAACAGCCGCGCCTCCTCGTCCTTGACCCAGTCGCCCTCGGGCTCGTAGAAGAAGGCGACGCTCTCGGCGATCAACCGCCGCGCCCCCGCCGCGCCCGCCGCGGCGAGGAGATTCCGCGTGCCCTCGGTCCGCACCCGGTTGGTCGCCGCCAGGTAGTCCGATCTCGGCTTGAAGCTCGGGGGCAGCGCGGTCAGCGCGTGGACCACCGCCTCCGGCGAGGCCGCAGTAACCGCCTCGTTCAGCGCCCCCGCGTCGAACACATCGCAGACCACCGCCTCCGCCCCAGCCTCGCGAAGCTCCGCCGCCCGCCCCTCCCGCCGCGTCATCCCCGTCACCTCATGCCCCGCCGCAACGAGCTGCTTCACGAGCGGCCGCCCCAACGCTCCCGATGCTCCCGCTACGAAGACCTTCACACCTTCAACCTAACTCCTGTCCCGGCCCAAGAGTCAGGGGCGGGCGGTGAGCAGGTCCGCACGCCCCGATCACCAGATGAAAATCGATTCCCCGTACTGGATGCGCTCGTAGATCTCCGGCTGATCGGCGATGAACGTGCGCAGGCAGCCGTGACTGGCTGGGTAGTCCGGGACCGATTCGTAGCCGTGGACCGCGTAGCCGCCGTAGAAGTACCAGGAGTAGTACATCCCGTGCGAGTTGTAGCCGGGTTCGGTGCGGATGAACTCGTAGTGGCCCGTGACGGTCGGGGTCGAGGACTTGCCCGAGGAGATCGGGTAGATCGCCACCGGCTCGTCGCCCTTGGCGAAGACGAGCACCTGCTTCGACAGCGGCGCCTCGACGTGCTGGCCGGCGCCGGGGTGGCGAACCTCGTAGGCGCCCCTTCCGGCGAAGACGCTCTTGACCAGGCCCTTGCCGGCGCGCATGCTGCGGCTCTTGTCGTTGACTTTGCGGTAGGCGAGCACGCCGCGGGCGGTCTTGCCGCCGAAGCAGCGGCCGTCGTTGGCGATGTAGCCCATCTTCCGCATCGCCTTCTTGAAGCCGACTACGACATCGCCGCACTGGCCCTGGTGCAGAGCGGGGAAGCTGACCTTCCAGCTCTTGCGCACGGTGCTGTCGCCGCCCAGCCGGGGGGTCGCCTCGTGCGTGGCGCTGACCGCGTACTTGCCGTCCTCGCGAACCAGGACGCCGGTGCGGAAGCTGCCCGTGCCGCCCTTGCCCTTGCCGATCGCCAGCGTGCGGCTGAACAGCTCCTTGCCGTCGAGGAAGACGTCGACCCGGACCTTCTGTCCCGCCACGTAAGGCGCGACGGTGCCGAAGACCGGGACCTTCGAGTAGATCTCCGCGCGGCCGTCGTCGAGCTTGCCGAGCTTGATCTTCACGGTCGCGTCCGCAGCCGGCGGCGGCGCGGCTCTCTTGCCGGCGCTCGCGGCGGACGCGGAGGCGGGGACGAGAAGCAGCGCCACCAGGGCGCAGAGGCAGGCGAGACGGCGATTCACGGGCGGGAATGCTACTGGCCGAGCAGGGCGACAGAGTTGTTCAGCATGTGCAGGAGGATTCCTGGCACGACCGACCCGGTCTTCTCGTAGAGCAGGCACAGCACGAAGCCGAAAACGACCAGCGGCGGGACCGCGCTGATCCCCGTCAGCGCGTGCAGGGCTCCGAAGAGGACCCCGGCGATCAGCGCCGCCGCCAGCCGCGGAAAGCGCTCCCGCAGGCCACCGAACAGCATCCCGCGGAAGCAGATCTCCTCGCTGATCGGCGCCGCGATCGCGATCAACAGGATCTGCACCGGGACCGGACCGAACGCCTCGGCGATGTCCTCCTGCTCCGGTTCCATCACCAGCGCCACGTAGAGGAAGGCGAAGAGGAGATAGGCGCCGACCGCGGCCGCCATCCACTTCCAGGCCGAGCGGTCGAAGCGGCGCACGCCGAGCCGGGAGAGGATCTGCCCCAGACCCTCCGCCCCGCGCCAGGCGGCGATCGCCATCGGCACGAGCAGGAAGCCGAGCGCGGTCCCGATCTGGACCAGGATGGTGCCCGTCGTGGTCAGGTCGTCCCCGTCCGGCTCCTGGAAGAAGAGCCCCGGGATGCCGATCAGGATTCCGGCCCCGATCGCCAGCACGAGCCCGAGCACCGCGGCCCCCGGCCCCCAGTTCGAGGGCGGGAAGCCCTCCGGGGCATGCCTCTCCTCCGCCGCCGCGGCTAAGTTGGCGTCCATGTCGCGGGCAGTCTCACAGGTCTCACGCTCGACCCGGACGCGGTTGCGGCTGCTGCGCCGCCTGCTCGTCCTCACCATCTTCGTCGTCGTCGCGGCGATCGCCCTCGCCCAGTTCACCGAGCTCGAGCGGGTCGCCACCGGCATCCTCGCCTCGACCGCGGTGCTCGCCGCGATCGTCGGCCTCGCTGCCCAGCACACGCTCGGCAACCTCGTCGCCGGCGTCCAGCTGGCGATCTCGCAGCCGTTCCGGATCGGCGACCGGATCAGCTTCGACGAGAAAGACGGCCGGGTCACCGACATCACCCTCGCCTACACCTACGTCGATCCCGGCGACGGCAGCCACGTGGTGATCCCGAACCAACTGCTGGTCGAAGGGGTCGTCCACAACCACTCGACCGACGACACGGTCGCCTGAGCGGGTCGGGGGGCCCGGGCGCCAGTCCGAGCGAGACGCCCGCAGAAGTACCCTCTCCCCGATGACGCAGCGCACTCGCCGGCAGCGGCGCCGCGGTGGAATCGGCAGCAAGCTCCTGATCGTCTTCGGGGCGGTCTTCGCGATCGCCGCGATCGCCGCGATCGCGGTCACCTCGTGGGTGCTCGACGTCGCCGCCGACGCCCCCTCGCTCTCGACCTGCAAGCCGATCGACCGCGGCGGCAACTCGACCGTCTACGCCGCCGACGGCAGCAAGCTCGGCGTGATCGCCTCCGACGAAGCGCGCGAGCCGGTCGCCCTCGATCGCGTCCCGAAGAGCCTGCAGCTGGCCACGGTCGCGATCGAGGATCAGCGCTTCTACGAGCACGACGCGCTCGACTACCAGGGGATCATCCGGGCGGCGATCGAGAACCTCAAGGCGGGCGAGGCGGTCGAGGGCGGCTCGACGATCACCCAGCAGCTGGTCCGCAACCTCTGCATCCCGGATCCCGAGCGCACGTTCGAGCGCAAGATCGTCGAGGCGGAGCTGGCGATGGAGTACTCCGAGCGGCACTCGCGCAAAGAGATCCTTGGGCAGTACCTCAACATCGCCTCCTACGGGACGATCGAGGGCAGCACCGCGGTCGGCGTCCAGGCTGCCGCGAAGATCTACTTCTCCAAGCCGGTCTGGAAGTTGAGCCTGGCGCAGGCGGCGCTGCTCGCCGGGCTGCCCCAGGCGCCGTCCGAATACAACCCGCTGCTCAACCCCGAGGCGGCGCGCGAACGACGCAACCAGGTGCTGCGGCAGATGGAGAAGCTCGGATTCGCGGCGCCGGCCCGCGCGGCGGCAGCCGAGCGGGCCGGGCTCGGCCTCGACGTCTCGGAGGAGTACTTCGAGCACCGCCAGCCCTACTTCTTCGACTACGTCGAGAACGAGCTGATCGAGGAGTACGGCGTCAACACCGTGCGCCAGGGCGGTCTGAAGGTGCACACGACCGTCGACCCGGAGCTGCAGCGGGTCGGCCTGGAAGCGATGCGCTCCGCCCTTCCCTACTCGACCGACCCTTCCGCGGCGCTGGTCGCTGTCGACCCCCGCGACGGCCACATCCGGGCGATGGTCTCCAGCTCGCAGTACGGGCAGAGCCAGTTCAACCTCGCCGCCCAGGGGCACCGCCAGCCTGGCTCGACCTTCAAGACCTTCGTCCTGACCACGGCGATCAAGCAGGGGATCGACCCCTACTCGACCTACTACACCTCGAAGCCCCTTTCGCTCGACCTCCCGCACTGGGGGCACTGGGAGGTGAGCACCGCGGACGAGGGCTACCAGGGCACGGTCAACCTGCAGCAGGCGACGGTCAGCTCCGACAACACCGTGTTCGCCCAGCTCGACCTCGACGTGGGGCCGAAGAGCGTCGCCCAGACGGCGAAATCGATGGGGATCGTGACCAAGCTCGACGGGATCCCCGCCGAGGGGCTCGGCGGCCTGCGGATCGGCGTCTCGCCGCTGGAGATGGCCAGCGCTTACGCGACCCTGGCCGCCGGCGGCGTGCACCGCAAGCCGGTCTCGATCGAGCGGGTCGTTTACCCAGACGGCAAGGTCAGCCGGCCGCAGCGGGTGCAGCCGGAACGGGTGCTGTCCGAGCCCGTCGCCTGGGAGGTGACGCGCCTGCTGCGGGACAACATCACCGAAGGCACCGGGACCGCCGCCTACACCGGCTGTGCCGGGCAGGCCGGCAAGACCGGCACCACCGACGAATACACCGACGCCTGGTTCGCCGGCTACCAGCCCAACCTGGCTACCGCGGTCTGGGTCGGCTACCCGGAGTCGAACGACGTCTCGATGACCAGCGTCCACGGGATCACCGTCTTCGGCGGCACCTTCCCGGCCGAGATCTGGCACTCGCTGTACGCGAACGGCGGCGTGCCTTGCGAGGAGTTCACCGAACCGGAGGGGGAGATCAGCTGGTCCCCCTACTACGGACGGTTCGCGCAGGCGGCGCCGAGCGAGTCTGACGACGACGCGCCCAGCGGCGGGAGCGACGAGCCGCCCCCGCCCGGCAGCGCCGCGGTGGGGGGCTACGACCCGAACGAGTACGACCCCGACGCCTACGCCCCCGGCGCCGGCCAGGAACCGGCCCCGCTGCCGGCGCCGCCGCCTTCCCTCGGAGGCGGTCAGGGCGCCGCGGAATGACTCGCCGGCGCAACAGCGGGGAGGCTCCGTCGAGCCATTCCCCGGCGTGAGCTTCTCGGCGGGGGTCGCCTTCGCCTCGATGTGGGTGGGATTCGCGGCCTATCTCGGCGTGCTCGCCGCGGCGCCGGCGCTGGGACGGCGGGTCGTCTGGGCCGCGATCGCGATCGCGGTGACCGCTTTCGCCATCGCCCCGGTCCTGCTCTCCCACGACGTCTACAGCTACGTCGACTACGCGCGGCTCGGCGTCGCCCACGGCCTCGACCCCTACGTCCACCCGCCGCTTGCCGCCCCCCAGGACCCTGCCTTCGCCGGGGTCAGGTGGACCGAAGCGAGGAGCGCCTACGGGCCCCTCTTCACTCTCGCCACCTACCCGCTCGCCTGGCTCCCGGTCGGCGCTGCCGTCGCCGTGCTCAAGGCCGTCGCGGCGCTCTCGGTCCTCGCCCTCGCCGCGGTGGTCGGCCGGCTCGCCGCCTGGCGCGGCCTCGACCCGCTGCGCGCCGCCGCCTTCGTGGCGCTCAACCCGCTCGTCCTCGTCCACGTGGTCGGCGGCGCCCACAACGACGGCCTGACCATGCTGCTCGCGATGCTCGGCGTCGCCGCCGTCCTCAGCGGCCGCGAGACCGGCGGCGGCGCGGCCCTCGTCGCCGCCACTGCCGCCAAGGCGTCGGCGGCCTTCTTAGCTCCGTTCGCCGTGTTGGGCGCCCGGCGTCGGGCTCGCCTGCTCATGGGGGCGGCCCTCGCTGCCGTCGCGATCTGCGCCGCCGCCCACCCCGCCTTCGGCTGGGACTGGCTGAGCGCGTTCGGCCTGGCCGGGGAGAACCAGGGACGGACGAGCCACATGAGCATCCCGATCACGGTGGCCCGCCTCACCGGCCTCGACCCCGAGGCCGTGCGCGTCGTCGCCCTGGTCCTCTGCCTCACCCTCGTCGTCGAGCTGCTGCGCTGGACCTGGCGTGGCGGCGACTGGATCCGCGCCGCCGCCTGGGCCGCCGCCGCCCTCCTCCTAGCCACCTCCTGGCTCCTCCCCTGGTACCTGATCTGGCTCCTCCCCCTCGCAGCCATCTCCAGAGACCGCCCCCTCCAGCTCCTGGCCCTGGCTCTAACGGCGTACCAGTTAGGCGCCCGCATCCCCCTTTAAGCCCAGGGGAACAAAGCCGGCGCTCCGTGGAGGGGGTCGGGCGCCCTCGGAACGTCTTGTACTTCTCCGTTGCCCGATTCTCGGACGGCCGGAGCAAGCCCCACCCGAGCAAGTTAAGTGCAGAGGGCGCCCGACCCCCTCCCCCTCAAAGCGGCTGCTTCGCCTCCGCCTCTTCCTCCTCAGGCGACGCATGCAGGATCCCGGTGTGGACGCTCCACCCCTCGCGCCGCCCCAGCGCCGTGACCACGCCGACGTAGATCAGTTCGCCCACCGTCATCACGCCGCGCACCGCGATCGAGACGAGGGAGGCGAGCGCAAAGCTCTTGCCCGGCAGCGCCGCCTTCAGCGCCCAGGCGAAGGCCGCGTCTTTGACGCCCAGCCCGGCCGGCGCCACCAGGGTCACCAGCGCCGCGAAGTATCCGATCGCCTGCGCGGAGGTGACCAGGAGAATGTCCTCGAAGGGGATGTGGGTGACCGAGCGGGCGACGCAGTAGATGCCGAGCCCGACCACGAGCCAGTTCATCGAGTAGAAGAGGATGAGCAGGATCACGCCGCGCAGGGGCACCACCGCCGGCAGCGGTTCGCGCCCGAACATCCCCAGCACCTTGTTGGCGAGCGGCCCGAACACCCGTGGGTGCAGCAGCGCGATCGCCGCCGGGATCAGCACCAGCACCGCCCAGCGCACCGGCTCGCCCTGCAGATCGGGGTGTTTGACGATGAAGTAGGCGGCGACGACGATCGCCGAGGTGGCCGAGATCGCCTGTTCGTAGACGATGCTGGCGATCGTCAGGCGGCGCGGCACCCCGGCCCGTTCGGAGAGCAGGACCCGTCCCAGGACGTAGAGGACGCTGCCCGGCACGTAGCGGGCGAGCAGCGGCTGGCCCCAGGCGACCTGAGCGCGCCCCATCCCGATCGGGTGGCCGAGGAAGCGCAGGATGAAGTCCCAGCCGAGCGCGCTGAGGACGAAGAAGAAGGGGAGGATCACGATCGCCGGGATCAGCCAGCCGATCTTGAAATGGACCCCCTCGTCCTGGATCTCCGCCCACTGGTCGATGACGGTGAGGACCAGGAACCCGAAGATGAGGACGACGAGGCCGATCTGGACGGCGAGCCGGACCCGGCGGCTGCGCGGGGGACGCGTCCCGACCCGCGCGCCTGCCTCGCCGACGCGGTGCAGAAATGGCTGACGGCGCTCCACTGGGGCGCACCTTAGTGACCGGGTCGGTTTGGGATAGTCACCCGATGGGCGAGTTCGAGCTCTTGGCGCTTATTCGGGAACGCCTGCCGCCCCCCGGCCCACGCGTCCTGCTGGGCAGCGGGGACGACGCCGCGATCACGCTTCCCGGCGGCGCGACGGCGACCTCCGTCGACGCGCTCGTCGACGGAGTCCACTTCCACCGCGATCGCGCCACGCCGGCCCAGATCGGGCGCAAGGCCCTCGCCGCCGCCCTCTCGGACCTGGCCGCGATGGGCGCCGAGAGCGGCGAGGCCTACGTCGCCGTCGGCATCCCGCCCGACCTCGACCGGGCGGCGTGCCTTGAGCTCGTCGACGGGATGGCCGCGCTCGCCGCCGAGACCGACACCGCCCTGGCCGGCGGCGACGTGACCAGAGCGCCGGCGCTGACCCTCGCCGTCACCGTGGTCGGCCACGCCGCTTCCCCCGAGCGACTGGTGTCCCGGGGCGGGGGCCGAGCGGGCGACGCGCTCGTGCTCAGCGG
>Ga0196962_10000739_pt1 | contig 11959 bp, 5 predicted proteins | sample S3v_20metaG_FD_183186 | JGI IMG/M metagenome (GOLD analysis project Ga0196962, IMG submission 183186) | Soil microbial communities from Anza Borrego desert, Southern California, United States - S3+v_20 | ecosystem: Environmental > Terrestrial > Soil > Desert | place: USA: California | collected... | reverse complement strand
ATGTCCCTCTACGAAGGCGGCGGGTCTGGTCACGATTTGATTCTGGTTGAGGTACCCCAGCGGAACTACGTACCCGGAAGGTGAGGTTTCATCGCTCCAGCAGGGCTTTTTTCCGGCGAACTGGAGGAGGGCGACCGGCGCCTCATCCAGGTTTTCGCCTGTACCCTCGTCAAAATGAGAGACAAAACCGCCTCTGCGAGAGGCAAGGAACTGCGCGCCATATTTGCCTTCGCCTTCTCGCAAGACGGCATAGGATGCCTGCACCAACTGTCTTTGATATGCAAGTGCGTACACCAGCGGATCGAGCACCGCTATGTGCGCATTGCCCTGCTCGAATGCTTCGACGAGCGCTGTGTAGGATTCGGGAACAATCGTAACAACCGCGTAGCCGGTTCGTTCGGTAAATTGGGAGGCGATCACCTTTGCGGCGTCGATTTGCGCTTGCGAATTCGCATTTGGCGGGAGCACAAGAATCAACGGGTTTTCTGCGAGTCCTAGCTCTGCGGTCGCGAACGGAGGAGGAGCAGTATCCGTGGGAGTGATGCCGACTGGTATTGTTGGACTGGCTGTGCTCGTTGCTGTCGCTTGCGCGATGCTAATCTGCGGCAAATTGCAGTTCGTGAGCAGCAGAGCAATCACGGATAATGTTGTAATAATAAATGGAATAATTTTACGGTTCACGTCTTGTCTATTGAGATTATAATACCTGCATGAAGAACAATAGCTTAACCTCGGTGCTGATTATCGGTGTTGTCCTGGTGGCTGCCTATTTTATTGTGCAAACAGTTCGGGAATCGGCGGCAGCAGCAACTGCGCCCTTCCAGCAAGTTAACCAGGCAAACCAGGCATTGCAGACGCAGGTGTCGAACCTGCTCAACCCAACGCCTACGATCATCGCGGACCCCGTCACATATATTAACGAAGTACGCGCGCTGGCGCGTCTCGAGACGATCCAGTACAGCATCGAAAAAGTGATCACCGGCGAAACGGGCGGCGGCACGTTTCAGTCCCTGTTTGGTGACAAAATTTTGTTCGTCGGTCACGGCACTGTCATCGCCGGCATCGACATGGAAAAACTCCAGCCTGAACACATGCGCTTCGAAAACGGGGTATTGACGGTGAGGCTTCCCCCCGCCGAAGTATTTATTGCTACGCTCGATAACGAAAAGTCCTATGTCTACGATCGCGAGACCGGCGTCCTTGCCAAGCCGGATGTCAATCTGGAAACGCTCGTCCGCCAGCGCGCGGAAGAGGAAATCCTCAAAGCTGCGATCGAGGATGGCATTCTGGAGCAGGCACAGCTCAACGCCGAAGCGTATCTTTTTAAGTTCTTTGCTGCGCTGGGGTATCCCAACACGATCTTTATTAACGATCAGGGCTAATTACACGCGTTCCGTCCACGACGGATGATCGTATTTTTCTCTCATTAATTCATCCGCTCGTTTCAATTCCAATACGGATAGCTCCCCTCTTTCAAAGCATAATCCCAGTTGTGATTCAAACCCGTGGACAAACGCCTGAGCGGCGGCTTCCCAGGGAACCACGCGTCCCAGCGCGGACTCCACTGTCGTCGCGCTCTTGAGTAAGCGCTGCGCTGCAATCGCGCGCGCATCTTCATCTTCAAACACCAGTGCCTCGCAGATCCGCGCCAGATCCCCGGTGAGCGGCAGTGAGCCATGCTGCAGCACGCCTTCCTGTTTACGCGCTTGGGCAGAGCCGATCAGCTTCTTTCCGTTCGCGGTGATTTCGTAAGTAGAGGGCACTTCAAAACAGACAGGGTTGGAAACCGTATGTTCTGCTGGTTTTCCCTCCTTCATTTCTACCGGTAATTCCAGACTCTTTACGGCAAAGGACAATGCCTGTGCGATGCGATTGTAGCTTTCCAGAACGCCGCCTGCCAGCACAGGCTCCTCTGCGCTGCCCGTGATGGAATAGGTTAATTCATCGGTATGTAGGATGGCGCGCCCACCAGTCGGGCGGCGAACAACCTCCCAGCCGCGCGCTTGGAGGCGCTTCCCATCCACATCTGCAAAGGGCTGCGAGCGACCGAGGGAAAGACAGGCTGGTTCCCAGGCATAGAGTCGCAGGGTCGGCGGAGATTCTCCCCTTCCAACATGCTCAAGGATCGCCTCATCTACTGCCATGTTCCACGCCCCGCGGGCGCGAGATGTGATGATCAATCGCCATGAATTCATACCCTGTATTGTACTGCGGCTTGTCTCATTAATGAATATGTTTGTTTTTCACGCGGGTTGTAACAAAAAAGTAACAAATTAGATTGTATCTCTGGCAGAAATGTCTGTATAATATCTCTACAGGACAAATCCAGCTGTTATTCCCTACAAGAAGCAGTTTGAGACTACAAGCCTACAATTCTCCCCGTCCATTTCAGTTTCATTGCAGAGAGTTTAGCCGCTCTTGGGTTTAGAGCGGTATTTAGCTATGGCAGTACAGATGACGAGTCAACCCCTGAATGAGAAGCCAGTATAATAATTGGCGGAGCTCTCATTAAAGCAAGTGGGTATTGTTTTCGTCATTTTGTCTATTTATGAGTAAAGGTAACGCTATGAAAATGGATCGGAAAACCAAACTGGAGAAAAGTCCGCCCAAAACAGAGGCAGTTAAGGGCAACGGTCGCGCCGTTTCCAAGACAAATGGAAAACATTTTCTGGCGGCATATGAACACATCCCGGTGGGAATTGTGGAGGCTTCGCTCGACGGAAAATACGTGGATGTCAACGAAGAATTCTGCCGCATTTCGGGGTACACAAGGGAAGAGCTTTTACGGCGCGGTATCAAAGATTGCACCCATGAAGACGATTATGCCATTGACTACACACTGCATGAGCAACTGGTTGCCGGCAAAATTCCGTTCTACCGGATCGAAAAACGCTATCTCCGTAAAGGTGGTGAGATTATCTGGGTGGAGATCACACGCTCCCTGGTGTGCGATGTGAAGGGAAAACCTCTTTACACAATGGGTGTGGTGCTGGATATTTCCGACCGCAAAGATGTGGAGCGGGTTCTGCGCGATTCGGTAGAGCGCCTGCGGCTTGCGACTGGTGCCGCGCAGATGTTCATGTGGGAATGGGATTTTCAAACGGAAAGCTATACGATCGCCGATAACTTTGAGCAGGTACTTGGTTTTTCCGCGGGTCTTCTTCCAAAAAACAAAATTGATACTTTGTGGGCATTGAGTCCTAAAGAAGATATACAGTTTGTTTCCGAGAGTTTCGAAAAGGCGGTTGAAAACCAGAGCGATTTACACGCCGTGTCCTGCCGCGTAGTCAACCCTGAGAATGGACAGGTTGTCTGGCTCGAGCTCAGCGCCAAAATTGTATACGATCAAGGCGGCAAGCCCGAGCGGATGTTCGGCGTGGGGCAAAATATCACAGAGAGCAAGAATGCCCAGGATCAAATTAAGATCATCTCACGGGTGTCGGAGGAGAATCCAAACCCGGTGATGCGCCTTACACGGGATGGCAATATACTGTATGCAAACCCTGCCAGTGCCAGCTTGTGGAAAGAGTGGATGCAGGGAACTACGCTTGCCATTCCTGAAGAGTTACAGAAGGCGATCACACAGGCATTTCAGTCAGGAGTGAAAACGGAACTGGAATTGGAGCAGGACGGAAGGATATTCTTCTGCACGCTAACCCCCATCCACGAGGCGGGTTACGTTAATTTATATGGGAACGACATCACCTCACGGAAGGAAGCTGAAGTTGCACTACGGCGCAGCGAAGCCAACCTTTGGAACTTCCTGGAGAACGCTTCGGTGGGTATCCACTGGGTAGATAAAAATGGCATTATTATCTGGACCAATCAAGCCGAGTTGGAGATGCTTGGCTACACACGGGATGAATATGTAGGCCGGCACATTGCTGAATTTCATGTCGATCAACCGGTCATTGAAGACATTCTGGACCGCCTTGCATCCGGCGAGACATTGAATAATTATGAAGCGCGTTTGCGTCACAAAGATGGATCGATTCGCTTTGGCATCATCAATTCCAATGTGTTATGGGAAAATGGAGAATTCATTCACACGCGCTGCTTCACACGTGATATTACCGAGCGTAAATGGGCGGAGGAAAAATTACGTGAGTCAGAAGAACGGTTCCGCGCCATGGTCAGCCAGACGACAGCCGGCATTGCTGAGAGTGACATGGAAGGCCGTATTGAATTTGTAAACCCCGGGTTTTGTGAGATGCTTGGCTATTCAGAGGCGGAAGTGCTGGGGAAAACGATCTGGGAATTAACGTACACAGAAGATCTCGAAGAAAATAGGCGCTTATTCAAACGGATGCTGGTACAGGGGGAGTCGTATCAGTTTGAGAAACGATTCATGCGCAAGGATGGCTCCACGTTGTGGACCAGCGTCAGTGTTACGACCATTCATGATCTGACGGGCAAGCCGAAGGGCGGTGTGGGCGTGGTCCTTGACATTGAAAAACGCAAACAGACAGAGGCAGCCCTGGCGGAATATGCTCGCCAGCAGGAGGCATTGTACTGGCTGGCCGACCAATTACACCGTACAGAGTCGCTGGCAGATGTGTTCAATGCATCCCTGGATGCAATTCTCAGCGCGCTGCAATGTGATCGCGCCTCTATCCTGCTTTTCGATGCTACAGACACGATGCGTTTTGTCGCCTGGCGCGGGCTGTCGGATGCTTATCGAAAAGGGACGGACGGACATTCGCCGTGGAAGACCGACGCAAAAAATCCACAGCCGATCATTATGGATGATGTCCGCGCCGCAGAGCTGACCGATTCGCTCAGAGAGGTCATCCTGGAAGAAGGGATTGGAGCGCTGGCATTCATCCCGCTGGTTTCCAATGGAAAACTGATCGGTAAGTTCATGACCTATTACGATGCGCCTCACGCATTCGACGAAGCGGAGCTCGATCTCAGTCTGACCATTGCGCGCCAGCTTGCGGATGGGATTGACCGCAAGCGTGCCGGGGAGGCACTCGCACGAGAACGAGAAATGCTGGAACGGCTCTTTGAAATCATGCCGGTGATGGTCTCGATGTTCGACCCCGAATCAAGTTCTATGCGGTTGAATGCCGAGTTCGAGCAGCGGCTCGGCTGGAAAAGTGAAGAGGTGTCTGTCGTTCCGCTCCTAGAGTCTCTGTACCCGGATCCTGACTATCGTAAGAATGTCCTTCAGGGTATGGCGCAAGCTGGCAAAAATGAATGGGTGGAGGTTCAAACACGCACGCGCGACGGACGTATACTGGATACGATGTGGTCGAATATTTCCATTATGGAAGATCAAAAGCTCGTGATGGGGATCGCCATCGGCATCGATATCACCGAACGCAAGCAGACAGAGAAGCGTCTTGCCCTGTTGGCAGAGATCAGTGAGCTGCTGCGCAATGTTGACGATCCATATGAGTTGATGTACGACATCTCCCAGGCTATTGGCGGACACCTGAACGTCAAGCGCGCCTTGTTCAATGAAATCGATCTCGAACATGACCGCGAGATTGTCCACCGGGACTACCACAAGGATCTAGACTCCGTGGCAGGCGTTCATAAAGTCTCCGATTACAGCAGCATCACCTCTGCCGAAGTAGCAGCAGGTCGGACCGTTATTAATTACGACTCGAAAATCGATCCGCGCACCGCACAGGATTATGAACGCACTTATGCAGTCAGCGGGGAGCGCGCGTATGTCGTCGTTCCCCTGATGCGCGATAATCGCTGGGTGGCATCGTTCTGGGTCAGTGATGATGCGCCGCGTCACTGGACCAGTGAAGAAGTGTCCCTGCTCGAAACAGTCGCCGAGCGTACCTGGGCGATCATCGAGAAACTGCGGATCAACACTGCTTTACGTGAGAGTGAGCGCCGCTTCCGCGAGATGATCGACGCCTTGCCAGCCGCGATCTACACGACCGATGCCGAGGGTGTTCTTACACACTTCAACCCAGCCGCCGTCGAATTCTCGGGGCGTACCCCCAAGCTGGGCACCGACAAATGGTGCGTAACGTGGAAACTCTATTACCCGGATGGCACCCCCATGCCTCATGAGGAGTGCCCGATGGCTCTTACGCTCAAAGAAGGGCGGATGATTCGCGGAGTAGAAGCCATGGCCGAGCGCCCGGATGGCAGCCGTATCTGGTTTGAACCGTATCCCACACCGCTGCTCGACCATGAAGGCAACGTTATTGGCGGTATCAATATGCTGGTGGATATTACCGACCGTAAGCGCTCTGAGAAAGCCTTGCGCGAAAGCGAGCAGCGTTACCGGGCAGTGGTGGAAAGCCAGGCAGAAATGCTCTGCCGCTTTCAGCCAGACGGAACAATTCTCTTTGCCAACGGAGCCTATGCCCGAGCGCGTGGCACGACCCCCGAAGAGCTGACGAACCATAACTTTTGGGAGTTCGTCGCCGAGGAGGATCGCCCGGCGGTGAAAGCCATGCTGGACAATCTAACACCGGAAGCACCCCAGGTGCAGATTGAAAACCGTTTCTACACAACCGATGGAGAACGCTGGACTCTCTGGACGAATCGCGCGCTGAGCTTCGATACGGACGGGCATTTGCTGGAGGTGCAATCATCGGGTATCGACATCACGGATCGCAGACAATTCGAAGAAGCCCTGCGCGCTTCTGAGGAACGGATGCGCCTCGCAACCGATGCCGCCGGCATGTACACCTGGGAGTTTGATATCCAGAACCAGGTATTTACCCCGTCGGATAGCTTTGCCGAAGTGATCGGAGTCACGCCAGATCTGGTCCCGGAAAACGACATTGATGCCCTGGCACGGCTGAGCCCTCCTGAGGATTCTCAGATCGTGCAGAATGCAATGGAGAAAGTGTTCGCAAGCCAGGAGGATTTGCGTGACTTGCAATATCGCATTGTGAACCCGGAAAACGGGCAAGTGGTCTGGATGGAAGTCAACGCCCGGACGATTTACGACCGGGAAGGCAAGCCGGAACGGATGTATGGCGTGTCGCAGAACATCACAGAGCGGAAACGGATTGAGGCAGCCTTGCGCGAGAGTGAAGAGCGCTATCGCTTTATCGTCGAAAACACATCCGACGGAATCTGGTGGGTCGAGTTGACCGAACCCATGCCTCTCTCACTCTCCGAAGAGGAACAGGTCGACTGGTATTACAAACATGCTGTAATGCGTCAATGCAATCTGGGGCTGGCGCGCATGTACGGGTATGACTCGATCGATAAGGTCGTGGGATTACCCATGCGTGTCCTCATGCCTCGTGAAATCCCGTCAAACGTCGAGATGCTGCGGCAATTCGTGCGCTCAAGTTACCGCCTCGTGGATGCGGAGACTCGCGAAACCGGCGGCGATGGGCGCGAACTAGTCTTCCTCAACAACATGGTTGGGATTATAGAGAATGGTAAGCTCATAGGCGAATGGGGCACGAACCGCGATATCACCGAACGCAAACGCGCCGAGGAAGCCCTGCGTGCCAGCGAAGCACTCTACAGGACGATCGCTCGCAGTATTCCTGGCGGCGGTGTCTATGTAGTCGATAAGGATTTTCGCTATCTCGTCGCCGAAGGACCGGTGACCGAAGCCTTTGGACTCTCGCGCGAAATGCTGGAAGGGCGTACGGTTATGGAGGCCTTTCCGGATGAACGTGGTAAAAGGATGGAGGAGCGGCTGAAGCGTACCTTTGCAGGCGAAAGTATTGATTTTGAGACTCAGTTCGATAAGCGCTACTTCTGGACTCAAATGGCGCCAGTACACGACTCCCTCGGGCAAGCCATCATTCTCACCCTCGACCTCACCGAGCGCCGGCAAGCGGAAGAGGCGCTGCGGCAAAGCGAGGAACGCTTTGCACGGTTCATGCAGCACCTTCCCGCGCTCGCGTGGATCAAGGATAGGGATGGGCGTTATGTATATGCTAATGCCGCGGCTGAGAAAGCCTTCAATACCCCGAGTGAGCAGCTTTATGGCAAGACGGATGAGGACATTTTTCCTCCCAATGTAGCCGCCCAATTCCGCAGAAATGATGAGCAAGCCTTAACGGATGAAAAAGGTGTACAGGTCGTTGAGACGCTGAAACAAGCAGATGGCGTAGTCCATTCTTCCCTGGTCAGTAAATTCCCCATCCCCGGACCGGATGGCAACGCAATTCTGATTGGCGGCACTGCTTTCGACATCACCGAACGTTTATATGCAGAAGAAGCGCTTCGCGAATCCGAGGAACGTTTCCGTGCTATCCTGCGGCAGGCAACGGCAGGCATTGTCCGCAAGGATGCTCAGGGCAGGCTGCTTTTCGTCAACGAGGCGTTTTGTAATATGTTGGGCTATACCGAATCGGATCTGACAGGGAAAACCGTATGGGAATTTATGCACCCGGAGGATGTGGAGGAAAACCGTCGCTCCTACGAACGTTTGATACAGGAAGGTATTCCCTTCAAACTGGAACGACGTTTCCTTCGCCGGGATGGCTCAGTGATTTGGGTGGACGCCAGTGTCTCACCGATCATGGATACCACAGGCAAACCCCAGTCCGCTGTAGCGGTGGAAGTAGATATTACCGGGCGCAAACAGGCGGAGGAAGCCTTACGCCAGCTCAACTTGCAGCTGGAAGATCGCGTCCTGAGCCGTACCGCCAAGCTGCGAGCCGTCAACCAGACCCTGCGCGAGGAGATCAGCGAACGCCAGCGAGTGGAGGAGGCTCTGCGGCAAAGTGAGGCTTTGGCACGTGCAAACGAAGAGAAGCTAAGCACGTTGTTCGAGCTGCTGCCTGTAGGCATCTCCTTCCTCGATCCCCGTGGACAGGTTATCCAGGTGAATCCTGCGCTGACGAATATCATGAAGCTGTCTAAGGAGCAGTTGTCGAATCAGGTACACCAATCCCGCAAGTACATTCGGGCAAATGGTACTCTGATGCCTCCTACCGAGTTTGCCAGCCAGCGCGCCCTCTTGGAAGGGAAAACGGTTTACAACGTGGAAACTGGCATGGTTCTCGAGGACGGCAAAGTAGTTTGGACGAGCGTAAGCGCCGCGCCGGTGAATGTGGCAGATGTGGGCGCAGTGGTGGTCACCGCAGATGTCACCGAGAACAAGCGTGCGGAGCAGGCGCTAAAGGAAAGCCGCGAGCGTTTGCAGGTCCTCTCTCAGCGCCTGGTGGAAGTGCAGGAAGAGGAACGACGCGCCATCGCCCGCGAACTGCACGACCGCGTCGGTCAGACCCTAGCTGCCCTGAACATCAACCTGATCATCATCAGCGGTCAGCTGGGAGACAAGGTGGATGAGCAGGTGAGCTCGCGTCTGAGCGATTCGATGAAGCTGGTCGCGGAGACGATTTCTCTCGTTCGAGATGTGATGTCCAACCTGCGGCCCTCGGTGCTGGATGATTATGGTTTAGAGTCCGCAATCGATTCACACCTGTCCCAATTTACATCCAGGTACGAGATTAAGGTCAGGTTTGAAAAGTCCAAACAACCCATCCCGCGTCTGGGTCCCAGTATCGAAATGACGTTCCTGAGAATTGTGCAGGAGGCGTTGATGAATATTGCAAAACATGCGCACGCCGATCAGGTCATCCTCTCGCTACAACGTGAAGAGAACGTAATTCATATGTCTGTTCAGGATAATGGCATCGGCATTGCATCCTGGCAGGATGCGAATCGGACGGGCAGTCATGGGCTGACGATCATGCGTGAGCGCGCCGAGGCATTCGGCGGCCAGTTGAAAGTCACCTCCGTCCCCGGGAAAGGTACCAGAGTGGATGTGAAGATACCTGTGGAAACCAAAGACCTATCACAATCTCAGAAGGGAAAAAGCGAATGATCACAGTGATCCTGGCAGACGATCATGCCGTCCTGCGTGATGGCTTGCGGTATTTGCTCGAAGCAGCAGGCGATATCCAGATCCTGTCGATGGCAGCCAATGGCCAGGAAGCGATAGACCAGGCGAGAAAGCACTGCCCGGATGTGATCGTGATGGATATTTCCATGCCTGTGATGAGCGGCATCGATGCGACCAGACATATCGGCAAAATCTGTAAACACACAAAAGTGGCTATCCTTTCGATGCACCATACCGCCGAGTATATCCAGCGTGCGCTGGAAGCCGGCGCCGCGGGGTACCTGCTAAAAGACTCTGCAGGAGCAGAGCTGGTGGCAGCCATCCGTGCGGTAAAGGACGGCAAACGCTATATCAGTAAAAGTGTATCCAAGAACTTTGGGGACAGCGATTTGTTGTGGAAAGAAAATCCTATTAACTAATTTCGTCTGCCACGAAACATACGCCCAGCACTATTCCTAGTGCTGGGCGTATTTGTTGTTATGGCGGCAGTTGCACTGCTGGCGAAATCTTTTAGCACTATTCCAACCCCTCGAACTCCCGCACAACTTGCACTTCCCGTTCCTCGGCAAGCGACTCAAGCGGCGGCCGCACAGCCCAGCGCGGAAAACCGTGCCGCCGGTACAGCAGGGCTTTCAACGTCGGTGGGAAGGGTGGGTACGCATCCAGGATTTCACGCTGCTGTTTCACACGTGCCTGTGCTTCGGTTGAGTCTCTTCCTTCCTTCATCGCTTCCCAGACTTCACGCAGGTCTGGCGAGAGGATGTTTGCTGGCGCGGTGATGCAGCCTGCGGCTTTGTTCTGCATGGCAAGCTCCAGATAGGAATCGGTGCCAGTCAACACTACGAGGTCTGAGCCGAACGTCTCACCCAGGTTACGCGCCAAGTCGGCATCATGAGAGGAATCCTTGATTCCCGCAAATTGCAACGGGAATGCATCTTTTAGACGAGCCAGTAATTCAATTGAGAATCCGATGCCTGCGACTCTGGGGAAGTGATAACCAAGCAGGTATTGATCGGATGGAACGGCTTTTGTGATAAGTTCGCTGAACCAGCGGAAGAGTCCGTCATCTGTCGCATTACGAAAGTAGTAAGGCGGGAGCGCCAGCGCTGCGTCGTAACCGAGGTCGAAAGCCAGCTTCGTCAACTCTATTGTTTCGGAAAGGCTGGGCGTGCCTGTACCGGCGATCAACCGAAAGCCCGGCATAGACTCTCTTGCCTCGCGCGCGCAGCGCATCAATGCTTCTCGTTCCGCCGGAGAGAAGGAGGGTCCTTCTCCCGTCGTGCCGAACAGCACTGCGCCGTGACAACCACGCGAGGCAAGAAATGCCAGCAGGCGCGGGACAGAATCAAGATCCAGAGCAGAATCCAGAAGGGGAGTCACTGCCGCGGCATAGACTCCGGCGAGAGGATGTTTTGATGTCATGGTTTCCTCTTTTTACCTTTATCCGCACTGCCGCTTTGCGGCGTGCTGCGCTTGTCTGAGCGAGTTTTGCGCGAGGGTTTTTTAGTTTCGTCATCCACGAATGTGCGGGCAGCGGTTTCCGGCGGCTGGAGCGATTCACCTTCCTGTACTAGGTAGCGCTGATGATCCAGCACCCACAGATACAGATCGCCCTCCGTCTTTCCGGGAAAATCCTTCAGAATGTTCGTATCGCGAATCACCTGGACGACCGGCATGTAAACCGTATCGTACCAGTGCGCCACCGCTTCTTCCTCCGAGATATCGCGCTTCCAATCAATGCCCATAAAATAACGGTGCACAGCAATATGCTCCAGCATCCGTTCGAAACCATCGGGGATGGTCACTTTGATATTGGCATCCGGTCGAAGAGTATCCAGAGAGGTACGTTCCAGAAAATTTACTTTTGTTCCGAGGATTTGCAAATCCTCAAGGCGGATATCCGGCTTGATATTGACGCGCGTGGCGCACTCGCGCACTTCGGCTTCGATGTAGAGCTGCCCCTGCTCGCGCGCGACTGAGACACGGTGATGTCCGTCCACAACAAAATAGACCTGCCCAACTTTATACAGCACCACCGGCGGCAGGCTGATCTCCTGGTAAAAGGCGCGATTGACCCTTTGCCAGCGCTCCGAAAGTTTATCGCTGGCTGGCAGGAAGACGCGGTCAAATTCATGATACCGGTTTAAGCTGCCCGCGATCTGA
>Ga0196962_10000737_pt1 | contig 11975 bp, 13 predicted proteins | sample S3v_20metaG_FD_183186 | JGI IMG/M metagenome (GOLD analysis project Ga0196962, IMG submission 183186) | Soil microbial communities from Anza Borrego desert, Southern California, United States - S3+v_20 | ecosystem: Environmental > Terrestrial > Soil > Desert | place: USA: California | collected... | reverse complement strand
GACCGAGGACCGCGCCGCGAAGGCGGCGACCGCGACCGCGGGCCGAGAGGCGAAGGCGGCGACCGGGATCGGGGTCCGCGCGGCGAAGGCGGCGGCGACCGCCCCCCGCGCCGCGAGCGCGGCGACGATGACGGTCCCGCGCCCGAATTCGCGCCGGCTTTCCTGACGCGCGACGACGACTGAGGCTTGTGGCGTCAGGCCCCGGAGCCGAAACCGGAAAGGCCCTGCAACGATGCGGGGCCTTTTCCATTGCTCGGCTTGACCGCCGGAGTTGCGAGCGGCAGCCTCATCGCCGTGCCGATCATCTCCATCTTCTTCGGGATCGTGATCCGAATGTATCACGACGATCATCCCCCGCCGCACTTCCATGCCAGCTACCAGGGGTTTACCGCCTTCATCCGCATCTCCGACGGCGAGATCATCCACGGCTCGCTTCCGAAGAAGGCCGCCAGGATCGTGAAACAGTGGGCACTGGACCATGTCGACGCCCTTATGGCAAACTGGGCTCGCGGCGAGGCGCTGGAGCCGATGGAGCTGATCCCTGGAGCGGACGTCGATGATTGAACTGGTACGTGTCGAAGTTTCAGGAGAGCGGGGTCTGGAGCTGGTCTTCTCGGACGGGTCGGCCGGGCGCTGGTCGGCCGATGCCGTCATCGCGCGCGATACTGTGCTGACGCGGCCGCTTCGAGATTCCGATTATTTCGCGCGGGCCTTTATCGATGCGGGTGCGCTGGCCTGGCCCAATGGGCTGGAATTTTCAGGCCACAGCCTTTATGCGAAGCTAGCCGAGGCGGGGCTCCTGAGCCGCAAGGCGGCGTGATCGCTGCGACCGCCCGCGTCGCGACCGCGAAGGCAGCGAAGGCGGCCCCGAGCCCGAATCCGCGCCGGCGTCTTTGACGCGGGATGCGATTGAGCGAATGGTCACTGTCAGGCCGTGGAAAAAGCCGGTCTGATCCGGGATATCTGATCGAAGGCGGTGACAAAGCGAAGGTGCTAGGCACGAATATTTGGCGCTCCGGAGAGTTCGTTCACATTGAAGGCCAAGGGTACTGGCCTCGCGATGTGGAGCGCCCCCGCAGCGAGGTAGGAGATGCCGCGCCTTTCCCGCGGTCGGGAATTTGAGTCTCCAATCCTCCCGAACCAGCTCCCCGTGGCTGACGCCGGGCCCCTGCGCGATTTCGTAGAGCGTCCACCACCGTAGGATTGCCCGACCCTGTTCAACCCGCTCAGATATTGCTGACTAAGCCCATAGCGCTCCGCCAGCTGTTCCTGCGTCAAACCGGTCTCACGTCCTTCGACAGGCCCAGGATGATCGGATCAGAGGTAAGTTGTCCGACCCGACCCCGGAGTTGATAATAGTTCATAAGCGGAGTAGATGCTTCCGCAAAGGAGCCTCTCATGATCAGCGCGGATCTGGGTCAGCAGCTCGAAGCCTTTGTCGCCCGCCTGGTCGAGACCGGCCGCTATAATTCGAAGAGCGAGGTGCTTCGCGAGGGCGTTCGGCTGGTGGAGGAGCGCGAGGCGCGGCTGGCGGCGCTCGACGCCTCGATCGCGCGCGGGCTGAGCGATGTCGAGGCGGGCCGTATGACGGCGGCTGCCGAGGTGTTCGAGCGGCTGGAGGGCAAGTATCGCGCCGCGGCCGGCGGAGAATGATCGTCCGCCTGACGGCACAGGCCGAGCGCGACCTCGAGGCGATCGCCGACCATATCGCGAAGGACGATCCGGCGCGCGCGCTCGGCTTCGTTCGCGACCTTCGCGATTCCTGCCTGGGTCTCGCCGACTTTCCGCACCGTTTCCCGCTGCTGCCCCGTTACGAGCGCTACGGCGTCCGGCATCGGGTGCACGGCAACTACCTGATCTTCTATCGGGCGGAGGCGGACCAGGTCACCGTGATCCATATCCTGCACGGCGCGATGGACTATGCAGGAATCCTCTTTCCCGGATGAGCCGGTGGCGAGTCACTGGGGACAGTCGCAGTGACTGTCCCCTCTTCGCGTTGGGCAGGGGTCAGCGGGGCCCCTGATCGTCGCCGAGGCTGTCGTGCATGCCGCCGCCATTGCCGACGGCGAAACGGCCCTTGCTTCCCCGCCTCATGCCCGAATGGCCCGGGGCGATGTTCTGGAGGTCGGCGCCGTTGCCGAAGCCGTTATTGCCCCATTTGAGCTGGTCCCTGTTGTCGTGGTAGACGATATCCCCGACCCCGCCGCCGACCCGGCCAAGTTCCATTTCAAGCAGCTCGCGCATGTCCCTCTCCTCGATTGGGAGCGGAGCAATGCCCGTTTTTCTTCGTATTTCAACCGCCTAGAACGGACCGTCCCGCCGGGGGACGCCCGCCGGCAAATTCGTCAACGGGCTCGCGCAGCCGCGGGTCTTATGCGTCCAGCGCTCCCGCCCCGTCGCAGCAGGGGACAGTCACAGTGACTGTCCCCAATCGTCCAAGGCTCTTAGGGCGCTTTCGGGCTAGCTTGACCCCAAACCCGCTCATCCTGAGTAGCCACTTCGACTTCGCTCAGTGGCTACTCAGGATGAGCGGTTCTTTCAAAGATGATCATGCTCTAGGAGCGGCGACCCGGGCCGGCGCCTCGGGGCCTGGCCCAGGCCTGGAGGGGGAGCCCGTCAGTCGGAGGCGGCGAGCGTTTCGAGCAGCGCGCGGACGTTCTTTCCGGAGAAGGGCTTTTCGAGGACCGGGCGGCCGCAGCGCTTGATGAAGCGGGCCGCCGAATCGCCGAGCGTGTCGCCGGTCACGAAGGCGATCCGGCGGGTCAAATGCGGCTTTTCGCGCTCGAGCCAGTCGAACAGCGCCGGCCCGTCCAGCTGCGGCATGCGCAGGTCGGAGAGGATGACGTCATAGTCCGAGCGCATCAGCCGATCGATCGCCTCGCGGCCGTTGGCGGCGACGTCGACGGCGTAGCCGGCGCGGGTCGCGAGGATCTCGAGAACCTCGGCGACGTCGGGCTCGTCGTCGACGACGAGCGCGCTGCCCCTGCGCTCGGGCGCCGGCGCCGGGGCCGCCGCCTCGGCCGGCGCCTCGGTCGCGGCCGCCGAGTCGAGGGTGACCCGGAAGCAGGCGCCGCCGCCGGGCACGTCGACCAGCTCGAGCCGCCCGCCATGGGCCTCGACGAGGCCGAGCGAGAAGCTGAGGCCGACTCCGGTCCCGGCGCCTTCCGGCTTGGTCGTGAAGAAGGGCTCGAACACCCGGCGCCTGATCTCGAGCGGGACTCCGGGGCCGTTATCCTCGATCTCGACGGCGAGCGCCCGCCCGCCGTCGGCCGAGGCGATGCGCAGCCAGAGCCTCCGCTCGCCGCTCTTCTCCTGGAGTGCCTGCTGGGCGTTGACGATCAGGTTGACGAAGACCTGGTGGAGCTGGTCGGGGTCGGCATGGAGCGGCGGAAGCCCCGGCTCGACCTCCAGCGACACCTCGATGCCCGCCGTTCGAAGCGAATATTCGGTGAGGTCGAGCGCGGCCCGGACGACGTCGGCGGCCTGGACGAGGCTTCGCTCGGGCTCGCGCTGCCGAGCCATGGCGAGGAAGGTCTGGACGATCTTCGAGCAGCGCTCGGCCGCCCGGCGCACCTTTTCGGCGCGGGCCTCCATCGGCGATCCGGCCGCCAGCTCCTCAAGCAAGGAAGCCTGGGCGGTGACGATGGTCAGCGGGTTGTTGAGCTCGTGGCTGACCCCGGCGAGCAGGCTGCCGAGCGCGGTCAGCTTCTCGGCCTGGTGGAGCGCCTCGCGCGAGCGGACGAGCTCCTCCTCGGCGCGCTTGCTCTCGGTCAGATCGACGATCGAGGAGATCACCGCCGGCTCGCCCTTATAGGCGATGTGCCGCCAGCTCACCGCGACCGGAAAGCGCTGGCCGCCGCGAACCATGTTGGTCTGGTAATTGTCGTAGCGGCGGTGCGCCCGGACGAAGTCGGCGAATGCCTCCCAGCCGTGGCCGCCCGCCGTCCAGCTGCGCGGGTCGACCGCCGCCGCCTTCCCGTCGGGGGCTCCCATCATCTCCCAGAAGGCCGGATTGCCGAGCACGATGCCGCTCTCCTGGGCGATCACGACCGGGATCGGATGCGCCTCCGTCACGGTGCGGAAGAGCTGCTCGCTCTCGCGCAGGGCGGCGGCGGCCTCGGCCCGCTCGAGCGTCGCCCAGGTCCGCTCGGCGACCTCCTGAAGGAGCTGGACCTCGGCCTCGGTCCAGCGGCGCGGAGCGAATTGCTGGGCCGCCATCACCGCCGTCAGGATCCCCTTCTTGACCAGCGGAACGCTCGCGAACGCCTGCACTCCGACGGTCAGGAAACGCTCCCTCATCACGTCGATCAGCTCCGGGTCGCCGGCGACGTCGAAGGACAGGATCGGCTCGCCTCGGGAATGCCGCTCGACATGGTCCGCGGAATAGTTGGTCATCGGATATTTGCTCGGCGGGACCGGCGGCCCGCTCGCCCGCCAGTCGCGGCGGACGTGCATCAGCCCTTCGGTCCAGTCGATCGTCGCGTAGACCACCCGGTCGGCGCCGAGCTCCCGGCCGATGGCGCGCGAAGTCATGGCGAGGATCGTTTCCGGATTGCTCTCGTCGCGAAGCTCGTCGCCGAGCCGGAGCAGGAAGGCGTGGGTTCGCTCCGAGGCGACATGCTCGGAAACCTCGGTGCAGGTGCCGACCCAGCCGGCCGCCTCGCCCACGGCCCCGAGCGCCAGCCGGCCGTGGGTGAGGAACGGCCGCGAGGCGCCGTCGCCGCCCAGCAGGGCGAGCGTGACGGCGAAGGAGCCGGCCGCGCCGGCCGAGCGAACGGCATCTTCGAGAATGGCGGCATTATGAGCGGCGGCGTCGCCGTCGCCGCCGCAATATTCGTCCCAGCGGCGATTGAAGGCGACCGGCCGGCCGCTCCCGTCGGCCTGCCAGCAGATGATCGGAAGGCGGTCGGCGAGCGTGCCGAACGCCTCGCCGGGGGACCCCGCCGGCGCCGCCGCGCCGGGCGCCAGCCTTTGAGCCATCGCGTCCACCAGGTCCCCCCACTTTCGCCGCTTCGATCCGCCTCCTGTAACGCGGCCCGAGCGGGGACAGCAAGTTCGAGGGCGCGGCGGTGGCGGCCGGAGGCCGCATCCGATGCTCGCGGCCCATTGCCGATCTCGGCGGCGCGGCCCTAAGGGCGGCTTCGGAATCGCGGCGGAGGCGGAACGTAATGCAAAGGCTCGGGCGAAGGACATCGGCGACCCGCCTGCGGATCGCCGCGCTCGCAGGCGCGGCCCTGGCTGCCGGGGCGAACGCCGGGGCGGCCGCTGCCGGCCAGAGCGCGCCCGAAGCGCGGCCCCCGGCGGGTCCCGAGGCGAGCCTGGCTTACTTTCTCGGCGCCTGGGACATCGTCGCGACGACTCCGGCGACCGGCGCGAGCGAGCGGTTCAGCTACGAGGTCCGGCCCCTCCTCGGCGGCGCCTGGATTTCCGGCCGCGGCAGGTCGGAGGACCTCAGCGCGGAATCGAGCGACGTCTGGGGCCGGGACGGCGCCTCGGGCGAGCTCGTGCGGATCATCTTCGACGGCAGCGGGACCTATGCGATCGTCAGGTCGCCCGGCTGGCAGGGGGAGAGGCTCGTGCTTGAAGGCGACGCGCGGTCGGCCGGCGGCGTCGTAAGAGTCCGCGAGACCATCATCCGTCTCGGCGCGGATTCGTTCAGCGCGACCTGGGAAGCCTATCGCAACGGGGCGTGGAGCGCATATTCGGTCGAGCGCGTCACCCGGCGGAGGGCTGCCAGCTAGCGGCTCCGGTTGGCCGGCGCGGCCTCGTCGGCGGCCTCGTTTTGGACGAGCTGGTTGGCGAGCAAGGCGTCGGCCTCGTTGTCGAGCCGGGCCTCGGCCGCCCCGACCTCGTTCTCGACCTGGGCCTCGTAGGCGCGCGCCTTGTTCTCGATCTCGGCTCGGGCGCGCTCGAAGCGGTCGGCGACCGGCTCCTCCTCCCGGGAGCAGCCGGCGAGGAAAGCGAGCGAGGCGGCGACGGCAAGGGCGGAAGGTCTCATGCCGCCTCCTTACGCCATTCCGGCAAGCCCCGGAATCCCCGAGCTTCAGGGAGCTCGATGGAGCCCGTTCGCGCGGGCATGCGGCTCAGATATATCCGACGAAGTCGGCGCTGGTGAGCGCCGTGCCGGCGGACACCTGGGCGAACAGGACGGCGGCGCCGCCGCCGCTGCCGTCGGCATCGTAGCGGATATGGCCGGTGGCCGAATCGTAGAGGATGCGGTCGTCGGCGTCGAGCGCGGCGGTGCCGGCGCGGAACGCCCCGGCCGCGAGCGGGCCGTCGGTGGCGACGCCGGTGAAGATGTCGCGGTCGAGGAAGATGGTGTCGTAGACCGGCGAGAAGTCGGCGATCCGGTCGAAATCGCCGGCGCCGAGGGCGGAGTCGAAATAATGGCCGTCACGGCCGCCGCCGCCGGTCAGGGTGTCGCTGCCGGCCCCGCCGAACAGCCGGTCGTCGCCGGACCCGCCGAACAAGGCGTCGCCGCCGCCCTGGCCATAAAGCCGGTCGCCGCCGTCGCCGCCGTCGAGCCGGTTGCTCCTGCCGTTGCCCGTCATCGAATTGTGGAGCGCGTTGCCGGTGCCGTCGATGGCGGCGGTGCCGATCAGTATGAGGTTCTCGACATTGGCGCCGAGCGTGTAGTCGATCGCGCTGCTCACCCGGTCGAGGCCGCCGGAGCCTGCCTCGATCACCTGGTCGCCTACGTGGTTGACGACGTAACGGTCGTCGCCGGCGCCGCCGCTCATCTGGTCCCCGCCGCCGGCGCCGTTGAGGAGGTTGGCCGCCCCGTTGCCGGTGAGGATGTTGGCCTGGTCGTTGCCGGTGCCGTCGATGGCGGCATTGCCGGTGAGCGTGAGCCTCTCCAGGCGCAGGCCAAGCGTGAAGGGGACCGAGCTTCGGACCTCGTCGACGCCGCCGGTGCTGCTGCTTTCGATCGTCTTGTCCCCGACATCGTCGACGACATAGACGTCGCTGCCCGCGCCGCCGGTCATCGTGTCGGCGCCGCCGCCGCCGTTCAGGACGTTCGCCGCGCTGTTGCCGGTGAGAGCGTTGGCGAGGCCGTTGCCGGTCCCGTCCACCGCCGCCGTTCCGGTGAGGGACAGATTCTCGACATGGGCGCCCAGCGCGAAGCTGACCGAGCTCCGCACCGAGTCGATGCCCCCTCCCGCGCTGGTCTCGACGGCCTTGTCGCCGGCATTGTCGACGAAATAGAGGTCGTTGCCGCTGCCGCCGATCATCGTGTCCGCGCCGCCGCCGCCGTTCAGGGTGTCGGCGCCGCCGCCGCCGTCGAGGACGTTGGCCGCGCCGTTGCCGGTGAGCCGGTTGGCGAGCGCGTTGCCGGTGCCGTTGCTCGCCCCCGCGCCGGTGAGAGTCAGGTTCTCGACGTGGCTTCCCAGGATGAAGCTGACCGAGCTCAGGACGGTGTCGGTGCCGCCGGAAGCGCTGGTCTCGACGGCCTTGTCGCCGGCATTGTCGACGATGAAGAAGTCGCTGCCGCTGCCCCCTTTCAAGGTATCGCTGCCCGCCCCGCCGTCGAGCCGGTCGTTGCCGGCGCCGCCGTCGATGAGGTCGTCGCCGCCGAAGCCTTCGAGCGCATCGTCCCGCGACGTCCCGGTCAGCGACTCGTCGCGACCCGTCAGGTCGATGAGTTGGAGCTTCCCGGAATTCTCCTCGTAATTCAGAACACTGATGTACCGACCGTCGCCGCCGAGCAGGAGCTGGTTTCCATAGCCTATGTCGTTGGAGTTCCAGCCAGCCACGCCTACATCGAAGCGCTCCATCTCGGCCCAAGTCGAAGAATCGTACTTAATCACTATGCCGCTTTCAGGCATGAAAGCGTAGAGGTGACTGCCACTTCTATTGAAGGTCGTTCCGTGGACCCCGTCAGGTAATTCGACAACCCGCTGATAATCCAAATTCAGATCGTATATCCGGAAGACAGGTCTCCCTGGATAAGTGTACTGCACGACGAGGCCCGATTTTTCACTAATCGCCTGGGTACCAAAATTGAAACCACTGTCCCCCCCTTCATAGGTACTTCCGTCAGCAACGATCTGGGACAGGACGTCGTCATATAGAAAAAGGCGACCATCGCTAAGGTACTGCTCTGCAATCAGAGTGTAGCGCGTGTCCTCCGTCAAAACTGATAAATTGTTGATACCAGTGTCGTTAATCGGCGAGAAGGTGAACGTGAGAAGATCCAGCCGCATAAGGTCCGGTTCTGCTCCCGTCAGCAGGACCGTGTCCGCGTCAATGATCTCGATATCGGAGAACCTGCCTCCAGTCTTGGAGATGGTCTTCACCCCTCCCGTACCGAGATCCACGCGATAGAGCGTCGCTTTCCCTTCGACGGGTTGCTGCTCAACCACCAGGACGAAGGTTCCGTCCTGGCTGAGGCTTATGGCTCCAAGCTTCGTGCCGACGTCCCAGGAACGAATCTTTTCGCGCGAAGCCACGTCGTAGACATCGAGATCGCCATTCTCTCCGGCGACGTACAGCAGGGAGCCGTCGGCGCTGAACGTGACGTCCGCCGTCCCGGCCGTCACCAGCGTCGCGACATCATAGATTCCGGCAGTCATGGCAGCGTTCCCAAAAAAGGGAAACCGGCCAATCCTGATGGCTTCCCCCCCCCAGCTTTTTCTATAGGCGCGCCGGGCCCGGTGCAATACGACTCCATGCCTAAATCATTGGACTTAATGTCGGAATGATGCGGGCGCGAGTCGCCGAGACGACATCTTGTCTGGAGCGCCCCGGCCGGTGGCTGGCTCGAGCCAACGAGCAATGTCCGTTGCCCGGTGCTCGGCGCCGTTGAAAAGGTCCGGGGGGTTCTGTTGCTCGGCCCCCCCGGCAGCCGCCGGAATCCGCTTCTGTTGCCCGGTGCGGCCCGAACCGCGCTTTTGTCCTAGTAACTCAGTCCGTGAGGACCTTGTTACGCGGCAATCGCGAGCGCCTCGTTGTCGTTGGCACTTGTGGTTTTGAACGGTTTTACGGCGCATTCAGGCCGGGCAAAAACAGCGTCTTTCAACACACGTCGATCCTAGTTCGGCCCCGTCAGGATCGGCCGTCGGGCCGATTCTGGTGGAGCCGCCGGGTACCGCCCCCGGGTCCGCTGCGCCTATTGCACGCCGCAGTTTATCGCCATAGCCGGCCGAAGCCGGCATCCCCTATATAGGGATTCGCCGCTTAATGTGAAGTGACCAGCCTGGGATCGAGGGGGCGACGGGCGTCCCGGCCGCTGGCGTTGACGACCTCGAGGCCGGCGCTCAGCCGGAACCGGCCATGATAGCGGGCGACCCCCTCGCCGACGATCACATAGTCGCCGTCGGCGCGCAGCGGGACGGCGGCCACGACCGTCGCAAACCCGGCCGGCGCCCGGCCGTAGATGATCGGGAAGCTGGTCGAGTCGCACCGCCGGGCTTCATGGGGCCAGCCATTGCCGGGATTCTCGATCTCCCAGATGGTCCGGCCGGCCTCGATCACCGCGATCCGGCGGACGCAGGCGTGCGGAGCGAAATGGCCGTCGCCGTCGCGCGCGGTCAGGACGTAGGAATCGCCGTGCCGCTCGGCGCGGACTCGATAGGAATATTGGCAGCCGCCGGCGAGAAGCGCGAGGGCGGCGGCGGCGAGCGGCGCCCCCTTCACTTCGGCCTTCGCAACTCGTCCCTGATCTCGCGCAGCAGCACGATATCGGCGGGGTCGGGGGCGGGGCCTTCCTCGCTGCTGGCCGACGCCCGGGCGCGGATCCGGTTCGCCCATCTGACGAGCAGGAAGATGATGAAGGCGAGGATCAGGAAGTTGAGCAGAACGGTGAGGAACTGGCCGTAGCCGAGCACCGGCGCGCCGGCGGCCTTGAGCGCCGCATAATCGGCCGGCGAGCCGTCATAACCCTCTGGGACCGGCCCGAGCAGAAGGAAGTAGCTTGAAAAATCGAGGCCGCCGAAGATCGCCCCGACGACGGGCATGATGACGTCCTCGGTCAGCGAAGTGGTGATGGTGGCGAAGGCGGCGCCGATGATCACCGCGACCGCGAGGTCGAGAACGTTGCCGCGCGCGACGAAATCCCGAAACTCTCTCAGCATCTTTTCCTCCCCCGTTGCGGAGCCGGACCGAAACGCTTACTTCGCTGGCCAAGCCTTTGCAAAGGAGAGGCCTTCAAAGATGCGCACCCGTCTGTTCGCCGTGCTCGCCGCCCTCGTCGTCACGCTGTCGGCCTGCGGCGTCAATTCGATCCCGACCGCCGAGGAGGAGGCCAAGGCCCGCTGGGCGGACGTTCAGGCCTCCTATCAGCGCCGCGCCAACCTCATCCCCAACCTCGTCGCGACGGTCCGCGGCGCCGCCGCTTCGGAAGAGCGGATCCTGACCGGAGTCACCCAGGCGAGGGCGGACGCCACCCGGATCACGGTCACGCCCGACCAGCTCACCGATCCCGCGGCGATGCAGCGCTTCGCCGAGGCGCAGAGCCGGCTCAGCGCCGCGATCATCCCGCTTCAGCGGCTCCAGGAGGCCTATCCCAATCTCCAGAGCCAGCAGAATTTCTCGACCCTCATGCAGCAGCTCGAAGGCACCGAGAACCGGATCAACATCGCGGTGCGCGACTATAACAGCGCGGTGCAGAATTATAACACGACGATCCGGACCTTCCCGGCGGTGATCGGGGCGAAGGTGATCTACGGGTCCGAGCCGATGGCGACCTTCCAGGCGACGACTCCCAATGCGGACGTGGCGCCCACGGTCGATTTCGGCGACGGCAACGCGCAATAAGCCCAGGATAGTGACGGGAGCGGCGATCGCGCTGGCGGCCGGCTTGCTGGCCTTCGCCGCCGGCGATTCCGGCGCTCCGGCACCCCAAGCTTCCGCGGCTGCCGCGGCCGCCCTGGCGGCGGCCCGGCCGCCGGCCGCGGCTCGGGATGCGGCATTGCCCGAGCTTAGCGGGCGGGTCGTTGATGAGGCCGAATTGCTGTCGCCCGAGGAGGAAGCGCGCCTGACGGCCGAGCTGGCCGCGCTGGAGCGGCGGACGACCGATCAACTCGTCATCGTCACGGTCCGCGGCTTGCGGGGCCGGTCGATCGAGGATTTCGGCCGGTCCCTCGGCAACGGCTGGGGAATCGGCCAGGCCGACAAGGACAATGGCGTGCTTCTGGTCGTCGCGCCGGCCGAACGCCTGACTCGGATCGAAGTGGCCAACGGCCTCGAGGCGATACTCACCGACGATCGGGCCCGGTCGATCGTCGAGAGGGATCTCGTGCCGAATTTCCGGGAAGGCCGCTGGCATGAGGGTATCGAGGCCGGCGCGAGGGCGATCATCGCGACGTTGATTGCGCACGAGGGCACGCCTAGGCGGGGGAGGCCATGATCAAGCGGCTGCTCTTCGTTCTCGCGCTGCTCGTCGCCGCTCCGGCGACGGCGCAGAATTTCCCGCCGCTGACCGGCCGGGTCGTCGATCAGGCCAACCTGCTGCCGCCGACGCAGGAGGCCGAGCTGACCGAGCGGCTGGCGGCGCTGGAGCAGGCCTCGTCGCGCCAGCTCGTCGTGGCCACGATCGCCAGCCTCGAAGGCTATCCGATCGAGGATTACGGCTACCAGCTCGGCCGGCGCTGGCGGCTCGGCCAGGAAGGCGCCAATAACGGGGTCATCCTCCTCGTCGCGCCGAGCGAGCGCAAGGTGCGGATCGAGGTCGGCTACGGCCTCGAGCCGATCGTCACCGACGCCCTGTCGAACCAGATCATCCAGCAGCAGATTCTGCCGCGCTTCCGCGAGAACGACTATCCGGGCGGAGTCATGGCCGGCGCCGACGCCATCATCCAGCAGCTGCAGGCGCCGCCCGAGGCCGCCGAGCAGCGCGCGCTCGAGGCGGCCCAGGCGCAGAGCGGGAGCGGCGAGGGCGGTTCGATCTTCCCGCTGATCTTCTGGATCGTCGTCCTGGTCTTCATCCTCGGCCCGATGTTGCGCAGCGGCTTCGGCGGCCGCAAGTATCGCGGCCG
>Ga0196962_10000736_pt1 | contig 11984 bp, 9 predicted proteins | sample S3v_20metaG_FD_183186 | JGI IMG/M metagenome (GOLD analysis project Ga0196962, IMG submission 183186) | Soil microbial communities from Anza Borrego desert, Southern California, United States - S3+v_20 | ecosystem: Environmental > Terrestrial > Soil > Desert | place: USA: California | collected... | reverse complement strand
CCGCCTCGTCCGCTTCAACGAACAGCGCAAGGGCGACCCCGAGCTGGCGATCGCCCACGAGCGCGGCTGGCGCGCCTACCACGCGATCAAGGCCTTCATCTACGACGAGCGCTGCCGCCGCCGAGCGCTGCTCGACCACTTCGGCGACTCCGCCGCGGGGGCGCCACTCGAGCGCTGCTGCGACGTCTGCGACGGCCGCGCCTGGCTGCCCGACCCGGAGACGATCGCGGTGCGCAAGGGCCCGCGCGGCTCCTCCTCCCCACCCGCGCCCGAGCTCGACGGCGCCGACGCGGCGCTGTTCGAGACGCTGAAGGCGTGGCGCCTTCGCGCCGCCGCCGGCAAACCTGCCTACACCGTCGCCAACAACCGCACCCTGACCGCGATCGCCGCCACTCGCCCCCGCGACGAGCAGGAGCTGCTGGCGATCTCCGGCGTCGGCCCCGCCTTCATCGAGAAGTTCGCGCCCGAGGTGCTGGCGATCGTCGCCGGCCAGCAGTCGCTCGCTGCGTAGCGGGGCGGGCTGCCGCAACGGCCGTTGCAACCGCCCCGGCCAAAGCAAGCGACCTAGCCGCTAATTGCGAGCATTGACGGCGCTCGCTGTGTTTGACCCGGCATGAGGCTTCTCCTTCGCTCGAACATCCGCGCCGCGCTGGCGGCCCTCACCGCCGCGCTCGCGCTCGGCGCCCTAGCCGCCACCGCCCAGGCGGCTCCCAACGCGCTGCTCGAACCGCCGGGCAAGAAGGTCTGGTTCGGGATCTCCGACACCGGCGACATGGCCGACTTCGGCCAGTTCTCGACCGATACCAGCAAGCACCCGGCGGTGATCGAGTCGTTCCGCACCTGGGGCTCTGATTTCCCCGACTCGATCGTCCGCTGGCAGACCGCCAACGCGCGGCCGATGATCCACATCACCACCGCCGACTCGAACGACGGCCACGAGCTGATCTCGCTGCGGGGGATCGCCGAAGGCGGCGGCGACAGCTACCTGATCCGCCTCAACAAGCTCTTCGCCTCGAAGCGGATGCGCGCCTACATCCGGCCGCTGGGCGAGCCCAACCGCTGCCTCAACGTCTACGCCGCCTACGACTGCGGCGGCACCCTGAAGAGCGCCAGCGACTCGCCCCGCTGGTACAAACTCGCCTTCCGCCGCATCTACGTGATCGTCCACGGCGGCGGCAGCCGCAACGCGATCAATCAGCGCCTCCACGAAGCCGGCCTGCGCGGGCTCACGGTTCCGGTTCGCGGTCTCGCGCGGGCGCCGATCGCGATCGTCTGGAGCCCCCTGCCCTCCGGTTCGCCGACCGTGCCGCAGAACCGGCCCTTGCGTTTCTGGCCCGGCAACCGTTGGGTCGATTGGTCCGGCACCGATTTCTACGCCGGCTATCCCGAATGGGATGCCCTGACGCGGCTCTACCGGCGCTTCCCGACGAAGCCTTTTGCGATAACCGAGTGGGGGGTCGAAAGCGGCGACGATCCGAACTTCGTGCGGCGCCTCTTCCGTTGGGTCGAGGCGCACCCGCGCTGCAAGATGCTCGTCTACTACCAGGATTTCGGCAGCTCTTCGAGCTACCGGATCCAGAACTACTCCGCGAGCCTCTCGGTGCTGCGGACCCAGCTGCACTCGGGGCTCTTCCCGAGCTACGCGCCGGCCTTCCCGCGCCTACCCCCACCACCGCCCGGTGGGGTCGCAGCGCCGTGATGCTCGAGTACCCCGTCAGGTAGATCCAGCGCCCGTCGGAGATCACCGGCGTATAGGTGCCCTTCGGGTAGCGCCAGACCCGGCGGCCGCTGCGCATCATGAAGCCGCTCGTCGTTTTGTGGGTGAACTCGGCGGCGTAGACGATTTCGCCGACCGCCGAGGGCGAGCCGATCACCTGGCCCCCCATCGAGCGGCTCCAGCGCAGGCTCCCGTCCTTGGCGTCGAGCGCGTAGACGTTGCCGTCGAAGGAGCCGATGAAGACGGTCGGCGGGCTGTGCTTGGTGTTGGCGACGGCGGGGGCGGAATAGACTTCGCCGCCGGTCGAGTAGGACCAGGCGAGAGTGCCGTCGGAGGCGTCGTAGGAGTAGACGCGGCTGTCCTTGTTGCCGGCGTAGACGCGCCCGTAGGCGACCGCCGGGGTCGAGTAGAAGGCACCCGAGCCGCCGAACCCCGGGCCCAGCGAGCCGCTCTGCCAGACGAGCTTGCCGCTCTTGGCGTCGACCGCGTTCATGTAGCCGCCGTAGTCGCCGACGTAGAGGCGGCCGCCGTAGTAGGCCGGCGCCGCCTTGACCGCACCGCCCAGCTGGGTCGACCAGCGCACCTCGCCGCGGCCGGTGCTCATCGCGTAGAGCCTGCCGTCCTCGCAGCCGAAGTAGACGGTGCGGCCCCGGACCACCGGCGAGGACTCGGCTCGGCTCGGCAGCTTGCGCTTCCAGATCGTCTTCCCGGTCCGCGCGTCCATCTTCACGATGTGGCCGGGGACCAGGTTGACGATGTAGAGGCGGTGGCGGGCGTAAGCCGGCGAGGAGGCGTTGAGGTGGCCGATCCGCCGCTCCCACAGCACGTGGCCGTTGCGGGCGTCGAGCGAGAAGGCGAAGCCTGAGTTGTTCACCGCGTAGAGGCGACCGTTGACGAAGATCGGCGGGAACTCGAGCAAGGGCCGGTTCGTGTAGCGCCAGACTTTCTCGTAGGGGGGGCTGACCCCTCGCACCGGCAGGTAGCGGGTCCGCGACCGATCGAGGCCGTAGAACGGCCAGTTGACGGTCGGGTGCCGTTTCGTCACTTTTTTCACCGGCGGCGGCTTCGTCGGTTCGACGAAATGTTCGATCGCCTCCTGGTTGTGGACGTCGGCGGGGCGCTTCAGCGCCTCGTAGGCGATGATCCCGCCGCCGACGATCGCGCCGAAGGCGAGGAGGACGATCGCCATCGTCCGGTTGGAGCGTCGGTGCAGGTGCGGCTCGAGCTGGGGGCGGCGGAGCATCGGGGGAGGCTAGCGAGGGCGCCCGAGGCGTCCCCTAAGCGAGCTTCCAGCGCTTCGGTTCGCTGCCCGCGACCGGTTCGATCTCGCCGCGCAGCGCCAGGTGGTCGAGATGGGCGAGGACGATCTGCAGCATCCAGCCGCCGGTCTGCGGGGTCAGCCGGCCCTCGCCGGCGATCGCGGTGACGATCTCGAAGGCGGTGAGCTCGCCGGCCTCGGCCAGCGCCGTGCGGACCCGCTCGAGGTTGGCGCCGACCTGGCGCCGCGCCTCGGCGATCTTCGCCTCGGGGTCGCGGAAGGTGCGGCCGTGGCCGGGCAAGCATAGGTCCACCGCGAGCGGCTCGACCGCCTCGAGGCTGATGAGGAACTCGCCGACCGGGTCGGGGGTGTGGCCGTAGTCGAAGAAGAGGACGGTGCGGCCGAGCAGGTGGTCGCCGGTGATCATCAGCCGGCGCTCGGGCTGGTGCAGGACGACGTGCGAGGGAGCGTGGCCGGGGGTGTGGTGGACCTGCCAGGAGCCGAGGTCGGTCTCGACCTCGACCCCGAGGACCAGCTCGCGGTCGGGCTCGCGCAGCTCCTCGATCCCGGTTTCTTCGTCCTCCGAGCGCAGCTCGCGGTAGCGCTCGAGCGCCGCCGGCGGCACCCCGCTCTGGCGCCCGACCTCGATCCGCCGCTCGACCGAGGCCGCCGGGTCATCGGCCTGCAGCCGGATGTGCTCCCAGGCCGGGTGCATCCAGAGCTCGCAGCCGGCGGCGGCGGTGATCGGGCCGGCGAGGCCGTAGTGGTCGGAGTGCGAGTGGGTGCAGACCAGGAGGCGCACGTCCTCGACCCCGAAGCCGGCCTGGGCGAGCGCCAGGTCGAGCGCCCGCAGCCGCCCCGGGCCGCCCATCCCGGTGTCGACGAGCACGATCCCGCCGTCGGCGGCGATCGCCCAGGCGTTGCCGTGCGGCACCCCAGGCCAGGGCAACGGCAGCCGCAGACGCCAGACCCCCGGCAGCTCACGGTCGGTGCGCGGCGCGATTTTGCCCTTGCCGTCGGCCATCCGAGCCCAACAGGTTGTCAGCCCGGCAGGCTGGGACGCTGGAGCTCCTGCAGGGCGCCGGCAAAGGCGAAGCAGAGCGCGCCGGTCAGCGTCCCCCAGTTGGCGACCCCGACCGCCAGGGCGTCGCCGGTCGCGGGACGGACGAAGGCGGCGATCGCGGCGACCATGAAGAGGACCGAGCCGAGCTGGTTGACGAGCGCCAGCGCCCAGTCGAGCCGCTCCTGCGGAGCGCCGCCGTGGCGGGCGCGCCAGAGCGCGGCGAGGGTGATCTGGCCGGAGACGAGGAAGAGGATGCAGCCGACGAATTCGGGCGACCAGACGAGGCGGTGGAGTTGGGCCACAGAGAGGTCGCCGACCAGGGCGTCGAAGAGGCTGACGGCGAAGAACAGGGTGCCGGCGAAGAGGACGACGCCGGCCGCCCAGTCGGGCCGGCCCGGCTCGAGCGAGAGCCAGCGCCAGGGCGCGGTGCGGAGGATCCCGTCGGGGTCCTCGCCGCGGCGCGAGTTCGCCACCAGCAGGAGGCCGGCGTAGGCCCCGGTGGTGAAGAAGAAACCGCCGACGAGGTAGACCGCGGCGGCCAGCCGCGGCCCGCCGACGTCGCCCTGCGCGAGCGCCGCGGCGAAGGCGAAGAGGCTGCCGCCGAGGACGAACGCGGTAGCCGAGACCGCGTTTATCGCGCGCAGCCGGGGCACGTTCGCTCGGGCTATTTGACGCTGAACGTGGCCGGGTCGGGGCCGGTGCGCTCGCCGCGGTCGAGGCGAGCTATCGCCGCCATGTCGTCCTCGGAGAGCTCGAAGTCGAAGACTTCGAAGTTCTCGCGGATCCGCGCCGGCGTCACCGATTTCGGGATCACCACGTTGCCGAGCTGCAGGTGCCAGCGGAGGATCGTCTGGGCCGGGGTGCGTTCGTGGTGGGCGGCGATCGTCGCGATCGTCTCGTCCTCGAGGGCGGCGCCCTGGGCGATCGGCGACCAGGCCTCGGTGGCGAGCGCGTGCTCGACCTGCCAGTGCCGCAGCTCGTGCTGCTGCAGGTAGGGATGGAGCTCGATCTGGTTGATCGTCGGCTGCTGGTCGGCCTCGCGCTGCAGCCGCTCGAGCTCCTCGAGGCGGAAGTTGGAGACGCCGATCGAGCGGCTGCGGCCTTCGATCTTCAGCGCTTCGAAGCCGCGCCAGGTGTCCATGTAGAGGTCGGCGGCGGGCAGCGGCCAGTGGATCAGGTAGAGGTCGACGTACTCGAGCCCCAGCGCCTCGAGACTGCGGGCGCAGGCCTGCAGGGCCGAATCGTGGCCGTGCTCGGAGTTCCACAGCTTGGTGGTGACGAAGAGTTCCTCGCGGGGGATGTCCGAGGCGGCGATCGCGGCACCGACCCCCGCCTCGTTGCGGTAGGCGGCGGCGGTGTCGACGTGGCGGTAGCCGACCGCCAGCGCCTCCTCGACCGCCTTCTGGGTCTCGTCCGGCGGCACCTGGAAGACCCCGAAGCCGAGCTGCGGAATCGCGACGCCGTCGTGGAGCTCTACCTTCGGGACCGCTGGGACCGGTGCCTCGCCGGGCATCCCGTCAGCTGGTCGCGAGGCCGAGCGCGATCAGCGGGAAGGCCAGCATGAAGCCGAGGAAGAGGCCGATCGCGGCGCCGTTGCCGAGATTGCCGCTGCGCGAGCGGGCACTGACCATGAGGCTGACGACGAAGATCACGGCGGCGAAGCCGACGCCGATCCAGAAGACCGATGGCATGGCGGCGAACCCTACCGGAACCTGGGGTTCCGAAAGCTGCTCGCGACCCGGTCTCAGAACGCGTCCGGCGCGTCCTTATTAATGCCTGGCAGAAATCGGCCGATAGGGATCGCATTCGGCCATCGGGGACGCAATCGAGGAGCAGATGAACGAGTCAGCGGGCAAAAACAGCAAACTGATCCTGGCGGCGATGATCTTCGCCGTCTCGATGACCTTCATCGACCAGACGATCGTCGCGATCGCGGTCCCGACCCTGCAGCGGGACATCGACCTCTCGACCACCGGCGTGCAGTGGATCATCAACGGCTACCTGCTCTCGCTCTCGGCCCTGTTCGCCTTCGGCGGCCGGCTCGCCGACATCGCCGGCCACCGCAAGATGGTGGTGATCGGCGTGATCGTCTTCGCCACCGCCTCGGCGCTCTGCGGTGCGACCCCGGACGGCAGCGGCGCCGAGACCTGGCTGATCGTCTTCCGCATCATCCAGGGGGCGGGCGCGGCGCTGATGTTCCCGGCAGCGCTGGCGATCGTCCTCGACGCCTTCCCGGTCTCCGAACGCGGCCGCGCGATGGCGATCTTCTTCGCGATCGCCGGCGGCCTCACCTCGGTCGGCCCGATCGCCGGCGGCTACCTCACCGAGTGGACCTGGCGCTCGATCTTCTGGGTCAACGTCCCGATCGCGATCATCGCCCTCTTCCTCACCTGGAAAGCGAAGCCGGCCAACACCAAGCACCCGGCGCCGCTCGACTACCGCGGCACCGTCCTCGTCTGCGGCGGCATGGGCTTGCTCGTCCTCGGCCTGCAGCAGTCGGCGATCTGGGGCTGGGGCGACGTCAAGACCTGGGCCGCGATCGTCGTCGGCGTCGCGATCCTCGTTGCCTTCGTCCTCAACCAGCTGCGAGTTCAGAATCCGCTGCTGCGGTTGGAGATCTTCAAGGACCGCGCCTTCGCGGTCGACAACGCGATCCTCTTCCTGCTGATGATCCCGTTCGTGCCGCTGTTCTTCTTCGCCAGCGAGTACGCGCAGATCTCGCTCGGCGAATCGGCCTCCGAAACGGGCCTATACCTCTTGATCTTCTTCGCCGGCTTCGCCGTCGCCTCGCAGCGCGGCGGCCGCGTGCTCGACAAGGCCGGCGCCCGCTCGACCGTGGTCGGCGGCTGCGCGGTCGCCGCCGTCGGCTTCTGGCTCTGGGGCGAATCGCTGACCGAACTCTCGGTCTCCGACCAGTGGCCCTACATCGTGATCGCCGGGATCGGGGTCGGCCTCGTCCTCGCCCCCGCCAACACCGATGCCCTGAACCGGGTGCCGCGCAGCCGCTACGGCGAGGCGACCGGGATCACCCAGACGGTCCGCAACTTCGGCTCCAGCCTCGGCCTCGCGATCCTCGGCTCGGTCCTGATCCTCGAGAACCGCTCGCAGCTGGAAGCGACCGCCGCCGAACAGGGCGTCTCGAAGGAGGTCGGCAGCCAGATCGCCGACGCGATCAGCTCCGGCTCGCAGAGCGGCGAAAACATCCCTAACCTCGGTGGCAAGGTCGGCGAAGTCGCGGCCAGCATCCCGCACGACTTCGCGGTCGCGATGCAGACCGTCTTCTACTCCTTCGCCGGGGTGATGGCGCTGGCCTTCGTCGTCGCCCTCGTCTTCATGCCGGCCGGCAAGGTGACCGAACCGCCGAGCGAGGACGAGGCCGACCAGACCCCCACCGGGGTGGCCTAGAAACCGGTAGGTTGCGGCGGTGAAGCGGCTCCGTTCGCTTACCGTCGCGCTCCTCGCCACGGCGTTTCTCGTCCTCCTCGCCGCCGCGACGGCGGTCGCCGCCGCGACCCCGAAGGAAGCCGTCGAGCCCTCCGGCGTGCTCGGCCACAAACTCGACGAGCCCGAAGAAGCGGCGGCCAAGCAGCTGGCGAAGAAGTACGTGCCGATCGTGATGCTGCGCGAACAGGAGAAACCGCCCTGCGAAACCTCGGCCGAGCAGTACCAGCCTACGAGCGTCGAAACGATGCTCGGCAACCCGACCGTGACGTTGCAGAAGTACGACGAAACGTCGCAAAAGCTGGAAGACGTGAAGAAGGGGCCGACGATCGCCGAAGTCTCCGGATTGAAAGGCGACTACTTCCTGAACCTGCGCGGCGAGGCGCTCGGCGACACCTGCGTCTACGCCCGCGATTTCGAACAGCTGCTGCTGGAAGAAAAGGCGCCGCCTGTCACCTACGCCCACATCGCTCGCGAACCAAACCACGAAGGGTTCGCCCTGCAGTACTGGTTCTTCTGGTACTTCAACCAGTTCAACGACCTCCACGAGGGCGACTGGGAGGGGATGCAGCTCACCTTCGAGTCGAACACGCCGAAGCAGGCGCTGAAGGAAGAACCGGGCGAAATGATCCTCTTCCAGCACGCCGGCGGCGAGAAGGCGAAGTGGGACGACTCGAAGGTGCAGAAGGATGGGACGCACCCGGTCGTCTACCCGGCGGCCGGCTCGCACGCGACCTTCTACGACTCCGCCGTCTACGTCCAGAACGGACAGAACGGCTCCGGCGTCGGCTGCGACAACACCACCGCGCCGCTGCGCGAACTGCAGCTGCGGCCGGTGACGATCCCCGAAGCCGCCCCCGAAAACGGGCCGTTCGGCTGGATGAGCTACCGCGGTCGCTGGGGCGAACGCGAAAAGGGCTACAACAACGGGCCGACCGGGCCGGTGACGAAGACGGTCTGGCGCGAACCGTTCGCCTGGATGGCGGACCAGCGCTCGACCAGCCCGCGGCTGCCGGGCGGCTCGATCGTCGGGCCGCAGGTGACCGGGGCCTTCTGCGGCGCTGTCGCCGCGGCCTCGGAACTGATCAACCTCGATATTCAGTCGCCGGGGGCGGCGACGGTGACGATCGTGATCGCGGTGCTGGTCCTGGCGCTTCTGATCGGCGTCACCAAGTGGTGGCCGGTCGACCTCGAGCACCTGCGCAAAAAGCGCGCCTTCGGCCAGCTGGTGCGGGCGGCGCGCCAGCTCTACGGCCGCCACTTCCTCGTCCTGGTGCCGATCGGGCTGACTGCCTTGCCGATCGTCGGCGCCATCACCCTGCTCGGGCAGACGCTCGCCAACCGCAACTCGGGCGACAACGGCGGCGTCCGGCTGGCGCTCGCCGACTTCCTCGAATTCTTCGGCCGCCCGGCCGCCTCGGCCCTGGTCGCGGCGCTGGTGATCGTCTTCCTTCGCGGCCTGGTCGAAACCGGCCGCGGCGGCTACCTCGACTCCTGGCGCGGGGTCGGCCAGCGCTTCTGGCGCGTGGTCGGCGCCCAGATCATGGCGACGCTCGGCGTCGCCCTCCTGGCCCTCACCGTGATCGGCATCCCCTGGGCGATCTGGAAATACTTCTGCTGGCAGTTCGTCCAGCAGCAGATCCTCTTCGAGGACAAGCCGCTGCGGGCGGCCTTCCGCGACAGCTCCGAACTGGTCCGCGGCAGCTGGTGGCGCACCGTCCGCGTCGCCGGCTTCTTCTGGCTCCTCAGCACCGTCGCCGGCCCGGTCCTCGGCTTCGCCCTGATCTTCCTCAACTTCGAGCTGGTCTGGATCAACCTGATCGGCAGCCTGGTGTTCGCCCTGATCATCCCCTACGTGACGCTGGGGCACACGCTGCTGTACTTCGACCTGCAGGAGCGAGCGGCGACGGATCGGGTGCGGCCGCGGCGGAGCTGGCGGATCTGGCGGCCGCGCCAGTTCGGGCGGGTGGTGCGGCCGGGGACGGCGGCGGCGGCGTAGCGAGGGACGGGCGTGTGCGAGGGACGGCGAGGGATCAGGGTTTGCGGGGGGCGAGTGCCGGCATGCCCTCCCAAAACGCTCCGCCTTCGGCTCCGCTTGAGTGTTTTGGGAGGGCATGCCGGCACTCGCCCTACGAATCCGTAGGAGTCCCACCCCGGTCTGGCTGAAAGCTGGCTAAGGACGAAGGTGAGCGGCTGTCGCCGCCCGCGCTCCGGCGAGAGCCGAAACCGCGTCCGTGACCCGAAACCGCCTCCGTCCCTCGCCGTTCCGCTGTTATTTAGGTCCCTATAGGGGCGCTAAGTAACAGCGGAACGCGTCCCTCGGCCGCGGCTGGTGCGTCGGCCAGCGGGATTCGGGTCTCGCGGGGCCAGTCCCCGTCCCTTGTCAGCTCAAAGAGAGATGGGGTGGACCGAACCCTGGTCGTCCCTCGCGGGGCGAGCGGCGGCAGGACCCCCGAACGTTTTGCGGCTGAGGGTCGGAGCTCCTGCGGGCGACAGCAGAATTCTCTACACCCCGACAGGCCGAGTGAGGGGGTCCTGCCGGCGCTCGCCCCACCGCCGCCAACCCTGGTCCCTATCCGTACTACGCCCGCCGCGGAAACTTCGAAAAATCAGGCTTGCGCTTCGCCTTGTACGCCTCGCGCCCCTCCGCCGCCTCGGCGCTTTCGTAGAACAGCAGATTCGTGTCGTGCGCCAGCTGCTGGATCCCTGCGTAGCCGTCCTCGTGCGCGTTGAAGCTCGCCTTCACCAACCGCAGCGCAAACGGCGAGAGCTGCAGCATCTCCCGGCACCACTGGACCGTCTCCGCCTCCAGTTCCTCAAGTGGCACGACCGTGTTGACCAGGCCCATCTCGAGCGCCTGCTGAGCGTCGTACTGGCGGCAGAGCATCCAGATCTCCTTCGCCTTCTTCGGGCCGACTAGGTCGCGCAGCAGCGAGGCGCCGAAGCCGCCGTCCCAGGAGCCGACGCGCGGGCCGGTCTGGCCGAAGCGGGCGTTGTCGGCGGCGATCGTCAGGTCGCAGCAGACGTGGAGGACGTGGCCGCCGCCGACCGCGTAGCCGGCGACCATCGCGATGATCGGCTTCGGCAGGCGGCGCATCTGCACCTGCAGGTCGGTGACGTGGAAGCGGCCGACGCCGCCCTCCTCGGAGAGGTAGCCGGTGTCGCCGCGGACGTTCTGGTCGCCGCCCGAGCAGAAGGCCAGCGGCCCCTCGCCGGTGAGGACGATGACGCCGGTCTCGTGGTCCTCGCGGGCGTCCTCGAGGGCACGGGAGATCTCGACCAGGGTCTGGGGACGGAAGGCGTTCCGAACCTCGGGGCGGTTGATCGTGATCTTCGCGATCCCGTCGCCGCTCAGCTCGTAACGGATGTCCTCGAACTCGCCGGGGCCGGGCTTCCAACTAACCGCATCGCTCACGGCGACGGACCCTATAGCTTTCCGGGCGTGAAGTTGCTCGCCTTCTCAGACCTCCACCGCGACCTCGACCAGGGCGCGGAGCTGGTCGCGATGTCGGCCGAGGCCGACGTCGTCGTCGGCGCCGGCGACTTCGCCTCGATCCACGAGGGGCTGGAGGAAACGATCGGCGCCCTCGATGCGATCGAGAAGCCGACCGTGCTGGTCCCCGGCAACAACGAGACCGCCGAGGCGCTGCGCGCCGCCACCGCGAACTGGGAGGCGGCAACGGTCCTCCACGGCGAGGGGACGACGATCGCGGGGGTCGAGTTCTTCGGCCTCGGCGCCGGCATCCCGACCACCCCCTGGGACTGGAGCTTCGACCTCTCCGAGGAGGAGGCGACCGAGATGATCGCTCCCTGCCCCGAGGGGGCGGTGCTGGTCCTGCACTCGCCGCCGAAGGGCCACTGCGACGGCCCCGACGGCGGCTTCGGCAGCCCGGCACTGCTGGCGGCGATCGAGGCGAAGCGGCCGCGGCTCGCGGTCTTCGGCCACATCCACGAGGCCTGGGGTTGCACCAGCGAAGCGGGCGGCGCGCCGCTCTACAACCTCGGACCGAGCGGCACCTGGCTCGAGATCTAGGCGGGAACGGAGAGCGGGGTCGTGGAGACGAGTAGCGGCCCCGCCCCCGCCGGCGAAGGACCGAAGCGCGCCGGCGCCGTGCTGGCGACGCTGATCGGCGTCGCCGGGGTCGCCAACCTCAACCTCTCGGTCGCCAACGTCGCCCTGCCGGACATCGGCAGGGCCTTCGATGCCGGTCAGACCGGGGTCGACCTGGTCGCGGTCGGCTACTCGCTCGGGCTGGCGGCCTCGGTCCTCTACCTCGGCGCCGTCGGCGACCGCTACGGCCGCAAGCAGATGCTGGTGCTGGGGATGGCGCTCTCGATCCCGGCCTCGATCCTCGCCGCGCTCGCGCCCTCGATCGAAGTCCTCTTCGCCGCCCGCGTCTTCGGCGGGATCGCCGCCGGCATGGCCTACCCGACGACCCTGGCGCTGATCACCGCGCTCTGGTCGGGCCAGGCGCGGACCAAATCGATCGCCCTCTGGTCGGCGC
>Ga0196962_10000735_pt1 | contig 12002 bp, 9 predicted proteins | sample S3v_20metaG_FD_183186 | JGI IMG/M metagenome (GOLD analysis project Ga0196962, IMG submission 183186) | Soil microbial communities from Anza Borrego desert, Southern California, United States - S3+v_20 | ecosystem: Environmental > Terrestrial > Soil > Desert | place: USA: California | collected... | reverse complement strand
CGGCGCCGGCGCCGCGACGGGCGCCGCGGGGGCCGCCTCGACGACGACCTCGCGGACGATCTCCACCTGCCGCTCGACGACGACGGGCTCCGGCTTCGGCTGGACCACGACGGGCGGCTGCGGCGCGGGCGGCTGCGGCGCGGGCGCCGGCTTCTGGCCGTACGCGAACTCCGACACCTCGCTCACGTTGCCCGCCGCGTCGACCGCGATCGCCTTGATCGTCCGGGGCGCCGTGATGGCGATCGGGCCCGTGAACGGCGTGCTGCCCTTGCCCGGCGCCGACCCGTTCGTGGTGTAGCGCACGTTCTCGCCGATCAGGTGAAGCGTCTGCGGGAGGTCGTACTCGCCGCTCGGGAGGTCCGCCGCCGGCGCGTCCGGGGCGACGGTGTCCTTCGTGACCAGGCGGCGATCGGCGGACGGGGCGCCGGGACCCTCGAACCGGACGGTGACGTAGTTCGCGCCCTCCCCGAGCGCGGCCGCGGGCACCGTCGCGGACCAGAACCCGGGCGTCTCGCTCACCACCGCGCCCTCGAGGTCGATGACGGCGTGGACGTCGTCCTGGCGGACGCCGCCGAGCGTGATCTCCGTGACCGCGGCGTTCACGACCGGGTCCGAGACCGTGGTGATCGCCGAGGTGCGGGCCGGCGGGCAGGGCGAGCCCGGCCCGTCGAAGCCGGACAGCTCCGACGTGGAGCCCAGCCACAGCACCGACGTCTCGGCGTCCGCGATGACGGCCGCGTCGGCCTCGCCGCCGTCGTAGCCCGTGGTGTCGAACTCGGCGACGTAGCGGCCGTTCTCGTCGGCCTGGGCGGTCACGCGCCAGTCGCGCCGCTCGGTGGCGGCCCAGTCGTCACGCGTCGGGTGGTTGAGCCGGACCTCGATGTCGCCGGCCAGCGGCGTGCCCTCCGGGGTCAGCGCGAGGCCGGTCACCTCGTAGATCCCGGTCGGCTCCATCACCGTCGTCTCGACCGGCGGGAGGAGCGGGTCCTCGTTCGGCGTCGTCACGACCACGGGCACCATGCGCTCGGCGGGCGCGCCGTCGTACGTGACGTGCTGCACGACCATCGTGTCGACGTCGTCGCCCTCGACCGTCGTCTTGATCGTGTCGCCCGGGCGGATGTCCGGTGCGGTGCCGCCGTCGAAGCAGTCGTCGCCGCCGACGTGGTTGAGCTCGAGGAAGCCCGAGCCGTCCGTCCGGTATCCCGTCGCCGCGGCGATCGGGATCTCGGGGTTGTCGCGGAAGACCTCGACGGTGATGTCCGCATCGCGCGGAAACCCGTCGAGGATCACGAGGTCGCGGCCGTGCGCCACCTCGATCGATCGCGGCGGCGTCACCGCCGCGTCGGCCGCCGGCGCGATGCCGAGGGCCGCGATGACGGCCACGACGGCTCCGCCGGCCCGTCGTGTGTCCAGCGTGCGCCGGCCGGCCTGTGCGAGCCGCCGGCCCCTACGAAGATCCTGCACCTGCGCTGCCTCCCGCCCGGTTCACCGGGCCAGTCGGGTGAATGTGGATAGGAGGCTGGAGAAGTTGAGGTGCGCCCAAAAGCGCGGTTACGGCAGCATCGGCGTGCGAGATCTCGCAACGCGTCTGCGCACTCCCCGTGCAGGCAGGGTGGCGACCTCACCGGCCGCACGCCGACAGGGCGGCTCAGGGCCGCCCTGTCGGGAGGAATACGGCCGTGAAACGGCGTTGGACGCCCGCTTCGCGTGGGCGTCCCGCCTTTGTAGTACGGCCGTGAAACGGCGTTGGACGCCCGCTTCGCGTGGGCGTCCCGCCTTTGTAGTACGGCCGTGAAACGGCGTTGGACGCCCGCTTCGCGTGGGCGTCCCGCCTTTTTCACATCAGATCGCGAAGGCCTCCCGGCGGCGGGCCGGGATGTAGGTGCGGAGGCGGAGGCGGCGACGGCGGGGTGCCTCGAGGCGGGAACGGCGCCACTGCGCGAGCGTGAGGTCCCCGGGCACGTCGCTCTCGATGTAGTTGATGACGTGATCGGGCATGGCGACAATGTGCCACCGCACGGCCCTCGGCTCGGCCGTGCCACCTGGCGGGACGGTGCGCGGATGACCAGCCCCGGGCGGTGGGGAACGCCGCACCCGGGACCTGCGGGCGGGCGGACCCGGGACGGGGCGGGCACCCCTCGCCCGCACCCGCTCCGCGCCCGGATTCAGCTCGCCGCCAGGCGGCGCTTGTAGACGCGCGCCTCCCACGGCGCCAGCCGCAGCGTCCCGCCGGAGGCGTCGGGGGCGCCCGCGTTCCCGAGCAGCAGCTCGGCCGCCGCCCACTCGGCGGCGTCCTCGAGGTCCGCCGTGACCCTTCCTCCGGAGAAGTTCGCCACCACGAGCAGCTCCACGTCCTCGAGCCGGCGCGTGTAGGCGTAGACGTGCTCGTGGTCGGCCAGGCGCATGGTGAAGTCGCCATGAGCGACGACCGGCTCGGTGTGGCGGAGCTCGATCAGCCGCCGGTAGTGGTGGAAGACCGAGTCGGGGTCGGAGCGCGCCGCCTCCGCATTGATCGACTCGTGGTTCGGGTTCACCGCGAGCCACGGCATGCCCGTGGTGAAGCCCGCGTGCTCGCTCGCGTCCCACTGCATCGGCGTGCGGGCGTTGTCGCGGCCCCGGTACCGGAGCGCCGCGAGGACCTCGTCGCGCGCGTGGCCGGCGGCGATCGCCTCGGCGTAGTGGTTGAGCGACTCGATGTCGCGGAAGTCCTCGATGGCCGCGAACGGCGCGTTCGTCATCCCGAGCTCCTCGCCCTGGTAGACGTACGGCGTCCCGCGGTGCAGGTGCAGCACCGTGCCGAGCAGCTTCGCCGACCGCACGCGGTACTGCCGGTCGTCGCCGAAGCGCGACACCGCGCGGGGCTGGTCGTGGTTGTTCCAGTAGAGGCTGTTCCAGCCGCGCTCCGCGAGCCCGGCCTGCCAGCGCCCGAGCGACGCCTTCAGGTCGCGCAGGCGCAGGGGCTGGAGATCCCACTTGGTCGCTCCCTGGTCGAGCTGGACGTGCTCGAACTGGAAGACCATGTCGACCTCGCGCCGCTCCGGATCGGTGAAGAGCAGCGCCTCCTCCACCGTGACGCCGGGCATCTCGCCGACCGTGAGGATCGGGCGGTCGTAGCGCGCGAACACCTCGCGGTGCATCTCCTGCAGGAACTCGTGGATCCGCGGGCCGCAGAAGAAGTGCGGCGTGCCGTCGCCGAGCGGGCCGCCGCCGAGCGGGTGGCCGTCGGGCAGCGCGGGGTCCTTGGAGATCATGTTGATGACGTCCATCCGGAAGCCGTCGACGCCCCGGTCCAGCCACCAGCGCATCATCGAGTAGACGGCCTCGCGGACGTCCGGGTTCTCCCAGTTGAGGTCCGGCTGCTTGCGCGAGAAGAGGTGGAGGTAGTACTCGCCGGTGGCCGGGTCGAGCTCCCACGTCGGCCCGGAGAAGAACGACCGCCAGTTCGTCGGCTCGGCGCCCGGGTCCCCGGGGTTCATGCCGGCGCGCGCGGGCCGCCACCAGTACCAGTCGCGCTTCGGGTTGTCCTTGGAGGCGCGCGCCTCCACGAACCACGGGTGCTCGTCGGAGGTGTGGTTGACGACGAGGTCCATCACGACCTTCATGCCGCGGTCGTGCACGCCCGCGAGCAGCGCGTCGAAGTCCGCCAGCGACCCGAACGTGGAGTCGATGTCCTGATAGTCGCTGATGTCGTAGCCCGCGTCGTCCTGCGGGGAGGGATACACGGGGGAGAGCCAGATGACGTCGACGCCGAGCTCGGCGAGGTGGTCGAGCCGCGCGGCGATGCCGGGCAGGTCGCCGATGCCGTCGCCGTCGGAGTCGGCGAAGCTGCGCGGGTAGATCTGGTAGACGACCGCGCGCTTCCACCACTGATCGGCCGTGCCGCTCACGCCGCCCCCGCCTCCGCCGGCAGCGGCGGCAGCCCACGGCGCGTCCCCTCGTCGAGCAGCGCCTCGCGCGTGACCGCGCCGCCGACGCCGGTCGGCGCGCCCACGGACAGCGAGGCGTAGAGGTTCGCCCAGCGCATCCGCGCCTCCGGATCCGCTCCGAGCAGGTCCGCCCACGCGTACGCCGCGGCGAACAGGTCCCCGGCGCCCGTGGCGTCGACGACGCGCCGCGCGCCCTCGCCCGCGACGCGGACCTCCTCGCCGTCCACGATCCCGAACGCGCCGTCGGCGCCGAGCGTCACCACGATCGTGGCGGCGAGGCCGGCGAGCTCGCGCGCCGCGGCCTCCGGCGTGTCGGCGCCGGTCAGCACGCACGCCTCGCGCCGGTTGACGAAGAACGCCCGGCTGCCGGCGAGCTGCGCGGGGATGCGGCGCGCGAACGCGCGCGCGTCGTCGTCGCCGCAGGTGACGTAGGTCAGCGGCCCGTCCGGCGCCCGGTCGATCAGCTCGAGGTTGACCGCCACGGCCCGCGGCTCGAGCGCCGCGACGTCGGCGCGCCGCGCCCGCGCCCCCGGGTCGACCGTGACCATCGAGCGCTCGCCGTGCACCGGCATGACGACGGTCACGGGCGTGCGGATGTCCGACGCCTCGCCGCAGACGACGCCCTCCTGCCGGAGCTGGTCGCGCACGAAGACGCCGGGCAGGTCGCGCCCGATCGGCGCCGCCACGGCCGCCGTCAGCCCGAGCCGGACGGCCCCGATCGCGGTGATCGCCCCGCCGCCGGGCGAGCGCAGCATGTCGCCCGCGAAGCGCTCCTCGCCCGGTCCGGGCAGCCCTTCGAGCCCCACGAACGTGTAGTCGAGGAACACCGGCGTCGCGACGGCGAGGTCTACACCCATGCGAAGCGCTCCTCCAGTTCGGGCAGCCTGGCCCGGTAGTCGGCGAAGATCTGGCGCGCGGTGGTCACGGAGGGCACGAGCGGGTGCAGCGCCAGCGCCTTGACGGCCAGCGCCGACGAGCCCGTGAGCGCCGCCTCGATCGTCGCGCGCTCCACCGCCTTGACCGTCTCGACGAGCGCCCGCGCGTGGTCGGGGACGTCGCCGACCGCGACGGGATGCGCCCCCGCCCGCCCGACGACGCAGGGGACCTCGACGACGGCCAAGGCGTCGAGGAAGGGGAGGGCGGAGCGGTTGGCGACGTTGAGGATGCGGAGCGCCCGCGCGTCGGTGGCGATCGCCTCGACGACGGCCATCGCCTCACCCTCGTAGCCCTCGCCGCCCTCCTCGTGCACGCCCTCGACGCCCGCGGCGCTGCGGGCCTCGGCCATGTAGCTGCGGTCGCGCTCGTCGCGCGCGGCGCGCCAGGTCCGGAGCGCCTCCTCCGGGGTCTCGCCGGCCGCGGCGTAGAAGGCCGCCTGCTGCTCCTGCAGGTAGGCGCCGCGCGACTGCGGGCTGCGCCGGATCGCCTCGACCGTGTCCGTGCCGTAGTCGAAGTAGTAGACGTACTCGCTCGGGATCATCCCGATCGAGCGCAGCCACTCGGCGCCGAACAGGCGTCCCTCCTCGATGCGCGCCAGGGCCGCGTCGTCCGCCAGCAGGCCGGGAAGCAGGTCCCCCGTACCGTCGTGGACGCCGCGCAGCCAGCCGAGGTGGTTGAGGCCGAACCAGTCGAACCAGAGGTCGCCCGCCGGGCGCCCGAGCGCGGCGGCGACGCGCCGGCACAGGCCCGCCGGGGTGTCGCAGATCCCGATCGCCCGGTGGCCGAGGACCTGCTGGACCGCTTCGGTGACCATGCCCGCCGGGTTCGTGAAGTTGACGAGCCAGGCGTCCGGCGCCCGGTGCGCCATCGTCTCGGCGAGCGACACCATCGCCGGGATCGTGCGCAGCGCGAAGCAGATCCCGCCCGGCCCGACCGTCTCCTGGCCGAGCACGCCGCGGGCGAGCGGGACGGCCTCGTCGACCGCGCGCCCCTCCAGGCGGCCGACGCGGATGGCGCTGAAGACGAAGCTCGCGCCCTCCACGGCGTCGTCGAGGTCGGTCGTCGTGCGGAAGGGCAGCCCGGCGCCGTGCTCTGCCGCCTGGCCCTCGAGCACCAGGCCGATCCGCTCGAGCCGCTCGGGATCGAGGTCGTGGAGGACCACCTCGTCGATCGCCACGCGCGACTGCAGGCGCAGCAGTGCGCCGTACACCAGAGGGACGCGGAAGCCGCCCCCGCCGACGAGCGTCAGCTTCACCGGGCGCGACCGGCGCCCTGCGGCGTGGAAGTGGGCGCCTGCGCGAGCATGGCGTCGCGGAGGATAACGAGGCGGCGGGCGGGGAGCTCAGGCGGCGAGCAGGGCGGCGATGCCCTCGCCGGTGAGCTCGGCCTTCGGCACGAAGCCGCGGGCGCCGCTGCGCAGCGGCAGCGAGCCGTAGTCGCTGGCCTCGCGGCTCGAGGTCAGCACGACGGCGGGGGGCTCGGGGTGCGCGCACAGCCGGGCGGCGACCTCGAAGCCGTCGATGTCCGGCAGCTGGACGTCGAGCAGGACGACGTCCGGCGACAGGACGCGGGCGCGCCGGACCGCGCTCTGGCCGTCCTCGGCCTCGCCGACCACCTCGTAGCCCTCGGCCTCCAGCAGCGCCCGGGCGCTCGCCCGGAAGCTGGGGTGGTCGTCGACGATGAGGATCCGCGCTGCCATGGACATCAGCGTGACGAGGCGTACCCGGATCGGCCAACGAGCCACCCTCCGGAGGTATCAGCGGAAAACCGAACGACCGTCCTCACGCCTCCACGCGCGGGCGCGGGTGCGGACTCGCGCCATGAAAGGGAGCCTACCCCGTGGTTCCTTCTTGTCCGTCTTGGCTCCTTCTGGTCTTGACGGCAGCCGATCGGTCCTGAAGGATGGGCCTGTGACGGCAGGGCGAACGGGCATCCGGTGGCGCGGCTGAAGATCGCCTACATCGGCGGCGGGTCGACGCGCGCGGCCGGCACCATGGCGTCGTTCATCGCGCAGGGCGAGAACTTCGCCGGCTCGGAGATCGTCCTCGTCGACCTCGACGCGGAGCGGCTGCAGCTGATCCGGACGCTCGCGGAGCGCATGGCGGCGTCGCACGGCGCCGACCTCGCCGTGTCCGCCACCACGAACCGCCGCGCGGGCCTCGACGACTGCGACGCGGTGCTCACGTCGTATCGCCCGGGCGGCTTCCAGGCGCGCGTGCACGACGAGAAGATCCCGCTCGCGCACGGCGTGATCGGGCAGGAGACCCAGGGGCCGGGCGGCTTCTTCATGGCCCTGCGCTCCATCCACGTGATGCGCGGGATCCTGGAGGACATGGCCGCCGCCTGCCCGGGAGCGCGGATCTTCAACTACACGAACCCCGTCAACATCGTGGCCCAGGCGGTCGCCGACCACAGCGACGTCCCGATCGTGTCGCTGTGCGAGGGACCGATCATCTACGCCGAGGCGATGGCCGAGGCGGCGGGACTCGCCCCCGAGCGGCTCGACGTCGTGAGCGTCGGGCTCAACCACGGGTCCTGGAGCGTGCGCCACACCTACGACGGCGAGGACGCGCTGCCGCTCCTGCGCGAGGCGTGGTCGCGGCGGGCCGGCGACCCGGAGCTGGAGGGCGAGACGCGGCGAATGCTGCGGCTCGCCGCGGTGATGGACGCCATTCCCAGCGGCTACTTCCAGTACTACTACTTCGAGCGCGAGATCCTCGCGGAGCTGAAGGCCAAGCCGACGACGCGCGCCGAGGACATCTTGAGCTGGGTGCCCGGCTACTGGGCCCACTACGAGGAGCAGGCGGGGCGCGACGCGCCGGAGCTCGACCCCGGCCGCTCGCGCGGCGGGATCGACGAGCTCGAGCTCGCGATCGACTGCATGGACGCCGTGTACAACGACCGCGGCGAGGTCATGCCGGTGAACGTGCCGAACGCCGGGTCGGTGCCCGGCTTCCCGGACTCGCTCGTGGTCGAGACGCTCGGGCACTGCGACGCGCGCGGGATCCGGCCGCTGCCGATGCCGGGGCTGCCGACGCATCTGCGCGGCCTCGTGGAGGCGCTCGGGGAGTACCAGCAGGCGGCGGCCGACGCGGCATGGTCGGGCACCCCGCGGGACGCCGTGCGCGCGCTCGCCGCGCATCCGCTCGTGCGGTCGGTCGACGTGGCCGAGCGGCTCTACGCGGAGATGGCGGCGGCGCACCGGGCGTGGCTCCCCGAGCGGCTGCTGCCGGCGTAGCGGCCGCGACCCGGCCGGCGGGCTTGCGGCGGCGCGGTCAGCGCAGCGCCGCGCCGCTGTCCGGGTCGAACAGGTGGACCGTGTCCGGCCGGACGGTGAACTCCACCTCCTCGCCGGGCGCGAACCGGCGCCGCCCCTCGATGCGGGCGGTGAACCGCGCGCGCTGGTCCTCGGCGAGCAGCGTCGCGTCGCTCTCCTCGGTCGCCTCGTCGGCGGCCGCGGCCGCCTCGCCCTCGAGGCGCGCGGCGTCGACGGGGAAGATCACGTGGCTCTCGGAGCCGAGCCGCTCGACCACCTCGAGGCGCGCGCGGATCCGCGGCAGGCCGGCCTCGGCGCCAGGGTGGCTGGGCGCGAGGTCGGGCGGGCGGACGCCGGCGATGACCGTGCCGTCGCGCGCCCCGGCGTGGCCGTTGAGCGGCACGTCCACGCCCGCGAAGCGGAGCGTCCCGCCGCGCACCTCGGCCGGCACGAGGTTCATCGGCGGCGAGCCGATGAACGCCGCGACGAACACGTTCGCGGGCTCGTCGAACAGCCGCTCCGGCGTGTCGATCTGCTGGATCGTCCCGTCGCGCAGGACGGCGACGCGGTCGCCGAGCGTCATCGCCTCGACCTGGTCGTGCGTCACGTACACGGTGGTGACGCCGAGCCGGGCGTGCAGGCGCGCGAGCTCGGCGCGCATGCCGACGCGCAGCTTCGCGTCGAGGTTCGAGAGCGGCTCGTCCATCAGGTACGCCTGCGGCTCGCGCACCATCGCCCGGCCGATGGCGACCCGCTGGCGCTGGCCGCCCGACAGCGCGCCGGGCTTGCGCTCGATCAGCTCCGTCAGGCCGAGCACGCCGGCGACCGACCCGACCCGCTCCTTCATCACCGGCCGCGGCGTGCGCCGCAGCTTCAGCGCGAAGGCGAGGTTGTCCCACACGCGCATGTGCGGGTAGAGCGCGTAGTTCTGGAAGACCATCGCCACGTCGCGGCTGCGCGGCGCGAGCTCCGTGACCTCCCGGTCGCCGATCCGGATCTTCCCCGCGGAGACGCCCTCCAGCCCGGCGATCATCCGGAGCAGCGTCGACTTCCCGCACCCCGACGGCCCGACGAGCACCATGAACTCGCCATCCCCGATGGAGAGGTCGACGTCGTCCACGGCGACCACGCCGCCGGGGAAGACCTTGCTCACACGCTCGAGGCTGATGCCGCCCACCGGGCGCTCCCTTCGTCGGTTGGCGGAATCGCGAGCCCGGCGGCCAGGGCCGCGCCGTCGGCGGCGACGCCGAGCCGGTCGAGCGCGAGCAGCAGCGCGCCGGCGACCGGCGGCGTGCCGTCGCGGACGGCGACGGCGCCGGGCAGCTCCGCCATCGTCGCGTCGGCGAGCCGCGCGCTCGGGTGCGTGAAGACGCCGCCGGTGAGCACCACGCGCGCGCCCGCGAGGGGCAGGGCCACGCGGTCGGCGGACGCCCGCGCCTGCACGCCGAGGATCCGGCCCTTCTCGGCGACGATGGCCCGGGCCGGCGGGTCGCCCTCGTCGGCGGCGTCGAGGACGAGCGGCGCCAGGCGGTCCTGCTCCTCCTCGGGAAAGCCGCCGCGGCGCGTGAAGGCGTACAGCAGCTCGATCGGGTCGGCGGCGTCCCACAGCGCGAGGGCCCGGCCGGTGAGCGCGGTGGCCGGGCCCATCCCGAGCTCGGCGCGGTAGATCGCCCGCAGCGCGTCGCGGGCGAGGTCGCGCCCGCCGGCGCCGTCGGGCCAGAAGCCGAGGTGGAAGACGCGGCCGTCCGGGTGGCGCGCGCCGACGGCGTTGTACGTGCCGGCGACGACGGCGATGCCGGTCCAGTCGGGCGAGCCGGTGCGCAGCGCGCCGAGCGCGTCGTTGACGACGAGCGGGGCGACGCGGAGGTCCAGGCGCTCGCGCAGCCGGCGCTCGAGCAGGACGAAGTCCTCCGGCCAGTCCGCTCCGGCGAGGCTGAAGGCGGCGGCCGCGAGGTCCCCCGGCCCGCATCCCGCCTCGGCCAGCGCGGCCCGGACGGCGAGCTCGATCGCGTCGAGCGCCCGCTCGGGCGTCGCGGCGTTGTGGATGTCGGCGCAGCCGCCCCGGCCGGTGCCGCGGAGGCGCCCGTCGGGCCCCGAGACCACGGCGACCGTCTTGGTGTTGCCGCCGTCGACGCCGAGCGCGAGCCCGGTCACTCCTTCACCCCGCCGGCGAACATCCCGCGGATGAAGCTCCGCTGCAGGAAGACGTAGACCACCACGACCGGGAGCGCGACGAGCACCGCGGCGGCCGCGGTCATCGTCGGATCCTGCGTGCGGTTTGCACCGGCGAACAGCGCCAGGCCGAGCGGCGCCGTGCGCAGGTCGTCGCTCTGGATCATCACGAGCGCGAGCAGGAACTCGTTCCACGTCCACATGAACACGAGCACGACGAGCGTGGTGAGCGCCGGCCGGGCCTGCGGCAGCAGCACGCGCATCAGGGTGGAGAAGCTCGAGGCGCCGTCCAGCCGCGATGCCTCCACGAGCGACGCGGGCGTGGAGCGGAAGAAGGCCCGCATCCAGAACGTGCCGAACGGGATCGACAGGCCGATCTGCGGCAGGATCAGCGCCCAGTAGCTGTCCGTCAGCCCCGCGTCCTTGAACACGTAGTAGAGCGGGATGACGGTCGCCTCGTAGGGGAAGATCAGGCCGAGCAGGAGCAGGTAGAACAGCGCGTCCGCGCCGCGGAAGCGCATCGCGCCGAACGCGTAGCCCGCGAGCGTGGACAGCACCGCCGTGGCGAGCGCGACGCTCGCCGCGACGATGAACGAGTTGAGCAGCCCGCGGCTGAAGCCGCCGAGCTCCCAGGCGCGCTCGAACGTCGCGAACGACAGCTGGTCGGGGATGGAGAAGCCGGTGACCAGGTCGCTGCGCTCGTGGAAGGCGAGCAGGAGAATCGACAGGATGGGATAGATCGCCACGACGGCGAACGCCCCCAGGACGGCGTAGCTGACGAGCTGCTCGCGCCGGCCCGCGGTCATTTCGTGGGGTCGCGGTCGACGATCCGCGTGATGGCGAAGGCGACGACGAAGATGAGCGCGGTGAGGATGACCGCGACGGCGGCGGCGAGGCCGACCCGCCCGTTGGCGAACGCGTTCTGGTAGACCAGCACGGACGGCACGGTGGTCGACGTCCCGGGCCCGCCGCTCGTGGAGACGTAGATCAGGTCGAACGTCCGCAGCGCGGTGATGACCGTGATGGTCAGCGCGACCGCCAGCTCGCCCCGCAGCCCCGGCAGCGTCACCGCGAAGAACTCCCGCACGCGCCCGGCGCCGTCCACGCGCGCGGCCTCGTAGAGCGTGTGCGGGATCTTCTGGATGCCGGCGAGGAAGAGCACGAGGCAGAGCCCGAAGGTCACCCACGTGCCGACGAGGCCGAGTGCCGGCAGGGCGAAGGTGAAGTCGCCCAGCCAGCTCCGGGCGAGGCTCCCCAGCCCGATCGCCCGCAGGCCCTCGTTGAGCGGCCCGTCCGGCGCGTAGATCCAGACCCAGGCGATGGCGACGACCACCGTCGCGACGGTCTGGGGCAGGAACAGCACGGCGCGGAAGCCCGTCACCCCCCGCACGCGGCCGTGGGCGAGCAGCGACGCCAGCAGCAGCCCCAGCAGCACCGGCAGGATCGCGTAGAAGAAGATCAGCTCGAAGGAATGGACGAACGACGCCCGGATGTCCGGGTCCTCGAGGATCCGGGTGTAGTTGTCCAGGCCGACCCACGTGCCGACCGTCAGTCCGTCCCAGTCGAACAGCGACAGCCACGTCGTGTACACCAGCGGCCCGAACGCGAACAGCAGGTAGAAGAGGAACGCCGGGGCGATGTACAGGTAGGCGACGCGGCGCGGCTCCCCGGGCGCGCGCTCGCGCACCCGGAGCTCCGGCCGCGCGCCCGCC
>Ga0196962_10000731_pt1 | contig 12033 bp, 11 predicted proteins | sample S3v_20metaG_FD_183186 | JGI IMG/M metagenome (GOLD analysis project Ga0196962, IMG submission 183186) | Soil microbial communities from Anza Borrego desert, Southern California, United States - S3+v_20 | ecosystem: Environmental > Terrestrial > Soil > Desert | place: USA: California | collected... | reverse complement strand
TGGTCATTATTGTTGTCGTTCTGATTGCCTCGTGGTATGCGTGGCGATATTACAAGTTGCGCCGCGATATTGATGAATATGCCAGTCACATCCGTAAAGCAGAGACCAACACAAATATCAGAGAGCTTGAAAATTTATCCAGTGGAATTGCTTCGCTGATCGGGACGTTTAACATGCAACATGCCACTTTAGAAGCGGAGCGCCTGCGCCTCGCGACGGTCCTCGACCAGATCACCGACGGTGTGCTGATCGCCGATGCCACCGGCATGATCCAGTTTGCCAACCCTGCCGCGGGCAGGCTGTTTCAATTTGGGAATCCACTCCACCATAGCATTGCGGAAGTGGTGCGCAACCATCAGCTTGTAGAAGCCTGGCGGCGCTGCCAGCAAACGCGGCAGATGCAGAGCGAGTCTGTGGAGGTGCCCACACGCCACCAGTATTTGCACTTAGTCGTCATCCCCGATCAACACACAAGCGGGAGCCTCTTACTGGCGCAGGACTTAACCCGCATCCGCCGTCTTGAGACGGTGCGCAGAGATTTCGTCAGCAACCTCTCTCATGAGCTTCGGACACCGCTTGCCTCGTTGAAGGCATTAGCCGAAACGCTTCAAGAGGGAGCATTAGATGACCCCCCAGCAGCGCGGCGATTTGTGGAGCAAATCCAGATCGAGGTGGACGCGTTGACCCAAATGGCAAACGAGCTGCTGGAACTTTCCAGGATCGAATCAGGGCGCTTCTCCCTGAACCGTTTACCAGTCGTAGCAGCCGAGCTGCTTTCCTCCGCCGCCCGGCGGATGCAGGTCCAGGCGGAGCGTGCACACATCGCGCTACGAGTCGAATATGCAGAGGATCTGCCCAGGGTACAGGTAGACCCACAGAGGCTGGAACAGGTTTTGATCAATCTTATTCATAACGCGGTCAAGTTCACACGCCCGGGCGGAGAGGCGGTTCTTTGCGCCGAATCAATTCCCGGCGCAGTGCGATTCGCGGTGCAGGATACGGGTATGGGAATCCCCGCCGAGGAGATCTCGCGCATCTTTGAGCGTTTTTATCGGGTCGATAAATCCCGAACGGGCAGGGGGACAGGCCTGGGATTATCCATTGCCAAACATATTGTCGAAGCGCATAACGGAAAGATCTGGGTGGAAAGCACCGAGGGACAGGGAAGTACGTTTTATTTCACAATCCCCAGCGAAACGTAATCTTCATAACTCAGGTGGGCAGGATTGTACAATTTCAAATTAACTTAAAAAAGTTACACGGGGCAGTTTTCAGAATTGTTTTGTATCAGCAAAGTCGCTGCAAGGCGCAAGTCGGGGACTCTATGCTATCCTACGGGCATGGAAATGTTTCTGCTCGTCATGGTGTCTGCATTGCTAATGATCATCTTTATCGATGCGGGACGTAAGCAGCGTGCCTTCCTGTGCCAGCAGGTAACAGTCACAAAGCGCCCCTAAGTACGAAGTGAACATTTCTCTCTCCTCCTCGCAAGAGCCTGGACCTCCTCCCAGGCTCTTGTGCATTTTAAGTTTCAATCATATGTTAACCTAGCCTTAAACCAAATTTGATTTTCCATTAACTCCCTCTTGTTACACTGTTAGTATAAAAAAAGGAGAATTATGGGACTTGCTGATCTGCACATACACACAGTCTATAGCTATGACGGCACGGCGTCTGTTCCTGCTGTTCTAGCACGCGCCAAACAAGTTGGTCTTGATGTGATTGCCATCACCGATCATGACCAAATCATAGGAGCCCTAAAGGCATTTGAAATGGCACCTGAATTCGGGATCGAAGTGATCCCTGGTATTGAAATCACAACTGCAGAGGGCGACCTACTGGCTCTGTTCGTCACACAAAAAATCAAGCCAGGGCGATGGTTGATCGAAACCATCTTAGACGTCGGTGAGGCCGGCGGAATTTGCATTGCGCCGCATCCTATGGCGAGGGGAACAGGCATGAAAAGCTTAAGTGCCCCCTCTATCCTGCGAGCGCTGGACCATCCGGTTGCTGGGCGTATTCTGATCGGAATCGAAACGTATAACGCCACGGTTCTCGACCGTGAAAGTAATCTTCACGCGCAAAAGCTTTGGGCGGAATGCCCCGGTATCGCCCAGGTTGGAAATAGTGATGCTCACATTTTGCAGGCGATCGGCTCGGGCACCACAGAATTTCTTGGCAACACCGCGGCGCACCTGCTCGATGCGCTTTGGATTGGCGCAACTGATGTCCGCCAGGGAGAGCCGATGAACTCGGCACAAATTCTTGGCAGCTGGGCGTTAAACTTTGTCAGAAAAAGCAGAATTACATAGAGACATAATTGGTCGTTCTTACATTCATATTAGTAAGCTTGATCGTGGTTTTCGCGATCGATACGCGCCAAAAGCGTCACAGATTCTTAGCTAAGAAGTAAAAATCCGTTAACAGTAACGCAGGATAATATATTCAATTTTTCTATACAGGGTATATATGAGCAAACAACCAGTTTTATTTCTTTGCACGGCTAATTCGGCACGCAGTCAAATGGCGGAGGCGTTTCTCCGCAAATATGCTGGCAACACCCTTGAAGCTCACAGCGCGGGTTTAGAGCTAAAAGGCGTAAATCCATTAGCGGTCCAAGTAATGCATGAAGTGGGGATCGACATTTCAAGACAGACTTCAAAAAGTATAGAAACGTATCTTGGAAAGATGCTTTTCCAGTATCTAGTCACGGTTTGCGATGACGCTGATAAGAACTGTCCCACCATTTGGCCGGGAGTAAATATCCGACTACATTGGTCATTTGAAGACCCTGCCAGGTTTGAAGGAACAGAGGCAGAAAAACTCGCAAAATTCCGAGAAGTGCGCGATCAAATAGAGAAAAAAGTCAAGGAATGGGTCATTGTTCCTGTTCGATAACAAATATCACACAATGGAACTGCACTATAGCGAGCTCAAAAACAACATTAGACGGATCAAGCTGATCGGCAAGTTGGATCTCGACGGAGTAGGGAAGATTGAGTCTCAATTTTATGGATACTGTGCCGGAGAAAGCCCTCGTGTGATCGTAGATCTTTCAGACGTTGAATTTCTCGCATCGATGGGAATCCGATTATTGATCCTAAACGCCAAATCCGTATTTAGTCGCGGTGGGCGCATGGTACTTCTGCGTCCAAAACCGGAAATAAGAAATATATTAGAGGTCACTGACATTGCTATGATCATTCCCATCTATGATGGATTGGAATCAGCAGAGGTGGTGTTGCTGGCGTAACTATATCTTGTCGTTCCGAAATCCAAAAGACACCTCTCTCAGGCAAGAGGTGTCTTTTTATTTCATATCGATCTTACTTACTTCCTGATGAGATGGAAGGCGAACAATTGCTCACCTTCTAATAAAAGAGCGTTTGGTAGTGCAACAAGCTCGTTTTCGCCAAATTCAAAAATGTAAGGTTGAAAAGCTGGGTTTTGATTACTCAGTTTTTTCTTAACAAGACGTTAACTTGTTCTTCTCTTGTTCTTAAAACCAGCTTGATAAGATGACAAGGTATAAAAATCATAGGAGAAAAGTAGAATGACCAAAATTGTTCGTACGCTTATGTTCGCCCTCATCGTAACCAGCTTCGTACTCGCGGCGTGTGCACCTGCCACCACACAGGCACCTGAATCCACGGAAGCTTCTCTGCAGACCGAAGCACCCACCACGGCTACCGAGGCCCTTACGGAAGCGCCTGCTGAAGACCCAATGGCTATGTATGCCCCCGATGTGGTATCGGGAGACATCATTACAGCTGGATCGTCCACGGTGTTCCCCCTCGCCGAACGCATGAAGCAACGCTTCGAAGAAGAAGGCTTTAGCGGCAACCTCACAATCGACTCCATCGGTTCCGGTGCTGGCATTGAACGCTTCTGCGTCAATGGCGAGACTGACATCGCCAACGCCTCCCGCGCTATCCGAGATACGGAAATCGAATCCTGCACGGCGATTGGACGCACCCCCATTGAGCTCCAGGTCGGCATTGATGCGCTGGCAGTCGTCGTCAGCAGTGAAAACGACTTCATCACAGGCGTGACCATCGAAGAGCTGGCCGCGATCTACTCCACCGCCACCAACTGGTCGGACGTCCGCCCTGAGTGGCCCAACGAGCCCATCCTGCGCTTCAGCCCCGGCACCGACTCCGGCACCTTCGACTACTTCGTGGAAGTCATCATGACCCCTGCCAACGGCGACGATGCTGAAGCTGGCTCGGCTGCCATCCAGAACGCTGCCAACCTGCAGCTTTCTGAAGACGACAATGTTCTCGTCCAGGGTGTTGAAGGTAGCCCCTATGCCATCGGATACTTCGGCTTTGCATACTACCAGGAAAACCAGGGTGCATTGAAAGCGCTCTCCATCAACGGTGTCGAACCGACCGCCGAGACGGCGGAGAGCGGCGACTATCCTCTCTCCCGCCCACTCTTCCTCTACTCGGATGCCAACATCTTGAAGGAGAAGCCCCAAGTCGCTTCCTTTCTCTGGTTCTTCCTCGACAACGTCAACAACGAGATCGCCGATGTCGGTTACTTCCCCGTCAGCGACGCCAAACTTCAGGAAGCCAAAGACGCCTGGAGTGCCGCAGTGATCGAGTGATCCAGAGTGCTGCAAATGATAGTAATAAGCCTTCCCTCCCAATCAAGCGGGAGGGAAGGTGATTTGCTGTAAAACATCAAGATGATTCCATTGAAAAGGAAGGTGCTTTCATGGCCGGTCTATCACTAGAGAAAACTTTCGAAAAGAAAGCATCTACGAGTAATTTACGTCGTAAAACACGATGGGGTGAAACCTTCATCCAAGCTTTATTATTCTTCAGCGGTTTTTTCTCGATCTTCACAACAGTGGGGATTGTGTACGTGTTGGGAAAGGAAGCTTTACTCTTTTTCCAGATGCCTGAGGTAGATTTGCTTGCCACGTTCACCACCACGGAGTGGAAACCTCAGATTGGCAAATTTGGCATTTGGCCTCTACTCAATGCTACCTTAATGACAACCCTGATCGCGATGTTGATCGCCATTCCGCTTGGGGTAGCAGTTGCGATTTATTTGAGTGAATATGCCAACCCCAGAGTTCGTAATACTCTCAAGCCAATCCTGGAGGTGCTGGCAGGTATCCCTACCATTGTTTATGGTTATTTTGCGCTTACGTTCATGACGCCCCTGCTGCGGGAGATATTTGGCAGAGATGTGGTTCAAATCTATAACACGGCCTCGGCGGGACTCGTGATGGGGATTCTGATCCTGCCGCTGATTACATCCATGACGGAAGATGCCTTGAGTGCGGTCCCGCGTTCCCTGCGCGAGGCGGCGTTTGGCATGGGAGCGACCAAATTGGAAGTGGCGCTGCAGATCGTCGTTCCCGCGGCTCTTTCGGGAATTGCAGCCGCTATCATCGTGGGTATTTCGCGTGCCATTGGCGAAACCATGATCGTGGCCGTGGCTGCCGGCGCGGGACCCAACTTCACCTTTAGTCCTTTCACTGGCGCTGAGACGATTACCGGGCATATCGTGAGAATTTCAGGCGGCGACCTGAGCTATGACTCGGTGGACTACAACAGTATCTTTGCACTCGGGCTGTTCCTGTTCTTTGTTACTCTGACGCTCAACATCACCAGCCAGGCAATTGTGCGCCGCTTCCGTGAGGTGTACGAATGAAAGAAAAAGCAGTCGTTCAGGGTTTTACCGATAATCTGGATGCGCGCAACCGTAAAGGCGTGATCTGGCATGTGCTCTTTCAAGTGTCTACTGTAATAGGCATCGTTGCGCTGATCGCGCTCATGCTTAATATCATCAACGGTGCGTTTGGGTATATCGCTTATGAAGCCAGAGTAGACCCGGACACACTTGCCGTGGACGGCACCCCTCTTACAGAGCAGAGTCAAGAACAACTTGTGACTCTACTTCAATCCACACTCTCGCGTGGCGCCTATAACAAATTGGAAAACGAGAAGCCATTCGCCAGACGGCCTCGCGAAGAAGTGTATCAACTGGTCCTGGAACGAATCATCCGACCTGAAATTGTAGGTGTCTGGAATTTATGGCCCTCCATCACGGACGCGGATGAAATCCGCACAACGGTCGCACAGGAACATCCGAATGCGGAATTGGAGTTTGTCTCCTGGCTGACCTCAGACTTCGTTTCCCGGCCTCAGACCAGTGAACCTCTGACGGCTGGTGTACGCACGGCTATCCTTGGGTCGCTCTGGACTATTCTATTCACGATTTTGCTTGCTTTCCCGATTGGTGTGGGAGCAGCTATCTATCTGGAAGAGTACGCATCCGATACCTGGCTCAACCGGCTCATTCAGACCAATATCAACAACCTGGCGGGCGTACCATCTATTGTGTATGGAATTTTAGGGCTGGCTATTTTTGTACGGACGCTTGAGCCACTCACCAGTGGAGAAGTATTTGGGCTGGTCGATCCCACTACGGCAAGCGGCAGGACCGTTCTTTCTGCCGGTTTGACACTGGGTCTGCTGGTGCTGCCCATTATTATCATTAATGCCCGGGAGGCAATTCGGGCAGTACCGCGTTCTCTGCGCAATGCAAGTTTCGGTGTCGGCGCTACAAAATGGCAGACCGTCTGGTCGCATGTGCTTCCCAACGCGATGCCGGGCATCCTCACCGGAACGATCCTGGCCATCTCACGCGCCATCGGCGAAACGGCGCCGCTCGTCGTCGTGGGGGCTTCGACGGCGATCAGCTTCGACCCAAGCTCGCCCTTTTCAAAGTTCACCACATTGCCGATCCAGATCTACCAGTGGACCTCCCGTCCACAGGATGAATTCCGAAGTCTGGCTGCGGCAACCATTCTTGTACTTCTTATATTGTTGCTGAGCTTGAATGCCTCCGCCGTCTTGCTGCGCAACCGCTTCAGCAGGAAATTCTAAATATGGCTACAAATAACATCCCCAATCACAAATACGTCATCGAAACCAGCGACCTCGAAATTTTCTACGGCAGCTTCAAAGCCGTCACCGGGGTCAATATGAAAATCGAACGCAACAAGATCACGGCGATCATCGGTCCATCGGGCTGCGGAAAATCCACGTTACTGCGTGCCTTCAACCGCATGAACGAACTCTATGCCGGGACGTCCATCCAGGGGCTGGTCACGTTTGAGGGAGAGGATATCTACGCGCCCCACGTAGACCCAGTTGAAGTTCGTTACCGCATCGGCATGGTATTCCAGAAACCTAATCCATTTCCCAAAAGCATCTATGAGAACATTGCCTGGACGGCGCGCATTCACGGATACAAAGGGAATATGAACGAATTGGTGGAAAGCTCCCTGCGGCAAGCTGCCCTCTGGGAGGAAGTGAAAGACAAGCTGCACCAATCTGGCTTGTCTCTCTCTGGGGGGCAGCAGCAGCGATTGTGCATCGCTCGCGCCATCTCGATCAAGCCCGAGGTCATTCTGATGGACGAGCCTGCGTCTGCACTCGACCCGATTGCTACGCTTAGAATCGAAGAACTAATGCAGGAATTGAAAAAGAATTACACAATCATCATCGTCACTCACAATATGCAACAAGCGGCACGTGCATCCGACTACACAGCCATGATGATGCTTTCCGGCGAGGGCGAGCGGTCCGGCACCGTGATCGAATTCGGCGAAACCAATCGTATCTTCACCAACCCGAAGCATAAGCGGACGGAAGATTATGTCACCGGCAGGTTCGGATAGATTTTGGAGATATAATAACTTGACACACAAGAATCGAATTGAGGACACTATGCTCCGAAAGACATTTGAAAACGAAATCCAACAGGTCAAGGATGACGTACTCTTACTGGGCAGTATGGTCGAGCAGGCAATTCTTAGCTCTGTGGAGGCACTGAAAAAACGTGACGTCAAAGCATCGGAGATCATCTTTGAGAAGGACAAGGAAATCAACGAGAAGCGTTTTGAGATCGAAAACAAACTTATGATCCTGATCGCCACTCAGCAGCCTATGGCGCACGACCTACGCCTGCTGGCATCCTGCATGGAGATCATCTCTGAGTTAGAACGCATGGGCGATTACGCCAAAGGCATCGCCAATATCAACATCCGCATGGGAGATGCACCGCTCCTCAAACCGCTGATCGATGTGCCGCGTATGGCTCAGATCGGTGTGGATATGCTTCATCAGGCGCTCACTGCCTTTGTGAACGAGGATATCGAAACGGCAAAGTCCATTCCCGTGAAGGATGATGAAGTGGATGCGCTTTATAATCAGGTCTATCATGAGTTGATGATGTATGTCATCCAGGATCCGAAAACGATCGAACGTGCCAACTGGCTCTTGTGGGTGGCACACAACCTCGAACGTGTAGCAGATCGCGTTACCAATATCTGTGAGCGGACGATCTTCATCGCGACCGGTAAAATGGAGGAAATCAAGTCAACAGACGATGAGTTCTGGCACAACCAACCGCATCAAAATTAAAAGTAACGCAAAAAATCCGTCCTGCTTGTAGCAGGACGGATTTTTATTTTGAACAGGACTTCTTAACCCGTTCTTCCTGTAATATAAGCTTCTGTCAATTCCTGCTTGGGTTTGGTGAACATCGCCTCTGTTTCAGAAAATTCCACTAATTCACCTAGCCAGAATAATCCTGTGAAATCTGAGACGCGTGCTGCTTGCTGCATATTGTGCGTCACGATCACAATCGTATAGTCTTTCTTCAGTTCCGCAATTAATTCCTCGACATGCAGAGTTGCAATGGGGTCAAGCGCTGAGGTTGACTCATCCATTAAGATTACGTCTGGATGAACAGCAACAACACGAGCAATACATAGTCTCTGTTGCTGTCCCAAGGAAAGTCCCAACGCGTCCGATCGCAGAATGTCCTTGACCTCATCCCACAAGGCAGCAGCGCGTAAAGATTTTTCGACAACATCATCCATCTTTACATTCATTCCCATCACACGCGGACCAAATGCCACATTGTCGTAAATAGATTGCGGGAACGGATTCGGCTTCTGAAACACCATGCCAACCCGCTGCCGGAGCTCGACCACGTCCATATCTTCACTATAAATGTCTTGACCTTCCAGCAGGATTTTTCCATCGACGCGCGTACCAGGGATCGTATCGTTCATCCGGTTCAGACAGCGCAAAAATGTGGATTTGCCACATCCCGATGGACCAATCAACGCGGTTACTTTGTGGGGCTGGATGTCAAGATTAATCTGTGAAAGTGCCTTTGAGGAACCATAATAGAAATCCAAGGTCTGGACAGAGAAGGTGGGTTGAGTTTCAGACATGGGGCGATTTTATCATGTGAATGACACCGCTACAGGAGCGCAGCAAATACCTATAACACTTTACAGTTTAATGCGTAAGGAGACAAGTGGTAAAACTTTCGGCTATAATTCGACACAATGAACCGTTACATTCCATCTGCCATCATCATACTTATGTTCCTGTTTTCTGCCTCATGCGGTCCCGCTTCATCATCAACGGAGACCGCATCTGATTCTCCCGCTACCTATATCGAAAATAAAGGCTCGGATACGATTGTCAACCTGGCGCTTGCCTGGGCAGAGCGTTATCAGGCGGAGAATCCGGAAGTTCGGATATCTGTGACAGGCGGCGGCTCAGGAACGGGAATCGCGTCCTTAATTAATGGAACTGTAGACATTGCCAACGCTTCCCGCCAGATTAAGGAGGAGGAGATCGCCAACGCGCGATCGAATGGCGTCGAGCCGGTGGAGCATATTATTGCACGCGATGCCATAGCGGTGATCGTCCATCCGCAAAATCCGGTAGGTCAATTGACGTTGAAACAGATCTCGGATATTTACAGCGGCAAGATTAGGAACTGGTCTGAGATCGGTGGAGAGGACCGTCCCATCGTGCGGCTTTCTCGTGAGACCAATTCGGGCACGCATGTCTATTTCCTTGAGACCGTTTTGCGAATGGGGAACAGCGAAGATAGAACTCTATTCTCCACCGATACGTTACTGCTTCCCTCTTCCGAAGGAATTATTGCCGAGGTGCGGCAGAACCCAAACGCCATTGGCTACGACGGTCTGGGGTATGTGCCGGAAGACCTTAAAATGATAGCCATTGCCGAAGAGGAAGGCGGCGCGTATGTATTGCCTTCCATCCCAACAGTGAACGATAAAACCTATCCGATCGCACGTGACCTGTACATGTACACAGACGGTGAGCCAACGGGGATCGTCAAAGACTATCTGGATTGGATCCTAGACTCTGAAGCACAAGAGATCGTTGCTGAGCTCGGGTTTGTGCCTGCATCTCTCACACCCGCGGATTAAGGACGCTGCATGGAAAAATCCCTCAACTGGTACGAATTTGTCATCACGCGTTTGATCAAGGCTTCCGGCTATTCTGCTATTCTCTTTGTAGCACTTATTTTTTTCTTTCTCGTGCGCGAAGGGGTTCCCGCCTTTTTCGAAACGGAACTTTCTTCCCTCTTTAGCGCCCGCTGGTACCCCATTGAAGAATATTACGGGATTCTGCCCCTCATCACTGGTTCCTTGATGGTGACACTCGGCGCAACATTGGTCGCCGTCCCATTGGGGCTTGGCACTGCCATCTATATTTCCGAAATCGCGCCGCGCTGGGTGCGGGAGATCCTCAAACCACTGGTGGAATTACTAGGCGGACTTCCCTCGGTTGTTCTCGGATTTCTGGGCATTCTCGTCCTCTCCCCATACCTGCGCGTCCTGCTGGACCTCCCAACCGGGCTGACCGCCTTCACAGGTTCTCTGCTTCTGGGCGCGATCGCGGTGCCTACTATTGTGTCGGTTGCGGAGGATGCGCTCGATGCCGTGCCGCGCGCGTATCGGGAGGGCGCCTGGGCACTGGGTGCCACGCGTTGGCAGACGATCTGGCGGGTGACCCTTCCCGCTGCCCGCTCCGGCGTGCTGACCGCGGTGATGCTCGGCGTTGGGCGCGCCATCGGCGAAACGATGACCGTGATGATGGTCACCGGGAATGCTCCCGTGCTGGCGACATCCCTGGGGAATCTGTTCTTACCCGTCCGCACGATGACAGCGACCATCGCGGCGGAAATGGGTGAGGTCGCGAGCGGCAGTACGCACTACCACGTGTTATTCTTTATCGGCATGGTGCTATTCCTGATTTCACTAGGCGTGAACATTGCTGCGTCCTCCGTTGTGTTTCGGACAAAGAAACGTGCCGAGAGAATTTTGTCATGAAACGCAGGCTGCCCATCAACCGCCATCTTACAGAACGCATCGGTTTTACAGCCATCACCCTGATGGCTGTTCTCACGGTACTCCCCATTGTTGCCGTGGTGATCTATATTTTTATTCAGGGCTTGCCCGCCATTTCGCTCGAGTTTCTGACAGGCTTTCCACGAGAAGGGATGCGTGCGGGCGGCATCCTGCCTGCGATTATCGGCACGATCTACCTTACTGTGGGCACTGCCATCTTCTCGGTTCCGCTAGGGATTGCCGCGGCGATTTATCTTTCTGAATATGCATCCGACACGCCGCTGACGCGCACGATTCGGATTGCGATCATTAACCTGGCGGGGATTCCTTCTGTAGTCTATGGGTTGTTTGGTCTGGGACTCTTTGTGATCTTCCTGAATTTTGGCACGTCGATCCTCGCCGCGTCGCTGACCCTGTCCATCATGACCCTTCCCGTCATTATCAGCACTGCCGAAGAGTCGCTGCGCTCGGTGCCGCAGGCGTTTCGCACGGTGAGTATTTCGCTCGGCGCCACACGCTGGCAGACGATCCGCCGGATCGTCCTGAAAGAAGCACTGCCCGGGATTCTCACGGGCGTAATTCTAGGGCTCGAACGCGCGGCAGGCGAGACAGCACCTATCCTGTTCACAGGTGCAGCGTTTTTCCTGCCACAACTTCCCCAGTCTCCTTTCGATGCGACCATGGCGCTGCCCTATCATCTTTTTGTAATTTCCACCCAGGTGCCTGAAATGCCCATTCAAATTCAGTACGGCACAGCGCTGGTTTTGCTCATCTTTGTATTGACGATGAACTTGATCGCAACCATCATTCGTTCGAGAGCGAGG
>Ga0196962_10000729_pt1 | contig 12128 bp, 9 predicted proteins | sample S3v_20metaG_FD_183186 | JGI IMG/M metagenome (GOLD analysis project Ga0196962, IMG submission 183186) | Soil microbial communities from Anza Borrego desert, Southern California, United States - S3+v_20 | ecosystem: Environmental > Terrestrial > Soil > Desert | place: USA: California | collected... | reverse complement strand
CGCTGGTCGGTCGCCGGGCACGGGACCGTGCTGCCGTCGACCAGGTTGATGCCGCTGTTGACGCCGCCGTCGATCGCGTGGCTGTCCGGCCGCGGGGCGTGCGTCATCGTCGCGCCGCCGTTGTCGGCGATCGCGTCGAGCCGCGGGCTCACGTTCGCGCGGTCGCGCGGGCCCTGGAAGTAGCACTCGCGGCCGCCATCGAGGTTGCCGCCCTGGGAGGCCCACGCACCGTCGCAGTCGGCCGACATCCGGTTGCCGGCGACGATCGTGTTCATGAAGATCGCGCCGAGGCTCGGGACGATCGGGAAGTTGATCGACTCGATCGGCTTGCCGACGCCGCTGCCGCGCGGGGACGTGTTCTCGGTGATCGTGGAGCTCAGGACCTCGAGGCCGCCGTCGGCGTCCACGAAGATGCCGCCGCCCGCGATCAGTGCGATGTTGCCCGAGATCGTCGTGTTCTCGAGCTGGGTGTCGGCGTCGCTCTCATGGTCGAAGCCCCCGCCCCAGTTCTTCGCCCGGTTGTCCCACAGCGTCGAGTTGACGAACCGCGACAGCGAGTCCGGCCGGTTCACGACGCCGCCGCCGTCGTGCGCGGTATTGCGGGAGACCATCGTCTCCTCGACGAGGAAGTCGCCGCTGCCCTGGTTGTCGATGCCGCCGCCGTCCTCGAACGCCTTGTTGCCGGAGATCGTCAGCCGCCTGAAGGTGACGCGCATGCCCGCGTTGAGGATCGCCCCGCCGGAGGTCTCGGTCCGGTTGCTCGTGAACTCGCTGTCCTCCACCAGGGCGGTGCCGCCGGTGTTGAGCGACAGCGCGCCGCCCTCCATGCCGGCGGAGTTGCCGTCGAACCTCGAGTCGCGCAGGACGAAGCCGCCGGTGCCGTCCGCGAACAGCGCGCCGCCGCCGCCCTCGCCCTCGTGGAACTGGCCCAGGTCGTCGATCAGGTCGACGCCCGCGTGGTTGTCCGTGAACGTCGACGCGCTGATCGTGATCGGGCGCTCGGGGTGCACGTTGACGGCGCCGCCGTTGCCGTTCGCGCGGTTGCCGTCGAACGTCGAGCGCGTGATCGACGCGCTCGTCTTCGAGCCGCTGTCGATCGCGCCGCCCTCGTTCCAGGCGAGGTTGTCCCTGAACGACGAGTCGGCGACCGTCAGGTCGCCCTCGTGCTCGTTGTAGATCGCGCCGCCGTCGGCGAGCGCGACGTTGTCGGTGAACGCCGCGTGCGAGACCTCGGCGCGGGCGCGGCCGCCGGTCGGGGTCAGCTCGCCGCCGTTGTAGATGCCGGCGCCCTCGTGGGCGTGGTTGCCGACGAAGTCGGCCCTGTCGGTCGCCGAGCCGATCACGGCGACCGCCGTCTGCGTGCTGAAGACGGCGCCGCCCTTGCCCTCGGTGCGGTTGTTGGTGAAGTCGGTGCGCACCAGTTCGAGCCGGCCGTCCCCGATCGGGCACGTTGCGGGGCAGGTGCCGTCGACCGGGCCACCGCTGTAGACGCCGCCGCCGTAGTTGGTCGCGACGCTGTCGCGGACCGCCATGTCGACCAGCCGAACCTTCCCGGCCGAGCTGTTCATGACGCCGCCGCCGTAGTCGCCGCTCCAGCCCTTGCGAACGGTCAGCCCGGCGATGGTGACGTTGCCGGCGGTCGCATGGACCTCGAACACGCGGTCGAGAGCGGTCTGCCCGGCGCCGCCGCCGAGCGCCGTGCCGCCGTCGACGACCGTGGCCTCCTTGCCGGCGCCGGTGATCGTGAGCGGTCCGGCGATGTCGTGGTCGCCCGCGTAGTCGACGTACAGCCCCGGGTCGAAGAACGGCGACCCCGGGGACGACCCGCCGCCGCCGTCGAACTCGGCGAGGCGGATCGTGTACGTGCCGCCGGGGATGCTGATCGCGTCGGCGCCGGCCAGCATGTTCGACTCCTGGATCGCCGCGCGGAGGGTGCACCTGCCGGCGCTCGTCGCACAGACGCCGTCGCCCAGGTTCGCGTCGACCGCGTCGGCGGTGCTGTCGACCGCGAACTCGTCGGCCGCGGCCGCGGCCGGGGCCGCCAGGGCAGCGGCGGCCGCGATCGCGAGCATCGCGAGCACACGTCTCGTGGCATGCAACCGCCCGTCCATGGAATTCAGCCCTCTCGCCTCTCCGACCCTCGCTCAGACCGCAGGGTGCCGACGCCTCGCGCCGGACCCGCGCGCCACGCCGCCGCCAACGGCGCATGACCATTTCTCCAACCCAACAACAAATGAGCGGGACTCCGCAATAGGCACGGCTGCCCATCTTGCGTTCAAGCGCGTGAACGCGAGTCGAGAACTACCGCGACGGTCTCGGAGCTGGATGAGTGATTCCATGTCGAGAACGGCCGGCTGGCTCCGCTCACCGTGTGAAGGGCCCTCGAAAGTGCGGCCCACGACACCAGGAGACGACGATGCCGAAGTACCTGCTTCTGAAGCGCTCGAGAAGGGACTAGGCAATGACCCTCGCCCGTCCTCCTGTCGTCAGCCAGACCGAGTGGGACACGGCTCTGGCGGCCATGACCGAGCGCGAGAAGGCCGTCGCCGCCGCGATGCACGAGCTCGCCGCCGAACGGAAGCGGATGCCGATGGTGCGCGTCGAGCGCGACTACAGCTTTGAGGGGCCCGAGGGGCGGCGGTCGCTGCTGGAGCTGTTCGAGGGGCGCACGCAGCTCATCCTCTACCGGTTCTTCTTCGAGGAGGGTGTCGACGGCTGGCCCGACGCGGGCTGCGTCGGATGCTCGTCGTTCGCCGACGGCATCCCCGAGCTTGGCCTCCTCCATTCTCGCGACATCACGTTCGCCATGGCATCGCCGGCACCCCAGGCGAACCTTTGCCGCTACGCCGAGCGCATGGGCTGGACCGACGTGCCCTGGTACACGATCTGCACCGAGCAGTTCTCGGCTGACTTCGGGGTCGACAAGTGGTTCGGCCTCAACGTCTTCCTGCGCGACGGCAATGACGTCTACCGCACCTACTTCCTTCAGCACGGGGCGATGGTCCAGTTCATCGGCAGCATCTGGAGCATGTGGTCACTGACGCCTTACGGCGGGCAGTCCGATGACGAAGACCTGCCCGAGGGCTGGCCGCGCGCGCCGCAGACGTTCTGGTTCCGTCGTCACGACGAGTTCGACGATCCGCCGCCGTCGGTCAGCATGGTCGACGACGGAGGGCACTAGCCGCGCGATCGCGCGCGCAAGCTCCTGAGTGCTAGCTCCGTTGCACGACGAGCATTCCGACGATCGTGGCCTGCGGCTGCTGTCCGCTCGCGCCGAGCACGTGCTTGTGGAGCCGCTCAGACAGCCGGCTGTCTACTTGCTGATCGTCGAGAGCGCGCGCGGCGGGCGCGTCCGAGCCGCACGGCCGCGCCGTGGCGGTTGAGTCGGGCCGCCATCTGCAGGGGTGGTCGCCGAGCAGCACGCGGAGTGCGAGGCGAAGCGTGCTGGCGTCGGTCTTGGTCGGCGAACCGGTCTCGAACGGCGGTTGCGGGTCGTATTCGATGACGAGCTGGAGCGATTCCGCCAGCTCGCGCCCGTGGACCCGCTCGGTGAGCGCGAGGGCCATGTCGGTTGTCGCGAAAGCCCCACCCGGAACCACGACGAGATCGGGGTCCGGGAGCGTGTCGGGGTGTCGGTCGGGCACCGCGGGGGCGGGTCGGCGGTCATTCGGTCACCTCGAAGCTGAACATCATGCCGCTCTCGTGGTGCTCGGCGATGTGGCAGTGCGCCATCCAGCGGCCGACGTTGGTGACGTCGAGAAGGATGTCGACCGTCTCCCCGGTTCGCACCAGGACGGTGTCCTTCCAGACGAGGTTCGGCTCGGCGCCGCCGTCGCGGTTGAGGATCAGGAAGCGGCCGGCGCCGTGGACGTGGAATGGGTGGTGCATCGGGTGGTCGCCGGCCATTTCATTGAGCAGCCGGATCTTGACCCGGTCGCCAACCCGGAACCGCCAGTCGATCGCGGCGTTCTCGGCGCCCGTGTCGCGGTCGACGATCTTCCAGCGCATGTTGGCCGGGGTCGTCATCCGGTTGACGTCGACCATGTCGTCTTCCCACTCGATGCCGCCGGCCGTGGCGTGGACGTGGCCCTCGTGGTCGTGGCCGTGGTGCTCGTGGGCCTGCGCCCCGTGCCCGTGGCCGTGGTGCTCATGCCCATGGGCATGAGCCTCGTGGTCGTGGACCTGGTGCTCGTGGCCGCCGCCGGCCTGGGCGACGAGCGCCGCCGGTAGGAGCTTCATGCCGCACTCCGGGCAGTGGCCGGCGTCGTCGCTGACGACGTGCGGGTGCATCGGGCAGGCGTAGGCGATCGGCCCCTCACCCGCCGGCGCACCCATATCCATCTCTGCGAGGAAGGCCAAGGTCTTGTCCGGCTCAGCATCCAGGTACGGCGCGATCCGCTCGCGTTCGGCGACCATGTCGGTGTTCGTGCGCAGGACGTGGAACTGCTCCTCGAGCGACGGCTCGGCCGGCTCGTCGCTCACCCGGATGGCGGCGAGCGGATAGACGCGCCCGGGGGTGCGGTGCTCGAGCGCGAGCTCCCCCGCCCGCTCGAAGAGGACGTCGACGACGACCCGCTCGGACGGAGCGAGGATGACCTGCTCCACGAACTCCTCACGCTCGACGTGGCCGCTGTCGCCGCCGACCAGCTTCATGCGAGCGCCCGGCAGCGCCACGTCGAAGACTCGGGTATTGGCGGTGTTGGTGAGGTAGAAGCGGACCACCTCGCCGAGCTTGGCGTCCAGCGAGAGATCGCTCTCGCCGTTGACGAGCAGCACATCGCCGAAACGACCCATGGCCGCGTACGTGGTCTCGCCGCGGCTGAACGGGGCGACCTTGCCGTCTTCGAGCAGGATGTCGTCGAGCGTCAGCACGAGCTCGCGGTGGGCCGGGGGCCAGTAGTCCGGGTCGGCCGGCTCGACTAGGACGTTGGCGTACAGGCCCATCTCCTGGCCATAGTCCTCGCGGATGTGCGGGTGGTACCAGTAGACGCCCGGATCGGGGAAGGAGACACGAGCCGAGTAGCCCTCGCCGACCGCGATCGGCGTTTGCGTCTCGTGGGTGCCGTCGTAGCGGTTCTCGAGTCGCAGGCCATGCCAGTGGACGGTGGCGTCCATGTCGCCTTGGTTCTCGATGTCGACGACGACCTCCGCGCCCTCCCGGACCTTCAGCGTCGGCCCCGGGATCGAGCGGTTGTAGGCGAGCATCCGCACGGTGGCGTCGCCGAGCCGCTTGGCGACCGGGGCGATGCGCAGGTCGAAGCGGTCGCCGTCGGCAAGCTCGACCAGCTCAGTGGGGCGGGCCTCGGGAAGTCCCGCGGGGTCGGTCGGGAAATGTTCTGGGGTCCTGCTCATGTCTTCTCCCTTATGCGGCTGCGCGCGCTTCGAGGTGCGCCGGGCGTGAAGGTACTGATCTGCTGCGCGATGTACGCGGCGTCGTCCTTGACCCAGCCGAGCAGGGCTGATCCGCGCGTGTGCTGCCAGGACAGGCCGAGGAAGTAGAGGCCGGGGGAATCCGTGACCCCGCGCCGGTGAACGAGGCGGCCATCGCCGTCGAACACGGGGACGTCGATCCACGACTGATCGGCGCGGAAGCCGGTCGCCCAGATGACGGCCGCGACGTCGAGCGTTGTGCCGTCGTCGAAGCTGACGGCGGACCCGGCGGCGTCGACGGCCCGGTCGTGGAGTTGCACGCCGTGGCGGCGGTGCAGCGCTCGAGGGGTGGAGCCGATCAGCGTGTCTCGCCCGGCCATGCGGCGGCCGATCGGCGACGCCGTCGTCTTGCGTATCAGTCCGGTGGTCTCGAGGTACCAGAACAGGTCACGTCCCAGGATCCGCTGGGGCAGCGGCGTCTGGCGCGAGCCGATCGACAGGTGGAGCTCGCGGGAGGCCGAGAGCTCCTCGGCGATCTGATACCCGGTGTTGCCGCCGCCGACCACGAGCACCGGCCCGGGCGGAATGGTCTCCGGCGAGCGGTATGCCGTGCTGTGGATCTGCATCACCTCGGGATCGAGCCGCGCGGCGATGGCCGGCACGAACGGAACTTGGAAGGGGCCGGTGGCGACCACCACCTGGTCGGCCTCGTAGGCACGGTCCTCCAACTGGAGCAGGTAGTTTCCGTCGACCCTGCGAAGCGAGCGGACCTTGCTCTCGAGCTCGACCGGCAGCTCGAAGCGGCGGGCGTAATCGGTCAGGTAGGCCACGACGTCGTCGCGGACGGGGTAGCAGCCCGGGTCGCCGGGGAAGGCGAGGCCGGGCAGGCCGCTATAGCGGGCGGGCGTGAACAGCTTCAGCGAGTCCCACCGTGCACGCCACGCCGCCGCCGGCTCGGCCGCCGCGTCGAGGATCGCGAAGTCGCGTCCCTGTTGCGCCAGGAAGTACCCGATCGCAAGACCGGCCTGGCCTCCGCCGACGACGACCACTTCGCGGCGCTCGGGCTCGCGGCTGTCGAGCGCCTGATGCTTGTTCGCGGCGGGCACGGACATATCCCTTGTTCCATTCATTGAAGTGCGACCTCGCCGTCGTCGCCGCGGTCGCGCCTGCCAGGAGCACGGCTGCCGACGGCGAGAGGATCACACCCCAACGAACTACTCGTACTGCAGCGCCCTCAGCACGTTGAGTTGCGCCGCGCGCCGGGCCGGCACGATCGCGGCGAGCACTCCGGCGATCACGGCGACGATCGTGAACGCCACCAGTTGGCCCCACGGCACCTGGAAGCCGATCCCCTCGTCCGCCAGCGCGTTCGACACGAGCGCCGCCAGGAACATCCCGAGCGGTAGCCCGACCGCTGCGCCTATCAGCGCGGTGATGACGCTCTCCTGGCGGACCATGCGGCGCACCTGGCGCCGGGTCATGCCCACGGCGCGGAGCATCCCGAGCTCCCGCGTGCGCTCGAACACCGACAGAATCAGCGTGTTGACCATCCCGAACAGGCTCACGATCACCGACAGCGCGAGCAGCACGTAGAACAGGTTCAGGACCATGTCGAGGCCGCCCGCCCGCGTTTCCACCCAGCCGGCTTCGGTGTCCAGCGCAAGCTCCGGGAAGCCCTCGAGCGCGCTCTGCAGGGCGGCCGTGTTCTGCGGTGTGGCGTCGCCGCCGATCTCCACGAAGGTGAACGCGTTGCGCGGTCGGGGGAACGCCTGATCGAACTTCTCTTGGGGGATTGCGACCTTTGCGAGAAGCGGTTCGAGCCTGTCGATCGACCGGGGCGCCTGGAGCGACGCGACGGTCAGGTCGATCGGGGTACCGGCGGCCGTCGTGATGCGGAACTTGTCGCCGACCGCGAGGTCGTGCTTGTCGGCGAAGGACTCACGGACCATCGCCTGGTCGCCTGCCAGGGTTCCCGGCGTCAGCTCGCTGCCCTCCACCAGGAACACGTTGAAGGTCTCGTCCGAGTTGCGGTCCATGCCCATGACGCCGATCTCCTCGCCGAAAGCCACGGCGTTGTCGCTGCGCAGGCTCGAGGCCACCTCCACGCCGTCGACGGCGGCGAGCGCCTCGCCGGCGGCGGCCGGGAACGTCGAGTAGCCGTTCTCGGAGGTGAGCACGTAGTCCGCGTCCACGATGTTGTCGAGCGACTCCTCAGCCGTGCCGCGCATGCCAGCCCCGAGCGTGGCGACGAGTGTCACCAGGGCGAGGCCGATCATCAGCGCGGCCGCCGTGCGCGCGGTGCGCACCGGATTGCGCTGTGAGTTGCGCAGCGCGAGCCGGCCCGCGGCGCCAGCGATCCGCTCGGACGGCTGGCCGACGGCGGAGGCGATCGGCACCACCAGGCGCGAAGAGACGAGCCAGAAGGCGACGAACATGAACAGACAGCCGAGCGCGGTCACCAGGAGCGACGAGCCTGTGTCGAGACCGCCCACCGCGCCCCAGACCAGCAACGCGATCGCGGCCACCGCGGTGCTACGCCGCAGCCAGCCGTGACGCGTGAGACGCCCGGGTGGCAACGTCGCGCCCTCGCGCACGGCCGCGATCGGCGGGATGGCCATCGCGCGCCTGGCCGGGATGATCGTGGCCAGCATCGTGATGCCCACGCCGAGCACCAGCGACACGATGATCGTGCGCGTGGCGAACACCAGGCCCGCCTGCGGCATCGAGAGGTCCATGGCGTCGAAGACCGCGCTCAGGCCCTTGGCCAGTGCCACACCGCCGAACAGGCCGAGCACCGAGGCCAGCACGCCCAGGGCGAAGCCCTCGAGCAGGACGGAACGCATGATCTGCTTGCGTGACGCGCCCAGCGTGCGCAGGGTGGCGAACTCTCGGACGCGCTGCGCGAGCGTGATGGTGATCGTGTTGTAGATCACGAAGGAGCCGACGGCGAGCGCGATCGCCGCGAACGCCAGCAGGAAGTAGCGGATGAAGTCGACGCCCTCGCTGATGCCCGCGGAATCCGCGCTCGCCTGTTGGTCGCCGGTGCGCACCTGCGCGCTCGCGGGCAGCACAGGCTCGATGCTCGCGGTCAGCTCCTGGGGGGTGACCCCCTCGTCGGAGGCCAGGAAGATCGTGTCGAGCTGACCCTCCTTGTCCAGCAGCTGCTGCGCCGTGGAGAGGTCGAAGACGGCGAGCGTGGCGCCGCCGAGCGACTGCACGTCACCCAACCTCGCGATGCCCGACACCGTGAACTCCTGTGCGGGCCCCTCGGCGGCGGCCCGGATGCGGTCGCCGATCGCCCAGCCCTGATCCTCGGCTGTGCCCTGGTCGATCACCACCTGCGAGGAACCGCTCGCCCACTGTCCGTCCACGAGCTGAAGCGGATTGAAGCGCTCGGCGTCGCGGTCGAAGCCGAACCCGAACGAGGGGGCCTGGCCGTTGCCCGCCGCCTCCCCCTTCTCGTTGTAGAGCTTGACCGTGTTGCCCTCCGACTGCAGGTCGAAGATCGCGCCGTCCGCCTGCTGAACGCCCTCGACGCCCCGCACCTCCTGCACGAGGGACTCCGGCACCGTCGCCTTGCCGGCGGTAGAGAACTCGACGACCTGCTTGCCGGAGATGACCGCGCTCGTGTCCTCGTAGGAGCCTGTGAAGATCCCGTCGAACGCACGCTGGATGCTGTCGGTGAGGACGTAGGTGCCGCTCACCATCGCCACACCCAGCACCACCGCGAGCGCGGTCAGCAGCGCGCGCACCTTACGGAACGCGAGGCCCTTCAGCACGACGCGTCTCATGACGCGGCCAGTTCTTCCATCGTCGCCAGGATCTCGTGCGCCGTGCAGGCCGACTGGTCTCGCACGACGAGCCCGTCGTCGAGGAAGAGGACGCGATCGGCGATCGCCGCGGCCTGGGGATCGTGCGTGACCATCACCGTCGTCTGGCCCAGCGAGTCGACGGTGTCGCGCAGCAGCTCGAGGATCTCCGCGCCGGTCCGCGAGTCCAGGTTGCCGGTCGGCTCATCGGCAAACATCACCACCGGCTTGGCCACCACCGCACGGGCGACCGCCACACGCTGCTGCTGGCCGCCCGAGAGCTCGGCCGGACGGTGCGTGCGCCGCTCCGTGAGCGCGACCTTCTGCATCACATGCTCGTGCCACTCGGGGTCGGGGCGAGACCCCGCGATCTCGAGCGGCAGGAGGATGTTCTCCTCCGCGGTGAGCATCGGCAGCAGGTTGAAGAACTGAAAGATGAACCCAATGTGGCTGCGCCGCAGCCTCGTCAGCGCGTCGTCGTCGAGCGCCGTGATCTCCGTCCCGTCGATGCTCACCGTGCCGCCGTCGGGCCGGTCGAGGCCGGCGAGGATGTGCATGAGCGTCGACTTGCCCGAGCCCGAAGGGCCCATCACAGCGGTCAGGCGGTGACGCTCGATCTCCAGCGACACCCCGCGCAAGGCGTGGACGGCCGCCTCGCCCACGCCGTAGGTCCGCGTGACCTGGTCCGCTCCGATGACGGCGTCAATGCGCCCCTCGAAGCTCCGGTCGTGAACTACAGGCTCGATCGCCATCAGGTACGGCTCCTTCCTGGGGAGGTGCGGACCGCTTGTCGCAGGGCTCTGGGGCCCGGCCGGCAATGCGAGCCGCTACGTATTGCTCAAAACGGGTAGTCTCGGATACCGGAGACGAAACTACGGTATCAAGGCTCATGCAGCCAAGTTCGGGAAATGACTACCACCTGTGGAGGTTCGTCACGAACCACGCCCATGTGCTTGCCTGCATCGCCGCCGACCCCCGCGCGCGGCTACGGGACATCGCCGCCACCGTCGGCATCACCGAACGAACCGTCGGTCAGATCGTCAACGAGCTCGAGCAAGCCGGCTATCTGACCAAGACCCGCGTCGGACGCCGCAACCACTACGAGATCCACGGCGAACTCCCGCTCCGCCACCCACAGCACCGCCACCACACCGTCGGCGAACTGATCCGGTTCCTCCAAGCGCCGCCCGAGACGGACCCGAGCCGCTCGTAGCCGCCAGTCCGCGCCGCCCGCACGCGTCCACCCGCCCGGCAGCGAGCTCGGCAAGACCACGTTCACGCACGACGCGCTGAGCCGCGTGACCAGCGTGCGCGACGGCCGCCAGCAGAACGCGAGCGGGCCCAAGCAGATCCAGAGCATCGGCTATGACGGCGTCGATCGCGTGAAGCGGGTCGATTACGGCGATGGCTCGAGGTTTGCCTTCTCGGGTTCGTCGCCGGTTGCTTCGCGGGCCTCTACGGGGCGTTCCAGAGTGGCCTTGCGTACCTGCATCCCTACGTCGCACCGGCCGCCTGTGTTGTCGGAGGCGCGATCGGCCGTCCGCGCTTGGGGCGCATCGCTGATCGCTCGAGCGGCTGCGCTAGTGCGTTGCAGCTGCGCCACGTGACCAGCGCGACCCTGTGCCGCTGTCGTAGGCCGGAACCACCAGCGACGTGATCGGGAGACGGATCGGCTCCGACGCCGCCACCCAGGGAGCTGTGAGGTGTGCATCGGTAGACCCTGGGTGCCTACCGAGCGAACCGCCGCTCGCTGATCATCGGGCGATCTCTCAAACCGACGGTTCCCCTCCGCCGGAGGCAACGATGGAGCAGCGTCAACCGAATCCAGTCGCCGACACCGATGGCGCGGGTGCGCTAACGAGCGACGAGCCGGCCCCTCAGCGCGCGTCGCAGCCAGGGCGTTAATGGCATGAAGGTACGTCTGGGCGCTCTTATCGCGGTGGCTTTTGTCGCCTTGGCGGCATGCGGCGACGGCGGAAGTCCCACGGACGTCACACGTGAGTATCTAGGGGCGATCGCGGACGGCGACGGCAAGCGCGCCTGCGGCCTGATGACGGACGACTTCAAGCGCGGGCTCGCCGACAATTCTCCGACAGCCAGCACCTGCGAACAACGCGTCGCGGAGCTCTCGGCTCCTCTTGGCAGGGCGGGCCGGCAGCTGGTCCAGGACGCCGACCTCTCCCAGCTGGGCACGGGCTCGGCCATGTCGTTCGTCCGGATCGAGAGCGACGAACGAACCCCGCTGCACGGTGGGCTGGTGACACTTCGCAAGGTCGACGGTGAGTGGCGAATCGAAGGGGCCGTGACCCCGTAGGTTCGGTCCGGTGCTTGTGAGAGTCCTGATCACCGCGTGCCACGCGTCCCGGGAACCAGCATTGACTCAATTGCCATCGCTCCGGCTCTCCCATGACCGATCGCCCTCGTGCCAACACCCGCCTGACGGCGGCGCGCCCGCGCATGACGGCGCGCCGGCGAAGCGACGCCTCGGCGACCGAGCCCGCGACCGGGCGGTCGAGATCGCGGCGCGACACCATCGCGTCACCGACTTCGTTCGCCGTGCGCTCGACCTCGCCCAGGGCAAGGCCGCGGGACCCGACGACCTCGCATGAGCGTCCCACGCCAGCGACGTCACGGCGAGCCACCCTGGCGGCGACGCTTCGCTCGCGGCTGCTCGCCACGCCCGCGAGCCACTGATGCGAGATGACGCGTGAACAGGCACAGCAGCGGGCGGCCGAGCTCAACCGCGAGCATCCCGACCGCACGCGGTTCCGGTGGGCAGCGCGCCGGACAGCGGGCGGCTGGGAGGTGGCGCGCATCGCGCTGCCGGCGGGTTTGTCGATTACGCCGTTGAGCGCCACCGTGGAGACGCGCCCGCGGCCGCCGCAGCCCGGAGACCCGCGGCCGGTCGCGCACCAGAACATCGGCTGGCCGCACGGCGGCTAGTGCCCA
>Ga0196962_10000728_pt1 | contig 12130 bp, 13 predicted proteins | sample S3v_20metaG_FD_183186 | JGI IMG/M metagenome (GOLD analysis project Ga0196962, IMG submission 183186) | Soil microbial communities from Anza Borrego desert, Southern California, United States - S3+v_20 | ecosystem: Environmental > Terrestrial > Soil > Desert | place: USA: California | collected... | reverse complement strand
ACCGAATCCTCGTCGTCGACGAGCGCCCGGAGCATCGGCACCAGCTCGGCTCGGCCGCTATTTCCGGCGGCGATGGCGGCGTTGCGTACCATCCGCCCGCGGCCGATCCGCTTGATCGGTGAGCCCGCGAACAGCTTGCGGAAGGCCGCGTCGTCGAGCCGCAGCAGATCGGCGAGCGCCGGCGCGACGAGTTCGGCCCGGGGCAGGAAGGCGCGGTTGGCGCGGGCCGCGTCGGCGAACCGGTTCCACGGGCAGACCGCGAGGCAGTCGTCGCAGCCGTAGATTCGGTTGCCGATCGCGGTCCGGAACTCCTCGGGGATCGGCCCCTTATGCTCGATCGTCAGATAGGAGATGCAGCGCCGAGCATCGAGCTGGAACGGCGCCGGAAAGGCGTCGGTCGGGCAGGCGTCGAGGCAGCGCGTGCAGCTCCCGCAACGGACGACATGAGCCCGGTCCGGCTCCAGCTCCAGCTCCAGCGTCGTGTAGATCGCGCCGAGGAAGAGCCAGCTGCCGTCGTCGCGGCTGACCAGGTTGCTGTGCTTGCCCTGCCAGCCGATCCCCGCCGCTTCGGCGAGCGGCTTTTCCATCACGGGCGCGGTGTCGACGAACACCTTGAGCTCGCAGGCCGCGGCCTCGACCAGCCAGCGGGCGAGCGCCTTGAGCCCCTTCTTGACGATGTCGTGATAGTCGGCCCCCTGCGCATAGACCGAGATTCGGCCGCGCTCCGGGCTGCCGGCAAGCGCCAGCGGATCGCCGGCGGGAGCGTAGCTCATGCCGAGCGCGATGACCGTCCTCACCTCCGGCCAGAGCGCGGCCGGCGAGCCTCGCCTCGCCGCCGTTTCCTCCATCCAGATCATGTCGCCATGAGCGCCCGAGGCAAGCCACGCCTCGAGCCTGGCCGCCGCCGCCGGGGCCGCGTCGGCCCGGGCGACGCCGACCGCCGAAAAGCCCAGCTCAGCGGCTTTGTCCTCCAATGCGGCCCGAAGCTTTGTCTTGCCTTCCAAATCTCTCTCCGTTTATCCCTTTACTTGGCAAAAAGGGGCGAAAAGCCGGGGTGTCGGGCGTTTTAGCTATAGAGGCCAGGGGGCTTTTCAAGTCGTTCGACGGGAAGCCCGCGGTTCGCGGCATCGACATTGCCGTCCCGGAAGGCAGCATCTACGGGATATTGGGACCCAACGGGGCCGGCAAGACGACGACGCTCCGGATGCTGCTCGGAATCATCGAGCCGGACCAGGGCTCCCGGTCGCTGCTCGGCCATGCCCGTCCGCTCGAGGTGGCGCGGATCGTCGGCTATCTGCCCGAGGAGCGGGGCCTCTACCCGGCCATGGCGACCCGCGAGGCGATCGCCTTCATGGGCGCGCTCCGTGGCCTGCCGCTCGAGGTCGGCCGCAAGCGCGCCGAGATCCTGCTCCGCGAGAACGGTCTCGGCGATTATGTCGACAAGCCGATCAGGAGCCTTTCCAAGGGCATGGCCCAGACCATCCAGCTGTTCGGGACGATCATCCACAAGCCCCGGCTGGTCGTCCTCGACGAGCCTTTCTCCGGCCTCGACGCGATCAACCAGGGCCGGCTCGAGCACCTCATTCGCGAGGAGGCGGCGTCGGGGACGACGGTGATCTTCTCGACCCACGTCATCTCGCACGCCGAGCGGCTGTGCGAGCGCATCGCGATCATTGCCGACGGCCGGATCCGTTTCGAGGGGCTGGTCGCCGAGGCGCGCGACCGCCTGCGCCCGCAAGTGCGGCTGCGCACCCGAGCCGAGGACGGAGCCTGGCGGGGCGCGCTTCCGGACGACGCCCATCCGAGGAACGGCTTCTGGGAATTCGAGCTTCCCGGCGAAGGCGTCGAACCCCTGCTCAAGGCGCTGATCGACGGCGGCGCCGGGATCGAGGAGCTATCGATCGAACGGCCCGGCCTTCACGACGCCTTCGTCGCCATCGCCGGCGAAGCGGCGGCGCGCGAAATGGAGCAAGACTCGCGCGCCGAGAGCGAGGCGGCCGCCTGATGGGCCTGTTCGAGGCGGCCTGGGTGATTGCGCGTCGCGATTTCGTCGCCACCGTCTATTCGCGCAGCTTCATCCTCTTCCTGCTCGTCCCGCTGATCGTCTTCAGCGCTGCGATGGGCACGGGCTACATGGCCCAGCGCAATGATCGCAGCGCCGCCCAGCCGGTCGTCGCTCTGATCGCCGACAGCGCCACCGTCGAGGCGCTGGGCTGGGCCCGGGCGAGGCTCGTCGCCGGCACCGCCGAGCAGAGCCTGCCGCCGCTTCGGCCGGTGGCCCCGGCGGAGAATGTCCGCGCCCAGGCGGCGCGCCTGCTCGCCGACGAGCAGGACGGCTATTCGGCCGTGCTCAGCGGGACGCTTGAGCGGCCGGTGCTGACCGGGCCGCCGGGGGTCGAGGACGGCCTCGGCGCCCAGCTGCAGCTGGTGATCGACATGGCGCGGCGGGACGCCGCCTTTGCCGCCGCCGGCGGCGCTCCCCCCCGCACCGAGATCCGGCGCGTCGTCACGGCGGAGGCGGCCGGGAACCTGAAGAGGATTCGGCGCAACATCGCCCAAACCGCCCAGACGATCATCTTCGGGGTGACCGTCATGCTCGCCACCTTGCTGCTCTCCAACCTCGCCGAGGAGAAGTCGAACAAGGTCATCGAGGTGCTCGCCGCCGCCGTCCCGCTCGATTCGGTCTTCCTCGGCAAGCTGCTCGCCATGCTCGGAATCTCGATGGTCGGAATGGCGCTGTGGAGCGGAACGCTCGGCCTCCTCTACCTCTTCGTCCAGGCGCTTCAGGACTGGATGGCGCTGCCCGACGCCGCCCCGGCGGTCGGCTGGCCCGCCTTCCTCCTCCTCGTCCTCGTCTATTATTCGGCCAATTACATGCTTCTCGGAGCCCTCTTCCTCGGCATCGGCGGCCAGGCCAGCAACATCCGCGAGATCCAGACCCTGTCGATGCCGGTCACCCTGCTCCAGGTGTTCGTCTTCCTGCTCGCCATGTCGGCGGTGGGCGGCGACGGCGGAGCGATGATGTGGACCGCCTACATCCTGCCGTTCAGCTCGCCCCTGGCGATGGTCGCCCACGCCGCCCAGCACGCCAGCCCCTGGCCGCACCTCGCCGCGCTCGCCTGGCAGGCGCTTTGGGTGGTGCTGATCATCCGCGCCTCGTCGCGGCTGTTCCGGGCGACGGTGCTCAAATCCTCGCCCGGCGGCGCCTTCTTCAGCCTCGCCAGCCTGCTCGGCCGCAAGCCCGGCTAGGCGCTCACTCCCCGGGCGCGGGCCCGATCTGCTCCCACAATTCGATCTTGATCCCGTCGCAGTCGAGGATCCAGGCGAACTTGCCGTAATCCTCGAACTGGGTGCCGAGCGGCTCGACGCCCTTGGCGGCGAGCTCGGCGATCAGCGCCTCGAGGTCGTCGACCCGGAGGTTGATCATGAAGCCCGCCGCCGACGGGTCGAAATAGTCGCTCGACGCCTTGAACGGGCTGAGCAGGCTGAACGGATCGTCCTGGGGCTCGTCGCTCCAGCGGAAATTGGCGCCCCATTCGCCGCCGATGCCGAGCATCTCCTTGTACCAGGCGCGGGTCCGCTCGGGGTCCGCGACCTTGTAGAAGATGCCCCCGAGCCCGGTGATTTTCGCCATCGCCCCCTCCCGCTGGTCGCCGCGTGCAGGCTAGCCGCCCGGGTCCGGCAAGTCCACGATGTGCGGCGGCGGATTTTTGGCCTATGAGCGGGGCATGGCCGAGGAAACCGGAGGGGGCGGCGACGCCGTCGAGCTGCTTCGCGACGAGCGCGAGCGGGCGCTCGAGACGCTTCGGCTGATCGAGGAGGAAGGCTGGACCCATCACGAGACGAGGGGGCCGGGCGCGACCATCCGCGACGTCACCGCCAAGCGCGCCAACCGCCAGCGCCAGATCATCGAGCGGATGGACCGGCTCATCGCCGGCCTCGCCCCGGGCGCCGATCAGGCGCCGTAGATTTCGAGCGCCGCCTCCTTGAGCGCCTTCATCGCCAGCTTGTAGGGAAAGGGGCCGTGGCTGATCCGGGCGATTCCGGCGGCGGCGACGTCGGCGGCCGGCGGGGCGCCGGGAAAGGCCATGAAGTTGACCGGCAGCGGCGTGGCCGAGCATATCTGCGCGAGCTGGTCGAGATCGACGAGGCCGGGCACGAAGAATCCGCTCGCTCCCGCTTCGGCATAGGCCCTGGCCCGGGCGAGGGCCTCTTCGATGCGGGCCGGCGCGTGGGTCGCCGCTCTGGTCTTGAGAAAGATGTCGGTGCGCGCGTTGATGAAGAAATCGGGTCCGACCGCTGCTCTCGCCGCGCGGATCCGGGCCGCCTGAGCCTCGATCGAATGCAGCCCCTCGCCGCCGACCACCTGGTCCTCGAAATTGCAGCCGACCGCCCCGGTCGCCGCGAGCCGGGCCAGGTTGGCGGCGAGCGCCTCGGGCTCGGCGGCATAGCCGCCCTCGAAGTCGATCGTCACCGGAAGCTCGACCGCGGCGGCGATGCGCGCCGCGTTGGCCAGCGCGAGTCCGAGCGGCAGCGCCTCGGCGTCCTCGAAGCCGTGGGCGGCCGCGACCGAGGCGCTCCCCGTGGCGATCGCCTTCGCCCCGGCCTCCGCGACGGCACGGGCGCTGCCCGGATCCCAGGCGTTGAACAGGACGATCGGGTCGCCCGGCCGGTGAAGCGCGGCGAAGGCGCGGGCCTTGTCGGATCGTTCGCTCATCTCTCCCCTCCGTCCGTCCAGGCCGCTTAGCGCAGCCGGAGGGCCGATGTCGTCCCGATTCCGGCGACGAGGCCCTCGGCTTTGCCGGCGCGCCCGAATGGGATCGACCGATGGGGTACCAGACAGACGGGGTTGGTACCGGCTCTTAAAGGATTAGGTTGGCCGACATGAGCATGGAAGTGATCGACGAGAGCATGCTGGCGGCAATCCGGCGCCTGACCATGGCCGAGCGGGAATGCCTCAAGCGCTGTCTGAGCCACCAGACTGCCAAGCAAATGGCCCTCGATCTCGGTATCTCTCCTCACGCCGTGGAGAAGCGGTTGAAGATGGCCCGCGCCAAGCTGGGCCTGTCCTCATCCCTTGAAGCTGCGAAGCTGGTCGAGTCGTTGGAGCGGTCCGGTCGGCTGGGACCCCACTCGTCGGACCTTCTTTCGGGCGATGCCGGGCCCGATGAAGTCGGCTCGGTTGCCGCCCCGCGAAACGAGACCGCGCGGATTCCGCGGCGGCACCAGGTTTATGTGGTCTCCGGAGCAATGCTCATGAGCTTTCTTGCCGCAGCAGCCCTGATGATCTGGGTTCAGTCGCCCGGCGCCGTCGAGGGGCAAACAACCCCGTCGGCAACGGTCCCGTCCGCACCGCGAGCCGAGGCGAGCGCCGTGCCGAATGTCGGCACCGAGGCCGCCTTGCGGAGCCTCGTCGCCGGGCTGGCGAGCGGCTCGCCCGACTACGGCAAGCTCTCTCCGCAGTTCGCCGAAGTCGTCCGCCGGGACCTGCCCATGACACATGGCATGTTCAGCTCGCTGGGCGAGCTGAGGTCGATGACTTTCCGCGGGCGCGGCCCGAGGGGCGACGACGCCTACCACCTGGTGTTCGCCAACGGCGAGGTGATGATGTCGGCCGCGCTCGACGCCGAGGGCAGGATGGCCGGCGGCATGCTCCAGCCGGCGGGACCGTCCGCGCCGCCAGCCGCAACGAGCGCCGTGCCGACCGCCGGCACCGAGGCCGCCTTGCGGAGCCTCGTCGCCGGGCTGGCGAGCGGCTCGCCCGACTACGGCAAGCTCTCTCCGCACTTCGCCGAAGTCGTCCGCCGGGACCTGCCCATGACACATGGCATGTTCAGCTCGCTGGGCGAGCTGAGGTCGATGACTTTCCGCGGGCGCGGCCCGGGGGGCGACGACGCCTACCACCTGGTGTTCGCCAACGGCGAGGTGATGATGTCGGCCGCGCTCGACGCCGAAGGCAGAATGGCCGGCGGCTTTCTCCACCCGGGGGGTCCCCCTGAGCGCTGACCGCGGGGGCCAGCTGCCTTACGGGAGCGGTCCGGCGAGTCTGATCGCGCACCGAAGCTAGCCGCGCCGCCCGCTGCGGCCCCGCCGCGCCGCCAAGGCCAATCCGGCCTTTGCGTCAGGTTGGCGCCGTGATCGCGCCTCCTGGCGGCGTTTCCGGGGATCATGGTCAGCGCCGAGAAAAGTCCGATCGCCGCGGTGGAGACGAATTGGACCATCGGTCGCGGACATCGCAGAGGACGAGGTGCCGGCGGTCAAGCTTGCGGCGTGGCCGGCCGCCGCGACGGGACGACCCCGTTCCTTCGGCGCATCGGACTGCGAAAGCCGCTGTCTTTCCGCTCGCGACAACCCTATTCGTCGAGCGCCATCCGGTTGGCGTAATATTCCGCCTGGTGGTCGGCGGCGGGCGGGTCGAGGTTCGCCAGCGCGACGACGACGGCGTCCAGCTCGGGATAGACCCGCAACGCCGCGTTCATTCCGGGGGCGCCGCCGCCGTGACCCCAGCGCCGCGTCGGCCCCTGGCCCTCCACCCAGAAGCCGAAGCCGTACCAGCCGTCCGGACGCTGAGGCGAGGTCGCCCGGGCCAGCATGGCGTTCGATAACAGCCTCCCCGACCGTAGCGCGTCGGCGAAACGGATGAGGTCCGCCGCCGTGGTGTAGCCGCCGCCGGCCGCCGTGCCGCGATAGGGAAGGGTGCCCGCATTGTCCGCCAGCGCGCCGTCCCTCCCCCTGGTATAGCCCCGCGAGCGGTTCGGCACCGCGACGTCTTCCGGGAGCGAGCCGGTGTCCGTCATTCCCGCGGGCTCGAAGACGTGCCGCTGGACATAGTCGTAATAATCCTCGCCGCTGACCGCCTCGATGATCCGCCCGAGCAGGATGAAGCCGTAATTGGCGTAGGCGTTCCTTCCCTCCGCGCTCGTGTCGGGGGGGCGGTGGCCGAACAGCGCCACATAGTCCGCCAAGGTCCTCACCTCGAGCCGCCGCGCTTCATATTCAGGCGTGAAGATGTCGCCTGCGCCGCCGGTGTGGGAGAGGAGCTGCCGGACCGTGACCGTCCTCGCCAGCTCCGCGTTGGGATAGTCCGGCAAATAGGTGCCCACCGGGGCGTCGAGCGAGACCCTGCCCTGCTCGACCAGCTGCAGGACGCCGACGGCCGTAAACATCTTGTTGGCCGATCCGATCCGGAACCTGGTGTCCATCGTCACCGGCACGTTCCCCGGGCGGTCGGCAAGTCCGGAGGCGCTTCGATGGATCACCCGGCCGTGGCGCTGCACGACGATCGTCCCCGCAAAGCGGTCGGCGGCGACCTCGCGCGCCAGTCTCTGCGCCATCAGCCGCTCCAGATCGGCGTGGGGCACACGCGGGATCGCGAACTCCGGCGGACGGTCGACACGCTGGAGGGTGAGGTCGACGACCTTCATCGGGTCGGCCGGATCCAGGATGACCCTCTCCAGCCAGAACCCGTCGCCCACCTCTGCCGACAGCAGCACCGTGGCTTCATCGGGCCCGATGGACTCGACCCGGACCGGCGTGATCCGCCCGGTCATCCGATACATGTCCATCCAGCCCTCCGCGGTCGATTGCCGGCCGTATAGGCTGTTGTAGCGCGCGATCTCGTCGGGGCGGGCCGCGTTATAGACGCCCACCCACGTCGCCAGGAAGCGGCCCGCGGGCGTGTCGGGAAAGACGGCTTCCGAGCCAGCTTCGATCGGCGCGGCCGCGAGCAGGAGGGCCGCGAACGCCGCAAGCATGTACCGCATCGGCTCGACTTACCTCTCACTCGGGCTGCAGGACAATCCCGTGCCGTTGGACGGCACGCAAGGCCGAGACGATTCCGGGTCCGGGTGACAGTCACCAGACTGTCCCCAGACTGTCACCGGACTGTCCCCGGGCTATTGCGGCGTGCCCAGCCGCCGCGACGAGACGATCCGGTTGGCGGTGTCGGTGACGACCTCGAGCAGCTGGCCGCTCCGGTCGGTCACCCGCCGGACGGTCTGGCCGGTGGCGTCGACCGTGCGCGACACCTCGGTGAGCCCGGCGCCGGCGAGGTCGAGCAGCTGGCCGTTGCGGAGCAGGTTGCCGGCAAGGCCGCCGACTGTGCCGACCGCATTGTTGGCGACTCCGCCGACCGTTCCGACGGTGTTGTCGACGGTCGAGAGCAGCTGGGTCACGATCTGGGGATTGTTGTCGAGCGTCTGCAGGGTCCGCTCGATGATCGCGCGGACATTGTCGAGCCGGACGATCAGGGTCGCCTGGGCCCTGACGCCGCGGATGTCGATCTTGACGTTGTCGATGCGGGCGTTGGCGCCGGCGGTGAGGTGAAGCAGGTTGGCCAGCCGCGCCTCGAGGGCGAGATCGACCTGGAGGTTGTTGACCTCGATGGTCAGCTGCTCGACCGACAGGTTCGGGACGTCGAGCAGGACGTCGGGCTGGTCGCCCGAGGCGAGCGCCTGCTGGGCCAGGGGCGAAGGGCCGGACGGCTGCTGGGCGTCGCGCTGGCTGCGCTGGGCGGCGGCCGGGGTGGCGATCAGCAAAGCGGCGACGGCGGCGGCGGCCGCGGAAAGAGTCTTCTGACGCATGGACCAGTCTCCCTGTTACGGGAGCAAAACGTCATTCCGGGCTTGTGGTTGCGGGCACTTCCCGATCCTGCCGCCGATCCTCGACCCGGGCCTCCGCCCGGATTCGGACATCGACGTTGCGGAGCCGCCGCTGCCCGCCGGAGGCCGGCTTGTCGACCCGGACGTCGCTGCCCGCGCCGCCGCGCACCTCGAGCGAAGTCTCGCCTGATCGCTCGATCCGCACGTCGCGGGCGCTCGCTCGAAGGTCGAGCTGGATGTCGGGGGCCGGGGTCGCGGCCTGGGCGAGGAAAAGAAGAAGCATGTCGCCTCCCTAATGGACGAAGCGCGGCAGCTTGTCGCGGCAGGAACGGCCGAGCGCCACCTCGGCTCCGCTTGGGCAGGAGAAAAGCGACCTGCCCTGGGCATGGCCCATATAGGCTTTCGGCGGCATGGAGGCCGGCCGACCGCGCTTCATTGCGCGCAAGCGAGAGAGATCGTGAATGCCAAACTTCGAGCTTTCTATGAGCTCGATTATTTTTTCCACCCGCTGTTCGCCGGAATCAAGGCGTTCCAGGGCAATGCGCGGCTCCAAACCAAGATCGAGGATGCAGAAGACCAGCGGCCGTAGAAGACGCGCGAAATCGGTATCGAACGGGCAGTTTACGAAGACGCAACGGTCGAAGGGCGGCGAAGGCAAAAAGCCCGGCTAATCCGCGTAGCTGCGCTTTTCTTTTACGGTGCCGTCTTCTCGATGAAGATAGAGGATTCCGCGATCGCGGCGAGCGAGATCCCGGGCGTAGCTGATCGCCTCGGCCTGGGTGGCAAAAACCCGCGTTGCGCGCTCGGAACCCGCCCCGCGTACGCTCCAACCGCCTCGTACGTTGGAAACTACGTGCTGATCTCTCATGCTGCGCTCTGACCTTCGTCCGTCCCGTCAAAATGGCATTCCGAGCTTGCCAACGCAACCTGCCGGCGCCTCCCTAATGGACGAAGCGGGCGACGACGTCGCGGTAGGAGCGGCTGACCTTGACCTGCTGGCCCGAGCCGAGGACCAGGAAGCACTCGCCGTTGGTGTGCGGCTTGACCTGCTTGACCTGGTCGAGATTGACGATGGTCGAGCGGTGGACCCGCTGGAAGCGGCGCGGGTCGAGCCTCTTCTCCAGGTCCTTCATCGTCTCGCGGAGGATCAAAGTGTTGTCGCCGGTATAGATGCACATGTAATCGCCGGCGGCGTCGATCTTCTCGATCGAATCGACGTCGACCCGGAAGATCTGGCCGCGGTCCTTGATGTTGATCATCCGCTCGTAGCGGTTGGACGAATGGGCGTCCTCGACCCCCTCGACATTCTCCATCGCGTCGGGCGCCACCTCGGCGAGCACCTCCTTCAGGCGGTCGACCTCCTCGACTCCGCGCTTCTCGGCCAGGCGCTGGCGGATCCGGTCGAGCGTGTCGGCGAGCCTCGCCTCCTCGACCGGCTTCATCAGATAGTCGACCGCCTGCGCCTCGAAGGCGCGGATGGCGTGGTCCGAATAAGCGGTGACGAAGACGAACAGCGGCGGCTCGACCTCCATCAGCCCCTGGATGACGGAAAAGCCGTCGAAGCCGGGCATCTGGATGTCGAGGAAGACGAGGTCGGGCTTGTGGGTCTTGATCGACCGGATCGCCTCGCGCCCGTTCGAGCAGGTGTCGACGATCTCGACATCGTCATGGGGAGCGAGGCGCAGCTGCAGGCCCTGGATGGCAAGCGGCTCATCGTCGACCAGGATCGTACGAATCGTCATTTCGGCTCCTCGGCTGCTTCGATTTGATAGGGGATCTCGATCAGAACGCGGAAGCCCCCCGATATCTCCGAACTCGTCTCGAAGCGGTGATTGTCGCCATAGGCCTGGGCCAGGCGGTCGCGGATGTTGGCGAGGCCGACTCCGGTCGATTCGGCCGCCCTCTTCTTGTAGAGCGCGTCGGCGCCGGGCCCGGTATCGGCCACGCTCATCACCACCCGGTCGACCTGGCGGCGGACGTCGAGCGAGATGTCGGCGCCTTCCTCCTGCGGGGTCACCGCATATTTGATCGCATTCTCGATCAGCGGCTGGAGCAGGAGCGACGGAAGCAGCGCCCGGTTGCAGCTCGGATCGATGTGGAAATGGGGCCGAAGGCGCTCCTCGAAGCGCATCTTCTCGATCTCCAGGTAGAGCTTCAGGGTCTCGATCTCCTGGGCGATCGTGACCAGGCCGGTCGATTCGTTGACCAGGGTGTAGCGAAGGAAGGAGGAGAGGCGCGACAGCATCGCATTGGCGCGGTCGGTCTGCTTGAGCAGGACCAGGGTCGAGATCGAATTCAGGGTGTTGAACAGGAAGTGCGGGTTGAGCTGGTAGCGGAGCATCGCCAGCTGGGCGTTGGAGGCCTGGCTCTCGAGGCGGAGCAGCCGGTCGCTCTGCTCCTCGAGCAGGAGGTAGAAATTGATGCTGTAATAGAGCGCCGACCAGGCGACGAGCAGCGACACGGTGAGCAGGATCGCGCCCAGGAAGCGGATCCCCTCCGGCTGGGTCCCGGGCTGGATGAAGGTGGCGACGCTCCACGTCTCGATCGCCGAGAAGCCGGCGGCGGCGGTGATCACGATCAGGATCGAGCCGATCCAGGTATAGATCGGCTTGACCCGGATCAGCCGGCGATAGGCCGCCGCCATCAGCAGGGTGATCGAATAGCCGGTCGCGGTCAGGAGCAACGTGTGGAGCACGTAGTTCCAGCCCATCGAATTGGCGATTCCGGAGAGCGTGCGAAGGACGAAATAGCCGGACCAGCCGAAGGACTGGAGAGTCCAGAAGGCGCGGTTCTTGTCCTCGAAGAAGGGACGCCCGTGCAGCCGGAAGGGGTTCCAGCCGGAGGACGCCTGGCGCGCGGCGGGCGCGGCGATCTGGACGGCGCTATCGGCCACTGCTTCCTTCTCCCGCGCCGGCCCCTCTAGCGGGAAGGACGAGCATCGACCAGTCTCCCTGATCGGCGACCCAGGCGGCGACGGCTCGGCGGACCTCCTCCGCCGTCATCGAGCGATAGTCGGCGAGGTAGGAGCGGACCGGCGCGACGTCCTCGGGATGCTCGGCCCAGTCCTCGATCGCCTCGATCCAGTAGCCGTTGGTCGCCACCCGCCGCTCGATCCCGGCGAGGACGGGGTTCTGCGCCCGGGCGAACTCGTCGGCCTCGGCCGGCCGCGCGGCGAGGTCGGCGACGATCTGGCGGGCGACCTGGAAGAAGGTCGGAGCGCTCTCCGGGCGGATCTCGGCCGCGGCGTAGAAGATGCCCCAGGCCGGGAAGGCCTCGGCGCTGAGATGGGAGGCGCTCGGCGAATAGGTGGCGCCCTCCTCCTCGCGAAGCCGGTCGAACAGCCGGACCTGGAACATGTTGGCGGCCAGAGCGAGCGCCCGCCGGTCGCGAAGCCTGTCCCTTCCGCCCAGCGTCGACCAGCCGATCAGGGCATAGGCCTGGCCGGGATCGCCCTGGTGGGTGAAGGTGCGCGGCCGGCGATCGGGCGCCGGCGGCCGGACGTCGGCGGCGCCGGCGGAGGCGGGCGGCGC
>Ga0196962_10000727_pt1 | contig 12158 bp, 15 predicted proteins | sample S3v_20metaG_FD_183186 | JGI IMG/M metagenome (GOLD analysis project Ga0196962, IMG submission 183186) | Soil microbial communities from Anza Borrego desert, Southern California, United States - S3+v_20 | ecosystem: Environmental > Terrestrial > Soil > Desert | place: USA: California | collected... | reverse complement strand
ACGGGCGGGGGCTGCGAGGCCTGTCAGTGCGCCCGGCGGTAGCGGGCGTACCTGACGCGTGAGCCGAACGTGCGCGTCTCGACCAGCTCGAGATCGATGCGGTGGTCGAGCGGCGGGAGGAACGGCGTCCCGCCGCCGACGACGACCGGGTAGGCGAACGGGCGGACCTCGTCGACGAGGTCGATGCAGCTCGCCGCCAGCGTTGCGCCGCCGACCGCCACGTCGCCGTCGAGCCGCGCGAGCTCCTCCTCGACGCTGCCGGTCGCGAGCCGCGTGTTCCCTTCGACGCTGTCGAGCGTGCTCGAGAACACGACCTTCGGCAGCGCCCGCCAGAGCTTCGCGAACTCGCGCCCCACGGGCCCGCGATCCGGATCCTCGCCCTCCCAGTAGACCATCGTCTCGTACAGCCGCCGCCCCAGCAGGTGCGCGCTCAGCTCGCGTACCTGCTCGTTGTGGAACCAGTGCTGCTCCTCGTCGGGCACCGACCAGTCGAACGAGCCGTCCGGGCCGACGATGTAGCCGTCGAGCGAGGCGCTCATCGAGTAGATCAGCCGCGCGCTCATGCCGGCGTGTGGCAGACGGCCTCGATGTCGTTGCCGTCGGGGTCGAGGACGTAGCCGCCGTAGTAGTGCGGGTGGTGGATCTCACGCGGGCCGGGGGCGCCGTTGTCGGTCCCGCCGGCGGCAAGCGCCGCCTCGTGGAAGGCGTGCACGAGCGCGCGATCTTCGACGACGTACGCCACGTGGAGCCCCCCGGTGACCGCAGGGCCGCGCGTCTCGATCCAGAACAACGGCTTGCCGTCCCTGCCGAACCCCGCGGCCTGGGCCACCGGCTCCATCAGCCGCGTGATCCCGAGCGGGGCGAGCGCCTGCTCGTAGAACGCCTTGCCGCGCTCGTAGCCGCTGACGCCGAATCCCACGTGGTCGAGCATGTCTCCTCTCGGGTCGCCGCTACTTCGGCGGCAGCGTCTTCACGAACGCGACGCTGTGCGCGACCCAGGATGCCAGCTCGCGATCGGTCCGCACGCCCTCGGGGGCCACGGTGATCCACCCGTCCATCGTCCGCCCGCGCATCTCCATCCGCCCGGCGTGCGGCTCCACGTTCGCCGCCTCCGTGTCGGCCGGGTCGATGGTGCGATCAGGCCGCCGCTGTGCGACGCGCCCGCCGCCAGGTGGCCGTGCAGGGAGCCCGCCGAACATCCGCTTCTCGGTCACGGCCTGCTCGCCTAGATAGAAGGGCCCGGATCTCAAGCTGCTGCCTTCGCGGCATCCGCGTGTGAGGACGGCGCGGAAGCCCGCGCCACGGCCTTGAGCATGCCGCGGAGCATCCAGCCCCACCCGCGCAGTCCGGCGAGGTGGTTGAGCGCGGAGGCGAAGCGACCTGCGGGGCTCCGACAGAACCTGCGCTCGAGCGTCATCGTCACCGCGCTGGCGCCGCCGTCGCGCGGCGCGACGCGGAGCTCCCAGGTGGAGCCGGGCTCGAGCACGTTCGAGTCCAGGACGGTTTGCTTGACCGTGCCGGGGTGGGACCAGTCGTAGCGACTGCGCTCCCACGCGAACCCGGCTATGCCGGTGGCGCCCTCCGTGACCTCGATGTGGGTGTCCCCGCGCCCGTGCACCTCGAGCCGTTTCTCGCTGACGTTCGGCCAGATCTTCGCTCGGTGAGCGGAGAAGTCGGTGCCGGCGAGCGCGAGCACCTGCTGCGGGCTCGCGGAGCTCTCGGCGGTGACCGTGACCCTGAGCACCTCACGCCCCCTGGGCCTGCTGCATGTTGTGCGTGATCGTCTCCGAGACCGCGCGCAGCTCGTCGGCGGGGCTGAACTGGAGGTACTCGGTCCCGGCGTCGGCGCGCTGCAGGTGGCCGCCCGGGGCGTAGAAGGCGTCGCCGGCCTCGTGGACCTCTTCGCGATCCTCGAAGGTGAAGGTCACCCTGCCCTCGAAGACGTAGCCCCAGTGCGGGCACGGGCAGCGGTCGTCCGGCAGCCCTTTGAGCATCGGCGTCGAGTCGACGTCGACCTTGAACGACACGAAGCCGATGTTGTAGCCGTCGACGTCCTGGCTCCACTCCTCGACGGGCCCGTGGTCCTGGTGCCGGGCGGCGCTGTCCTTTGAAAGCTTCGGCATCGAATTCCCCTCTTGCTCGGTTTCGACGCGTAGGCTAGGTCTGACGGGCCGGCGCTTCATGGGGCATTCGTCCCATCTTCCCGGCGCTCAGGCGGCGGGGACGCGCGATGGCGGAGCGAGCTCCTCGTCCGGGAGCAGCCCGTGCTGCATTGCGAACAGCCCTGCGGCGGCGCGGTTCGAGGCGTGGATCTTCGCGTAGATGTGCTCGACGTGGTTTCGCGCGGTCTTCGGCGAGATCACCAGGCGCGCGGCGATCTCCTTGTTCGAGAAGCCGCGGGCCAGCAGGCGCAGGACCTCGACCTCGCGCGGCGTCAGGCCCGCCGGCCCCTCACGGCGGCGCGGGACGCGGTGGCCCGCCGCGCCGAGTACGGCGTTGACCGCCTCGGCGTCGAGACGTCCTGTTCTCACGTGGGCGCGGAGTTCTGCTGCCGCCCGCTCAGCCTCGAGCGCGGGCCGGTGCGGCCGCGGCTCGCGCATGGCCTGGTAGGCGTCAGCGGCGCCCAGCAGCCGCGCAGGGCGGGGAATCGTCGAGCCCTGAAGCCCACGCGGATAGCCCGAGCCGTCGAGCCGCTCGCGGTGCGCGACGGCGATCGCGCCCAGTGGGGCCAACCGCTCGGACTGACGCAGCATCCGCTCCGTCAGGTAGGGCTGAAACCGGACCCGCTCCCACTCGCCGGCGCCGAGCGGATGTCGCTTGTCCCAGGTGGCGTTGGAGACTCCGAGGCGGCCGAAGTCGTGCACGAGTCCCGCACGCCGCAGCACCCGGACTTCATCCTCAGGTAGCCCGACCTGACGGCCGGCTTCGGCGACCAGCTCGGCGACTGCCGTCGAGTGCCCGAGGAAGTAGGGCAACTTGAGATCGACGAAGTCGGCAATGGCCGCAAGGGCCGCGTCGAATCGCTCGCCCGACAGGACGACGGCCAGCGCGGGCTCGGCGGCGAGCACCGCCTGCCAGGTGTCGATCTCTTCCAGCCCGGAGAGAATCAGATCGCCGTCGGCGCGGATGAGATCGGCGAGTGCTGGGTCGAACTGCTCGCCGCGCCGGTCGCGCGCCAGGTTCTTGGCGGCCTGCACGCCGTCGACGCGGTGGGCAACCTCGACGTACTCCGCGAGCTGAACGATGCGGCTCGCCAGGGGCACCGCTTCGCCCGAGAGCTCGCCGGGCCACCCGCGTCCGTCCCACTGCTCGTAGGCGGATGCGATCGAGTCCAGCACCGCCTCCGGCAGGCCGAGCTGCTCACCCAAGGCGCGCCCCATCCGGGCGTGGTGCTCGATCATCCCGTCGAGGTCGCGGTGTCCCGCGATGGCGAACTCCAGGCCGATCCGGAAGCGGTGTAGCGGCGGGTTGCCCGAGCCGAGGAGCTTCAGCGTCGCCGTCGCGCCGCTCAGGCTCCGCAGCTTGGGTTCGTACTTGGTCGCCTTGAGCGCGAAGTCGTCTCCGAACCACTTCGCCTGCTCGTGCGCGTCGGTGTGGCAGCCAACGCTCACGAGCAGCGCGGTGTAGTAGACGGCCGCGCGCTGCCCCTCATCCAGGCCGGCACGCTCCGCGAGCCGCAGCGCGATCAGGCACTGGCGCAGCACGTGCTCCATCGGCTGCCCGAACCCGAGGTCGACCCCCAGCGACAGCGACGCCACCAGCTCCGCCAGGCGGACGTTCGCGTGATCGGTCCCGGCCACGCGGTGAGCGTATCCGCGCCTCAGAGGTTCTCGAGGAACGCGATCATCGAGTCGGGCGGCCGATAGCGGCCGGGGCGTCCGCCGGGCGGTGTGATGCGGTCCAGCGTGCGTTGCTTGGGCGCGAGATCGGCGTGCAGGTAGACGTGGGTAGTGCGCTCCTGCTCGTGCCCCAGCCGAGCGTGATCGTCGACGTGTCGACCCCAGCGGCGAGCAGGGTCATCGCGGCGGTGTGCCGCAGCACGTGCATCGAAACGCGCCTGGAGCGCAGAGTCGAACGGTTGCGCTCGGCGCTCGCGACGTGCTTGGCGAGACGGCGCTCGATCGCGTCGCGCGTGAGCGACCCGCCATGCGCCGACGGGAACAGCGGGCTCTCGCCGAGTTCGTCGTCGGCCTCGCGCATCCAGACCCGAAGCACCGCGACGGTCTGGCCAGTCAGCGGCGCGACGCGCTCCTTGCGTCCGTTGCCGATCGCGCGCACGTGCGGCCGGCTCCGAGATGGACATCGGCGCGAGTCAGCGCGAGGGGCTCGGAGACGCGCAGGCCGGTCTACACCCCGGTGAGCAGCAGTGCGTGATCACGGCGCCCGGCCCACGTCGCGCGATCGGGAGCGTCCAGCAGACGAGCGACCTCCTCGGGCGTGAGGAACGTGAGATTCCGCGCTCGCCGCGTGTGGATTGGATCGCGAGCACGCGCTGGATCAGCGCGGCGTGCTCGAGGTGGCGCAGCGCGCAGCAACCGACGAACGGGCGCCGCTTAGACTGACCGCCACCGTGCCGCTCAGCAAGAGGAAGACCCCGGTGCCCGTGGCGATGGGCAGGAGACCCAGGAGCTTCATCCGGATGTCGTCGACCGCGTGATAGCTGGTGCAGACCTGCGCGTAAGCCGCCTGCTCGTGTCCTGCTCGCTCCTCGGGCATCGCACGGCCAGGCCAATCCCAACAGGGCCGCGTGGTCCAGATTGCCCGACATATCACTACCATATGGCCATGGCGCGCACCCAAACCCTCGTGCAGCTCTCCGACGACCTGCTCCAACGGCTCGACGCCTACCGCGCCCGCGAAGGGCGATCGCGCTCGGAGGTCGTCCGCGAAGCAATCGAGCGCTACCTGCAGACCGACCGGGAAGCCGAGATCGACCGCCAGCTCGTCGAGGCCTACAAGCGCCAGCCGCCCGAAGACCTCTGGACTGACCAGGCCGCCAAGCAGGTGATCTCCGCGGAGCCCTGGTGAACCGCGGCGAGATCTGGTGGGTCGAACACCCCGACGCCGGCCGGCGCCCCGCATGCGTGCTCACGCGCCAAGCCGCGATCCCGGTCCTCAACGCGGTCCTCGTCGCGCCCGCCACCCGGACCATTCGCAGCATCCCGACCGAAGTCGCGCTTACGCGCGACGACGGCATGCCCGACGACTGCGCCCTGAGCTTCGACAATCTCACGACCGTCCCCAAGGCCATGCTGACCGCCCGCATCACCAGCGTCCCGGACACCAGGCTTCCCGAGCTCTGCAGTGCACTGCGCGCCGCCACCGGCTGCTGACGACGCCCCGAGCCACACACGTCAGGCCGCCTTCGCGAGCGAACGCATGACCGTCGTGTGCGCGGCTCGCACGGCGGCCCCAGCCTCGCAGGGCGGCTTGTTCCCGGCGACCATCGCGGGTGCCCTGCCGACCTCGTGATCGTGGTAACGGTGAGAACCGATGACCGAGCGGCGATATCTGATCGTGATCGAGGGCGGCGACGACGCCGACTGCTCCGCGTACGCGCGCGACCTGCCCGGCCGGGTCGCCGCCGAGGCCACACGCGAGCAAGTCGAATCCGAGATGCGCGACGCCATCGCGTCCACATCGAAAGGCCCCCGGCAGGGCGGCGAGCCGGTGCCCGAGCCCTCGCGGGTCACGCGACCTACGGCAACGTCGCCGCCTAGACCTAGACGCAGCGGTCGGGTTCGTCCCGACCGCGTTGGAACACGCACGGCCTCGCTAGCAGCCTGCGGGGTACCGCTCGACGCTCATCCGTCGAGTCCCCAATGGATGTGGTGGCAGTGGTCGAGCCGGGCGAAGCCGCGGGGGTCGCCACCAGTCCGGGAGCTCGCCCTGCTCGCGCAGCCACTCGAGCGTCCTCGCCGTCGTGTACACGTGCGTGCCGTCGCCGGTGTAGAAGATCCACAGCTTCTGCGTCGACCGCTTGCAGTGATGGATGAGGTCGTCGAGCTCGAACGCGTCGAGCTCGCCGGCGTCGTAGCGCGTGAGGCCCTTCCGCACGTGTTCGATCAGCCGCGCGAAGATGCGCCGGGATCCTCGCATCGCACTGCCTGACTCGTGATGGCCGCGCGGACTGGAGGTCGCGCGGGAACGACGCATCCCCGGATGCGCCATGCGTCGCGCTGACCGTCGGACGCGCGCCACGATATTCGCGAGATCCGGCCGAACACGGAGGTCGAGCGCGTTCGTGCGGCCCTGGCGCGAGCGCCTGGCTTGTCGTCGCTCTCTATTGTGGCCTTATGCGAACTTCACTTCGTCCCCTCGATCGCTGCCTGGCGGCGGTGCTCCTCAGCGGGGCGACGCTGCTGGCGGCCACGGCGCACACCCAAGCGGCAACGCTGACGGCCTGGCCCAAGCTGCCCTGGCCGAAGGCGCTCCCGGTGGTCACCGGCACGGCGCAGGAGGGTCAGACGCTGACCGCCAGCACGGGACGCTGGTTCGGCACGCCGACGTCGTACGGGTACCAGTGGCTGCGCTGCGACAGCGCCGGCTCGAACTGCACCGCCGTCGCGGATGCGACGGCGAACGCGTACGCGCTCGGTGCCGGCGACGTCGGCTCCACGATGCGGGTGCGCGTGGAGGCCAGGAACGCCTACGGTTCCGCAAGCGCGACGAGCGCCCAGACATCCGTCGTGACCGCCATGGCGCCCGCTTCTCCGATTTCGGACGTGACCGCCATCGCGCCCGCTCCTCCGACTTCGCCTGAGCCGCCCCCGGAGCCCCCGCTGGCGCCGGCGGGTTTCCCCGACTCTTTCTTCACCGGCCCGCTCGGGAACGCGAACATCGTTCCGGGCGAGACGACCGGTGCGCTACTGGGGACGTGGCTCCCGGGCGTCCCCGGCTGGACCTGGGAGCAGCAGAAGCAGTTGTTCCTCGACCGGCAGGCATACTTCGGCCGCAAGTACGACATCGCGCACGTCCACTACGGCGGCCCGCTCGGGGAGTGCTACTCGGTCGCGCCCCTTTCCGACGAACGCGCGAAGTGGAGCGCTGACAACGGCTACACCCTCGTCGTCTCCTGGACGCACGGGTGGACGATCTCCGAGGTCAACGCCGGCCTCGCCGATGCCTGCCTCGAAGAGGTGGGCGCCCGGTTCGCCGCTTGGAGCGAACCCGTGCTGCTCCGCATCTACTGGGAGTTCAACGGCGACTGGATGAACTGGTCAGGGTCGGGCGACCCCTTCATCAGCGCATGGCAGAGAACGGTCAGCAGGATCCGCGCGGCCGGCGGCACCAACGTCGGCTTCCTGTGGTCGCCGGCCGCCGGGTACCGCGACCGCGCCTTCGCGAGCTACCCCGGCGACGGGTGGGTCGACTGGGTGGGCGTCAGCGCGTACAACTGGAATAAGTCGGGTGCTTGGTGCAACCCGTACAACTCGGGGCCGTGGTGCGAGCTGGCGGAGCTGCTGACGCATGACCCGGTGAGGTACCCGACGATCTACGACCTCTACAGCGAGCGCAAGCCCTTCATGATCGCCGAGACCGGCAGCGTCGAGGACACGACGTCGCCTGAACGGAAAGGTCAGTGGCTACGGAATGCTGCCACGACGATCCCGACTGCCGTCTCCAACGTTCGAGGGCTCACGTACTTCGACGTCGACGTGTCGGCTACGGAGAACGTGAACTGGCTGCTCGGTACGTCGCAATCTTCGCTCGACGGCTTCCGGACGCTCGCTCTCGACCCGTTCTTCAACACGGGATCATCCGTGAGCCCTCAGCGTTAGCCGCTGCAACGAGTGCCGGTGCGGGTCAACGCCTGCGCCGGCGCTCGAGCAGGCGGCGTCTCATGCGCGCGATCGCAGAAGCGCACACAAGCGGATGACAGCCCTGGGGAGCCACCGCCGACCTGATCGCCGTAGGCCGGATAGACCTCGACGAGATCGTCCAGGCGCTTCGCGGCAACCCGCGTCCTACCATCAAACGCGAAGGTCAAGGCGAGCGAGACGATCTTCGAGCCGACGACGACTCGGCGAAGCGAACCGTTTCTGCGCCGTGCAGTTGCCCTCCCGTCCTCCGAGCGGCGAAGTGCACGTGGACGAGATCAGCGCCGCACCACGGCGCGCGACCCGCTTAGGCCCCGGCACGTGCCTGCACGTCCCAATCGGACTCCGCGTAGAACTCCGGCCAAACGTCCTGCGTCTCGCGTCGAATCCTCTCGATCTCGCCGGAGGTCAGCCGCCTGGCCCATGACTGAATGCTGGCGCGGCTGTCCAGACGAACACTTCCGTAGTGCCTGCGTGACACCTCTTCTGGATTCTGCTCGCTCGTGAACCGGGTGATCGTGTCACGAGCCGCCTCATTGAAGTCGAGCCCGAGCCGATCGTAGAGCTGCTCGTACCTCCGTACCGGGTCCGACGACAGGTCTTCGTGGCGCACGAGGAGAGCGTTGTCGTCATGAGCGGCGTGTCTAGCCACGAAGCCGTAGATGATCCTCCACAGCAGGCAGCCCTGACCCACGACGTCCTCGGGATCCTCACAGGCGGCCTCCATCTCGGCGCGATACGGACCGAGATGATCGCGCATGAGGGTGTCCTGCTCGAGCAGGTCACGGAAATCGAACGTATAGCCCAGCTTCTTCAGACTGCTCACCACGGCGGCAGGATGACGGATGCTGATGACCGCCCTGCAGTGGAGTCGGGATGTGAACCAGGAAGTCGAGAAGACGGCAAACGGATCCTTGAAGAGGATCGTCTGACGCTTGCGACGGGCATGTGTAACGTCCATCCATTTCCGAACGATCCGGAACGGGTCACGAGGTGAGGCCAATCGAGCGCGCCTGATGTCGTGCATCGGGTGAATGCGATATGCGAGCGCGTCACGATACCAGCGCAGATACTCCTGCTCGTTGGAAGTCGAGATGTACGAGTACCAGCGTCCGACTCGCCGTCGCAAGATCGTCTGTCGATGCTGCACGTTGAGTGGCTCTTGAATATCAAGAACTTCACCGCCGGCGACCAGCATCGCGCCAAGCCAGGATGTGCCAGATCTGTGCATACCCGTCACCAGGATCGGCTGTTTGGCCGGAAGTGGTGGTGGTCGTCGTACGGAGTGCAGCGGATCTCCCTCCAAGTCGTGCGCACGCGAGAGCGATCGCTCGCGTCGAGACACGCGCGCCCAGCGTACCGACCGGCGCAGAACCGTCGCTCTCCTGCATCCGAGCCCTGCGCTGTGCTGCTGTATGTCTGCGCACGTCAGCGCGAGCCCGTACGGGCACCGTGCTCCTCCCCGATACGCTTGGATGTGCTACCCCGAGAGGTTTCCGATGACGGCGGCCGCTCGGCTGAGCCTACGACGAGTGACCCGGCTTGAGCCGTCTGACGTCTCATATCCGCAGCCGCCTGCCGGCCTGGACTGCCGCCTGGCTGAGGGACAGCAGCCTCCTCCTGGCGTTCCAGATTCTCGCAACCACCGCCACCTCGGCGCTTGCCATCATTCTCGCTCGCGCGCTCGGCCCGTCCAGCTGGGGGCTGTTCTCAGGCCTCCTGGCGCTCACACTCGCCCTCGCGACGCTCGTCGAGTTCGGACTCGGAACGTGGCTCCTTCGAGAGATTTCCGAGCTTCGGGCTGGCGCCGGGTCGCACATCGTCGATCGTGAGAGAGCCTCGAAGGCGATCATCGGGGCGCTGGCGGCAACGGGAGCGGTCGGCGCATTGCTGGTCACGGCATCCGTAGCCGGCGTGGCGCTGACCGGCGCCGGTACCGAATCCGCCGTGACCTTCATCTGCCTACTCGTCTATACGATCACTGTCACCGCGGCTACCTGCATCGAAGCCTACTTCCGCGCTGTGCGGAAGCTCAGCGTAGTCGGCATCGCGCTGCTTTCGGAGAAGCTGGCGCTCATCACCGGCGCCGGCGGCCTCGCCATCCTCGGCTTCGGCATCTGGGCCATAGCGCTCGCATATTTGACTGCCGGCGCTTTGCGTCTGGCCTACGTGGCAACGATGATCTTCCATCGTGACCGGGTTCCACTCCGCAGACCGAGCGTCGAGCATGTCTGGCGGTATTATCTCTTCGGGCTGCCATTCGCATTCAACACGATGGCGCTCACCGTCATTCCACGTCTCGATACGTTCCTGGTCGCGATCGTGTCGACGAGCGCCGCCGGATTCTTTGCCATCGGGGATCGAATTCTCGGGCCAGCAGTGATCATTCCCGTCGTCGCAAGCCGCGCCCTCTACCCGTTCCTCGCTCGGGAATCCCACAGCTCACGGACACCCTGGCATATCGTGACTGGATTCTTCGCCACCGGAGTGCTCCTTGCCGGCGTCGGCGCCATGTTGGCGCCGACTCTCGTGCCGACCGTCTTCGGCGCGGCATACGAAGACGCGGTTGGCGTGGTGCAGCTCATGCTGGTGGCGCTGCCGTTCGTGTTTGCATCGAATGCGCTGCTCGTCCGGCTGTACTCGCTACGCCGGGAGCGCGCGGTCCTGGGCGTGACGCTCGTCGCGGCGCTATTCGGTACCAGTGGGGTCGTCCTCGGGCAGCTGGCGATCGGACCGGTGGGCGCAGCCGGTGGGTACGTCCTTCGTCAGGTGCTGTTCACGACCGCGCTCGCGGTGACAGCGTGGATCGCGAGCGCCGGCCCCGCTTTGCGACGCGGCCGCGACGCGAGGCCCGAGCCCGACGGGCCGATCGCATGTTCCGATTAGTCGATGACCGTTGCAAGACCTGATCCTCGCCGCACCTACCGGACGGTGAGCACACTCTTCTCGCCGCTTGACCTCGTAACGGCCTGTACTTTGCTGCGGAGAGTGCGGGCCCGTACCTGCGAGAGGATCCGGCGTGAGTAGTCGACGCCGGTTCCTTGTGACCTTTGCCACTCCCGACTTCAAGGAGTCGCTTCGCCGATTGGTCGGATCGGCACATCGCTCCGGGCAGTTTGAGGATGTCTATATCTGGGACGAGACGCTGTTGCGCAGCGATCCGCAGTTCCGAGGGAAGGAGCTACTCGATTACGACCGAGGGATCGGTTTCTGGTCCTGGAAACCGCATATCATTCTGGATGCCCTCAGCCGCGCGCGTGACGGAGACATCGTCGTCTACTCGGATGCAGGGCGGTACCGAGGTGGTTACACAGTCAATCGTAGTGTAGACCCGCTCGTGGAATTTGCTGACCTCAACGGTGGATTCCTACCCGGGGTCCTTATTCCACACTTCGGCCCGAATTCGCGTTGGACTCGTCGCGACTGCTTCGTCCTGATGGGATGCGACTCCGTGCGCTATTGGAGTCATCCGCAGATCCAAGCGACGTTCTCGGTCTGGATCAAGAACGAACAGTCGCTCCTGCTTCTCCAACAGTGGCGGGCGTACTGCACGGACATCCGCATTATCGGGGATGGACCGAACAGCTGTGGCCTCCCGAACCTTCCCGGGTTTATCGACCATCGCCATGATCAGTCAGTCTTGACGAACCTCGTGCTCATGCGCAGGGTCACTCCGTTTGTCGTCAAGAGCCGGCTGTTCAGAGGGCTTGTCGCCGTGAAGCCGAGGGCGCTCTCCGCTTCGCTTGTCCTCAAAAGGATCGACAACATCAGTGCGATCGCGGCCGGCACGCATCCTATAGTGCCGTTGGCGCGAGAAGTGTTGGCATCGAGGACGTTGGCGCGCTACGCCTCGCGACGATCCGCCAACGACGCATGATTGGGAAGGGCTCTACCTCCCAGGGGAAACGGCGGGGAATGAAGACTGCGCCGCGCTTCGGTGAGAGCGGGGCGTTCGGCGATTCGGCGGCCGCGGGTCGTTCCAGGCCTGGAGATCGCGTCAGGCGGTCCCCGGTGGCGAGGTCGAGGTTGCAGGGGAAGCGCGTCAGCCGCCGGTCGCGTCTCGAGCCGGTGCTCTGGCGGCCGGGGATGCAGGTCCACTTGGTCGCCGGCCGATCCTCTGAAGCGTCCGGGACGGAGCCTCGCCGGCTCGCAGCCGATAAGGAGAATCGGAAGCTCTCGACAACAAGCCGGCGATTCGGCTGACGGCGTTGCCGGCCGCCTGCGCGCCGGCATCCGCTACGTGACCCGGCCGACAAGCAGAGCCGGCCGTGCGCCCGCGACCCGCAACGTCCGCCGCGTCGGCCTCGCCCGCGCCCGGTAGGGGCGGCCGGCATGCGA
>Ga0196962_10000726_pt1 | contig 12162 bp, 10 predicted proteins | sample S3v_20metaG_FD_183186 | JGI IMG/M metagenome (GOLD analysis project Ga0196962, IMG submission 183186) | Soil microbial communities from Anza Borrego desert, Southern California, United States - S3+v_20 | ecosystem: Environmental > Terrestrial > Soil > Desert | place: USA: California | collected... | reverse complement strand
CGCCTGGCGCTCCAGGCCGGCGCCGGCACGGTCGCGACCGTCGGCGCCGCGACCCTGGCGCCGGGCGAGATCAACGTCGTCGCCTGCCGGGCCGACCTCACCCTCGACATCCGTGGGCCGCACGACGCTACGGTTGCCGCGGTAGCCGCCGACGCCCGCGATTTCGCCGCCGCCGCGGCGCGGCGGCGCGGGATGGAAGCGGAGTACCACGAGCGCTCTCGAGTCGCAGCGACGCCGCTCGACGAGCGGGTCCGGACCGCCCTCACCGCCGCTGCCGAGCGCTCGGGCGCGCCCCATCGCTCGATCCTCTCCGGTGCCGCCCACGACACGATGAACCTCGCGAACCGCGTTCCCAGCGGCATGCTGTTCATCCCCTGCCGGGACGGCGTCAGCCACTCGCCGCGGGAGTCGGCCGACCCAACCGACGCCGCCCTCGCGGTCGAGGTGATGCTCAACGCGGTAGCCGAGCTAGTAAGCGACGGCGGTCGTGGTCAATAGGTGTCCGAGTCAGTTTCGGGGTCGTTTGGGCCACGAGATACGTGAAATGGCCCAAACGAACGGGGCCATTAGGCCAGCTCTTTGAGCTGGACGATCAGCTCACCCTTGCTGAACACGGCGGGCTTCCAGCGAAGGCCCTCGAACAGCGCGGTCGGCTCGATGCCTAAAGATCCGCAAAGCCTCAGCACCGTGTCGGAGCGGGCGACCCGTTCGCCGCGCTCCAACTGCCCGACCGCCGTGCGGTGAAGGCCGGCGATAAATCCCAGCTCTTCCTGGCTGATGCCTTTCGCTTCACGGTGCCGAGCGAGGTTTGTGCCGAACACCTCGGCAAACTCCGGGTCCCGCGTTCTTGGGTTAAGCATGGTCAGCGCTCCGCTCGTCCCGGACGCCGCTGAAACACGGGACGACCCTTGGTCAGCACTGGCGCCGCCCAGCTGATCCCGGCGAACAGCGCGTTCGGGGAGACACCGAGCCCAACGCAGAGCTTCAGCGCGGTATCAGCTCGGCCGATCTCCTCTCCCCTCTCGATCTTGCCGACGACGGTGCGATGGACTTCGGACTGGAAGCCAAGGTCTTCCTGGCTCGATCCCTTGGCGCGACGGAGCCGCGCCAGGTTCGCGCCGAATGCCGCAGCGAATTCCCGGTCTTGGACTTTGACTAGCTCCGTGGGCATCGCTAGAGGTCGACTGCGGTCTCGGAGCTGAGGACGTGGAAATGCAGCGCCGCCCGCGTCGGCAGGACGATGGCTCCGGAACGGAGCGCGAGCCCGGCCCAGTGGAGGGAAACGACGGCGCGATCTACTCGGTCGCTCTGGTCGAACTCGTCATCGCCGAGCTGTAGTTCCCGCCGCAGGTCCGACTCCTGCAACTGCGTCGGCCAGTGAACGAGCAGCCGGTCGAGGAGGAGGGCCTGGTCTTCTAGATCCGCCTCGGCGTTGGACGGCGGATCGGGGTTGGCGCCACGCGCCATAGGGTTCTCATCAGCCATGAGGAGAGTCACTCTCCTTGTGGTCATCCATGAAGGAGCGGGCCCCAGTCATCCATGAAGGAGCGGGCCCAGTCAAGGGTGAGCATCACGGCCCTCGGGGAGTCGGCCACCCGGGCAGGCGGCAGGGCGGAGGCGTTCCAGTCATCCATCCGGCCGCGCGAGGCGGGCCAGAGTGCCGTGCGGAACTCGGGGGCTCAATCAAGCCGGCGGCCGTCCTTTGGTGGAGGCCATGATTGAGAGCGAGCTCGCCCGAGGTACCGCATCGCGCCGGTGTCGACGATGTGAAACAGGCCGGCGGCGAGGCTCATGAGGAGCCCGCCATGACCACAACCGTGCTCGGTCGGCAGCGGCGTGCAAGGCAACGGATCTCTCCGTCGCGCAAGCCGTAATAGCAGAGCGTCGCGATCTTCCTCGCCACCGCGACCTTGGCGACCCGGCGGCCGCGGCGCTCGGCGATCCGCTCGAAGGCCTCGCCCAGCGGACCCTGGTCGCGGGTGGCGTGCTGGGCCGCCTCGACCAATGCCCAGCGCAGCGCGCGCGAACCCTGCTTTGAGATGTTGCCGAGGCGGGCCTTGCCGTCTGAGCTTCGGACCGTCGGCGTCAGCCCCGCCCAGGCGCAGAGCTTGCGGGCGCTCGGAAAGCGGGAGACGTCGCCAACCTCGGCGATCACGAGCATCGCCGTGTAGGGGCCGACGCCGCGGATCTGGGTCAGCACGTCGACTCGTTCGTCGGCCTTTGCGCGGGCATCCACCACCTTGGTGGTGGACTCGATCTCTCGGTCGAAGGCATCGATCAGAGCCAGCAGCGAGTCCACTCGCCGACGCGGCTCCTCTCGCAGACCCAGATCCCGCAGGAACTCGCGGCCGCCGGGGCCGAAGAGGTCGGAGTGGCGCTGCTGGATTCCGGCTCGGGCGAGCTGGGCGTGGACCCGGTTCTTTAACGCCGTGCGCATCTGGGTGAGCGCGATCCGGTGGCGCAGCAGATCGCGCAGATCGCGGAGCTCGCGCGGGGCGACGTAGGCCTCGGGCAGGAGGTCGGCGCGCAGGAGCTGGGCCAGGGTGCGGGCGTCGACGGAGTCCGTCTTCACTCTTGCGGCGGCGATCGCGCGGGTGCGCAGCGGGTGGGCGAGGTGGATCTGGAACCCCGCCTCTTCGAGGAGCTCGGCCAGCCACTCCCAGCCGTAGGTCGCCTCGAGGGCTACCTCTGTCTCGTCCCCGAGGCCGCCCAAGAGCTCGAGGAAGGTCGCCGGGTCGTTGGCGATCCGTCGCGAGAGCATCTCAGTGCCCTCGCCATCGATGACGGCGACATGTGATCGCTTGCGGTGCAGGTCGATGCCGACAGAATTCATTCGTGGGCCTCCTTCGGTCCGGGTTACACCTGCGCCCGTGGCATATCGCCCCGGGCACCGGAGCGCTAGGAGGCCCGCTCCTTCATGGCATCAGGCCCTCGGTTGGCGTTGACGCGCCGGCCGGGGGCCGCTTCTCTATTGCCGCGAGGTTAGCACCATTTGTCGGGGGGTACCGACAACTATTTCTTGCGAAGCACGTCGCCGACCCGGGACCAATGCAGGCCGGCCGCCTCGGCGATCTCCCGAAGCGTCAAGCCCGCACGTCGCGCTCGCTCGAAGCTTGCGCGGCGGGCGACGCGGGCCTCGTCGTGGCGGTCGGCAGTCCGCTCAAATTTGGCTTGCGCTCGCTTCACGTCGGCGCGAGCCGCTTTCTTCGGATCGGCGGGCATTCCGAGCAGACTATTCGCCGGGTCCGGGACCCTGATCTACACGTTCGGGCCGAGTGGTCGCTAGCCGTTTCGAGCGAACATCGCGCGGTAGTCCCGGCGGATCAGCGATCCGGCCGATCCCGGTCCTACTCTGGTCCGATGGTGGGATGCGTCCAGTCTGGAGCCGAAAGCTGAATGTCGATCGGCCGCCTTCTAGCCGAGGCCGACGAGCTGACCCCGGCGTCGATCGCGTTCGCGCGAGAAATCAGCCATGCGAGCAGTGGCGAGACATTGGGTCGCATCGTTCGCGAAACGATGGAATCGAACTGCGGGGCGTATTCCGTCGTGCGTTCGGCGGTCGACCAGCGGATCTCCGACCTTGGCGGCGCCGGCGCAGCCGCCGGGCTCTTCATGCTCGCCTCTGACCTCGCGACCACCGAGGCGGTCGTCCGCGATCGGCTCGAAGGGAGCCAACGTTCGGAATTGCGTCGTCTGTGGAACGACCTGCGCTCCAGGCGCTAGTGCTTCGAGCGGCTGCCTATGTCCGATCCCTGGTCAAGCCCGAGTAAGAAGCTCACTCGCGCGGCAGCCCATTTCGAAAGTCTTCACGAGGCGACCCGGATCTATATCCGAGACGGCAGGCCCTTCGAGTACAGGGCCGAGATCGACAAGCAGCCACCCCGCTTCCGGGTCCGGATCGTCGGGGGCAACCCGCCGCCCGAGGATGTCAGCCTGATCGTCGGCGATTTCGTCCAGAACCTGCGGGCGTCCCTCGATCACCTCATTTGGGCGGCGGTGGAAGCGAACGGCGAGACGCCCACGAACGGCAACGCCTTCCCGATCCTCGCTGACTCCCTGGAAAGCAACCGCCGAGCGAGAGAACAGTGGGATTGGCAGCTTCGCGGCATCGCGCCAAAGGCTCTGCCCCTGATCGAGCACATCCAGCCGTACAAACGAGGAGAGAACGCCGATCGAGACGTCCTGGCATGCGTTCGGCGGCTTTCGAACGAGGACAAGCACCGGGTCGTTCTTCAAACCGTCAGGGCGGTTCCGAACCCGGACGAAGCTGCGCCGGACCTTGATTTCGAGGTCAAAGACATGGCCGAGATCGAGAGCTTTGAGCTGCACGCCATGAAACCGCTCGCGGTCGGTGACACCGTCATGGAGGCGGCCGTTCAGATCACTGGCCCTGATCCGAACATCCGGATCAAGGGAGAGCTGCCGATCGAGCTTGCATTTGGAGAGCCCCCAATCGCGACCTCCGGTCTGGCTGAGATGTTCGATCGAATCGACGTGATCGTCGCTCACCTGGCAAACGAACTCCTCGGCGCCGACCTACCGCCTCAGCCGCTCGGCGACCGGCTGGGCGAGGCTACATTCGAACGCATACAGGAAGGTGACTAGGCGCCGTGCCACTCGAATCCGTCGAACGCAAGATCCCGAGGGCCTGGGAGGTTGATTGGGCGCTTCCCGCCGATGAGGGCGGTACGCGCTGGGAGTCGTATGGCTGGCTCCTCGACGCTGCCGAAGCTCTCGACTCGTCCGACGTGACGATCCTCGGCAGCACCTATGACTCGCTCGGCAATCTGAACCGCGCGATTGGAAGCTCCGAGGCGCAATCTCTCCGAGTCCAGCCGCACCGCTACCGGGTCGGCGGCATCACGGTCCACGGCGTTTCCCAACGAGGTTTCTGGATGATCCGTGGCCCCGTTCTGGTCGCGTGGGCGCGGGAGGACGTTCTTACCGAGGTCGAGGGCAAAGGCGCCCAGGCGATTGCGGCGGTTGCTGTTTGGCCCGACGACATCGCGACCTGGCGCTCCGTCTATGCGCCTTATCGGATCGGCCAGATACGTCCGGACCAGGAGGCCGAATATGACACGGCGGCGGCGCCTGATATTGACCCACGGGTGGCCGACATCCTGAGCAGCGCCACTGCGATCGTCAACGAGAATCACGCCGTCCTGTCCACGCATGAGCGGGAATCCGTCGCGGTGCGCTTGTCGCGCTTCGCGAATCCGGAATTCCGGTCGACGGCGAGGCAGTTCGCGCGCTGCTGATGGGTGCCGGTTGGCAGGGCGAGCTAGTGAATGAGGTTCTTCACCTCGCCGAGCGAGTCGCACGGGGGGAGACCCCGAGACACGCAAGATTTCCGCGTCCCTAGAAGAAGCGGGTCGCGCCGGCTCCGGTCGAAGAACTCGACCGCGCGGCTAAGACCTAATCAAAGACGCAGTCACGAAACCAGTCAGTCAGAGCTAATTCAGATCAGCCAAATCCAGAACTAATCCAGTTCAAATCTAGCTAGCCAATCTAGATTTAGAGTCAGTCAAAAGTCAGCGAAAGGCCAAAGCAGCCATCTAACAAAGGCAGCTACCTAGCCAAACAAAGGAACCCCTCACGCACTATCACCCGCTGGGGTGATCCTCCCGCCTTGCAAACCCGAACCTCGAGGCCCGGCGCCTTCGCGCGTGCCCCAAATGCCCCGAACCGCCGACGACGTCGTCAGATAGAAGGCCCTTTGGCCGGATCGCTGCCTATCCGATGCCTAGCGGCGGCCAGACCCTCAAGACTCGCTTCGATCACCCTCCTGGGTCCGCTGCGTTCGAAGTTGGCCAGGTCCAGCATCTTGTCGGCGGTCGAGCGCTTGTCTGCTGCTGGGTCCTGCTTCTTGCTCTCTTCGCCTTCCTTCTTGAGGTGCGCGTTGTAGCCGTCCCGGTAGTCCGTGAGCAGCGCTGGGTGGTGTTCTATGAGCAGCTTTCGAATCCGACCGGCAAAGCCATCGGCTTTCTCCCACCAATCATCAGGAGCGCTGCCGCCCTCCAGTTTCCAATGACCGCTCGGGGTCCTCACCGGACTAACGGGCTCGCTGAACTCGTCGACGAGGTCGATCCCCTCGCGCATGAGATCGTCAAGTTCATCCGCAAGGTCGGCCGGCGGCCGAATTGAAGAGCGCCCGGATGCAGGCTCTACGCCGAGTCGGCGGGCGAGGACCACGAACAAGTTCGGAACCTCCTCCATCTCGAAGGCGTGAGGCCGCTCAACCAGGCGGCGAGACTTGGCCTGAATCTCGCCTGCCTCCCGAGCCGCATCGAATAGCCGCAACCCTTTGTCACGCATCTCGGACCCATAGGCCGCCTCCACGGCCCTTTCAAATTGCGATTCGGCTTCTTCGCGCACCTTGAAAGGGTCTGCGTCGGGATTGGCTTCGCGCAATTCCTCGGCTTTGCGCGCCGTCGCTTTCTCCCGCTTCCACTCCTGCTCCTCGTTGAACACGCGCATCCTCATCGCGAACGTCGCGCATTCTTCCCCTAGCTCGCGGCGGTCATCGCGGGGCGGGTAGAAAAGGTTGTCGAGCGCTTCCCGACGCTCGGTGATCGACAACGAGCCCGAAGCCTTCCCAGCGCTCTGCTCGCGTCGGCGCTGAAAGGCAAGCCGCCCGATGAATGCGGTGTCGATCAACAGCAGGACGACGGCGACCACGAACAGCGACGGCTGCTCGATAAACCATGCCACCACCACCAGCACCACAGGAATAAGCGTGAGCAGGAAGACCGCGTTTCCGACCGCCGACACCGCCGGGTGGGTGAGGAAATTCCATGCCGCCCGCAGCCCCCGCATCGGGCGGACGTTATTTCACGCACCAGCCGGCTTTCAGCTACCTGTGGCAGAAGCCGAGCCGAAGGGAAGGCGAACAAGGAAGTGCACGCCGCTGGCCCAAGGGACGCCTGGTTCTTGCCGTCTCCAGGGCGTTGCGGGAGGCGGTCGCGCATCCTACCCTCCGCGTTAGCGAGTCAGGTGTTCTAGCCGTCTTTGAGCTTTCCCGCTGAGCAAATAGGCACGACGCGCCTGCGGGCTAGTGACAACGCGGCAGCCGCTCAACTTCGCCCGCACGAGGACCTTGCTGCCCGTCCGATAGCTGAACACGAGGTAGATTTTCCCCCCGATATCGATGGGGCAATGCAGCGTGTCCAGGGGATGACTAAGAGCGAGGTCATCAAGCATTTCCGCGACTGGAATCACGGCGTCCCGCCCCTCCAGCTTTCGTTCGCCCACTAACTCCCCAGGACTTTGCGAGTCAGCGTTGGGGGGAAGTTGCCCTCCCTGATATCGACAAGCAAGAACGGCGACGACATCTCGCAACGGCACAAGCATCTCGTTGGTTCGCTTCGCGCTGCCCGTCGGCGCTTCCGAAAAGCGACTAGCGCATTCCCCCGGAGCAGCAGAAGGCTGGTCGCCGGCCGTCGCTGAGCTGATCGCAGCCCAGGCGGAGGTTAGGGCCGCAGCGGCCGCAACGACGCAAAGACCCTTGGTGACCCTAGTCCGCACTCTCGAACGCTCCATCAGATCGGACTATTCGTGGCAATGATGCCATGAGTTCAAGAAGCCAGATTTCGCCGGTCCGAGGCCGCCGGGACTCGCCAGCGTCTGGCCGGTCCCTTCAGGGCCGGTCATATTGACCCGGATTCTTGGGTTGTGGCCAATCACGCTCCATTCCCCTCCGACTTTTCTGCGCACCATTACTTGGCCCCATTGATCCCCACCGAAATTTGCCAAGTTGGTCAGACCGCTCCGTGGGGACTGCCGCTCGTCGATGAAGTCGACGAAGGACCCCTCGAAGAAGGCGGCAGGCGCGAGATTCGAGACTCGGACCGGACGGGCCCTGCCGCTCGACTTGTTGTAGAGCCAGTAATACACGCGTTCTTGGCCTTCGGAATATCTGACATACGCTTCGACTCGATTCCCCGGTTTGATCACGAGAGGGACGGGAACAGGAGGCGCCGCGCCGCCGGCCGGAATCGTCTCGACGAAGGCTCCGAAATATCCGCCCCGTCGATATTCAAAGCCAGTCTGCAGGAGTGAATTCAGCCCTCCGATCCCAACCCAGTTCGACACAGATGCATTCCCGCAGATGGGCCGATGGGCGTTGGGGTTTGCGGCGGTGAAGGTCCCTTTTCCGGCGTTCCACCGATCTGCTCCGGTGGCATCGAGCGCTATGTAGCCGCTCCAATTCTGGCTGGTAATGGTTTCCCCGTTGACCGCTCCTATAAGACCTGCGTTTTCAGGCCCTTGGCGCGGGAACCCGGAGCACGCCATCGCAGGCGCGAACCCCGTGACTTCCGACATTTCCGATTCCCATTCTTCCAGAGCTTTTGGCTCCGAAGGCCGCTCGGGATAGCCATAGGTCTCAAGTTCTTCGGCAGAGGCGGCAACCGGGTTGAAGCCATTGGGCGGCTCCGGAAATTCGTAAGTGAGGCCGCCAGCGGCATGGTAGATGGCCGTTTTTCCACCGCCCGGCAAGGACACGACTTCGTCTGGAGTGGAGGTGATTTCACCTGGATTCAACGGATTACACGCGGGGATCGAGCCGTTGGGTTCAGCAAGTTCAAGATCCGTTGAACTGGCTTCGCCTCCGAGATCCTCCGCCCTAACGACGACTTCCCGAGGTCCTGAGCCGTACACAGCCGTGGAATAGGTCCATTCTCGAGTCAGCGAGCAGCTGCCTCCGGGACATTCTTGTTCGACGCTATCGGCGACTTCGCCGTCAACCGAGATCGTGATCTTCTTGACGCCGACTCCCGGCCTGCCGGGTGCCCCGTCGGTCGCTTTGACTTTCAGCAGGTATTCGCTCGTGCCTTCTTTCAGGCCTTCGGTCAGCGACCCGCTCAATTCGATCTTGGGGGCGGCATGGTCGTTCTTCGAGTCCGATTCGATCTCCCCGGCGGGAAGGGCGCGGTTGTAGAGCCGCACCTCGTCGATCCGGCCGCCGAAGAATTCTTCGCTGTTCGGCGCGCAGCCGATCCGCAGGTCTCCGGCGCTGGCGACCGCGCCGGGCGCTTCTTCCACGTCTACCAATTCGCTGTTGACGTAGAGGCGCATGGATTCGCCGTCGTAGCTCAGCGCGACGTGGCTCCACGCTTCTTTCGGGATCGTTTCACCGTGAACCCAGGCGGCTTCGGTGGGTTCGTAGGCGAGCGCGCCTTCAGGCACGTAATAGGGGCCGGGTTCGAGGCCGAGGGCGAGGGCGTAGGTCAGGAAGCCGCCCGATTCCTTATAGATGATCGGGCCGGAGCCGTCGGTGGCGCTGGGGTTGATCCAGGCCTCGAGCGTGAAGGCTTCGCGAAGTTGGAGATCAAAGCGATCGGGCACGGTGAGGCAGTCGGTCACGCCGTCAAATTCCAGGGCAGCTCCCCATTTGCCTTCGCTCCAAGCCGCCCCTTCGACCGTCCCGTTGTGGGTGCCGGTGAGGTCGGTGGCGGTAGTGCCTTCTCCCTCGTCGAGGGTGAAGGCGGCGACTGGGTCTTTCGAAAGCGGCGTCTGAATTGCGGCATCGCGGTCGGCTTCGATTTCGCCGGTAGTCAGCGCGCGGTGGTAGATCCGGAGCTCGTCGATCTTGCCCCAAAAGTAGTCGGCTTCCCAGCCTTTGGCGCAGCCGATCTGAAGCGGGCCTTCGCTCGCCAAGGCGCCGATCCCGCCTTTGTGGGTGGCGACCAGTTCGCCGTTAACGTAGAGCTTCTGTTTTTCGCCGTCGAAGCTGAAGGCGACGTGGGTCCATTTGTATTCGGGCAGGGGTTCAGGCGAGACGACTTCCTGGACGACTTCGCCTTCTTCGGCTTCGACGATCGTGCCTTCCAGCTTGCCGGCTTCGTCGAAGCCGACCGAGAAGACGTAGCTCGGGCCACTTTCGGCTTCGAGTTCCTTGAAGAGGATCGTGTCGCCGATCAGCGAGCCTTCAGGGCGGATCCAGGCCTCGACGGTGAAGCTTTCGCTCAGCTCGAGGTCAGGGCTGTCGGGGACGGTGACGCAGTTGGTTTCGGCGGCGCCGTCGAAGGACAGGGCGTTGCCGAATTTGCCTTCGGTCCAGGAGGCACCTTCGATCGCGCCCTCGTGGGCGCCGAAGGAGTCTTCAGCGACTTCGCCTTCGCCGGCATCGAAGGAGTAGGCGGCGACCGGAAATGGGGACGGTGGCGTCTGGATCGCATTGTCACGATCGGCTTCGATTTCGCCGACCGGGAGAGTGCGGTCGTAGATCCGCACCTCATCGATCTTGCCCCAAAAGTAGTCCGATTCCCAGCCTTTGGCGCAGCCAATCTGCAGCGGCCCGCTGCTCGCCACCGCGCCGCCCGTGGCGGAGTTGGTGGCGACCAATTCGCCGTTCACGTAGAGCCTCTGTTTCGCCCCGTCGAAGCTGAAGGCGACATGGGTCCATTTGTATTCGGGGAGGGCTTTCGGTGAGACGACGGTCTCGGTGACTTCCGGTTCTTCGCTTTCGACGAACTCGCCTTGCAGCTTGCCTTTTTCGTTGAAGCCGATCGCGAGGAAGTAGGTCGGGCCGGTTCCTTCGGCGAATTCCTTGAAGAGGATCGTGTCGCCGAAGAGCGAGCCTTCGGGGCGGACCCAGGCCTCCATCGTGAAGTTGCCGGTGAGTTCGAGGTCTGGACTGTGGGCCACCGTGACGCAGTCTTCTTCGGCCCCGCCGTCGAAGCGCAGAGCGGTGCCGTACTTGCCTTCGGCCCAGGTGGGGCCGGAGATCGTGCCGTTGTGTTCGCCGAACACGTCGCCGACGCCTTCGCCAGATCCCTCATCAAACGAATACGCCGCGATAGGGGGTTCTGCGGCGGCGGCATGAGCAGCGGAAAGCGAGAGCGCAACCGCAGCTACCACTGCCCAACCGAGAAAAACCACAGCGAGATTGCCCGTCCGGGCACGACCGATCGACACCAGAGACCTCCCTGCCTCTTTTCTTGCTGCGCTTCAACTGCTGCGCCGCAGTTGACCTTATATGGGAACTCCAGCGGTCGCCAGTTACTTAAAAGAAGCTCAACGAACGCCCTACTTTCCACGCTAAGAACTTGGTAGGCCGGTCTCACCGTCGCGAAATTCCCGATACAGACGCCGCCCGGATCTGTGGGGGCGTTGAGTCCCCTTCCCTCCCGGTCATTGAGACCGACAGCCGGTGCAAACGGCCCGCTGCTGGGCCAGTTGAAGCATGGACGCCGCATCGCTTAACGCCAGGCCGGTGCAAGAGCCCTGCTGGCGAGTCATTGCCCGCATGGATTCCACGGGGCATCGACCGCACGCATCTGACAAAGGGCGGGTGCATGCCCGCGACGGATTCGGCCGCCCCGAAGGACAGGTCTTCTAGATGGGGCTGTCGATCGGAAAGGTCGGTGCCGGCAAGGAGCGCTACTACGAAGCGAAAGTCGCCGAAGGCCGCGCGGACTACTACGCGGGAGAGGGCGAGGCCGAGGGCTTCTGGTTGGGCAGGGCCGCCGCCGAGTTAGAGCTTGAGGGCAAGATCGAGCCGGGACAGCTCGGCGCGATGCTAACCGGGCTCAACCCGGTCGGTGGCGAGCCTTTGGGCCTGAAGTCGGCGCCGGGGCGAGCGCCAGTCCCCGGCTTCGATCTGACCTTCTCGGCACCGAAGTCGGTCTCGCTGACCTGGGCGCTGGGCGGCCATCCCGTATCGGGCCAGGTGAGGGAGGCCCACCATGCCGCCGTCGCTGAAGCGCTCGACTACATGGAGCGGCACGCCTCCTGGGCTCGGCGCGGCAAGGGGGGCGCGCAGTTCATTCCCGGCAACGGGTTCGTCGCCGCCGCCTACGTCCACCGCTCCTCGCGGGCCGGCGATCCCCAGCTCCACACCCATGTCCTCATCGCGAATGCGACCAAGGGGCCGGACGGTCGCTGGTCGCGGCTCTACCACCCGGCGATCTACGAGCACGCGAGGACCGCCGGCTTCATCTACGAGGCGCACCTGCGGCACGAGTTGACGCGCCGGCTCGGGATTGAGTGGCAGCCGGTGAAGAATGGCATCGCCGATGTTCGCGGCTTCTCCTCCCAGGAGATCCGCCGATTCTCCACTCGTCGGGCGGAAATCCTCGCCGCCGCCGGCGAGGGCGCCTCGGCGCGCGCAATGCAGGTCGCGACCCTGGAGACGCGAAAAGCCAAGGACCGCGACCTGAC
>Ga0196962_10000725_pt1 | contig 12166 bp, 7 predicted proteins | sample S3v_20metaG_FD_183186 | JGI IMG/M metagenome (GOLD analysis project Ga0196962, IMG submission 183186) | Soil microbial communities from Anza Borrego desert, Southern California, United States - S3+v_20 | ecosystem: Environmental > Terrestrial > Soil > Desert | place: USA: California | collected... | reverse complement strand
TTGATAACCGATTTCCTCGAGAAGTTCGCGTTGCAAAGCATCCGCATCTGACTCGCCGGGATCAAGCCCGCCGCCTGGCAGAAAATAACCATTACGGGTCTCGATAACAGCAATTTGACTATGATTGTTTTGGATGACAGCATACACACCAGGTCGATCAATATAATCTATGCCACATTGCCTGGTTCCAAATTCAGGGTCGGGTGCTTTTCCAGCGATCGTGTCGGACGGCAGATCGGAGTTCACTTAGGAATTGCAATCCTGCTGATGAGTTGATTATTATTTACATCCCATATCAAAATTTCTCCGAAATTGTTACCAAACGCAAGTTTCGAACCATCTTTGTTAAATGCGGCACTTCTCCATTCGGGAGGAACCAGAGTAAGACCCGTTATCAATGTCGAAGTCAGCATGGTTGCAGACGGAATTTTATGGATCATTTCTTGTATGCTCGAGTCCCACACCTGTGCATCATACGAACAAAGCCCAACAACGAATTGAGTACTATCTGGGCTAAAAGCAGAGAACCCGACATCGTTATCGCAATTCCCTGTATCGACCATCAGTGTACCCTGGTCTACATCCCATAACTGTTTGCTCCCTGCGCCGTGATTTGGCAGACTGACGACTATATACTTTGAGTCCGGGCTAAAGAGGGTGCAGCAACTCCCTTCTGGAAGGGAAAATAATTGCGTGATCTGTCCAGATAGCAAATTCGCACTCCGTACTTTTAGATCACTTGAAACTGAGTAAAGCAGGTTTCCATCCGCCTGATACGCCAGTCCCAGCAGGGCATCTCCCAATTCACTGCCCATCGATCTTTGTGTTTCCCCGGTCGATGCACTCAGTAACGTTACCATACTGCCGTCGCTGATCGCAAGCGTTTTTCCATCCGGGCTGAGCGCGGCGGACGCAATGTGTTGCTGTGTAAGTTGATAGAGTATTTCCCCAGAAAGTACATCCCATACGTGGTTGCCTGCTAACAGGCGTTCGCTTTGCGAATCCACTGCAACTGGGAAAAGGAAGTTACCCTCTACGAACGAATGTATCAGCTCCCCGGTTTGGGCATCAAACAGGTAAACCCCTGAATTGGCAGAAGCAATAAGTGTCTTGTCGTCTGTTGACCAGGTTACTCCCGAAACTGGGTTTTGGCTAGCCAGCCAGTACTCTACATCAAATTCGGCTGTAGATATGGGAGCAGCAATGGTCAACGTCGATTCGGGTGTAGATATCAGTGAAGGAGTGGCAATGACTGAAGTCGTTATTGGCTCATTCGTGGATGGTATCGGTTGACTATTACAAGCAGCCAGCAGCATGAAAGTAGCTGCAATTAAGGAAACGTAGCGAGAAACACTATTCTTTTTCATTGCTTCCTTTCTTTTTTCCTACGGGGTGAAATGGATCTCTGCTCAACGGTTCTAAGCCCGGTACATACTTGTCCCAGTGAGCGTGTGGGACGCATTGTTAGGCGTTCTTAATTGTATAAGACTTCCTAAGCACGGACATGGCTAAGGATTTCGTCCACAACGCTGGCAAGCGGCTGTGTTGCATCGATGACGATGCCGCCGCTGGGTATGTCTTCTTTCGTTCGATGCAATCGCGCAACGAGTTCCTTTTCCTCTGGTTTTCCGCCCCAGTCAGTTGGGTCTCGCGCCACGCGCTCATCAAGCCGCCGATACAATGTGTCAAGGTCGTCGACCTCAAGAACAAAAATGCCGTCAAATAAATCTATGAATTTTGAAAAATTCCTCGAACCACCACAGAAGAAAGAGATTGCTTTGCTGTGATCAGCGATCACGGATTCAACTTTGTCTATATCCCAAAGTAGATGTTCCTGTTGCCATACGGCCTTGTCCCTCTCGCTTTCATGGACAGGTTCCTTTACCGGTTCCCCTGTCTTTGGATCGCCCCGATATTTCAACTCCCGGTCACCGTGGAGGACGTGATAACCGCGCCGCTGCAATTCTTCAGCCACCGAGGTTTTGCCCGTGCCAGAGACTCCCTCGATAAGATAATTTCTCGCACCCATTGTCCTTACCTCTTTGGTATGTTTGTTGGAGGATTTGACATATTTATGCCTCTTCTAATCGTCTATCCTCAAAATTCCTGTTTGGAGATGATTTTAAGCGTGCTTGAACCTCCATGGCATCAATTTGTGAAATCGCATATCTCATGAATTCGAGGGTTTCGTAAAGTAGTGCTTGTTCTGCTCGCTGACGAATTTTTACCATAAACCGAACACCCTCCCGTTCATGCCATGCTTGATCAATTATCTTTACCCATTTCGGGTCTACGAATTGTTTAGCCCATTGCATCCCAGCCTTTTTGGATCGCACTGTGCCTGTAAGAAGGGTATGCAACATTCGGCAATATGTTAAAACAGTAAAGGACTGACCAAATCGGGAGTTAAAAAAACTAAGCGGGCGGTTTACTTCATCTAGAAAAATCTCCATGATGTGAAGCATAGTTGTTTTTATTTCGTTAGATAATTCATTTGAAGGGATTGGTTGCAGAATTGTTTCGGGCTTTGGACCAACTAGAGTAATCCCACGCTCTCGAAGAATCCAACGAACATGCCATTGATTGTCATGAGTTGATTGTTCATAAGTAGTGCTACCATTATCAAAATAATAGAGTTTCTTTTTTCCTACAATACTCCAGTTGTTGAGGTCAGCCGTGCTTATATATGACCCTTCCAAATGTTTTGCAGGATAACAATCAATGTCATAAATTTTTATTTGAATGTCTTGAAGCGGTTTCATATTGGCTTCGGTCAATTCAATATTTGTCACAACCAGAAAATCTATATCGCTATCTGCATCAAAGTCACCGGAAGCAATGGAGCCGACAAGATAGATGCCAACGAGATTTTCTCCTAATTCTGCCGTAATTTCATCTACGAAGATACTAAGTACTTCCCGTAGTTCGGGATAAGGATGATCGGGTATTTTTGTATCGTCAACGAATTTCATGTGTGTAATCCCTCATTTTCAAGTGAGCATAGCGAGCGCCTAACGGTTCGCGTTTTGCGTATTTTAAGAAAAAGGACGCCAAAGCGTCCAAACACTTTGATAATTTGATATAAACAACACTGGGTTTTCAAACCCTTAGTCCTATTTTTAAGCTTTCCATAATATTTGGTGTATATACCCGTCTTGGGACTTTACGTACTCGTAAGACTGTTGCACGATTTGCTCGAGGATTGGCAGCTCTACATCGCTAAGCCGCTTGATATACACACAATACCCAGTAGTAGTGTGCTTACCTAACGTAGCCAGCAATTCAGAATAGCGTGTCGTACCGTCCATCAGTAAATGGTAATCTTACCTTTTCTTGGATAAAAGCCAATCACATGACCGTCGCCTTCGCGCCCGCTGTCGTATTTGTAATGGTAGGTATCAAACCCGATGGTTCCCACATTCCACATCTTTGGCGCATGCCCGCTTATTCGCTGCATCATTTCAATCGCCGTCCGGTGCACGCATTGTTAGCCCGCTTTTGGATTTATTGAACTGCCACTTAGTCGAAGCTCCTATATTACCTTGGGGATGGAATTGCGTAACTTCTGCCCTTCTGGTTAGACAGGCTGGATCTGCTTGCTGCTAATAAGTGAACATGCGATCATGTTCTAAGGACAAGCGAACTAGAACGTTTGGCATGGCAAACTCTGCGGGTTTGCCGTTTATATCAGAGTCAGTGACTCCGCGTCCTTTGCTTGACATTCCCGAGAGATAAAATTTTCCCCCGCCTGCCACGATGGCATCGTAATGTTCGCGCAGTTTGCCTGTTCCAAGCCCAACCAGATTATCAAGCACAGCCTCACGGATGAGTTGAACTGCGTCCCCTGCTAGAAAGAGTGAAACAGTGTGTCCTTCATCAATGGCGCTTTTGGCAACTAAAAACGCCAAAGCCGCGCGTGAAGGATTTTCTGGACCAACAGTTACGTGCACCAAAATTCTTGCCATTGTTATCTCCTCAAAAATAAGATTAGCAAATTACATCCGTTATGGAAGAGCGGGCTAACGGCTCGCGTTACCCGCTGGTGGGCGGGCGTGGATTCTGCTTGGGAGCAGGAAAAACTCGAAGCCAGAAAAATGCTTGAAAATGCCGCAGAATCCCACACGTCAGGTGCACGCTTTGTTGGGCAACCTTCATGAATGCAAGACTTCACGCCATTTACTTTAACCCTATTGCCTTAGGGATGGATGTAATGAAGAACACCATAAGGTCCACCGCTGCCCATCTGCACCGCAACTGTTAGACCTGTATCAGCACTAATATTCTTACAGCACTGATGAACTTTCTCGTGCATGTTATCGATTTCGTCGAGATCAGACCACCGTTCGATCGTAGCCCGAACACCAAAGTCAACGGAAATATAGATTTCAGTGACTTCCCTTATATAACCTTCGGGTAATGGATTGAGTATTTCTATGTGAAACAACAAAGTTTTGCCTGATTCAGCCAGGGACTTGAGGAATGATTTCCTGATATACCCATTCCAGCGTATGTTGGTAAAGCGTTCAAGTTCAAAGTCATTACCATATAAATCATGTGCTACCTGAACTATGTGGCGCTCAATAATCCCTGCGGTTTTATCGGCTATTTTTCTTCTCTCATCATCTGGACTCGGATAGGAGTTCTTAGGTTTCAATGGCATGGAACACCTCCTTCGGAATTGAGTTGCCTGATGATTCTTTCATGAAGCATCCTCTTGGTCTCTTTCTCAAGATTCTTGTACGAGAAGCAAATTTTTTTGCTAAGAGGTTGCCCAACTAGTTATTAGAGACCCATGGGGTCACTAATAAACCGAAACTCTTGCTCGAATGATAATACAAAAAGTGCCAGCAAGGTGCAAACCTCAGCAGAATGGGTATTAAATGAAAAAGCCCCGCCTTTCGGCGGGGACTTTTTTGAAAGCCCCTTGGCAATGACCTACTCTCCCGGGAGGTCGCCCTCCAAGTACCATCGGCGCTGACGGGCTTAACTACCGGGTTCGGGATGTTACCGGGTGTACCCCCGTCGCTCCAATCACCAAGGGACTATTTCACATAGTAGTGCTGAACAGTAACTGATTGATTTGATTTCTTGTGGAAGAGTAATAAGTTCTCCACATCACGGGATTCAGCCCTCGACCATTAGTACAACTTAGCTCAACACATTACTGCGCTTACACTTGTTGCCTATATAGCAGGTGGTCTACCTGCGGTCTTACTCCATTAACTGGAATACAGGGATCTAATCTTGAGGCGAGTTTCCCACTTAGATGCTTTCAGCGGTTATCTCTGCCCGACGTAGCTACCCAGCAATGCCGTTGGCACGACAACTGGCACACCAGAGGTCAGTCCACTCCGGTCCTCTCGTACTAGGAGCAGCTCCTCTCAAATCCCTTACGCCCACAGCGGATAGAGACCGACCTGTCTCACGACGGTCTGAACCCAGCTCGCGTACCGCTTTAACGGGCGAACAGCCCGACCCTTGGGACCTTGTCCAGCCCCAGGATGCGATGAGCCGACATCGAGGTGCCGAGCGAGATCGTCGATGTGAACTCTTGGATCTCACCAGCCTGTTATCCCCGGGGTAGCTTTTATCCGGTAAGCCACGGCCCTTCCACTCGGTACCGTGGGATCACTAAGCCCTACTTTCGTATCTGCTCGACGCGTTGGTCTTGCAGTCAAGCTCCCTTATGCCTTTACACTCTTTGGCAGGTTTCCATTCTGCCTGAGGGAACCTTTGGGCGCCTCCGTTACCTTTTGGGAGGCGACCGCCCCAGTCAAACTGCCCACCTGGCACGGTCCCTCGTCCGGATGACGGTACGAGGTTAGGATCTAAGTATGATCAGGGTGGTATTTCACTGGCGGCTCCACCGAGGCTAGCGCCCCAGCTTCAAAGCCTCCCACCTATTCTACACAAATCATACCCAAATACAATGCCAAGTTGCAGTAAAGCTCCACGGGGTCTTTTTGTCCTGCTGCGGGTAGGCCGCATCTTCACAGCCATTTCAACTTCACCGGGTCCCTTGTTGAGACAGTGCTCTGATCGTTACGCGGTTCGTGCGGGTCGGAACTTACCCGACAAGGAATTTCGCTACCTTAGGACCGTTATAGTTACGGCCGCCGTTCACCGGGGCTTCGGTTCAAAGCTTCGCCTTGCGGCTAACCTCTCCCCTTAACCTTCCGGCACTGGGCACGCGTCAGCCCCTATACATCGCCTTACGGCTTAGCAGAGACCTGTGTTTTTGTTAAACAGTCGCCAGAGCCATTTCACTGCGACCTTCCTGCGCTTTGGTTACCCTAACGCTAGAAGGTACCCCTTCTCCCGAAGTTACGGGGTCATGTTGCCTAGTTCCTTAACAAGGGTTCTCCCGTTCGCCTTGGTATACTCTACCCATCTACCAGTGTCGGTTTGCGGTACGGGCGCTCAGAGTTCAACGTTTAGAGGCTTTTCTCGGCAACAAGGCTCAACCACTTATGCCTTACGGCTCGCTCTTGCCTCAGCTCAACCGGCGGATTTTCCTACCAGTCTCAACACCTAGACAGATCGCACCACCACAACCAATCGGTGGCTGGCCTACCTCGTTGCGTCCCCTCATCACTCATTCTGAGCGGTTCCGGAATGTTGACCGGATGTCCATCACCTACGCCTCTCGGCCTCGGCTAAGGACCCGACTAACCCGACGCGGAATGACCTGGCGTCGGAAACCTTAGATTTACGGCGAACACGGTTCTCACGTGTTTATACGCTACTCATGCCTGCATTCTCACTTCCATCCGCTCCAGTCGCCCTTATCGATCGACCTTCACCGCTGATGGAACGCTCCCCTACTGCCCCAGCAAATGCTGAGACCCATAGCTTCGGTACTACACTTAGCCCCGTTAAGTTTTCCGCGCAAGGTCACTAGACCAGTAAGCTGTTACGCACTTTTTAAAGGGTGGCTGCTTCTAAGCCAACCTCCTGGTTGTTCAAGTAACCTCACCTCGTTTCCCACTTAGTGTAGATTTAAGGACCTTAGCTGATGATCTGGGCTGTTTCCCTTTCGACCACGAAACTCATCTCCCGTAGTCCGACTGCCACGCTATGGAGTACTGGCATTCCGAGTTTGATTGGGTTCAGTAAGCGGTAAGCCCCTTAGCCCATTCAGTGCTGTACCTCCAGTACTAAACGCGTGACGCTAGCCCTAAAGCTATTTCGGGGAGAACCAGCTATCTCCGAGTTCGTTTGGCATATCACCTCTACCCACAGGTCATCTTCTAATTTTGCAACATTAGTAAGTTCGGGCCTCCACGAGTGGTTAGACTCGCTTCACCCTGCCCATGGGTAGCTCACTCGGTTTCGGGCCTAATCCCAGCGACTGTACGCCCTATTCAGACTCGCTTTCGCTACGGCTACGGGTGTTACTCCCTTAACCTTGCCACTGAGATTAACTCGCAGGCTCATTCTCCAAGAGGCACGCTGTCAGGCATAGTAAGGAACGTCCCTATCTCTAGGGTGCTCAACTTACTGTTAGCCCTCCAACTGTTTGTAGGCTTTCGGTTTCAGGTTCTATTTCACTCCCCTAACAGGGGGACTTTTCACCTTTCCCTCACGGTACTTGTTCACTATCGGTCGCCAAATGTATTTAGCCTTGGAGAGTGGACTCCCCAGATTCCTACCGGATTAGCGTGCCCGGTAGTACTCAGGTATCTGACGGAAGACAATCAATTTTCGCATACGGGGCTGTTACCCTCTATGGCAGGCTATCCCACACCTTTCCGCTAACTGATTGTTTTGTAACTTCCATATGCCAGACCCTACAACCCCATATCAGCAAGCTGATATGGTTTGGGCTGTTCCCCGTTCGCTCGCCACTACTAGGAGAATATTTTCTGTTCCTCCAGGTACTTAGATGTTTCAGTTCCCTGGGTGCCCTTCCTCCAACTTATGTGTTCAGTAGGAGGATACTCGAGGTTCGCTCGAGTGAGTTTCCTCATTCGGAAATTCCCGGATCAAAGCCTGTACACGGCTCCCCGAGACTTATCGCAGTGTCCCACGTCCTTCATCGGCATTTGGCGCCAAGGCATTCACCGAAAGCCCTTAGTAGCTTCTCCACGTGATGCGGAGAATTTATTACTCTTCTAATTTCTTTCGGCCTACAAATATTTCTTGCTTTAGATATTTGAGGATATTATCTTTCAGTTACTATTCAGTTTTTAAGGTACAAGTTCCACTGTTTGACCAGTGAGCGATGCCATTGAAGCTTTCAAGAGCATCGATCACTCTTCAACACTATTCTATTTTCAGACAAGAAGCGACCCGGCACACACCGCCGGGTCGCGAAACGACCTAACCTATTGCGGTGCATATTATATTTTATGTCTGCTTGCTTGTCAACAAATTCTCTTTTACTCCGATAATTTCTTACAAAACATTTACAAACTCTCAGTGGAGATGGCGGGATTTGAACCCGCGACCTTCGCCTTGCAAAGGCGCTGCTCTCCCACTGAGCTACATCCCCAGGATCTTGCTGGGTAGAGTGGGCTTGACAGGATTCGAACCTGTGACCCCTGCGTTATCAGCACAGTGCTCTAACCAACTGAGCTACAAGCCCGCGTGTCTCATACTTTAACAACTGAGTAGTGATAGGAAACGTACCTCTGCGTCCAGCGCCTCACAACCGTAAGGCAATGAAAATGAGTGGAGCAGATCTCTCGTGAGGGAGATCGCTCAGAACTCTAGAAAGGAGGTGATCCAGGCGCACCTTCCGGTACACCTACCTTGTTACGACTTCGTCCCAGTCACCAGCCCCACCTTCGACGGCGCCCTCCTTGCGGTTAGGCTACCGGCTTCAGGTGTTACCAGCTCCCATGACGTGACGGGCGGTGTGTACAAGGCCCGAGAACGTATTCAACGCACTATAGCTGACGCGCGTTTACTAGCAACTCCGGCTTCATGCAGGCGAGTTGCAGCCTGCAATCTGAACTGAGGACAGTTTTGGGGGATTGGCTCCACCTCGCGGCTTAGCAACCCATTGTACTGCCCATTGTAGCGTGTGTGTAGCCCCAGGCATAAAGGCCATGCTGACTTGACGTCATCCCCACCTTCCTCCGGCTTAATACCGGCGGTCCTGCGTGACACTTGTAACACGCAGCGAGGGTTGCGCTCGTTAGCGGACTTAACCGAACATCTCACGACACGAGCTGACGACAGCCATGCAACACCTGTACAGGCTCCCTTGCGGGTCGGTCACCTTTCGGATCCCTACCACCTGTATGTCAAGCCTGGGTAAGGTTCTTCGTGTAGCATCGAATTAAACCACACGCTCCGCTGCTTGTGCGGGCCCCCGTCAATTCCTTTGAGTTTTAACCTTGCGGCCGTAGTCCCCAGGCGGTGAACTTATCGCGTTTGCTACGGCACTGATGGAGTTTAACCCACCAACGCCAAGTTCACATCGTTTACGGCTAGGATTACCGGGGTCTCTAATCCCGTTTACTACCCTAGCTGTCGCGTCTGAGTGTCAGAAACAGACCAGAAGATCGCCTTCGCCACTGGTGTTCCTCCCGATATCTACGCATTTCACCACTACACCGGGAATTCCATCTTCCTCTTCTGCTCTCAAGCACGGTAGTATTGAATGACCTCTCCCAGTTGAGCCGGGAGATTTCACACCCAACTTACCGCGCCACCTGCACGCGCTTTACGCCCAGTGAATCCGGATAACGCTTGCCTCCTACGTTTTACCGCGGCTGCTGGCACGTAGTTAGCCGAGACTTATTCCTGGGATACTGTCCTTTCTCATCTCCCAGAAAAGCGCTTTACGATCCGAAGACCTTCATCACGCACGCGGCGTTGCTGCTTCAGGCTTTCGCCCATTGAGCAATATTCCCTACTGCTGCCACCCGTAGGTGTATGGACCGTGTTTCAGTTCCATTGTGGGGGGTCACCCTCTCAGGTCCCCTACCCGTCGTAGCCTTGGTAAGCCATTACCTCACCAACTAGCTGATGGGACGCAGGTCCCTCCCAAAGCGAATTGCTCCTTTAGTTACCGGTTTCTAAATCCAATAACCACATGCGGTATTAGCAATCCTTTCGGACTGTTATCCCACACTTTGGGGTAGGTCACCAACGCGTTACTCACCCGTTCGCCACTAGGATACTTTCGTATTGCTACAAAAGCACCTCGTTCGACTTGCATGTATTAGGCACGCCGCCAGCGTTCATCCTGAGCCAGGATCAAACTCTCCGCAAAAAATTTTCACTCTTGCGAGTGTTCGTTTACGGTTTTATATACTGGATTCGACAGAGTTGTTGCTTCCTATCACTATTCAGTTGTTAAAGTTCTGGTAACAAAGCGGGCTGGATTTTACACGAGCCGCCTTGGCCTGTCAAGACATCAACAGACGAAAACACCGATGTCAACTATCTTTCAACATCGGCTCGTCAGACTGCAAAACCCACAGGCTTGTGTCTCTGACTAGAGACTTCTCAGTTTTCAATGATCTGTCAGGGGGACGAGATCTTGTGAATGTACTTGCGAATGATTATTATATGCACTTTGCTTTATTTGTCAAGGGTTGTAAGACAACTCACTTGAAAATCACATTTTCGCTCATGCATATTGGTCACTTTGTGACCTCCACGTTCGCGCTGTTCGTTTGTGGAACGTACCAGCGGACGGTATTATATGCACTTCATAGTGTATGTCAAGGCTTTTTGAAAAACTCAACCTTAACAAATCGCATTTTCGTTTTATGCATGACGGTCACAGAGTGACCTTTCATTCGCTTGGTTCGTTTTAAGAACGACGAGATAATATCACATTATCTGTTAGACGGTCATCAAAATCATCTATGAAATTCGTTAGAATTCGTGACTGATCATCCCTGCTGGATTGACGAGAGAAGGAGCAACTATGAAAAGGATTGGTATCTTGCATCCTGGTGAAATGGGAGTTTCGATCGCCGCTGCTGCGATCCATAATGGACATGAAGTACATTGGCTATCGGAAAACCGTAGCGACAAAACACGATCTCGCGCGCAGCAGCATCGTCTTATAGAGATCGATGCATTATCTCAATTCTGCCAGTTTTGTGAGATCATCCTCAGTGTGTGCCCTCCCTATGCAGCCGAACAGGTTGCCCAAACTGTGATCGAGGTAAGTTTTAAAGGTTTGTATTTGGATGCCAATGCGATTTCTCCTCAGCGTGCCATCAGGATAGGAAAGATGATGCAAGCCAATGATATTCAGTTTGTGGATGGTGGGATTATCGGCGGGCCTGTATGGACTCGCGGAGAGACCTGGTTATATCTGTCCGGCGAATACGCTGATGAAGTCGCGTCGTGCTTTTCTAAGGGACCGTTGGAAACAAAAGTGATCGGGAGGGAAATCGGGAAAGCCTCAGCCCTGAAGATGTGTTATGCGGCGTATACAAAAGGGACAACCGCTCTACTCTCGGCAATCCTCGCGGCGGCTGAGTCACTTGATATTAGAGAAGAGCTTTATCATCAATGGGATATGGATGAACCAGGCTATTCGGAGCAAGTTAATCGAAGAGTCGCACGGGTCACTGCGAAGGCCTGGCGCTTCGAGGGAGAGATGAAAGAGATCGCATCCACGTTTACTGAGGCGGGTCTTCCCAGTGGCTTTCATGAGTCAGCTGCAGAAGTATACCGGCGTATGGCACACCTTAAGGATTCAAATGAGACTCCTCCCCTAGATGACATCCTGAAGGCGCTCCTCAAATGATAAAAAATCGCCCCTTCGGGGCGATTTCATTAACTCATTTCCTGCCTACCAGATAATGCACGCAACAACGTATTTTGATCCGCGTATTCCAAATCGCCACCAACAGGCAAGCCACGCGCAAGACGGGTGACTCGTACGCCCAACGGTTCCAGATGCTGCTGCAAATAGAGCGCTGTGGCGTCCCCCTCCATGCTGGGATTGGTTGCCAGAATCACTTCTTTGATTTCGCCCCGGCTGACGCGTGCGATCAATTGTTTGATCTTCAAATCATCCGGTCCGATGCCTTCGATGGGAGATAAGACTCCTTGTAAGACATGATATTTACCTTTGTACCCGCCGGTGCGCTCCAGCGCCAAAACGTCCAGCGCCTCTTCCACAACACAGACGACGCTTCCGTCTCGTTGCAATGATTCGCAGATTTCACATCGTTCGCGGCCCGCTTCG
>Ga0196962_10000724_pt1 | contig 12173 bp, 13 predicted proteins | sample S3v_20metaG_FD_183186 | JGI IMG/M metagenome (GOLD analysis project Ga0196962, IMG submission 183186) | Soil microbial communities from Anza Borrego desert, Southern California, United States - S3+v_20 | ecosystem: Environmental > Terrestrial > Soil > Desert | place: USA: California | collected... | reverse complement strand
TTCTGCTCGCCGCCCTCTCCTCGCTCGACCTCACCTCGGCGCTGACCGGGAAGGCCGCGACGGACGCGCGCACTCGCCCCGCCGACGCCGTCGTCGCCAAGCCGGACCAGAAGGTCAAGCAGGTGGAGCTGAAACCGGGCGAGAAAGTTGTCGGCCGCGGCGAGCCGGTCGGCACCGTCTACCGTCTCAACGACGGCCGCACCGTGGTGGTCAGGGAACCTCGCTGAGGCGGGCGCGCAGCTTCACCCAGCGCACGAAGTCCGGCTCGGAGACCCGCCGCGCCGCCAGCCCCTCGATTTTCTCGGCGATCTCCTCGGCGTCCTCGCGCGGGCGCGGCCACGGGACCCCGTCGCGGTCGAGCAGCTCGCGCATGCACTCGTAGGCGACCCGCTTGTTCCCGTCCGGGAGCGGATTGTTGCGAATGATCCGCGAGCAACAGATCGCCGCCCGTTCGGCGGGGTCGGCGTAGAAGAGGATCCCGTCGATGCTCGCGAACGGCGCGGCAAGCGCTGCCTCCGCGGCCGCGAGACGCGTCTCGCGCCCCAGCCGCCCGGCCTCGATCCCGAGCAACGCCTCCGCGATCAGTAGGAACTCAGCGATCTCCAACCGTTTGGACATTGATACCAAGATATAGAAATTTTTGGTATCGAGACCTCAGTATCCATGCTTTAATTGGTTAAAGCGCCCGATCCGAATCGGGTGGTCGACCCCGATCCACCAAAGGAGGGCAAATCTTCATGGCAGTCAAGGCAATGAGCCTCCGCCTCCCCGAGGAGAAAGCCGCCGAGCTCGCCGCGATCGCCCGCACCGACGACATGCCGGTCTCGGAGGTCGTGCGCGAGGCGATCGACACCCACATCGCCGCCAAACGCGCCGACAAGGACTTTAAAAAGCGCCTCAAGCAGCGCCTCGAGGAAGACCAGGCCGTCCTAGAGCGCCTGGCCCGCTAGAGCCGCGTACCGGGTAGCCGCTCAGCTCAGACGGCGGGGGGTGTGGCACCCCCTGCGGAGCGGCTTGTACTTTTTCGCCACAAAGAAAGAGGGGCGGCCGCAGCCGCCCCTCGAAAAAGGTGAGCGAGGGGTGCCACACCCCGCCCCTCGCAGATGCTCTAAGCGACAGCCGCCGCCGGAATCAGCTCCCGCTCCTCCAGGTAGGCGATCAGCTTTTGCGCCGACTCCTCCGGAGTCTCGTTTTCGGTGTCGCAGACGTAGTCCGGGTTCTCCGGGATCTCATACGGATCCGAGACGCCGGTGAATTCCTTGATCTCGCCGGCGAACGCTTTCGCGTACAGGCCCTTGACGTCGCGCTCGGCACAGGTGTCGACCGACGCCTTCACGTAGACCTCGATGAAGCGGTCGCCCATCAGCTCACGCGCCTCGTCGCGGATCTCCGCGTAGGGGGAGATCGCCGCGGTGATCACCGGCACGCCGTTGCGGCTGAGCAGGTCAGCGACGAAGGCGATGCGGCGGATGTTGATGTCGCGATCCTCCTTCGAGAAGCCGAGGCCTTTCGAGAGGTTTTCGCGGACGATGTCCCCGTCGAGGATCTCCAGCTTCGAGCCGCGCGCGCGCAGCTCCTTCTCCAGGTGCCCGGAGATGGTCGTCTTCCCGGCCCCGGACAACCCGGTGAACCAGAGGGTGAATCCCTTCTCGCCAGCCATGCTCGTTCAGTCCTCCTTGTAAGCGTCGATCAGGATGTCGGCAACCTCGTCGCGTGAGAACTCGTGCGGCGGCCTTTCGCCGTTGCCGAGCATCTCCCGCACCTTCGTGCCGGATAGGAAGAGGTGCGACTCGTTGTCGTGAGGACAGGTCTTGCCGGACGCCAGCCCCTCGCACTCGTTGCACCAAAAGGTGTGCTCGAACATCAGCGGCTCGATCCCGAGCTCGTCGATGTCGATCTCGTCGAAGATCTTCTGCGCGTCGTAGGTGCCGTAGTAGTCGCCGGCGCCCGCGTGGTCGCGGCCGACGATGAAGTGGGTGGCACCGTAGTTGCGGCGGACGATCGCGTGCAGGACGGCCTCGCGCGGGCCGGCGTAGTGCATCTTCGCCGGCTTCACGCCGAGCACGACCCGGTCGTTCGGGTAGTAGTTGTCCATCAAGACCTCGTAGCAGCGCATCCGCACGTCGGCGGGGATGTCGCCGGCCTTGGTCTTGCCGATCAACGGGTGGATGAAGAGCCCGTCGCAGGTCTCCAGCGCGGCCTTGGTCAGGTACTCGTGGGCCCGGTGGATCGGGTTGCGGGTCTGGAAGGCGACGATCTTCTTCCAGCCGCGCGCCTCGAAGTCGGCCTTGTGCTCGGCCGGCGTCTTGTAGCGGCGCATGAACGCCTCGTCGTGGTCGGGCAGCGCGTCGACCTCGATCGGGCCGGCGATCATCCGGTTGCCCTCGGCGTAGATCGCGGCGACGCCCGGGTGGGCCTCGTCGGCGGTGCCGTAGACCTGCTCGGCCTCGCGCTTCACGTCGCGCTCCCAGATCTCCTCGACCGTGATCCGGCCCAGCGCCTTGCCTTCGTCGCTGGAGAGGGCGATCGTGTCGCCGACCTCGCACTCGAGCTCGGTCGCGAGGGTGATCGGGATCGGCCAGTAGTCGCCGTCGACGGTCCGCATCTCGGAGCAGACGCGCTCCCAGTCGGCGGAGCCCTGGAAGCCGGCCAGCGGCGCGAAGCCGCCGTTGCCGATCATCTCGAAGTCAGCGGTGTGGCGCTCGTCAAGGGTCAGGGAAAGCTCAGTCATCGTCTCGCTCATGCAGGGTCGTCACCTATCGGGTCGGGGAATCGGGTCGGAAGGGAAGTGGAGTTGAGGGCGGCGCGCCGGGCGCCGTCAGTTGATCCCGCACTCGGTCTTGGCGACGCCCGCCCAGCGGCCGTCGCGCGGCGAGCCGCCCGGCCCGACCGGCTGCGTGCAGTGGGTGCAGCCGATCGACGGGTAGCCCTGATCGTGCAGGGGGTTGTACGGGAGGTGGTGCTCACGGATGTAGTTCCAGACGTCGCGCTCGGACCAGTCCGCGATCGGGTTCAGCTTCCAGAGGTTGAATTTCTTGTCCCAAGCGAACTTCGGGGTCTTGGAACGGGAGCTGGAATCTCCGCGACGGACGCCGGCGACCCAGCAGTCTACGGAAGCCAGGGCGCGCCGCATCGGCTCGACCTTGCGCAAGCCGCAGCAGGTGTCGGGGTCCCGGTTCCAGAGCTCGTCGCCGTACTCGGCGGCCTGCTGCTCGAGCGTCAGGTTGTGGAAGCGGTCGAACTCGATCCCCAGCGCCTCGGCGAGCCGGTCGCGGGTCTCGTAGGTCTCGTCGAAGAGGACGTCGGTGTCGAGGTAGAAGAAGCGCGCCTCGGGGTTGATCTGGCTCGCGATGTGGGCGGTGACCGAGCTGGTTTTCTGGAACGAGCAGGCGATGTAGTGGTCGGTCCCGAACTGCTCGAACATCCACTCCAGGGCCTCCTGGGCGGTCTTCTCCTCGAGCTCGTCGGCGATCGCCTCGTGGTCGAGGTCGGTGATTGTCGGGACGGTGCCCGAGAGGGTGACCGGGGGCGGCTTCATCAGATCGCGCACTCCCCCTCGCCGCGCTCGACTTTGTAGGGGCTGGAGCGGTTCCAGTCGATGAACTCCTGCATCGTCTCGAGGCTGAACTCCGAGGGCAGGGTGAGGTCCTTGACCGCCGCTTCGAACACCTCGGCGCCGGCGCGCTCGGCGAAAGCGTTGAACTCCTCGCCCTCGTTGCGGTCGGACTCGTAGAGCCGCACCCAGCGCTCGACCGCCTCCGGGACCCGTTTGGCCGGAAGCCGCGATTTGAGGCGCTTGCCGAAGACGACCTCGCCGCCCTCGAAGTTGCCGCCGACGTGCGGGATGTAGGCGGGCAGCTGGCGGCCGCCGACTTTCAGCGAGGCGCCGTAGAAGCCGATGTTGGCGATGTGGTGCTGGCTGCACCCGTTCGGGCAGCCGCTCATTTTGATGTGGATCCGCTTGGTCAGCTCGTCGCTGATCTGCATCGAGTCGACCCGCTCCTTGATCGCCCGGTTGAGGCCCATCGAGGAGGTGATCCCGAGTTTGCAGCTGTCGGTGCCGGGGCAGCTGACGACGTCGGTGATCTCGCGGGCCCCGGCCTCGCCGAGGCCGAGCGCGTTGAGGCGCTCCCAGACGTCGTAGAGGGACTCGTCGCGCACCCAGCGCAGGACGAAGTTCTGCTGCACGGTGCTGCGACCGTTGCCGCCGGTGTACTCGCGCATGATCTGGGCGAGGCCGCGGAACTGCTCCGGGGTGAGATCCCCGCGGGTCACCTTCACCTCGACGGTGGAGAAGCCCTCCTGGCGCTGCGCCTCGACGTTGCCCTCGAGGAAGCGCTCGAACTCGGTGCGGTCGCCGTTCGGGGATGACGGGGTAAGCGGCGGCTCGGGGGCGTTGGCCTCCTCGTCGACGCTGAAGCTCAGTCGCTCGACCAGCTCGGGGCCGAATTCGCGCTCCTCGACCCAGTCTCCCTGCAGCTCCTCGTCGACCAGCTCGCGGAAGGCGTCCATGCCGATCTTGTCGACGAGAACCTTGATCCGGGCGCGGGCGCGATTGACGCGCAGCCACTCCTGGCGGTCGAAGATGCGGAAGACGGCCTCGGCGACCTTGAGGTAGTCGCCGTTGTCGGCCTCGACGAACTCGTACAGGGTCGGGGCGACGCGGGCCATGATCGAGGTGCCGCCGCCGACGCGAACCTCGAATCCCTTCACCCCGTCGCGTTCGCGGGAGAGGAAGGCGATGTCGTGGATGCCGCTGATCGCCCGGTCCTCCTCGGAGCCGGTGAACGACGTCTTGATCTTGCGCGGCATCAGCTGCGTGGTCGGGTGGCGGACGAAGTAGCGGACGTAGGCGGTGCCGTAAGCGGTCGGGTCGAAGATCTCGTCGGCGGCGACGCCGGCCCAGGGGTCGCCGGTGACGTTGCGCACGGTGTTGCCGCAGCCCTCGCGCGAGGAGAGGCCTGCTTCGGCGATCTCCCGCAGCAACAGCTCGGTGTCGCGCAGCGGGACGTGGTGGATCTGGATGTTCTGGCGGGTGGTGATGTGGCCTTTGTTCAGCGGCGCGTACTTCTCGACCACGCTGCCGAAGGCGTCCATCTGCTCCGGGGTGACCCCGCCGAAGGGGAGCTTGATACGGATCATCTGCACGTCGGGCTGGCGCTGCCCGTAGACGCCCTGTTTGAGGCGGAAGCCGATGAACTGGTTCTCTTCCAGCCTGCCGGAGAGGAACTCCTCGGCTTCGTTGTCGAAATCGTCGAACTCGCGCTCGATGATCGGGATGATGTGGCCGGGGACGTTCTCGTACGCCTCGGGGTTCTCGAGCGAACCGACCCGCCCCTTGCCCTGCTGGTTCTTGTTCTCCGCTACGACTACGTCCATTCGGAGAAAATAGCAAAACCTGACAGGGATTAGGGTATTTCCTGCTAAGGGGCGGTTTTGGGGCTCGGCGCGCCGGCCAGGCCGCTCAAACGCGGCTGAGCGCTAGCTGTGGGACGGTTTTTTCTGCGCCTGGAGAATCGCCGCCGCCTCGCCCGATTCTGCGACGTAGCCGCCGTCCGGCTCGAGCGGCAGGTCCGCCTCGTCCCAGCCGACGATCCCCTCGCTCATCTTGACCGCGTCGTAGCCGGCCTCGGCCAGCGCCGCCGCCGCCATCGCCGAGCGGTTGCCGCCCCGGCAGTAGAGGACGACGGGACGGTCCTTGTCGATCTCTCCGGCCCGCTGCGGCAGCTCGTCGAGAGGCAGGTGGGTCGCGCCGGCGATCCGCCCCGCCTCCCACTCGTGGTCGGTGCGAACGTCGATCAGCTGCGCGCCCTCGTCGAGGCGTTTGCGCGCCTCCTCGCGGGAAATCTCCTGGGGCGCGCCCTCCGCGGCGGCCGCCTCGTTCTGGCTCGCCTCGTCCGCCATCAGTCGATCTCCGTGCCCTCGATCAGGAAGGCGACGCGAACGTGGGCGCGGTACTCGTCGAGGTTCTCTCCGCGGATCCCGGTCGAGACGATGTCGACGGCGCGGATGTTGCGCAGCGTGCCCTGAGCCTGGCTCAGCGCCTGTTTCGCCGCGTCGTCGGTCGAGGTTTTCGAGCTCCCGACCAACTCGATGATTTTCACGACGGCCATTTCGATCCTCCTTCTGCGTCCAGAACACTCTCCTTGGCGCTCACACCCTCGATCAGGGCGGCCCGCTGCCAGGCGCCGAGGGCCGCGGGGGCCTCTGCGACACCCGCCCCAGCCTCCGCCTCGAACCGCGCGATCGCCGCCGCAACGGCGGCCGCCTCGTCTCCTTGCGCGGTCTTGACTGCCACGCCTCAAGCCTAGTTCACCGCCCCCGCCCGCAGCGTTCGTCCTTTCGGCGACATACCTCGCTAAAGGACGAACGCCGGAGGTCAGCTCAGTTCGCGGCGGCGCCGCTCGAGGTGCCTGGCGACCCGCTCGATCGTCGCACGCGGCTCCCGCTTCAGGCGCGGACCAGTGACGCGAATCATCTCGACCCCGATCAGCAGCAAGTCGTCTTGGCGCCGGCGGTCGCGCTCGAAGGCGCTGTGCGTCCCGTGGGTCTCATACACGTCGAGTTCGACCGCGAACTGCTCCCGCTCCCAGTACGCGTCCAACTCGAACCCTGCGAGGTTGTAGTTCGCTGACGGCGCAGGCAAGCCAACCTCGCGGACGAGCGCCAGAAATCTTCTCTCCAGACCCGAGCGGGTGAAGGCTGGCTCTGGGCTATAGACAGCCAGGGCGCGCCGCAGCCGCCCGCGGCCGCGGTGGCCGCCGGCCCTGGCGAGAAGAGCTTGGATGGCTAGGAGGTCGAGGAGGTCTCGTTCCTCGGCCCGCTCGAGCAGGCGGTCCAGATGGTGCGGCCGCGACCCGATCGCGAGGTCGAGCAGCGTTCGAGGCACGGAGCTGACGGGGACGCCGTCCGAGCACGACCGATCCTCCGCAGCGAGAACCGACGAGAAGTGAACCTTGAAATCGCGCTTTGCCCGACGCCGGGTCGGCGCAGTGACGTCGATGGTGCCCGGCGCATAGCGATACAGGCCCCAGAGATAGGCCGCCGAGCCATGGCTCGCCACAGCCGGCCATACGATCTCGTCCGTGTCATTGGGTTCCGCAGCCAAGATCGCGGCCCAACAGCGACCGTGCCAGGTCAGCCGCCTATGGCCGACTGCGTAGACGCCTTGGTGCAGCCTGTGGAGACGACCGGCTTCGACCCATTCCCAAATCGTTCTTTTGGCATGTCCAAGGGCGAGCAGCTGGGGCGTTGAGATCACACCGTGCTGGTCGGTGGCGAGATCGGCCATCGACCCCGCCCGCGGCGTTCGTCCTTTCGGCGACATACCTCGCTAAAGGACGAACGCCGCCTTGGTTCTCCCCCGCGGGCGCCGAAGGCGTCGCCGGCTCCCCGCGGGCGCGGAAGGCGGCGACGGTTTGAGCCCTCGGAGCGCTAGCCGTGGAGGCCGGGGACGGGGGTGCCGTGTCTGACCACGGCGCAGTTGAAGGGCTTCGGGTCGAAGGAGTCGGTGAGGGCGCGGCCGGCGGGCTTGCCGGTTGGCTTGGTGAAGCCTTTGCCGCCGGGCTTTTTTTTCGGGGGCTTGCCCCGGCCGCACTGGATCGCGAAGTCGCGGACGCCGTCGCGGGCGTCGATCACGTCGTCGCCGCCGTTGCCGATGAAGACGTCTTCGCCGGGCTGTCCGAGCATGCTGTTGGCGCGGCCGTCGCCGATCAGGACGTCCCAGTCGAAGGAGCCCTCCATGTCCTCGTTGGACTTGTCGAGGCGGACGCTGTCGCAGCCTTTGATCTCGTCGACCCAGGCCGCGTTCTTCGGGAAGGAGATGATCAGCAGGCCCGGGTGCGCCTGGGTCTCGGCGAAGGAGGCGTCGTCGCGGCCGGGGCCGCCGACGATCGCGCCACCGGCGCAGCCGCCTCCGGCCGCCAGCAGGTCGCCGTTCGGCCCCCCATAGAGGAAGGTGGGGCCGGGAAGGCCGCCGACGAGGCCGTCGGCCCCGGCGCCGCCGTAGAGCTTGTCGGCTCCCAGGCCGGCCTCGATCAGGTTGTCCTCGGGGCCGCCTTTGATCGCGTCGTTCCCGGTACCGCCGGCGAAGCGGGTGCTGCCGACTGCCTCGAGCGAGCCTTCGACCCGCAGTGAGTCGTTGCCGGGGCCGAGGTCGGCCGTCAGCCAGCGGCCCGGGCCAACCGCCGGGCAGGAGACCTGGTTGGCCGCCCCCGGCGGGCGGTGGCAGCCGGGGCCAATTGCCAGGCCGTCCCCGGCCGAGACCGCGAAGGTGCTGGTGGGCGGGTCGAACGCCACCGTGAATTCGTCGCGTCCGGAGCCGCCGACGATCGCCAGGCCGGCGCCGCCGCCCGGGGCCGGATCGAGCTGGATGTAGGCCGACGCTTTCGGCGCCTGTTCCTTGCCGCAGGAGACGGTGCTGCCCTTCGCCCCTTTGCAGCCGTCGGTCCCCTGGCCCCCGTCGATCGCGTCGCCGCCCCCGCCGCCGGCGAGCTGGTCGTCGCCGGGGCCGCCGTCGATCGCGTTGGCGCGCTTGTTGCCGATCAGGGTGTCGCGGAAGGCGGACCCTTCCATGCCCTCGAAGCCGAACAGCTTGTCGTGGCCGTCGCCGTAAGCGCGATGCCTGCGCAGCGAAGCCCAGACGCCGGCGCCCTTGGCGCTGGCGACGTCGGTGGCGAAGGAGGCGATGTCCCCGCCCCCGGCGCCGCCCTTCATCAGGTCGTAGCCGTAGTCGCCGTGGACGAGGTCTTCGCTGCCGGGGCCGCCGTTGACGATGTCGATCCCGAGGTCCCCGGCCGCCTCGTCGCCGCGCCCCGCCCCGCCCAGCACCTTGTCGTCGCCGAGCCCGCCGATCGCCCGGTCGCTGTCCCCGGCGCCGCCGTCGACCTCGTCGTTGCCGCGCCCGCCGTGGACCACGTCGGCGCCTGGCCCGCCACAGAGCAGGTCGTTGCCGAGGCTGCCGAAAACCTCGTCGTCGCCGTTGCCGGCCCAGATCACGTCGCGGTCGGGCGTCCCGTGCAGCACGTCGTCGCCCGGCGTCCCGACGATCTTCGCCTGCCGCCCGTGGCAGATCGGCGTTTCGATCGTCGCGTTGTCCTCGGCCGCCGTGGCGACGCCCGCAAAGGCGGCTCCCGCCACCAGCAGACCAGCCGCGATCCCCCTGATTCGCTTGCTCACTGAGCGGGCATCGTACTCAGGCGCTGCGGATCAACTTCTTGTTGACGAACTCGTCGGCGCCGTAGCGGCCGAGCTCGCGGCCGAAGCCGGAGCGCTTGAAACCGCCGAACGGCAGCTCCGGGCTGTCGGCCCCGACCAGGTTCACGTAGACCATCCCGGCTTCGATCCTGTCTGCGACCCGATCGGCCTGCTCCTTGTCGGTGGTCATCAGATAGGAGCCGAGGCCGAACGGGGTCTGGTTGGCGAGATCGACTGCCTCGTCCTCGGAGCCGACTCGGTAGACCTGGGCGACGGGGCCGAAAAACTCTTCCTGCGACGCCTCGTCACCGGGCTCGATCCCGGTCAGGATCGTCGGTTCGAAGAAGTTGCCGTCGCGCTTGCCGCCGACCACCACCTCGGCGCCGTTGTCGATCGCCCGCTTGACCTGGTCCTCGAGCCGGTCGGCTGCCGTCTGCGAAGAGAGCGGGCCGACGGCGGTGTCCTCGGCGGTCGGGTCGCCGGGCTTCGCCGCGGCCAGCTGCTCACGGAACTTCTCGAGGAACTCGTCGTAGAGCTCGTCGACGACGATGAAGCGCTTGGCCGCGTTGCAGGACTGGCCGGTGTTGTCGAGGCGGGCTTCGGCCGCCGCCTGCGCGGCACCCTCGAGGTCGTCGGTGCCGAGCAGGATGAAGGGATCCGAGCCGCCCAGCTCGAGCACGACCTTCTTCAGGTTGCGCCCGGCGATCTCGGCGACGGCGGCGCCGGCGCGCTCGGAGCCGGTGACCGAGACGCCGTGCACGCGCGGGTCGGCGATCACCCACTCGATCTGCTCGTTGGTCGCGTAGACGTTCTCGTAGGCGCCTTCGGGGAACCCGGCGTCGTCGAACATCTGCTGCATCGCCTCTGCCGATTCGGGGCACTGCGGCGCGTGCTTGAGCAGGATCGTGTTGCCGATCACCAGGTTCGGCCCGGCGAAGCGGGCGACTTGGTAGTAGGGAAAGTTCCAGGGCATGATCCCGAGCAGCACGCCGAAGGGGCTGCGGCGGATCACCGCGGTGCCCTCGCCGCCGAGCAGCTCGATCGGCTCGTCGGCCATCAGACCCTCGGCGTTATCGGCGTAGAAGCCGTAGATTTCGCCCGCGAAGTCGACCTCCATCAGCGCCTGCTCGATCGGCTTGCCCATCTCGCGGACGATGATCTCGGCGAGCTGCTGGCGGCGCTCGGAGTGCAGCTCGCCCACCTTGCGCACGAGCGCTGCGCGCTCCGCCACGGTGGTGGAGCTGGGGAAGGTCCGCGACGCCCGATCGGCCCGCTCGATCGCGGCGCGAAGCTCGTCGTCGCCGATCGCCGGGTACTCCTTGATCGTCTCGCCAGTGGCCGGGTTGACAACCGCGTATGCGCTCATTCAGCTCCCTCCTCGGATCTGTTGCAGGTTCTCGCTCTCCAATGCGCCGACGCCTTCCAGGTCGAGCGCCGTCTCGACCGGCACGTATTCCTTTTCGACCGCCTCGGCCACCGCCGGGTGAGTCACCCTGCCGCCGGCGACGTTGACGCCCAGCCGCAGGCCCGGGTCGCGCCGGGTCGCCTCGGCGACGCCGTGGTCGGCCAGCGCGATCGCGTAGGGCAGCGTCGCGTTGGTAAGCGCGTGGGTCGAGGTGATCGGGACCGCGCCGGGCATGTTGGTGACGCAGTAGTGGGTGATCCCCTCGACTTCGAAGGTCGGTTCGCGGTGCGTGGTCGGTCGCGAGGTCTCGAAGCAGCCGCCCTGGTCGATCGCCACGTCGACGAGCACCGCCCCGGGCTTCATCAGCGCCAGCTGCTCGCGCCGCACCACATAGGGGGCGCGCGCCCCGTGCACCAGCACCGCCCCGATCACCAGGTCGGCCCGCGGCAGCATCTCCTCGATCGCCAACGTGGTCGAGTAGACGGTCGAGCAGCGCCCGCCGAAGACGATGTCGAGCTCGCGCAGGCGGTCGATCGAGCGGTCGTAGACGAAGACGTCGGCCTCCATCCCGATCGCGATGAAGGCCGCGTTCATCCCGACCACGCCGCCGCCGATCACGAGCACGTTGGCGGCCGCGACCCCGGGCACGCCCCCGAGCAGGATCCCTCGCCCGCCCTCCGGCTTCTCCAGCATGAAGGCGCCGGCCTGGGTGGCGATCTTGCCGGCGATCTCGCTCATCGGCGCCAGCAGCGGCAGCCTCCCATGCGCGTCCTCGACCGTCTCGTAGGCGACGCAGGTAGCGCCGGACCGGCAGAGGGCACTGGTCTGCTCCGGGTCCGGCGCAAGGTGCAAGTAGGTGAAGAGCAGCTGCCCCGGCCGCAGCATCTCGATCTCCGGCGGCTGCAGCTCCTTGACGTGGACGATCATCTCGGCGCGCTCGAACACCTCCGCAGCCTCGGCGGCGATCTCCGCCCCCTGCGCCTCGTACTCGCCGTCGGCGATCGCGCTCCCCTCGCCCGCCCCGGCCTCGATCAGGACCTCGTGGCCGTGCTCGCGCATTTCGCGCACCCCGGCCGGCGTGATCGCGACCCGGTACTCGTCGGCCTTGATCTCCCTGACGACGCCGACCCTCACGCGACCAGCTCCCGCGCCCGCAGCGCCAGCCAGAACTCGATCCGGTCGTGCGCTCGCGAGAGGTCGCGCCCGGTCAGCTCTTCGACCTTGCGCATCCGGTAGCGCAGCGTGTGGCGGTGGCAGTAGACCTGGCGCGCCGCTTTCTCCCATTGTCCGTTCTGCTCGATGAACGCCTCCAGCGAGCGCAGCAGCTCGCCGCCGTACTCCTCGTCGCCCGCCTCGATCGGGCCCAGCACGCTGTCGCAGTAGAGGTCGAGCGCCTCGTCGTCCTGGATCGAGAGCAGCAGGGTGAAGGCGCCGAGGTCGCGCCAGGAGGCGACCTCGGGGGCGTTGCCGTTGTCGAACCCGGTCGCCTCGAGGGCGCAGCGCGCCTCGTGGAAGGAGTGGCGCAGCCGTTCCGGCGGCGCTGGCCGGCTGGCGGCGACCCGGACCGCGCCGC
>Ga0196962_10000723_pt1 | contig 12182 bp, 8 predicted proteins | sample S3v_20metaG_FD_183186 | JGI IMG/M metagenome (GOLD analysis project Ga0196962, IMG submission 183186) | Soil microbial communities from Anza Borrego desert, Southern California, United States - S3+v_20 | ecosystem: Environmental > Terrestrial > Soil > Desert | place: USA: California | collected... | reverse complement strand
CGGAGGAAGCGGACGACGGAGGTCACGTCCTCGCTGGCGGCTGCCGCCCAGTCGCGGTAGGCGCGGACCGCGGCGGCCCCTGCCGCCGCCGGGTAGAGCAGGGCGCCGGCGTAGGCCTCGGCGACCGGGACGAGGTCGAGGTGCAGCGCGGTGACGATCGCGAAGTCGCCGCCGCCGCCGCGCAGCGCCCAGAAGAGGTCGGGCTCGTTGCCCGCGTCGACCGTGCGCGGCTCGCCGTCGGCGGCGACCAGCTCGATCGCGCGGACGCGGTTGCAGGCGAAGCCGTAGCGCCGCCCGAACCAGCTCAGCCCGCCGCCGAGCGTGTAGCCGGCGACGCCGACGTCCGGGGACGAGCCGGGCAGCGAGCTGAGTCCGTGGGCCTGCGCCGCCTCGCCCAGCTCGACCCCCAGCACGCCTGCGTCGACGCGCGCCGTCAGGGCATCCTGGTCGACCTCGACCCCGCGCATGCGCTCGGTCTTGATCAGGATCGTGTCCTCCAGGGGGCAGAGCGCGACGGCACCGTGGCCGGTCGACTGACCCGTGACCCGGAGTTCGTGCTCGGCGGCGAAGCGCACGACCTTGGTGACGTCCTCGGCGCTCTCCACGAACGCGACGGCGCTCGGTCGTTGATCGGCGACGAGGTTCCAAGCAGCCCGGGCCTCGTCCCAGTCGGGGTCGCCTGCGCTCGCCACGCGGCCGGCGATCGACAGCTCGTTGAAATCGCTCATGCGCTCGCTCCTCCTCCACTCAGGGTCAGACGGTCGACGGCGCCACCGGTCCCCACCAGCACCTCGGTGACCATATCCGGCGGAAACAGGCCATGGGCCGCGATGCCGGGGTCGGCCTCGAGCCGCGCGGCGAGCTCTGACGGGTCGCCGATCGGCCCCTTGTAGTCGGCGATCATGCCGCCGTCCGGGCTGGGTGGCCCGCTGCGCAGCTCGACCTCCGAGCCAAGCCGCTCCAGGGTCGAGCCCGCTCCGAAACCGAACAGCTCAAGCGGCACCGGGCCGCGCAGCGAGTCGACCGGCTTGCTCGAGTCGCCGATCACGACGAAACGCTCGGCCGCCGCGGCGACGACCTTCTCGCGCAGGTGGGCGCCGCCGCCTCCCTTGATCAGCCAGCCGTCCGGCGTGACCTCGTCGGTGCCGTCGATCGCGATCTCGAGCCGCCGCAGCGAGTCGAACTGCTCGACCGGGATCCCCAGCTCGCGCGCCTGTTCCTCGGTCGCGACCGAGGTTGCGACACAGCGGATGCCGCTGAGGCCGCGCCGTGCAAGCGCCGGCAGGAGATAGGCGACGGTCGATCCGGTGCCGAGGCCAACCGTCATCCCGTCCTCGACCAGCTCCGCCGCCGCCTCAGCCGCCTGTCGCTTCTCGGTGTCCGCCGCGCTCACCGGCCGGGACTCTATCCTCGGCCCCGATGGATGCACGCCTGTGGGTTTCCAGCGGCGGTGAGGCGCCCCGCTCAATGGCGCTGAGCGGCGAGCGGACGGTGATCGGGCGCTCGCCGGAGGCCGACGTCCAGCTCGAGGACGAGGCGGTCTCCTGGAACCACCTGGAGATCGAGCGCCGCGGCGACGTCCTGATGGCGACCGACCTCGACAGCCGCAACGGCACCGCGCTAAACGGGGAGCCGCTCGACCGCCCCCGTCGCCTGCGCGACGGCGACACGCTGATCGTCGGCGCCCACCGGCTCGAAGTCTCGACCGGCCCGGCGACGCCGGTCGGCGCCACCGTGCCGAGCAGCGCTCCCTCGGTCGCGCTCACCGAGGAGGAGCGCGCCACCGCGGCGGCGCTCGTCGCCCCCTATCGCAGCGAGGGCGCCTTCGCCGGCCGTCCCGCCACGCGGGCGGAGATCGCCGAGGCCCTGCACGTCAGCGAGCGCACCGCCCAGCGCCGTCTCGACGCGCTCGCGGCAAAGCTCGACGTCCCCGGCGACGCCGGCCGCGACCGCCCCCGCCAGATCGCCGCCCGCGTGATCGAGCTCGGGCTCGACCGCTGAGTGCTGAGTTGACCCCCCTATAGCGGGGCGAACCCAGCACTCGCTGACCCGAGCCGGGTCAGACGTGGCCCGGTGAGTGGCGCCGCTGTCGTTGGCGCGCCCGCATGCGGGGCGCAGGATCGGTTGTGCAGCACGAAACAACCGAAAGGACAAGCCATGCACTACCGGACCATCATCACCGCACTGATCGCACTCCTAGGACTCGCCGCGCCGGCTGCCGCCTCGGCGGCGCCGTCCACGGGGGCTGTCGTGTTCTCGAAAGCGACGATCGCCGACGGCGTCGCCAAAGGCGGCCTCTTCGCGGTTCGCGACGGGCGTCTCAACCAGCTGACCGAAGACCCGACGGACACCGAACCGGCCTTCTCCCCGGACGGGCGCACGATCGCCTTCGTCCGCGGCGGCGACCTCTACTCGGTGCGCCCCGACGGCTCCGGCCAGCGGCGGCTGACCAGCGGCCCCGAGCTCGACTCGGTGCCCGTCGTCTCGCCCAACGGCCGCTTCGTCGTCTTCGAGCGGCGCGCGAGCGCCGTCGCCGCGGCCGACCTCTACACGGTCGGCACCAAAGGCGGCGGCATCCGGGCCCTTACCCGGGGCGAGGCGGACGACCACGACGCCGACATCGCACCGGACGGGCGCGCGATCGTCTTCGTCCGTGGGCTCGCCCAGGGGGCGAACGACACGGCCGAGGACCTGTACTCGGTCCGCCCGACCGGCGCTGGCCTCGCCCGCCTGACCAGGACCGGCGGCGCCGACGAGTTCGAGCCGCGGTACTTCGCCGGCGGCATCCTCTACAGCCGCGGCGAGAGCACCGACGGCCCGGCCGCCTACGCGGACATCTACACGATGCGCGCCAACGGGTCGAAAGTGAAACCGCAGGTTCGCGGCGTCGGCTCCGCCTACGTCGAAGACGTCGGGGCAAACGGCCGCATGTTGCTGTTCCGCCGCGACCAGGGACTGTGGGCGAAGCGGATCGGGCCGGCCAAAGCCCGCAAGCTCGCGCAGCTCCCCGACAGCTCGGAGACCAACGGCGTCTTCTCCTCCGACGGCAAGAAGGTAGCCGCTTTCGTCGCCGCCGAAGAACGCCAGACCCTGGTCTCGATCGACGCTGCGACCCGCCGCCAGAGCCAGCTGGCCGAGGGGTTCGTCGTCGATTCCAAAGACGGCACTGCCATCGGACCGGTAATTGCATGGCAGCCGGTGCCCTGACGGTCTCAGCCGGCCGTTAGGCGGTGTCCTCGGGCCCCCGATAGCGCTGCTGTCGGGGGCCCTTGCGTCATGCCCTGGCGCTCCCTGGGGCGCGTCAGGGCGGTATAACCCGGGGCGTGGGCGAACTCGCGATCGGGGAAACGCTCGCCGGCTACAAGATCGACGCTCTGATCGCCCGCGGCGGGATGGGCGTCGTTTACCGCGCCACCCACCTCAGCCTCGAACGGCCGGTGGCGCTGAAGGTGATCTCCGGGGAGCTGGCCGGTCGCGAGGGGTTCCGCGAGCGCTTCCTGCGCGAGTCGCGCCTCGCCGCCCGCCTCGACCATCCGGCCGTGATCCCGGTCTACGACGCGCGCGAGGTGGACGGCGAGTTGATCGTCGCGATGCGCCTGGTCGAAGGCGGCGACCTGCGCCGCGCGATCGACCGCGACGGCCCGTTGCAGCCGGCCCGCGCGATCGCCCTGCTCGGCCAGGTCGCGGAAGCGCTCGACGCTGCTCACGCGGCCGGCGTCGTCCACCGCGACGTCAAGCCGCACAACATCCTTCTCGAGGGCGACCGTGCCTACCTCTCGGACTTCGGGCTCGCCAAGGCTCTCGACGAGAGCGGCGCCCAGAGCGGCGCCTCGGTGGTCGGCACCGCCGAGTACATGTCGCCGGAGCAGTGGCGCGGCGGCGCGGTCGGCCCCGCCGCCGACGTCTACTCGCTCGGCTGCGTCCTCTACGAGACGCTGACCGGGATCGTCCCCTTCGCCCGCAAGCAGGCCGACACCGAGCCCGAGATCCCCGAGGGCCTCGACGAGGTGATCGAGCGCGCCGCCGCCAAGGATCCCGACGACCGCTACCCCAGCGCCGGGGCGCTGATCGAAGCCGCGCGCGAACGCGAGGGCGCCGGGATGGCGGCGACCCGGGTCCTCTCCGGGCCCTCGGACGGACGGGTGTCCGAGCATCCAGACCCTAGGGGGCCGAAAGGGCGAAGGCCTGCAGCCGGGAAGGGCTTCGATCTCAGCCGCCTGCGAGGACGGCAGGGGCTGCAATGGGCGGGTGCCGGCGTGGCGCTTCTCGCCGGCCTGGCCGGGTTCCTCTTCTCGCTGCTCGGAGGCGGCGGGGTCGCGGTCTCCGACCCGATCCCGATCGGCCAGGCGCCGCTGCGGATCACCGCGTCGGCCGCCGGGGTCTGGGTGAGCAGCGAACGCGACGGGACGCTGAGCAGGCTCGATCCGGAGAGCGGGGAGGAGGTCGGGCGGCCGATCCGCGTTCCCGGCGTCTCCGGTGTCGCGGTCGGCGGGCGCTGGCTCTGGGCGACCGTCCCGCGGCAGGGCGAGCTGCTGCGGATCGACAAGGCCAGCGGCCGCGTCCTGCAGACGATCGACGTCGGCGGCGTCCCCGGCCCGATCGCCCTCGGCGGCGGCCGTGTCTGGGTCGCCGACGAGGAGGGGCGCGGCGTCACCGCGGTCAACTCCGACGGCGGCCGCGTCTTGCGGCGCGGTCTGCCGCCGCGGGCGGAGCCGTTGCGGCTCGCGGTCGGAGCCGGCGGCCTCTGGGCGAGCAGCGCCACCGCGGGCAACGTACGGCGAATCGATCTCGGTGACCTGGAGGCTGGGGAGCCGATCCCGGTCGGGCGCGGCCCCGCCGGCGTCACCGTCGCCGCCGGCCTCGTCTGGGTCGCGAACAGCCGCTCCAACACGGTCTCGAAGGTCGACCCCTCGATCCACGCCGTGCTCGGCGACCCGGTCGAGGTCGGCGACCGGCCGGGTGGGATCGACGCCGGGACGAGCACGATCTGGGTCGCCAGCGCCGCCGAAGACGCGGTCACGCGGATCGACCTGGCGAGCGGCGAGCGCGAGGGCGGGGCGGTCGAGGTCGGGCCTGAACCCGGGGCCGTCGCGATCGGAGGCGGGGCGGTCTGGGTTGTCAACAACGGGGACGGGACCGTCACCCGGATCGAGCCCTGACGCCCGCGGCAGCCGGGGACCGCCCGCAACATCTAGGATCGGGGTCCGCATGGCCCAGGACATCGACGAGCTAGCGATCAACACCATCCGCACCCTGTCCATGGACGCGGTGCAGAAGGCCAATTCGGGGCACCCGGGGACGCCGATGTCGCTGGCCCCGGTCGCCTACGAGCTCTGGCAAAACCACCTGCGCTACGACCCCGCCGACCCGATCTGGCCGAACCGCGACCGCTTCGTGCTCTCGGCCGGCCACGCCTCGATGCTGATCTACTCGGTCCTCTTCCTCGCCGGGGTGAAGCGGGTCGACGCCGACTACAACATCCTCGACGAGCCCGCCCTGACGCTGAAAGAGATCGAAGACTTCCGCCAGCTGCACTCGCGCACCCCGGGGCACCCGGAGTACCGCTGGACCACCGGCATCGAGACGACCACGGGCCCGCTCGGGCAGGGGATCGCCACCTCGGTCGGGATGGCGATGGCCTCGAAATGGCAGGGCGAGCAGTTCGGCGCCGACCTCTTCGACTTCGACGTCTACGGGCTCGCCGGCGACGGCTGCATCATGGAGGGCGTCTCGCACGAGTCGGCCTCGCTCGCCGGGCACCTGAAGCTCGACAACCTCTGCTGGCTCTACGACAACAACCACATCACGATCGACGGCGCGACCGACCTCGCCTACGGCGACGACGTGCTCTCCCGCTTCGAGGGCTACGGCTGGAACGTGATCCGGGTCGGCGACGCCAACGACCGCGGCCTGCTCGCCCGCGCCTTCGAGGAGTTCAAGGCGGAGACCGGGCGCCCGACCCTGATCGTCGTCGACAGCCACATCGGCTGGGGCTCGCCGAACAAGCAGGACACCGAGTCGGCTCACGGCGAACCGCTCGGCGAGGACGAGATCAAGCTGACCAAGAAGGCCTACGGCTGGCCCGAGGACGCTCAGTTCCTCGTCCCCGCGGGCGTGCTCGAGCGCTTCCAGGAAGTGCTCGGCAAGCGCGGCGCCGAGGAAAGCGCCGCCTGGAAAGAGAAGCTCGCCGCCTCCGGGCACGCGGAGACGGTCGAGACGATGCAGCACCGGCGTCTCCCGGAGGGCTGGGACGCGGGCATCCCCACCTTCGAGGCCGACGAAGAGAAGGGCCTCGCCACCCGCAAGGCCTCGAACAAGGTCGAGAACGCGATCGCAGAGCGGGTGCCGTGGCTGATCGCCGGCTCCGCCGACCTCACCGACTCGACCTCGGTCCGGCTCAACTTCGACGGCGTCGAGAACTTCGAGCCGGGGAGCTACGGCGGGCGCCAGGTCCACTACGGGATCCGCGAACACGCCGCCGTCACCGCCTGCAACGGGATGTCGCTCTGCAAGCTGCGCCCGCTCTGGTCGACCTACCTCACCTTCTCCGACTACGGCCGTCCCGGCATCCGCCTCTCGGCGTTGATGGAGCTGCCGGTGCTCCACCTCTTCACCCACGACTCGATCAGCCTCGGCGAGGACGGGCCGACCCACCAGCCCATCGAGCAGCTGGCGTCGCTGCGGGCGATGCCCCACCTCGACGTGATCCGGCCCGCCGACGCCAACGAGGTCGCCGAGGCCTGGCGGCTCGTCGCCCAGCGCACCCACAACCCGGTGGCGCTCGTGCTCACCCGCCAGAACGTGCCGATCTTCGACCGCGCGAAATACGCCGCGGCCGCGGGCGTCCAGCAGGGCGGCTACGTGCTCGCCGACCCGGCGGAGGGCGACCCGGAGCTGATCCTGCTCGCCACCGGCAGCGAGGTCCAGTTCGCGCTCGGCGCCCACGAGATCCTCGCCGGCGAGGGCATCCGCACCCGCGTCGTCAGCCTCCCCTGCTGGGAGCTCTTCGACCGCCAGGACCAGGCTTACCGCGACGAGGTGCTGCCGCCGGGGATCACCGCCCGGATCGCGGTCGAGCAGGCCTCGCCGCTGGGCTGGGAGCGCTACGTTGGAGACCACGGCACGATCGTCGGGATGACCACGTTCGGCCAGTCGGCGCCCTACAAGGACATCGAGGCCGAGTTCGGGTTCTCGTCGGAGAAGGTCGCCGAGGTGGCCCGCGGAGTCGCCGCGGGCGCAGCAGTCAAAACTTCGACCTAGGGGGTCGCAATGAAACCGACCGCACGACTGCATGAGCTGGGGCAGAGCCTCTGGCTCGACAACATCACCCGCCCGATGCTGCGCGAGGGCGTGCTCGAGGGGTACATCCGCGACCTCTCGGTCACCGGGCTGACCTCGAACCCGACGATCTTCGACAAGGCGATCTCCGGCGGCGAGGCCTACGACGAGCAGATCGCCGAGCTCGCCCCGAAGGCGGCAAGCGAGGGCGTCGGCGCCAACGACCAGGAGCGGATTTTCTTCGAGCTGGCGCTGGCCGACCTGCGCGACGCCGCCGACCTCTTCGCCGGCGTCCACCGGCGCACCGGCGGGGTCGACGGCTTCGTCTCGCTCGAGGTGTCGCCGTTGATCGCCGACGACGCCGCCGCGACGATCGAGGAGGCGAAGGCGCTCCACGCCAAGGGCGAACGCGACAACATCTACATCAAGATTCCCGGCACCGAGGCTGGCCGAGAGGCGATCGAGGAGTCGATCTTCGCCGGCATCCCGATCAACGTCACCCTGCTCTTCGACGACCAGCAGTACCTCGGTTCCGCCGAGGCCTACATGCGAGGGATCGAGCGGCGAATCGAGGCCGGGCTCGACCCCGACGTCCCCTCGGTGGCCTCCCTCTTCATCAGCCGCTGGGACGTCGCGGTCGGCGAAGAGGTTCCGGAGAGCCTCGTCAACCGGCTCGGGATCGCGGTAGGCGGGCGCGCCTACCGGGCCTACCGCGAGCTGCTCGACTCGCCCCGCATGCAGCGCCTGATGAACGAGGGCGCCCGGCCGCAGCGGCTGCTCTGGGCCAGCACCGGGACCAAGGACCCGAACGCCTCCGACACGCTCTACATCGAGGCCTTCGCCTCGCCGCTCACGGTCAACACGATGCCGGAGCCGACCCTGCTCGCTTTCGCCGACCACGGCGAGGTCGGGGACCTCTTCCCGCCCGACGGCGGCAACGCCGAGGCGGTGCTGAAGGAGTTCGAGGAGGCGGGGATCGACGTCGCCGCTCTCGCTGCCCGCCTCCAAGAGGAGGGCAAAGAGAGCTTCAACAAGTCCTGGCAGGACCTGCTCGGCTCGATCGAGTCCCAGGTCGCTGCTACGGCGTGAGCGGATCGCCCCGAGCTTTGGTCGCTATAGCGAGAGGAAGTCGGGGCGATCGATGAGCGCCCTGCGTGAGACGCCCGCCTGGGCCGACCTCGAGCGCCACTTCGAGTCGATCCGCGACGCCCACCTGCGCGACCTCTTCGCCGCCGACCCGCAGCGCGGCGAGCGCCTCGTCGCCGACGGGGCCGGACTCCACCTCGACTTCTCGAAGAACCGGGTCACCGACGAGACGCTGCTGCTGCTCGCCGAGCTGGCCCGCCAGCGCGGCGTCGAGGAGCGCCGCGACGCGATGTTCCGCGGCGAGCACATCAACGTCTCCGAGGACCGGGCGGTGCTGCACGTGGCGCTGCGCATGCCGCGCGAGCGCTCGTTGGTCGTCGACGGGGTCGACGTGGTCAAGCAGGTCCACGAGACGCTCGACCGGATGGCGGGCTTCTGCGAGCGGGTCCGCTCGGGCGAGTGGCGCGGCCACACCGGCAAGCCGATCCGCAACGTCGTCAACGTCGGGATCGGCGGCTCCGACCTCGGCCCGGTGATGGCCTACGAGGCGCTCCGGCACTACTCGCGCCGCGAGATGACCTTCCGCTTCGTCTCCAACGTCGACGGCACCGACTTCGCCGAGGCGACCCGCGACCTCGACCCGGAGGAGACGCTCTTCGTCGTCTCCTCGAAGACCTTCACGACCCTGGAGACGATGACCAACGCCGGCACCGCCCGCGAGTGGGCGTTGGCCGGGCTCGGCGGCGACGAGGCCGCGGTCGCCAAGCACTTCGTCGCCGTCTCGACCAACGCCGAGGAGGTCGCGAGGTTCGGGATCGACACCGACAACATGTTCGGGTTCTGGGAGTGGGTCGGCGGCCGCTACTCGATGGACTCGGCGATCGGGCTCTCGACGATGCTGGCGATCGGCCCCGCCCGCTTCCACGAGATGCTCGCCGGCTTCCACGCGGTCGACGAGCACTTCCGCACCGCCGAGCCGGCCGCCAACCTTCCGCTGCTGATGGGCCTGCTCTCGGTCTGGTACTCCGACTTCTTCGGCGCCCAGACCCAAGGCGTCTTCCCCTACGACCAGTACCTGCACCGCTTCCCCGCCTACCTGCAGCAGCTGACCATGGAGTCGAACGGCAAGCACGTCACCGTCGACGGGTCCCGCGTCGACTACGAGACCGGGGCGATCTTCTGGGGCGAGCCGGGGACCAACGGCCAGCACTCCTTCTACCAGCTGATCCATCAGGGCACCCGCCTGATCCCCTGCGACTTCATCGGGTTCCATCACTCGCTCAACCCGCTCGGCGAGCACCACGATTTCCTCATGTCCAACGTGTTCGCGCAGGGCGCGGCGCTGGCCTTCGGCAAGACGCCGGAGGAGGTGCGGGCCGAGGGGACGCCGGAGGAGGTCGTGCCGCACCGGGTGATGGAGGGCAACCGGCCTTCGAACACGATCCTCGCCGACCGGCTCGACCCGGCCACGCTGGGCTCCCTGGTCGCCCTCTACGAGCACAGCGTCTTCACCCAAGGGGCGATCTGGGGCATCGACTCCTTCGACCAGTGGGGGGTCGAGCTGGGCAAGGTCCTGGCCAAGGCGATCATCCCCGAGCTGCAGGCCGGCGAGGAGCCGGAGCTCGATCACGACAGCTCGACCAACGCGCTGATTCGCCGCTACCGCGCCGCCCGCGAAGCGTGAGGCGATTCACGGTCGTCGCCCGCCCCAGGCGCTAGCCTCAGCGACATGCTGCCGATCGACGTGCTCCCCCTCGCGGCGGAGTCGTCGAACCTCCTCGCCGCGCGAAACCAGATGGCGTTCACGCTCGGCTTCCACATCGTCCTCGCCTGCCTCGGCGTGGCGCTGCCGGCGACGATCCTCGTCGCCAACTACATCGGGCTGAAACGCGGCGACGCCGACGCGATGGAGCTGGCGCGGCGCTGGTCGAAGGCGATGGCCGTCACCTTCGCGGTCGGCGCCGTCACCGGCACCGTGCTCAGCTTCGAGTTCGGCCTGCTCTGGCCGGAGTTCATGGACCGCTGGGGCGGGGTCTTCGGCGTCGCCTTCGCGATCGAGGGCATCTTCTTCTTCATCGAGGCGATCTTCCTGGCGATCTACATCTACGGCTGGAGGCGCCTCGGCGGCTGGGCGCACTTCTGGTCCGGGGTGCCGATGGTGATCACCGGGATCGGCGGGGCCTTCTCGGTCGTCGCCGCCAACTCCTGGATGAACCAGCCGCAGGGCTTCACGCTCGACGCCGCCGGGAAGGTGGTCGACACCGACCCGCTGCAAGTCCTCCTCAACCCGGCGACCGGCTACGAGGTGCCGCACATGCTCCTCGCCGCCTACATGGTCACTGGCTTCCTCGTCGCCTCGATCTACGCGGTCGGGATGCTGCGCGGCCGCCGCGACGGCCTGCACCGGCTGGGGCTGCTGATCCCGCTCACGATCGCCTGCATCGCGACCCCGATCCAGCTCTTCGTCGGCGACACCGCGGCGCGCGAAGTCGCCGACCACCAGCCGGCCAAGTTCGCGGCGATGGAGTGCATCTACGAGACCGGCCCCAACCAGACCGAGTGGATCGGGGGCATCTGCACCGACGAAGGGGTCCGGTTCGGGATCGGCATTCCCAACCTCGACTCCTTCCTGGTCGGGTGGAGCGCCGACACCGTGGTCACCGGCCTCGACCGGATCCCCAAGGACGAGCAGCCTCCCGCGCACACCCTGCTGCACCTCTCCTTCGACGCGATGGTCGGGATCGGGTCGGCGCTGATGCTGTTGGCGCTCTGGCTCGGCTGGGCCTGGTGGAAACGGCGCGACATCCCGGCGACGCCGTGGTTTCTGCGCGCGGTCGCGGCCTCCGGCGCGGGGGCGATCGTCGCGATGTGGTGCGGCTGGATCGTCACCGAGGTCGGGCGCCAGCCGTGGATCGTCCAGGGCTACATGCGGACCTCCGAAGCGGTGACCGAGGCGGAGGGGATCTGGTTCTCCTTCGCCGGTGTGCTGCTGCTCTACGTGGCGCTCGGCACGACCGCGGTGCTCGTCCTGCGCGGCATGTCGCGCCGCTGGCGCGAGGGCGGAACCGAGCCCGAGGCCGCCGGCCCCTATTCACCCCAGGAGGAGGGCTCCCCGTGAGCAAGGCCGACGCCGCGGCGGCGATCCTCTGGGTCGGCGTGACCTTCTACGCGTTGTTCGGCGGCGCCGACTTCGGCGGCGGCTTCTGGGACCTCGTCGCGGGCGACGCGGCACAGGGCGAGCGGCCGCGGGAGCTGATCCAGCGCTCGCTCACGCCGGTCTGGGAGGCCAACCACGTCTGGCTGATCTTCATCCTCGTCATCCTCTGGTCCGCCTTTCCGCCCGCCGTCAGCGCGATCTTCTCGACCCTGTACGTCCCGATCGCGCTGGCGGCGCTGGGGATCGTCCTGCGCGGCGCTGGCTTCGCGTTCCGCAAGCAGATCGAGGGGCTCTCGGGGCGGCGGGCGATGGGCGCGACCTTCGCCCTCTCCTCGGTGCTGACCCCGTTCTTCATGGGCGTCGTGGTGGGCGCGATCGCGACCGGCAACGTCCCCGCCGAGGGCGACGGGGACGCCTTCTCGAGCTGGCTGGAACCGCTGCCGCTGCTGACCGGGGCGATGTTCGTCGCGACCAGCGCCTATCTCGCGGCGGTCTTCCTGGTCGGCGACGCCCGGCGGACCGGGGAGGCAGAGATGGAGCGCTACTTCGTGCGCCGGGCGCTGGCGGCTGCCGCTGCCGCCGGTCTCGCGGCGGCGGCCGGCCTGTTCGCCCTCGACGACGAAGCCCGCTACGTCTTCGACCGCCTCGTCGACCAGGGCCT
>Ga0196962_10000722_pt1 | contig 12191 bp, 12 predicted proteins | sample S3v_20metaG_FD_183186 | JGI IMG/M metagenome (GOLD analysis project Ga0196962, IMG submission 183186) | Soil microbial communities from Anza Borrego desert, Southern California, United States - S3+v_20 | ecosystem: Environmental > Terrestrial > Soil > Desert | place: USA: California | collected... | reverse complement strand
GATGGCATTGCTCATCTGCGAAACATTGCAAGCACGCGGTGTGAACGCGAACGTGGAGGTGTTTACGCCCCAGCCCGTTTCGATGCCGCTGCTCGGGCAAGTGGGCTGTGATATTATCGAAGGTCGCCTGGCGGATCATGGCATAAACTTTCTGCCGAACCGTAAAGCCACCGCTATTGAGTCAGGGGAAGTGGTCTTCGCAAATGAGCGACGGCGCTTCGACTTGCTATTTGGAATCCCACCGCATCGCCCACCCGCTGTTGTTCGCGAAAGCGGACTGGTCGGCGAATCTGGCTGGGTGTCGGTGAACTCGCGCACGCTGGAGACTCAATTCCCCGGCGTATATGCCATTGGGGATGTCGTGCAAATCGCGATGGCAAATGGAAAACCTCTCCCGAAAGCCGGCGTCTTTGCCGAGGCGATGGGCGAAACAGTAGCAGACCGCGTGGCTGCAGAGTTTGCAGGGCAGGAACCGGAAGCGACCTTCCAGGGCGAAGGTGGCTGTTATCTCGAAGTAGGTAATGGGCAAGCCATGATGGTGACAGGTCACTTTATGGCTGTGCCCGATCCGGAAATCTCGCTCACAGAAGCATCGGCACAACAGTTGGAGGAGAAGCGCGCCTTCGAGGCGCAGCGACTGCAGATGTGGTTTGAATCAGCCTGAACGCATGATTGCTTTTCTGTAGGTATGACAACGGAAATCCTTGATGATCTTGCCAAACGGTTTGCCTTTCACGCCAGAATTTATGGCTCGGCGAAGCCCGAAAATTCCTCACCGCTTTATGCGCAGTTATCGCAATATGTTTCCACGGATCGCGACATTCTTCAGCTGGTCCTCAACGCCGATCGCGCAACCCAGGTATCCAATTTACTCTTTGGCTCGGTTCATTATCTATTGTTGCGCGGCGAAGATCATCTATTGCGCGAATTTTACGCAAGTCTCACGGCACACCCGCGGGCTCCTGAAGGCGCGCCACCTGTATTTCGCGTTTTTTGCCTTCGATATGCGGAAGAAATACAAAATTTAGTCACAACACGGAAAGTGCAAACCAATGAAGTGCGACGATGTACCGCCCTTTTGGCTGCTTTTTCCCTCGTGCAGCAACGCATGCGGCAAGAGTCACTCTCACTTCTTGAAATTGGGTCAAGTGCCGGCTTGCACCTTCTATGGGACAAGTATGGATATGAATATGAAACTTCTGGCTACATCGTGAATGCAGATTCACCGGTTCAACTTCATTGCTCTCTGGTAGGAGAGAAGCTACCTGATTTATCCACCGGGATGCCTGTCATAGGATCGCGGATAGGCATAGATATTAACCCGATAGATGTTGGAAATCCCGACCAGGTACGTTGGATCCGAGCCTTGATCTGGCCCGAGCATAGCGATCGCGCTGCCTTATTTGAGCGCGCGATCGCGATTGCCCGCCGTGATCCGCCTCACATCGTTGCCGGGAATGCGGCGGATGTGCTACTTTCCACGGCAGAGACGGTACCTGATGAGACTGCTTTATGCATCTTTCATAGTTATACACTCAACCAATGCCCGGAACATATACACGAACAAATTGTGAGCAATATCGAAGAAATAGCAAAATCCAGGGACGTGTTTCGCATCTCGCTCGAATGGTACGGAGGACAAAAGCAGCCCCAGCTTGAATTGTATTCGTATACTGCAAACCACACGGGGCATGAGCTCTTGGCGTACTGCGAAAGCCATGGGCGAACTCTGGAGTGGCTGTCTGACGAATAGATGAGCCACAGATTGAAAATACGTTTGTGATCTACTCATCGCTGCTCAATCTTCTATTGCTGCCTGATCCCTAGTTAGGCAGCTCAAATCAAACAATGCGCGCAATCGAAATACGACGTCACTCATATACCAAGAAAGGTGAAAACCGAGGTCGAGGCTCCCACTTGTCAGCGGAAGGGGTGAGGCTCGCGCGTATGGTAGGACAGCATCTGGGGCCGTTTGAACTGGTTCTTACGAGTTCGAGTCCCCGTACTTTAGAAACGGCGCTCGCGATGGGATTTGCTGTCACAGATCAGGTCGGGGTACTGGGTGATATTACTCCAGCAGTTGTGGAGGAAATTGGACATCATGACCGTTGGCATTGGAAGCAACCGTTTGTCCGTTTCGCCGAGTTTACTGCGTTGCATGGGCCAACAGCCGAAATGGGCCAGAACCAGCGAGAAATATGGCAGCGCGCCTTGGAAGCGGTGTCTTCTGAGGGTCAGGTATTGATCATTTCACACGGTCGAGTGATTGAGAGCGGACTGGTCACATGTTTTCCGGGTTCAGACTTTAGTAGCTGGGGAGCGCCCTTTCAACATTGTGAAGGTGTTCACATGGAATATGCAGAAGGTCAGTTTTCCAACTTGCAATTCCGTCGTATTCCAACATGAGCCAGCTAACACAGCGGGCAGCAACTGCCTTGGAAGTCAAGGCAGTTGCTGTTTTTATTAAGTTGAAAAGCACAGGATCGCCATCAATTAATACAAGCCATTACCCCTTCAACATCTCGTCGTGATTATCGCCTTCATCCTCTTCAGCCTTAGCCAGCGGGGGCATTTCGAGGATCGAGTTCAAGCCAAAATGCTGTAAAAATTCAGGCGTGGTGGAATACAGGATCGGTCGCCCAGGACCGTCGGCGCGGCCGGATTCGAGGATGAGTCCCTTGTGCAACAGGCTTTTCATCATGCTGTCGCTGTTGACGCCGCGGATGGCATCGATCTGCGGGCGCGTGACCGGCTGCTGGTAGGCGATGATCGCCAGCGTCTCGAGAGCGGCGCGGCTGAGGTGCGTCGTCGCTTCCAAGCCCAGAAAGCGCTCAATCAGGTCGGCAAGCTGCGGCGCGGTCGTCAACTGGAAGCGACCGACATTCCGCTGAAGTCGCAATCCGCGGGTCGCAAGGGCGGAATCCAGCTCGTTCAAACCGCGCTCGATGACGGAAGGGGCTACATCCAGCGCGGCAGAGAGCTGTGCCGTCGTCACCGGCTCCGCCGCGACGAACAACATCGCCTCTAATTTGACCGAAAGTGGCAATTCAGTATCGGAAGTTTCGCCCGCGAGGGGTTCAGGGTCGCTCATGCTATAATTGCTCCGCTTAGGACCTAAATTTGAGTTCTTCAGACAAGGAATTTACTGGAGAGCTAAAACGTTTGGATTGGAAAGATGAGAAAAATACGAGGTTTACCACTTTTTTTACTAATTCTTGTACTCACGTCACTTGCCTGCATGATTAATGTCGGCGGACCCGATTACTCCAGCTTACCCGCAATCCCTGTTTCTGCCGAAGCCGCTGCCAGCATTCAGGATGAAATCAGACGGGCTATCGAAGCCGCTGCCCAAACCGGGGTGATCACCGTCAACCTGACCGAGCCGCAAATCACATCCTACCTGGCTTCGCGCCTGCAAACAGATCCGAGCCTGCAACAGTCAGATAACAAACCGCTGATCACGGAACCGCAGGTTTACCTGCGCGATGGGCAAATGCAGATCTACGGCAAAACCCAGCAAGGCATGTTCACCGCCAACATTGGCATCCTCGTCAATATGGGCGTGGATGCGAACGGCCAGCCGCAGATCGAGGTTGCCTCTGCGGATTTTGGTCCTTTCCCGGCACCCGAAGGACTCAAGGATGCCATCACCGCTATGGTCCGGGAAGCGTACACTGGTTCTCTTGGACCGGTTGCCACGGGCTTGCGCATCGAGTCGATTGCCATTGCAAATGGCGTGATGACCGTCACCGGACGCGTCAGATAGCGCACGGATTATACATCGGATTAATCAGGCGGACCCGAGGCTGCTAACCAGAGTAGGATTACATCTAACACCATGCAACGTTTCTATCTACGGTTTAGCCGCCTCTTCTTCTCCGTTTTTTTGGCAGCTGCGCTGCTTGTCAGTTGCCGCTCCCCACAGGTGACAGGCGCAGATATCACCGTCAGCATAGCCGCTGACGGTGAGGCGCGGGACATTACCGTCCCTGCCGGGAGCACCGTGTCGCAGGCTCTCGAGGCAGCAGGCATAACCGTGGAAACACAGGATCGTGTCAATCCACCGCCGTATACCGTCCTCGGAGATGGGAACTCTGTCACGCTGACGCGCGTCGATGAAGTATTTGAGACCGAGCAGCAGATCATTCCATTTGAACGACAGGTCGTCCGCAACGAGTCGCTGCCCGAGGGAGAAACCCGACTCGTGCAATCCGGCGTGAATGGACTGGAAGAGCTCACCTATCGTCGCGTGCTCGAAGATGATGTGGAAATCAGCAAGTCTGTTGTCAAATCCGTGATCCTGCAGGAAGCCATCCCCGAAATCATGATGGTCGGCGCGCAATCCTCCTTTGCGCCGCTGCCAATCCCCGGGCGTCTGGTGTACCTCGCCGGAGGCAACGCCTGGAGCATCGATACATCCACTGCCAACCGCACGGCTCTTGTCACCACAGGTGATCTCGATGGACGCATCTTTGAGCTCTCGCCCAATGGCAATTATTTGATATTCACACGCAAGTCTACGAAACCTGCCGATCAGGAGATCAACACATTATGGGCGGTGCGCACTGACGGCAGCAAGCCGTTCGCCACCGGCATCGCCAACGTGGTCCATTTTGCCGATTGGATTCCCGGGACAAACTCGATCGCGTATTCCACAGTCGAACCGCGTTCCACCGCCCCCGGCTGGCAGGCAAACAATGACCTGCACCGCTATAGCGTGACCACCGGCGCAAGAGCCAGAGTCCTCGATGCAAGCAGCGGAGGAGTGTACGGCTGGTGGGGCATGACCTTTGCCTTTTCAGCAGAGGGACGCCTTGCATACGCCCGCCCGGATGGCATCGGGCTTGTGGACCTGGATGGGAAGTATCTCAAACCCTTGCTGCCTATCACGCCATTTAACAGCCACAGCGATTGGGCGTGGCTCCCTTCCCTTGCCTGGGGCGCGGATGGAAATACGCTTTACTTCATTTCGCATGCCCCGCCGCCAAGCCTAGTGAGTGAAGAAGATTCGCCTTTCTTTGACATCAACGCCGTCCTGCTTGAGAACAATACGACTATACCTATTGCACAACAGACCGGGATGTTCGCCTATCCGTCTGTGTCGTCGCCGCAGTCAAGTACGAGGGAGCGGCCGTATCAGGTCGCCTATTTACAGGCGATCTTCCCGCAGCAGAGCGAGACAAGCCGCTATCGTGTCGTCGTCATGGACCGGGATGGGTCGAACCGCCGGACCCTTTTCCCCGCAAACGATGCGCCCGGACTCGAACCTCAGACTCTCGCCTGGGCGCCGGATGTGATCGAAGGTCAGTCTGGTGATTTCCTGGCGCTGGTTTACCAAGGGAACCTCTGGCTGGTGGATAGCGGTAACGGGCAGGCATATCAGGTGACAGGTGATGGTCTGGTCACGAGGATTGATTGGAAGTAATCATCCCGCGCTCCGCTGCTACACAGACAAAGCGCGATAAATAGAGAGGAAATCGATGCGTATCTTAATCACAGGAGCCGCCGGGTTTCTTGGCTCGCACCTCTGCGATCACCTTCTTGTCGAGGGACATGAGGTCATCGGCCTAGACAACTTCATCACGGGCAACCCCGAAAACATTGCACACCTGATGGGGCATGAAAAGTTTTCGTTCTATAAGCATGATGTATCGAACTATATTTTCATCTCCGACAAGGTGGATGCAGTCCTGCACTTCGCCTCGCCGGCAAGCCCTAACCCCCAATCGCCATCCGGGTATTTCAACCTGCCGATCCAAACCATGAAGGCGGGTGCGCTAGGCACGCATAATTGCCTGGGCTTAGCACGCGCAAATAAGGCGCGTTTTCTGCTTGCCTCTACAAGCGAGATTTACGGCGACCCACTTGTGCATCCACAGACAGAGACCTATGCAGGTAACGTGGATCCGGTGGGTCCACGAGCGGTTTACGACGAAGCCAAACGTTTTGCGGAATCGCTCACGATGGCGTACCACCGCGCTCACGATGTGGACACGCGTATCGTGCGAATCTTCAATACCTACGGTCCTCGCATGGACTTGGAGGATGGCCGTGCCCTGCCCAATTTGTTGAAGCAGGCGTTACTCGGACAGCCGCTTACGGTTTATGGCGATGGCAGCCAGACGCGTTCGTTCTGTTATGTGGACGATCTGATCGACGGCGTGATCCGACTGCTTTTTTCCAACGAGCATCTGCCGGTGAACATTGGCAACCAGCATGAAATGACGATCCTGGAATTTGCAGAGACTATCAATCAGATCGTGGGGAATGAGGCTGGCATTGTCTTTGTCAAAGATGCCCGCAGTGTTCGCGATCCACAGCAGCGCCAGCCAGACATCACACGCGCCAGCACGATCCTTGGCTGGGAACCAAGGGTTTCGCTGGAGGAAGGGATTCAAAAAACTATTTCTTATTTCAAACAGAAACTGGGGGTTGCATGATCTTGGCTGCCAATAAGGAACGAAACCGCTTTATAAAATTTGCCACGGTCGGCGCCATCGGTTCGGTGTTGGATATCCTGATCATGAATTTGCTCACGCACCTCTTGAAACTGCCGCTGGTTATTGCCGGAACGCTCTCTCTGATCTGCGCCATCGTCAGCAATTTCATGCTCAACCGCTATTGGACGTATCCTGACTCGCGATCCCGCCATTTCCTCCATCAATTGAGTATGTTCTCCCTGGTGAACCTCGTCGGGATTGCTTTCCGAATTCCCATCCTCCACTTTGTAGAGCCTGTAATGGTGGCTGCGTTTGAGAAAATGGTGCATCTCTCCCACGCATCGGCGGAGATCATTGCCAAGAACGCAACGCTTGCCTTTGCGATTGGCGTTGTGATGATCTGGAATTTCTTCATCAACCGCTACTGGACGTATAATGATATAGAATAATCCAGTTCAATCTTTGTGAGGGATGTTTATGTCAGGACAACGTATTATTCCAGTGTATAGCTCACGCGGTGAAGTGGAAGCATTTTTAGTTTTTCCCTATCTTTTCAATCGGAGCGGGGAATGGATCGGCTGGGTCACGGCGCAGCGGGAGGTCTATTCCGTGATGGGCGCGTATGTGGGTTTCTTAACCAACGATCCACGCGTCGTGCGAAGACGATCGGAAGACGAACTGCGACCTCGTCTGAGGGTCTCACCGCCTCCGAGTCGTCTCAATACTCCCGCAACGATTCCGCTGGCACCCCTGATGAGCGACCTGACCCACAGCCTCGTGGATGTTTTAGTGGAAGAGCCCGAGCGCCTGCACACTGTGGACGGCGGTGAGCTTCGCGAAGACATGGATTGATGGAAGTTCACTTCGCAGTCCCCAAAGGGGATACTATTGAGCTGCGGAGTGAACTTTCCAGACGTGGTAGACTCCTGAGAGGATTTATTGATATGGCAGAACGCCTTGCTCCCAAGCCCATCAGTGCTTCGCGCACGACTCTTTCCCAGTTAATGCACCCGGAACATGCCAACCTACTAGGCAATGTCCATGGCGGCTGGATCATGAAGCTTGTGGACGAAGCTGGCGCGCTGGCTTGCATGCGTCATGCACAACGCAAGGTGGTCACCGTCACCATCGACTCGATGGACTTTCGCCAGCCAATCCGCCTTGGGGATCTGGTGATCCTGAATGCAGAGGTCTCGTATACCGGGCGCACCTCGATGGAAGCGGCGGTGCAAGTCCTCGCGGAGAACCCAATCACCGGCGAGCAAACACACACCAATACGGCGTATCTCGTCTATGTGGCATTGGACGATTCCGGCAGGCCGACACCTGTCCCGCAACTGCTGGCAGAGACTGAGGATGAAAAGCAAAAACTGGAGCAGGCGCGAGAACGCCAGCAGCGACGATTGCAGGAAAGAACTCCATCCTGAGCGGAGGGCAGTGATTGTCTGCCCGCAGTCGAAGGACAATTTTTGAGCCAATATGCGCTTCGACTGCACTCCTCGAAAAGCACTCGTCGCTCCGCTCAGCGCGAGGGTTATTATGACCGAACCCGAACTCACCCATACCGAAGAAAAATCTGAACCCAAGGAACGTGTTGCTCACGCGTTCCGAAATTTGCGCGAGCTGGTAGATTACGTCGCAGGCAAGTCGCTGCCACCTCTGGCACCGGAAGATGGCGTTCTCACAGAGCCGTTGCCATTCCCGTTCCTCGCCATTGTTGGTCAGCAGGAAATGAAATTGGCATTGCTGCTCGGGTTGATCAACCCCAATGTGGGTGGGATTCTGTTGATCGGTCCGCGCGGCACCGCCAAGACCACCGCCGTCCGCAGTCTGCTCGACCTATTGCCCGAGGTCGAACGGAGCACCTGCTTCTATGGCTGCTTGCCTGAGGATATCGAGAGCGGAGGCATTACCGCGGTCTGCCCGGACTGCGCGAAAAAATACGGGGAAGGACAGCCGCTGACCGCACCCGATAAAGTCCGGTTGATCGAGTTGCCGCTCAATGCGAAATTGGAAGATGTGGTTGGCGGTATCGATGAGCGCGCCGCAGCCCACGAACGGATGCGCATCCGGCGCGGAATTCTGGCACAGGCAGACCGCAACCTGCTCTACATTGACGAGATCAACCTGCTTGGCGATGACATCGTCGACTCGATTCTCGATGCCGCCGCGCAGGGATCGTACACCGTACGCCGCGGTTCGATTGCCGCGACCTATCGCTCGCGCTTTGTGCTGATTGGATCGATGAACCCCGAAGAGGGACGGCTCCGCCCGCAGATCTTGGACCGCTTCGGCTTGCGTGTGATCGTACGCGGGCTTGAAGAGGCAGAAGAGCGGCTCGAAGCCTATCGAAGAGTGCAGGCGTATCTGGCAAACCCGCGCCAGATGACGGGACAGTTCTCGGCAGAGATGGAAGCCGCAGCCGATGAAATCCGCAATGCGCGTGAGCAGGTCGGCAAAGTTGTTTTGCCCGACGAAATCGCCAACCCCGCCATTGAATTAGTGCAGCGGATGGGAATCGACTCACTGCGGGCAGAGATTACCTGGTTCGAATCGGCACGCGCCTATGCCGCCGCAGACGCACGTAGAGAAGTGACGATTGAGGATTTGAAAGCTGTCGCACCGATGGCACTGCGCCTGCGCCGCTCCCCATTCATGAGCGAGTATCTAAAAGGGCAACTGGGGGAAGAAAAGGAACTCGGTTCACTCCTCGAAAGTTTTGGGAGAAAGCCTTCTCGCAACAAGCAAACAAAGCGCACGAAGCGCCTCGCGAAAAAAGCATGATCTCACCCAAATTTTCGAATCCTGCCTATCGTATCGAGACGAAGCGGCTTGTGGTACGCTGTTACAACCCGTCCGATGCGCCGCTGCTGGCAGAGTCCGTCACTGAAAACGTCGAACACCTGCGCCCGTGGATGCCGTGGGTGTATAGTGAGCCGGAACCGATCGAAGAAAAGTTCCAGCGTCTCAAACGGTTTCGCGGCCTTTTCGATCTCGGGCAGGATTTCGTCTATGGCATTTTCAACCCAGCAGAAACAAAGTTGCTCGGGGGTACCGGCTTACACACGCGCCTGGGGGACCGTGAATTGGAGATTGGATACTGGATTCACAAGGACTATATCAATCAGGGGCTTGTGACCGAATCTACTGCTGCATTGATCAGGGTCGCGTTTGAGATTATTCGCATCCACCGGATTGAAATTCACTGCGACCCGGCAAATACAGCCTCCGCCGCGATTCCGCGCAAGCTTGGTTTTACCCACGAAGGCACCCTGCGCGGCAAACTGCGTTTTCTCGATGCCTGGCGCGACACTATGGTCTGGGGATTAATGGAAAGTGAATATCCGAACAGCCCCTCCGCAAAGGCAGAAATCAAAGCCTTCGATGCGGATGGCAAGCAAGTGTTATGAATCTTTCCCTTCAAAGGTTCTCTGAAAAATCCATCTTCGTCCTGCTCGCCATCAACATCCTGATTGGGCTGTTTGTATTCCGTAATTACGGCTACTCATGGGATGAGCCGTTGTTCTACGATTACGGCGACGCACTGGGATATGCCTATTCGCCGCGCGAGTGGTTCAGTGGAAACTTTGACCTGGCACGTTCGTACGGCTCAAGTGGGGATGATCACAAGACTCGCGGACCTGCTTATTTGCTCCTCGCGCGTGGACCCGTCTATCTCCTGGAGCAATTCGGTCTGGACCAAGCCTCCGCCTGGCACCTGATCAATTTTCTTTTCTTTCAAGTTGGTGTTTACTTCCTTTACCGGCTCGCCTCGCGCTGGATGAAGCCTTCAGCCGCTTTTGCAGCCTCTGCCCTGTTTTCCTCGCAGCCGCTTTTGTGGGGACATGCATTCATCAATCCGAAAGACCCACCCTTTCTGGTGTTTTTCACAGCAGCTGTGTGCCTGGGCTTCGAGATGGTTGATCGTTTGGCAGATAAGACAATCAACGACGGATCAAAGTTCTCCCATGTGTTCATCCCCGCTATCGTGTTAGGAATCACGACCTCAATCCGCGTCCTGGGTCCGCTAGCTGGCTTACTCGTGCTGGCATATGCCCTCTGGCGGTTTGGAAGGGGATTTCGCGGATATATCCCTCAGCTCGCACTGTATGCGATGATTGCAATCCTTGCCATGTTCGCCACCTGGCCCTTCCTCTGGGAAAATCCGTTCGCGAATTTCATCGGAGTCTTTCGCCTGATGTCCGATAACCCAACGAACCTTTCCGTGCTATTTGGAGGCGAAGTTTTTCGCGCTGGTGAGCTGCCGCGCAGATATATGCCTTTTATGCTTGCGACCACTCTCACCGAACCAGTCTGGCTTTTATTCTTATTTGGAATTGTCGTTGGCTATTTCCAGTTGTTCAGGCAGACTAAAAATAAAGAGAAAGATTTTCAGGCAACCAACCCGGCAAATAGCTGGGCGTCGTTTCGATCTTCCATTGACCTTACAGCAACCAGGAACAAACTCATTTCCCTCACCCTGGTACTGTTCTGGTTTGGAATCCTACTCGCTTATGTCCTGCTGCGCAGACCTGCTATGTATGATGGGATGCGTCATTTTCTTTTTATCCTGCCGCCAGTATTCATTTTCACCGGGCTCGCATTCGAATTCCTTACAGATCACCTCCCTTTTTGGCTATACGCAGCATTGATCCTCCTTGTATTGGCACCGGGAGTATTCGGAATTGCCAGGCTTCATCCCTATGAGTATACGTATTACAATGCAGTCATCGGTGGAACCGATAGAGCTTTCCGTCAGTATGAAACAGATTACTGGCTCACATGTTATAAGGAAGCTGTGGAAACGCTCGAACGAACTATAGATGCACCTATCAATCTCTACGTCCATCGGGAAGCCTACATCGCCGATTATTATGCGGACGAAACAATCACTATCCATGAGTTACGCGGCGCGCTCGACCAAGTGCAGCCCGGCGATTATGTCCTTGTCAACACACGGACCAATGAGGATCGCAGAATCTTCAAAGACGCACCTCCGGTCATCGAGGTCCGGCGCGGTGAGGCAATATTTTGTCAGATCAAACAAATCCCATGACTACACATAAAGAACGAATCCAGGCCTGCCTAAAGGGTGAAATACTCGACCGTACACCTGTTGCCCTCTGGCGTCATTTCCCTGTCGACGATCAGGATCCAAGATCGCTGGCAGATACTACCCTGCACTTCCAGCGGACGTATGACTTTGACCTTGTAAAAGTCACGCCCGCCTCCTCCTTTTGCGTGAAAGACTGGGGCGTGGAAGATGAATGGCTGGGTCACACGGAAGGCACACGCGAATATACAAAGCGCGTCATTAACGATCCCCGCGATTGGGAAACTCTTCCGGTGCTCGATCCAACCGCCTCGCACCTCGCCGGACAATTGGAATGTCTCCGTTTCCTGCGCGCCGAACTTGGACCAGACACTCCCCTGCTCCAGACCGTTTTCAGTCCGCTGGCGCAGGCAAAAAACCTGGCAGGCAGCGAAATGCTGGACGAGCACTTGCAAAAGCATCCTGAAGCGCTCATGAAGGGGCTCGCGACAATCGCCGAAACAACCCGTCGCTTTGTAGAAGCCTGTCTCGACACAGGCGTGGATGGAATCTTTTACGCGATCCAACATGCGCAAGCAAGCTTGCTAACTTTCGAAGATTATCAAACCTTTGGCTTGCCTTATGACCAGGACGCGCTGGAACCTTCACAGGAGTTATGGTGTAACCTGCTCCATCTGCATGGGCATGACGTTTACTTT
>Ga0196962_10000721_pt1 | contig 12208 bp, 13 predicted proteins | sample S3v_20metaG_FD_183186 | JGI IMG/M metagenome (GOLD analysis project Ga0196962, IMG submission 183186) | Soil microbial communities from Anza Borrego desert, Southern California, United States - S3+v_20 | ecosystem: Environmental > Terrestrial > Soil > Desert | place: USA: California | collected... | reverse complement strand
GGTGAAGGTGATGATCTGGCCCGCGTAGGAGGGGTCGGTGACGGCCTCCTGGTAGCCGGTCATCGCCGTGTTGAAGACGACCTCGCCGGTGATCCGGCCCGGGTCGCCGCAGAGCTCGCCGTCGAGGCGCGTGCCGTCCTCGAGCAGGAGGTATCCCTCGCTCACGCCGGGGTCTTCCTCGTGGTCGTGCCGGGATTCGGGGCGAATCGCAGCGCCAGCTTCTGGACCGACTTGAATTCGTCGGAGCCGGCGCGTCCGATGAGCTCGAACAGCGCCGTCTCGACGCTGGTCAGGACCGCGCCGGCGCGCTCCATCTTCCGCAGCCCGACGTCCCTGTCGGACTCGAAGCGGGAGCCGACCGCGTTCTCGGCGACGTGCACCTCGACGCCGCGGTCGAGCAGGTCGAGGACGGTCTGGTTGACGCAGACGTGCGCCTCGATCCCGCAGACGAGAGCTTGGTCGCGACCGCCGAGGTCGAAGCCGTCGGCCGCGGCCGCCGAGAAGACCGTCTTGGAGAGCGGCGCGAGGTCCTCGGGGAGGATCTCGCGCACCTCGGGGACGGTGTCGCCGAGGCCCTGCGGGTACTGCTCGGTGACGACGATCGGCAGCTCGAGCTCCTGCGCACCCTGGACGAGGGTCGAAGCCGCGAGCGCGATCCGCTCGAAGTCGGGGACGGCCTTGCGGAACGCGTCCTGGACGTCGACGACGACGAGGGCCGCCCGCTCGCGGTCGAGCATCGCGGCGCTCACTCGGCCACCCCCATCGCGAAGCTCCGCTGGCGGTAGGCGACGGCGCCGGCGGCGACCGTCATCAGGACGCGTCCGGTGAGCTCGCGGCTGGCGAAGCAGCTGTTCTCGGAGCGGCTCTCGTAGCCGTCGGCCCCGACCGTCCACTCCTGATCGGGGTCGATCAGGGCGAGGTTCGCCGCCGCCCCCGGTTCGATCCGCGGGGCGGGGATCCCGAACGGCTCGCCTCCGGCGGTCATCCGCTCGACGATCAGCTCGAGTGGGAGCGTCCCGGGAAGGACGAGCTCGGTGTGAAGGACTGCGAACGCCGTCTCGAGCCCGGTCACCCCCATCGCCGCCTGCTCGAAGGGGACCTCCTTTTCCTCGAGAGCGTGCGGGGCGTGGTCGGTGGCGACGCAGTCGATCGTCCCGTCGCGGAGCCCGTCGATCAGGGCGAGGCGGTCGTCCTCGGCGCGGAGCGGCGGGTTCATCTTGAGGCGGGCGTCCAGCGAGCGCACCTCCTCGTCGGTGAGGACGAGGTGGTGCGGGGTCGCCTCGCAGGTGACCTGGGTCCCCGCGTCCTTCGCCGCCGCGATCGCCTCGACCGAGGCTCGCGCGGAGAGGTGCTGGACGTGGACGCGCGCCCCCTCGTCGAGCGCGAGGGCGCAGTCCCGGGCGATCGTCGTCGCCTCCGAGGATGCGGGGATCCCGGCGAGGCCGAGAAGCGCCGAGACCTCGCCCTCGTGCATCACGCCCTCACCCGAGAGGTCCGGGTCCTCCTCGTGCAGCGCGATCACGCCGCCGGCGAGGCGCTGGTACTGGAGCGCCCGGCGCAGCACGCGCGCGTTCGCGACGGGAAGGCCGTCGTCGGAGAACCCGACGGCGCCGGCGTCGCGCAGTTCCGCCATCTCGGTCAGCTCCTCGCCGGCCATCCCGCGGCTCACCGTCGCGACGAACCCGGTCGGGATCGCTGCCTCCTGCTCGGCGAGCTCGCGGACCGAGCCGAGGACCGAGGCGGAGTCGATCGGCGGCGAGGTGTTCGCCATCGCGACCACCGCGCAGTAGCCGCCCGCGGCGGCGGCGCGGGTGCCGGTCTCGAGGTCCTCCTTGTGCTCCTGGCCAGGGACGCGGAGATGGACATGGGGGTCGACGAACGCCGGCGTCACCAGCATTCCCTCGGCCTCGACGACCTCCGCCCGCTCGGGCTCGGAGGCCTCGCCCGCTGCTGCGAGCTCGGCGATTTCGCCGCCGCGGACGACGACATCGCGCGGCTCGTCGATCTCAGCGCGAGGGTCGACCACGCGGGCGCCGCGGATCACGAGGTCGGCGGCGGCGGCGGCGCGGCTGGCGAGGTTCGGGCTCACGCCGGCTGTCCGATCCGGGGTGGGTCGGCGGGCGCCGGGCCCCGGTCCGGCCGCGCCCGCTCCGACCCCGCGAGGAGCTCGTAGAGGATCGCCATCCGGACCACGAGCCCGCTCTCGACCTGCGAGGTGATCAGCGACTGCGGCGAGTCGATCACTTCGGGGGAGAGCTCGACGCCGCGGTTGACGGGACCCGGGTGCATCAGCAGCTGGCGCGGGCCGAGGCGGCGGGAGTCGATCTGGTAGCGGGCGACGTACTCGCGCAGCGAGGGAACGAAGCTCTCGCCCATCCGCTCGCGCTGCATTCGCAGCGCGTAGACGACGTCCGCCTCGGCGATCCCGTCGAGCTCGTAGGAGATCGCGCAGCCGGTCGCCTCGGCGAGCTCGGGCGGGACCAGGGTCGGCGGCCCGCAGAGGGTGACCTCGGCGCCCATCAGCGCGAACGCGAGCAGGCAGGAGCGCGCGACGCGGCTGTGGAGGACGTCGCCGACGATCCAGATCCGCAGCCCTTCGAGCGACCCGAGTCGCGCCCTCAGCGTGTAGACGTCGAGCAGCGCCTGGCTCGGGTGCTCGTGCTTGCCGTCGCCGGCGTTGACGACCGAGGCGTCGGTCCAGTCGGCGACGAGCCGGGCGGCTCCGGCGTGCGGGTGGCGGATCACGATCGCGGCCGGGTCGTAGGCCGAGAGCGTCGCGACGGTGTCCTTCAGCGACTCGCCCTTGTCGACCGCCGAGCCGGCCGCCTTGATCGAGACGACGTCGGCCGAGAGCCGCTTCGCGGCGAGCTCGAACGAGGACAGGGTCCGGGTGCTCGACTCGTAGAAGAGGTTGACGATCGTCCGCCCGCGCAGGGTCGGGACCTTCTTGATGTCGCGTCGACCGACCTCGGCGAAGCTCTCGGCGCGGTCGAGGATGCGCTCGGCGCCGACGCGGTCGAGCCCCTCGATTCCGAGCAGGTGCTTCATCGCGCCTCCTCCCCCTCGCCGACGGGCGCTCGCGCGGGCGCGATCGCGACCTCGTCCTGTCCGTCGCTCTGCTCGAGGCGGACGTTGACGCGCTCGCCCGGCGCCGTCGGCAGGTTCTTGCCGACGTAGTCGGGGCGGATCGGAAGCTCGCGGTGGCCGCGATCGACGAGGACGGCGAGCTGCACCCGCGCGGGGCGGCCGTAGTCGAACAGGGCGTCGATCGCGGCGCGCACGGTCCGGCCCGTGTAGAGGACGTCGTCGACGAGGATCACGGTACGCCCCTCGAGCTCGAAGTCGAGGTGCGAGGCGTGGACGACCGGCGCCCGCTCGGGGTCGCGGCGCTCGACGTCGTCGCGGTAGAAGGAGATGTCGATGTCGCCGAGAGGGACCTCGGTCCCGCCGAACTCGCCGACCAGCGCGTGCAGGCGCTGCGAGAGGATCGCCCCCCTGGTGTGGATCCCGACCAGGGCGATCGGCTGCTCGTCGTTTCGCTCGACGATCTCGTGTGAGATCCGGACCAGTGCCCGGCGCAGATCGTCGTGGTCGAGCACGACCTTTTCGTCAAGCTGGTCGCTCATCTTGCTCCTTCCCGGCCTCTCCGGACCGTGGTTAAAGGTGCCGCGCCAGCGTAGCAGCGGCTCTGGCGGCAGCTTGGGATGATCCCGACCGGTGCGCCGGAAAGTGCGCGAAGAGATCGCTCGCCACCGGGCCGCCGGCCGCGAGTTCGAGGCGGGTGGCGTCCGCAGCTTCGTCCGTGAGCAGGGCGACGGCGATCCGGTCGTGCTCATGCACGGGATCCCGGTCAGCTCCTACCTCTACCGCAAGGTGCTGCCGCTGCTCGCCGAGCGGGGCCTGCGCGGAGTTGCGTTCGACCTCCCCGGCCTCGGGCTCGCCGAGAAGCGCTCCGGCTTCGACTACACCTGGTCGGGCCTCGGGCGCTGGACCGGCGCCGCGATCGAAGCGCTCGGGATCGACCGCTGCCACCTCGTCCTCCACGACATCGGGGGCCCGATCGGGCTCGAGTGGGCGCTGCGCAACCGCGACCGCGTTCGGTCGCTGACCGTGCTGGACATGATGCTCGACGTCGCGTCGTTCAGGCGGGTTTGGTCGATGGCGCTCGCGGCCCCGTCCCTGATCGGCCCGGCGTGGGTCGCGATGACGCGGCCCCCGGCCGCTCGCTGGCTGTTCTACGCGCAGGGAATCGCCGACCGCTCCGCGACCCCCGCACACGAGGTCGACGCCCACATCGCGCTCCTCCACCGCGCCGGCGGCGGCCGCAGCTTCCGCGCCGTCGTCCGCGGCTTCGAGCGGACGGCGGAGAAGGAGCGCTTCTACGTCGAGGGGTTGCGGGACGCCGGGTGGTCGGCGGCGATCGTCTGGGGCGAGGACGACCCGGCGCTCGGTGCGGACCGGCGCCGGGCAGTCGAGGACGCTCTCGGAATCGAGGCGACCCTGCTGCCCGCGAAGCACTTCCTCCAGGAAGACCAGGCGCCGGCGGTCGCCGGGGCGATCGCGGATCTTGCCGCGACCGCCTGATCCGAGATTTCGGCTCGGCGGAACAGGTCGTCGGGGCGGAGGCGGACCCGCGAGTCACGGGCTCGCGGGTCCTTCCGCCTCCTGCAGCGGCCCGGTGGGCCGCGCAGCCTTCTAGGACCGCGCCGCCGCGGTCCGCCCGCGCGAGCGCGCGGGTCCCTGATCGAGCTCCCAGCGGGTGCTGAGCGTCGCCAGCAGCTCGGCGACGCCGGCGATGATCAGGAACCGGGTGGCGCCGCCTTCATCGCTGAAGCCGAAGATGAACGGCGCCAGGATCAGGAACGCCCCGATCGCGAGATCGGTCATGAAATGCATCCGCTGCGGGATCAGCTTCACAAGCGAATAGCGCCATTGCGTCATCGCGCCCGCGAGCAGCATGATCACGCCGACCGCGACGGAGATCGCGGTCGCGGAATCGGTTTCGCTGAAGCCGAACAGCCACGGCGCGGCGATGAACAGGATCGCCATCAGCGGCTCCACCGCCCCGTGCGTGTCGGCTGAAATCAGACCTCGGCGCATCGAAGAACCTCCTTGCTCGGTATCGATGTGGGCCCGGTCCGCTCTCGGCCGTGGTGTGACGGAGAGTCGTCCTCTGGGTCTTGTCGGTGCGGCCCCCGCCCCTGTAGAGCCGGCCGCCACGACTCAATACCCGGAGGTCGACTCGACTATTCCTGCTCGCGCGCGTCGAGCACCTCGGACGGGCTCTCGGCCCCCTCCGACGGCGACTCACGCCGCTCGGTCGCGCCCCCTTCGATCAGCCGCGGGTCGCCGCGCTCCGGAAACGGGATCTCGACGAGGTCGAAGTCCCGGACCGCGTGCGCGTTCGGGAACGCCTCACGTGCCTCGTCGATCACCGCGCGCACGTGATAGCGGGTCGAGATGTGGACGAGGGCGAGCATCTTCACCTCAGCCTCGCGCGCCAAGGTCGCCGCGTCGCGCGCCGTCGAGTGCCCGGTCTCGGCCGCGCGCGCCGACTCCTCCTCGGTGAAGGTCCCGTCGTGGACGAGCAGCTCCGCCTCGTGGGCGGCGACGCTGGTCATCTCGGACGGCGCGGTGTCACCGGTGACGACCAGCTTGCGCCCGCGGCGGGCCTCGCCCATCACCTGCTCGGGGCGGACCTCGCCCCCGTCGACGGCGACCGGGTCGCCGCGCTGGAGTCGTCCGAAGTCGCGGACGTCGGAGACCCCGAGTGAACGGGCGGCCTCGGCGTCGAAGCGCCCCGGCCGGTCGGGCTCGACGAACGCGTAGCCGTTCGCGCGCATCCGGTGCTCGACGGGGAAGGCGCGCATCTCGAATCCCTCGCCGGGCAGCGCCTCGCCCGGCTCGAGCTCGATCAGCTCGACCGGGTAGCGGATCTTGCCGAAGATCCTCCGCAGCGCCTCGAACAGGTCGCGCAGGCCCCTCGGACCCGCGATCCGCAGCGGCATCCGTCGCTCCTGGAGGTCCCAGGTCTTGAGCAGCCCGGGAAGCCCGAGATAGTGATCGGCGTGGAAGTGCGTGATCAGGATGTCGTCGACCTGTACGAGCCCGGTCGAGGCGATCATCTGCCGCTGGGCGCCCTCGCCGCAGTCGATCAGCACCCGCGCGCCGCCGGCGCGGATCAGGACGCACGCGGTCGCCCTCCGCGCGGTGGGCACGGAGCCGCCGGTTCCGTAGAAGACGACCGAGAGGTCCATCGCGGCGAAGCCTAGGGACGGCGTGCTCGCGCAGGCGGGGGCGGGGCTGCAGACCCCGGACTACACTGGCCCGGCAAGCGCCCGTAGCTCAGCTGGATAGAGCGCCGCCCTCCGGAGGCGGAGGCCGCAGGTTCGAATCCTGCCGGGCGCGCTCCTCAGTCGGCCTCGAGGGCGCGCGCGGCGTCCTCGCAGGTGCGGAAGATCGGGACGAGGCGACCGACGTCGGTCAGCTCGAGCGTCCGCGCCACCTGTCCGCCGTCACAGGCGATCGCGAGCGTCGTCCTGGCGCTGCCGTTGTGGCCGCCGGCCCGAAGCAGCGTCGCGATTCCGGTCGAGTCGATGAACGAGCAGGCGGTGAGGTCGACGATCACGGCGGCGCCGTGGGGGGTTGCTTCGTGCAGCGCCTGCTCGACCGCGTCGACTCCGGCGAGGTCGAGCTCGCCTTCGACGAACAGCACGGGCATGCGCTCGCCCAGCGCGCCGATCCGCAGCCGGAGGGCGTCCGGCATCTCCAGCTCGATCGGCTTGGCCCGACCGTCCTTCATGCGACCCGCCTCGGTAGAGATGCCCTCATCGAGATAAATCCGTGCGTGGTCATTCAGACTCCTTGAACTCGGTCGGTTCAAGGCTCTGAGTCCACCCCGCCCCCACGGAAAAGTCCTCTTCGCCCTCATCGAGTACAGACGCCCCCTCACCGCTGGAACTCTGTCCTCGCCAGCGAGGGTAGCACCGGCGGGAAGCTGCGGCTAGGGGCGGGGCTGGTCGCTCGGATCGAGGACGAAGATCTCGACCTCCGTGGGGCCGCGGCCGTAGAGCTTCGTGTGGAGCTGGACGATCTCGCGCGAGATCTGGGGGCCGCCATCGCTCCTCCGTCGGAGGGGGTTCTGGCGTACTGGTCTTCAGTGGACATCTCGCCTCCCGACCGTTGGCGGAGTGGGAGGCTGAGCGGACGCCGATCCAGGCTGCTCCGTCCCGACCGCATGGGGAGCCGTTTGCCTCAGCGTCGTGGGGTGAATCGGACCTTGCCCGGCCGCCTGGTCGGCGGCCTGACCTGGGTTGCCTTAGAACGCTGCCGAGGCACTCAAGCTCGTGTCCGCTGTACCGCGCTCAGGCGGGTCGCGCCCGAGGGTGCTCCCGATACCACTCGAGCGTGCGCTCGATCCCCTGGCGCAGCTCGACCTGCGGCTCCCAGCCGGCCACCTCGCGGATCTTCTCCGCTGCCAGGTACTGGCGGTCGATCTCGCCCTCGGGGACGCCCTCACCGAGGTATTCGGGCTCGACCTCGGCCCCGGCGACATCGCAGACGAGGTCGACGACCTCGCGAACCGAGTTCGGCTTCCCCCAGCCGGCGTTGAACGCCTCCCCCCTGCCCCGATCCTCTGCGAGCGCGTCGGCGATCGCGACGTAGGCGCGGGCGACGTCCTCGACGTAGAGGAAGTCGCGCTCCGGGCTGCCGTCGGAGCGGATCTGAGGCCGGCGGCCGTCGAGGACCGCGCTCACGGTCTCGGGCACCAGGCGCGAGAAGTTGAGATCGCCGCCTCCGTAGATGTTGGCGAACCGGGTGACCGCGACGGGAAGCTCGAACGTGTGCCAGTAGCTACGGGCGATCAGATCGGCCGCCGCCTTCGAGACGTCGTAGGGGAAGGTCGGCTGCAGCGCCGCCCCCTCGCTGTAGGGAAGCTCCTCGTGCGGGCCGTAGGCCTTGTCGGAGGAGGCGACGACGACTCTGCCTACGCCCTCGAGGCGGCAGGCCTCGAGCAGGTTCCAGGTTCCCTCGACGTTCGAGGAGAAGGTCGGCACCGGCGACTCGTTCGCCTCGCCGACGATCGCCTGCGCGGCGAGGTGGAAGACCGCCTCCGGCCGCTCCGCGGCGACGACCTCGCGGACGCGGTCGGCGTCGCGGAGGTCCCCCGTCTCGTCGGCGACGTCGGACTCGATCCCGTGCAGCGCCAGCCCCGACGGCTGCTTGTCGGGGAGGTCGAAGCTGACCACCTCGGCCCCCTGCTCGAGCAGCAGCTTCGCGAGCCAGGAGCCGCCGAAGCCACGCGCTCCGGTGACGAGCGCCTTCATCCCGGTCGCGGCGATGGGCCGATCAGCCGCCGGCGACCGCGGGGAGGATCGTCACCTCGTCGCCGTCGTTGACGGCGGTTTCGAGTCCCTCCTGGAAGCGGATGTCCTCGCCGGAGACGTAGACGTTGACGAAGCGGCGGAGATCGCCGTCCTGGGTGATCCGCTCGCGGAGGCCGTCGTGCTGCGCGAACACGGCGTCGAGGGCCTCGCCGACGGTCCCGCCGTCGACTTCGAGCTCTCCCTCGCCGCCGGTCGCGGCGCGGAGCTGAGCGGGGATCTTGACGGTGATCGCCATCGCCGCGGAATCCTACGCAACCGCCTCGGCGGCGAGCTCTGACTCGAACGACTCCAGCGAGGGATCGATCTCGTGCATCCGGAAGGTCTCGCGGGTGGCGTCGAGCGTCTTCAGCCCCTCGCCGGTGATGTAGACGACGACCCGCTCGTCGGCCCCGATCGCGCCGCTGCGGGCGAGCTTCGCGAGGACGCCGACCGTGACGCCCCCGGCGGTCTCGGTGAAGATCCCGGTCGTCTCGGCGAGCAGCCTGATCGCGTCGCGGATCTCGTCGTCGTCGACCGAGGCGATCTCGCCCCCCGTCCGGCGCGCGAGCTCGAGCGCGTAGGGCCCGTCGGCGGGGTCGCCGATCGCGAGGCTCTTCGCGATCGTGTCCGGCTTCTGCGGCCGGCAGACGTCGGTGCCCTCGGCGAACGCGGTCGCGACGGGGGAGCAGCCGGCGGCCTGGGCGCCGCTGAAGGTAGGAAGCTCGCCCCGGACGAGCCCGAGCTCGAGCCATTCTGAGATCCCGCGCCCGATCTTCGTGAATAGCGAGCCCGACGCGATCGGGGCGACGACCCGGTCGGGGAGCTTCCAGCCGAGCTGCTCGATCGTCTCGTAGGCGAGCGTCTTCGATCCCTCGGCGTAGTAGGGGCGGAGGTTGACGTTCACGAACGCCCACGGCCGCGTCTGCGACAGCTCCGTACACAGACGGTTGACGTCGTCGTAGGTGCCGCGGACGCCGACCAGCTTCGTCCCGTAGACGCTGGTCGCGAGCAGCTTCTGCTCCTCGAGGTCGGAGGGAACGAACACGTAGGAGTCGAGGCCGGCGGCGGCCGCGTGGGCGGCGACCGCGTTCGCGAGGTTGCCGGTCGAGGCGCAGGCGACGGTCTCGTACCCGAGCTCCACCGCCTTCGCAATCGCCACTGCGACGACTCGGTCCTTGAACGAATGGGTCGGATTCGCGGCGTCGTTCTTGATCCAGACCTCGCCGAGGCCGAGGCGCTCGGCGAGCCGGTCGGCGCGGACGAGCGGCGTCAGCCCGGGCTCGAGCGGGTCGGTCGGCCGCCCCTCGAACGGGAGGAAGTCGGCGTAGCGCCAGATCCCCTGCGACCCGGCCTGGATCTTCCGCTTCGCCTCGCCGGGGTCGAGGTCGGTGAGGTCGTAGCTGACCTCGAGCGGCCCGAAGCACGCCTCGCAGAAGTACGCCGCGCCGAGCTCGTAGCTCGCCCCGCATTCCTTGCAATTGAGAGATTTGACTGCCATTGAGCTCCCGACGAAAAAACCTCCGCCTGGCTGTGGGCGGAGGCTCCGAGAGCTCCTTCCCACATCTTCCAGGCCTTGCGCTGCCTGCTGGATTTGGCACCTCTCCTCGAACCGAAGTCCGAGGTGGTTGCCGGGGTTTCATCGGGCCAGTCCCTCCACCCCTCTTGATGTGGCGCTGCTATGTGGCGCGGCACTATACCAACGCCCCGGACGGCCGCTTGCGGCGTCGTTCGGGCCCGACGGTAAAGTGGACGCGCGATGGACGACGCGACGACGACATTGGAGCCGGCAGATGCCGAACCTCCCTCGCCCCAGGCTGCGCCGCTCGGCCCGCGCCGGCGAGCCGCTCGTCGCGCCCGCACCGCCTGAGCCCAGAGCCCCGAAGATCGAGGAGATCGCGGCCGAGGGGCTGCGCTGGGTGAAGGTCGACGAGCCGGGAACCGCCGAGCAGGCGTGGCTCGAAGAGCACTTTCCCAACTTCCACGCGCTCGACTTCGAGGACGTGCGCTCGCGCAACCAGCGGCCGAAGATCGACCAGTACGAGGACTACCTGTTCATCGTCCTCCACTTCCCCGTCTTCGACAGCCTCCGCGGGCGGCTCGGCGCGGGCGAGCTCGACCTGTTCGTCGGCCCCGGCTTCCTGATCACGATCCCGAACCAGCCGCTGCAGCCGGTCGAGTACCTGTTCGAGCGCTGCCGCCAGAAGGAGGAGATGCGCGACCAGCTGTTCGCGCGCGGCTCCGGCTACCTGCTCTACCGGATCGTCGACGACGGCTTCGACTACTGCTTCCCGATGCTGCGCAAGATCGGGAACAAGCTCGACGCGCTCGAGGAGGAGATCTTTGAGGGGCGCTCGGAGGAGATCGTCCGCGACATCTCCAATGTGAAGCAGGAGATCATCAACTTCCGCAAGGTGATCCGCCCGCAGCGCCCGGTCCTGCGCGACCTCGAGCGGGTGAAGGAGCGCTACCTCGCCCCCGAGATCGACCTCGAGGTCTACTTCGACGACATCGTCGACGCCCACGAGCGGATCTGGGACATGCTCGAGAACTACAAGGAGGTCGTCGAAGCGCTCGAGGACACGAACGAGTCGGTGATCTCGCACCGCGTCAACGGGATCCTCCGCGTGCTGACCTCGATCTCGGTGATCGTCCTCCCGCTGACGCTGCTCGCGAGCATCTGGGGGATGAACGTCGGCGTCCCCGGCGAGGGCGACCGCGAGGATTTCTTCGCGATCGTCGGGGCGATGGTCCTGATCATGCTCGCGATGATCGCCACCTTCCGCCGCCGCGGCTGGCTCTAGAGCCGGCGGTTCCGCTTCAGGATCGTCACCGCGCGGACGGTCGCGTGGCCGCGCCACTCCAGCGCCCCGGCCGGCGAGTAGCTCGCGAAGTCGACCTCCCAGCCGCCGTCCTCCTTCTGCGCCTGCTCGAGCCGGTCGAGGTCGGCCTCGACCACGTCGGGCTCGAACAGCTCGCGCGAGGGGCGGCCGGGTATCGGGGTGAAGTCGAGCGGGCGCATCGCCTCGCCCTCGATCCCGCCCGTGACCGGAACGACGCCGCTGTCGGGGATGTGCTCGGTGAGGCGTTCGAGCAGCTCGCGGGCACGCGGCTCGCGGTCGGCGGCCGCGTCGCAGAAGCGGACCGAGAAGGCGAGCTCCATCGCCACGGGCTCGTCGAGCGCCGCGATCGCCTCGAAGCAGTACTCGGTCGCCCGCGCGAGCCACTCGTGCGAGGCGACCGCCTCGTCGCCCGTGGCCACCAGATGGGCGTTGCCGGCGACGATCGAGGTGATCTGAAGCGATGGCCGCTTCGGATCGGCGTCGACCCAGAACGGGGCCGAACCGGCGGGGTCGTCGATCGGGAGCGCGAACGGAAGGCTGCCGTCGGGCAGGGTGACCGAGCCGAGCCAGTCGCAGAGCTCGGCCGCGGCCGGCGAGGTCGCCGGGAGGATGTCCGCGAACACCTCGAACGCGTGCAGTGCCGGGCCGGGCTGGCTCGAGGCTGAGCGCAGGTCGGGCTCGAGGCCCCAGCCGTAGCCGCCGTCGGGGTTCCGGTAGGTCGCGAGCGCGGTCAGCGCCCCGTCCGGGGGATCGCCGTCGACGACCACCCCGAACCGGCGGCGGTCGAGAGGGCGCGCCCCGCCCGCGATGAAATCCGCCGCCGCTCGGAGATCAGCCACGCGGGCGATTCTCACCGATCGCGGGCCTGCGCCGTCGTGAGGAGACCCACGCGCGCGCCGCGAGCAGCATCGCTCCCGACCCCGCGAGGGAGGGCAGGAGCTCCTCGAGCGGGAGGCCGGCGACGTGAGCGATCACACGGTCGAGACCGTCCCGCCGCCGAAA